>Ga0129316_1000137_pt1 | contig 53280 bp, 58 predicted proteins | sample Cm1ome_2_FD_94429 | JGI IMG/M metagenome (GOLD analysis project Ga0129316, IMG submission 94429) | Eastern black-and-white colobus group fecal microbial communities from Wisconsin, USA - Cm1022B metagenome | ecosystem: Host-associated > Mammals > Digestive system > Large intestine > Fecal...
AAAGTTAGCACCGATATGAAAGTCGATGAATGGACATCAGAAGATGTACACACCTCAGGAGGTGGTGAACTCCCTCCTTGCGCTGGACTTACCTCCAACGCCCTCCCCGAAGCTCAAAGCACTTTGTCTGCTGAGAGTTCACAAACAGGGGTGTCCACCAGAAGTGTCCATATATTAAGTAAGTCTAAAGTACAAAAGGAGGAAGATATTCCTCACTGGTATGCTTTACGCACCACCTATGGTAGAGAGAAAAAAGCATACGACTACATGACAGCCAAAGGTATCACGGCTTTCTATCCTACCACCGAGGTAGTGAAACTTATAAAAGGTAAGCGCAAAGTTGTTACCGAGTCACGTTTACCAAACATCTTCTTCGCCTACGGCACCGAAGAACAACTCAAATCTTTCGTTTACGACAACGTAAACCTCCCCTTCCTTCGTTTTTATTATCGCCACGTCCACGTTGGGCGCAGAATCGACAAGACTCCATTGATTGTTCCTGACTATCAGATGGAAAGTCTCAAAATCATATGTGCAGCCGATGCGGACAATACCATCGTGTCATTAGTAGACGTGCCGAAGTTCGAGAAAGGACAGTTGGTAAAGGTTATTGATGGTGTATTCAAAGGGGTGGTTGGAAGAGTTGCACGATGGCAGGGGCAACAGAGGGTTGGAGTTGTTGTGGATCAATTGGTGACGGTTGTGACAGCATATGTACCGAGTGTATTTTTGGAAAAATATATTTGAATCGTTGATATACAACTCTTAGGTATTATTCCAATTCTTTAGTATGTAATATTAAAAAATAACTTGCGCAGAGAAACTGCTATCAAAAGGTATCTAAAGAGATAATCTATCGTAGGAGTTATGATTGATGAATCAAGTTATACCTGTGTGAAAATTCTAAAGATAAATATCTGTATTATCTAAAATGAATGTATTAGAAATGTATTATCTAAAATAAATGTGAGTATGGCTATATTATTTATTCCTCAAGGTTATTTAGCATCTGACAATGATGCTGCTGCAAAAATCCGTGCTAGTCTCGCAAAAGATCTTAAAGAAGGAAAACCTGTAGAAATTGCGTCTTCAGGAGATGTTATGGGACAAAATGGTGAGCAAAAGAAATTACTGACTCAACCTGGCAAATTGGCCTCAGAAGATGCTGCTGCAAAAATCCGTGCCAGTCTCGCAAAAGATCTTAAAGAAGGAAAACCTGTAGAAATTGCGTCTTCAGGAGATGTTATGGGACAAAATGGTGAGCAAAAGAAATTAGTGACTCAACCTGGCAAATTGGCCTCAGAAGATGCTGCTGCAAAAATCCGTGCTAGTCTCGCAAAAGATCTTAAAGAAGGAAAACCTGTAGAAATTGCGTCTTCTGGAGATGTTATGGGACAGAATGGCGAGCAAAAGAAATTAGTAACTCAACCTGGCAAATTGGCGAGTTATCAATGGTATGATAGAGAACCTCAAAGACTAAGAGATGAAATTGAGGGGATGACTCATTTCTTTCCTCAATTTAAATTATACAAAATGGATGATGGACGATATTATTGGAAAGGGACTTTACGCCCAAATGTTTTACCCAATGGTTGGGCATGGGAAGTTGCAGCAATTTACAACAATGACCACCCTGCTCCAGTAATGGGAGGTTCTGTGCGTGTCGTTCTTCTAAATCCAAGTATAGATACTGTAATTAATGCATTGGGATGGAGACCACATCATCTTTTATATTGTCCTAAAGATGGCACATACTTATGTACAACTCGTAAAGAAGATATGAGTTATGGAACTCAATATGAAACTACGGCTGTGCAAACTTTGACTTGGGCAAATAAGTGGTTGATGGCACTTGAATTGGTGATGACAGGAGACCTATCTAAAGAATTGTTTAATAGTCCCGTTGGAATATAATAATGCTATGATTTCTCATGTCATTTTTACTAAAAGAGCATTCAATGCAATTATTACAGAGACAATAGATAAAAATCCCGTTGAAACTGGAGGTGTATTTATTGGATACTTGCTTGATAATGGTATTTGTATAGTTGTGGAGACAATACCACCTGGATTTAAAACTGTGAATCAGAGAGCATATTTTGAATATGACGCAGATTTTATAAATTATTTATCTAATGTTATTGCAAAACAATATGTAGGAAATTTACAAGTTTTAGGCTTGTGGCATCGACACCCTGGAAGTTTGGATTCGTTCTCTACAACAGACGATGGTACAAATATCTTATTTGCTAGAAATAATGGAAAGTATGGAGCAATATCTGCCCTTGTAAATTGCGATCCAAAACTAAGATTAACTATGTACCATGTTGATTCAAATTGTAGATACACTCCTATTGATTGGAGTATAGATGATGGCATTATTCCAGCTAACTTCCTAAAATTACACTATGAAGATGCATCAAATCTCCCAATTTTAGGAGAGTGGACACATAATTTGAATGCCACTATTCCTATATCTTCAAATGATAATAAGGATAATAATCTCGTAGAGGATTCTATGTGTCAATCTTCTGAAACAGTAACTTCAAATTATACTATTAAAGATGCGATAGGTGATTTTTGTAAAATAGTTAAGAAACTCATTTATAAAATGTAAATCAAAACCGCCTATGAATACAAAGGGTGTTTATTTAGGCTCTCCTATATAGCATTTTGAATATGTTTCAATAAATCCTAACGAGATTTCCTATATTGATTTAAACGAAATAGAATTACTTTACAAATTGTAATATTTAACAAATATGAATTCGCCCATTATAGAATCTGCTAACTTGAAATTAGAAACGAAACAAACGGGTAAAATAATTTTCCCGTCAAATGTTTACGACGAGAAATATATTGGTCCTATGTATGGATATTATTGCATGGAAACCAATGTGTTTAATGTTATGCCTGTCGATTCTCCTAATAGAATTAAAGAAGATAAAAGAATTTCATTATTGGGATATATTCTACCCGTCAATCCATTGAAGTTTATATTAAAAGAAAATCAGATATTAGACTTAGAAGATACTGATGAAAATAGATTAAAGCGATTGACCGAGTTGTTAAGAAAAGGAGAAGTCCTGAAAAACGACGAATACATTTGCATTAAAAATGAGGAATATTCAGCGTCAGTTAAAAATTCATTAATTCCCGAATTAATAAAAAGAACGAAATTTAATCCTTTGTCAAATTCTATAGTAGAATGGGTTGAATTTATTTTTGGATCAGATAAAAACATATATAGTCATATATTACTCGGATATTGGGATGGAGGCAATTTGTTATTTAACCATATAAATATTCAGGGTCGTATCACAAATGTATTTAAGACTACGCTAACACAAGAAACATATACCTTAAAACTTGATGTATTTTCTAGAAATATGGGAATACTAGAGTCTGATATAATGCTAACAAAGGGTGCTGTATTAATTGGATGTGGTTCAGTAGGTAGTTTATTTGCTTTAGAGTTAGCACGCGCTGGTGTAGGGAGATTCATGCTTGTAGATAGTGATATTTTGGGATATCATAACATCTGCCGTCACCAATGTGGAATCTTTGATGTTGGCAGATACAAAACTGATGCTATAAGAGATCGAATTCTTCAAATAAATCCATACGCAAAGATTATTACATATAATATGAGAATCCAAGAAGTTCCTTTGGATGATTTAATGAACTTTTGTGATTCCAACACAATTGTAGTCGGAGGTGCAGATAATCGGGAAGGAGATTTGTATGCAAATGGGATCGCTCAACAGGTCGGAATGCCTTTTATGTCTATTGGATGTTGGGAAAGAGCTTTTGCAGGAGAGATCTTTTATTGCTTACCTACAGGAATGCCGACATATAAAGATTTTATGGAAGTTGCAGGTCATATGTCTGCACGTGTAAATCAAAATAGAAGATTTTATACAACAGAGGCAGAACTCGAAAAAGTATCATTTGAACCAGGAATATCAGTTGACATAAACTTTGTTACGACGATTGCTGTGAAATTAGCCATAGATTTACTAAATCGAGATAACGAAGGCTATACTCAAAGATTATTGCCTCATTTGACGCAATATACCTTAGTTTGTAACACAAATAACACCAAAGTCGGAGGGGAGATGGCGGAAATATTTTCATACCCTCTTCAAGTAACAACAAGTATTGTTGTTCCATATTCAAATAAAGAATGATATGGCAGAGTTTGACCAATATGGACGATTAAAAAATAAGAACTATAGGGCACAACCCCTATCAAGTTTCACCTCTTCATATACCTCATATAGTTCGTTATATGGAAGGTCTAATCTATGGAGTAGACTGAATAGTTTTATAGAGAATATAGGTGAATGGTTACGAGATAATACAGAAGCCTTATCTAACAATATTGCTGTTGGTGTTTTTTTTCTTGTCTGCGCTATTGCTATAATAGGCGCTTTTGCTGTTTGGATTGATGAAGGTTTTTGGTCCTTTGTTGTTTATTCCATTATTGGATATCTCGTTATGTATTATGGAGGTTTAATTGTAACAGGTATAATGATGTATGTATTGAGAATACCGATTTTTATTCTCGGATTAATTTTCTATAATGCATATGTGCTACTAATAGCAATCATTATATCGCTTGGAGTGTTATTCTATAATGTTAAAGATTGGTCGTTTAAACCAACAGACCCTTGTGCTGTAAATACTACGACCAACATACCGACGACAACTCGCTATAAATGCACTGCAAATACTATATTGAATGTGCGAAAAGAGGCAAACTCTTCATCTCAAATAATTGGGACTATTCAACGTAATGCAATTGTTGATGTCTATGATATTTCAAATGGGTTTGCTCGTATAAAATATAAAAATCAAGATGCTTACATAAGTAAGAAATACATAGTAAAAATATATTAATTTAAATAACAGTTGAAAGATTATGACAATAAAAGAAAATCTAATGGAGAGGAAAATCGGCGAACGATATTTCTTAAATTCTTCTGATAATGGAAATTGTGTATATATCATGAATGAAACTACATATAAAATTTATTCATTGATAAAAGATGAAATAGATATTTCTGAAATTATAGATCGCCTTTTTGATGAGTTTGATGTAGATAAGATTGAGCTAGAAACAGATGTTAATGCATGTATTAAAGACATGATTAATGCAGGAGTAATAATTCAATAAATAGATAAGCATGATATCAATATTGTCTAAAGATGATTTTTTGAATAGCTTTATTATTGAACAATATTCAAATTTAGATAGCGCAAATTATAAGTGGTCAGACTTTAATGTTATTCGGATTGAAGGTTTAGAAACATTAATTTTTAATACCTTTTCCAAATCATTAGTTCATCTATCTTGGGATGTTAGTCATCGTCAAATAGAGGATTTGACATCTGATGAGATTCAGATTTTACATTCGTGTAATATTATAGTAAATATTGATATCGATGAGCAAGCTATATATTGGGAACTTCATCATTTATTAAGACAGATAGAATATTCAACAGATGCAATTAATCGATATAATATTCTAACAACAACAGGTTGTAACGCTCGCTGCTTCTACTGCTTTGAAGATGGGGTTGAAACCAAAACGATGTCCCCAAGAACAGCAGAACAGGTTGCCACATATATATATAACAATTCATCAAATGATGAAATGATTGAGTTAAGATGGTTTGGTGGAGAACCTCTTGTAAATTACAAAGTTATAGATGTTATATGTTCAAATTTGCAAAAAAAAGGACAGTTGTTCTATTCTACAATTTCCACCAATGGTACCTTAATAGGTCTCCCTCATATATATAACTCATTAAAAAAATGGAATTTTAAAAAGGTTCGTCTATCATTTGACGGACTTAAAGAAGAGCATAATCGACGCAAGAGCTATCCTTCTATCCGCGATGCTTATACTGTAACTCTTGAAAATGTTGATAAGTTAATTGCTATAGGTATCGAAACTAGTATTCGCTTGACATTTGACGAAAATAACTTAAATGACATTTGCAAGGTCGCTGAAATGCTTATTAAAAAATACAAGGACAACAAATTAGTTAAGGTATACTCTAGATGTATTTTTGAGAAACTTACAACTAATGCAGCAAATAATAATTTAGCCCAGGTTAGAAAGTTAGTTGAATTTAAAGAATTTATAGACTCTCTATTATTTAGAAATGGGCTTTACGATGAAACAAAATGGCAACCAATAGGATATCAACCAAGTTTCTGTGCGGCAAATAATCCCAATGCTGTTGTAATTGACCCATTGGGGAGATTAACCTCATGTGAAACTATTACACCCAACACTCAATTTTGGGGAGACATAACAAATGGTGTTACGGATAATAATGAAAAGAACCGTTGGCTTGAAATTATGCCAACAAAAGAAAAATGTAAAAAATGTCATTTTTTACCGTCATGTACTACGTTCAGTTTGTGCCCCAATGATTATTACGATTGTATAGAACGTGCAAACAATTGTTATCAAAATTATCTTTTATCAGAATTTCTTAAATTATCGCCTCGTAAGAATGATTGACCATTTATGATGCATTATGAAGAGGTATTATATAACCCTTTTATACTTATTGATGTTAGATTGTCAATGTTTATAATTGATAGGTATAAAAATAAAAATGAAGCACTATGAAAAAGTATCAGAAGCCTTCATTTACAGTTGTTAGCAACACTGTAAAGAGCGGTAAGAATGCTATCGTTTCTTGCTGTAGCTATTCTCAGTAAGTTTTGATGTAAAGCACCGCTTGGAGAGCAGGTGGGGCGTTTAACCAAACTTGCTCTCCATTAATTTTTAATTTTAAGAACTATGACTGATAAAAAAGATTATTTTGTAGTTGTTTACATAACGAAAAATTGCAATCTTAAATGTAAATATTGCTTGCAATCATATAAAGAACCCGTAAACATGTCGTTTGCAACCGCAAAAGAGATTGTTCAAAGAGAGATGTTAAACGCACGCAATCTCAATCGTAAGATGGAGTTGCGATTGATGGGTGGTGAACCATTTATGAATTTCGGGCTAATAAAAGAATTATGTGAGTGGATATGGTCAGAATATTCGAGTGAATACATAAATGTTTCAATTAGAACTAACGGAACATTGATGTCAGAAGATAAAAAACAATGGCTATCGGAACACCATTCTTTACTATCATGTGGTCCTAGTATTGATGGAATACAAGAAGTTAATAAAATCAATAGAGGGATTAACAAGGATATCAAAGATTTCTTTATAAAATATTGGCCACAATATGGAGCTCATGGAACCTTATTCCCAGATTCTGTGGAATATCTGTATGATTCTTTTGTATATTTCAATGAGGTTTTACATTTTCCATTTGACATAAAAATAGGATTAGGGACAAAATGGGATGCAAATATCGTTATTATACTTGAAGAACAATTGAAAAAGTTGGCACATTATTTAATTGAGCATCCAGAACTAGAGATTCCTTCTGTATTTATTAAGGATATTAGTCAATTCGGAAAAGACGCTATAAATGATTCGAATTTTAATTGTTTGGGAAATCAAGGTGGGGCTGTTTATGATGTTGATGGTAAACAATATTCCTGTGAAACTTTAATGCCTCTTGTTCACGGATTAAAAAAATCCGTAGAAATTAATAGCCAGGATCGTTTAATGCGGGAATATGCTGTTGATTCTGAGTGTCAAGTTTGTCCTGCGTTAGCTATATGTCCTACTTGTCCTTCGATGAATATTAAATATCGTGGAGATTCTAAAAAGTCAGCGACTTTGACTACAATCTGCAAGGCATTTAAAGTGCAGTTAAAGATGTCTGCATATCTTACATTATTGAAGTATGAAGATTGCATTAAAAATGGTGTTGAAATACCCCTATCAATTATTAATAACTTAAATGCCGCAAGCGAAATTCTTTCAAATAATTTATTTTAACTTTTATGAAACGCCAGTATAATATTATTCCTAATTATTACTCACCAATGTGTGGTGATTGGGGAAATGAATTAATAGAATCCTGTGAGTCTTCACATGGAATTATATATAGAGGATGTAATTTCCATTGTGGTTTCTGTAATAATAGTTTTCATAAAAAAGACTTGTATAAAAAATACACCACGGATGAGTTCATTGCAAATTTGATAAGCTTAATGCCCCATTCGAAACATTTTAAGTTTTCTGGTGGTGAACAAACGATAAACCCTTTTTTAAAGGAGGATTTAAGGATAGTAAAAGAGTTGGGTGGATATACGTTTTTAGACAGCAACGGCTCCAAGCCTCAGGTAATAAGGGAATTGATTAATGAAAGGTTGGTTGATGTCTTAGGAATTTCACTGAAAGGACTAACTGCAGAAGAGGCAGCCAATGTTTCTCAAGCAAGAAAAACGGAATTATGTTGGGAGAATGTTTTGGAAACAATAAAACTTGCTTCGCAAATGCCAGACTTGAGAGTCATAATTACATATGTGTTTTTTAATTCTGCAGACATTCATACACTTGAGAAATTTGCAAGAATAATAGACGGCTATGATAACGTGATTCTTAAATTGAACAACCTTTTACATGATAAGCATCACATTGATGACTTGAAACCTATAGATCATTCATATTTCATGAATTTCATTCACACCTTTATTGCCAACAATCCACGATGGAAGGGACGTACTATAATCGTCAATACTGAAAAAGCAATAACAAATTATGGTGATATAATTTTTATGTAACATGAACGTGATATTTTCGTTTATTGATAAAATTGTAAAAAGATACAACAACAAGAAAATCATTATATATAGTACTATAAATAAATTTTTGTCTATATATAATTATTTTCGGGTGTTAGGCTTAGAGTCCTGTATTATTGGATTTGTTAATGAAGATACTTCATACAAAAAAACGCACCTCGAAAGTGTTGAAGTTTTATCTATTTATGACTTGCTTTACTATAAAGATAATGCCTGCATAATATTGGCAAGTAACAATAATAATCAGGCCTGTTACAATATAGGTAGAGTCTGCAGGATGACCACTTTTATCTGGAGTTTTGACACCGCCCAAAAGGCCGATATCATTGACCCTCTTCTTGGTTATTCAAGAAGTGGAGATTTGGAAGGATACGTTGTACATAAATATTGTGATGAATCTAAAGAGTTCCTCAAAATAATGATAACAGGAGGCTCTACTACTGATGACACGTTTTCTAATCAGAAATCTTGGCCTTCATTCCTTTCTGAGATTCTAAAAAAACGAAACATATCACATGCCATTTACAATGGTGGAATTGTGGGATACAATTCATCTCAAGAGTTATTAAAGACCATTAGAGATGTAAATATACTGAAGCCACATATTGTAATTTCATATTCAGGCATTAATGATTTTTATCGGGGAACAAATGATTTTATTCATCCATATATCCCCTTACATATATCAAAAAATATAATACCAATTATTGAAAAGAATATTGCTACAGTAGAAGAAAAAAATACTAACAGTAATATGTGTAGCCCTACTAAAATAGGGTATGGATTAGAATCATGTAATAGCGGTGGTCTCATATGGTATAACAATATGACAAGAATGCGAGCCATATCAGTAAATGAGAAAGCCTCTTTTTATGGAATATTACAGGCAACTGTATTTTCTGACGGCTATCTGTTGGATCCTATTTTGGACAAATATATCCGTTTACAACATAGCCAAGAAGCCTTGAACATAATAAAGGAGAATATTAAAATATCGCAAAAGTTGATAGTTAATCAAAAGGACATTTATTCTTTAGAAAACATCTTTAGATATAAAAAGGATATATTCTACGACCATTGCCATTGTTCTGAAAATGGGAATTATATGATTGCAAAGGGGGTCTTTAAATTGCTTACAAACAATGAACATTTTAGGAATTTCAGCACTATATCATGATAGTGCTGCTGCATTATGTGTAAATGGTGAAATTATTGCAGCAGCACAGGAGGAAAGATTTACCAGAATTAAAGGAGACTCTTCATTCCCTATAAATTCAATTAAATATTGTTTAAGTGAAATGAATGGTCAACTTGACGCTGTGGCATTCTATGACAATCCAATTTTGACTCTGGATCGTTTCCTTCATAATTTGAAAGGGAATGAACAATCAGACGTGATACTAAAAAATGATGCGTATAAATTTTTTGGAGAAAGATTGAATATTTGTAAAACAATTAAAGAGTCTCTTCATAATTTGGGGGTGAATAATGATTATAAAATCTACGTTTGTAAACATCATATATCTCATGCTGCATCTGCGTTTTACCCCTCACCTTTTGAAAACGCCGCTTTCTTGATAAACGATGGTGTTGGAGAGTGGGCTACGACCACTTTGGGTGTTGGAGAACAAACAAAATTAACTGTTCTGAAAGAATTATTATATCCAGATTCTCTTGGACTATTATATAGTGCCTTTACTGCTTTTTGTGGTTTTAAAGTCAACTTTGGAGAATATAAATTAATGGGGTTAGCTCCATATGGATTCCCTAAATGGGTTAAACAAATATTGGAAGACATAGTAGATTTGAAGGATGATGGTTCATTTAAACTTAACCAATCATATTTTAAATATAGAGAATATCAACAAATGTACAGCGATGAATTCGCAAAATTGTTTGGTATTGCCCCACGAACTCCAGAAAGTAAAATAGACATTGCATATATGGATATTGCAGCTTCTATTCAAGAAGTCACAAACCTGATAATAAAAAAACAGGCAAGATATCTAAGAGACATTAGCAACTGTAAAAATCTAGTTTTAGCTGGAGGATGCGCATTAAATTGTGTTTCTAATGGCTTAATTCTGAAGGAAGGGATTTTTGAGAATGTATGGATTCAACCTGCAGCAAATGACTCGGGAGGAAGTATTGGTGCTGCATTATATGCATACTATGAGTTAACAAAAAGCAACCGCATCCCCTCATTGCTTGATGGCCAAAAGGGAAGTTTTTTGGGTCCAGAGTTTTCAAATGACGAGATTTATAATAGTCTATTGAAACATAATGCAAACTTTAAATATTATGAAGATGCCATTTTATATAAAGAAATAGCATCGAGAATTAAGAATAATAAAGTTATTGGACTTTTTCAAGGAAGATTAGAATTTGGACCTCGTGCTTTGGGACATAGAAGTATCATTGCTAATGCATTTGATGACGATATGCAAAAGAGAGTGAATCTTAAAATTAAATTCAGAGAGTCATTTCGTCCCTTTGCTCCTGCAGTGTTGGCTGAAGATTCCTTAAAATATTTCAATGGTGTTGAGCATAGTCCATATATGTTGTTTGTCACTTCTATTAATAACGATGAAAAAATTAACAATATACATACCTGGAGTGATAATATCATAGAACAATTACAACAAAAACGTTCAAAAATTCCAGCAGTTACCCATGTTGATTATTCTGCACGAATTCAGACTGTAGATATTGATAGAAATCCATTCTTATACAACATCTTACAAGAGTACAAGCGATTGACAGGAGAAAGTGTTATACTCAACACTTCATTCAATGTCAGAGGGGAACCGATTGTATGTACTCCTAATGATGCAATATCATGTTTCTATAAAACAGGTATGGACGTTTTAGTAATTGGAAATTATATCGTATCTAAATAAATATACATTTATGAATGTCAAAGACTTTGAGTTACTTAAAAAGATTATAACTCAATTATATAGTTTAGAAAATAGAACACAAGAGAATGTAGACTCTTTTTATAGGTCTACAAATTATAATTCTATTCCAAATTTAATCGAATACAATTATGAGTATCCTGATGAATTATATAATTTGTTGGGAAAATTCTGGGATGATGAATCATTTCATAAAGAGCTAAAAACTGTCATAACTATCATTACATTCAAAACTCAAGAATCACACCGTTTTCCTAATGGTGTGATTTCGGAATATATATATGAATTCTAAACAACAAATAACAAGTATGATAGATAATATTAGAAACGAAGGCTATGACCTATCTTTTGAAATTCAGCATGTTCCCTTTAATTTTAAGAAAATCACTTGCGGAGAATTTGTAATGGGTGCATCTGATTTCAGAAAAGACACATTGCCTCAACATAAAGTGAAGTTGTTGAATGATTATTGGATGCAGGAAACATTAGTGACTCAAAAGCAATGGGATATTTTAAGAGGAAAACAAATGGAAGACATGCTGTCTGAAAGTGATTTTGACATCTTTAACGGTATTGGTGACGAGTATCCAATCTACTTGATCACATGGTATGAAGCGGTAGAATTCTGCTACCGATTATCTGAGTTATTAACCCCCTACAATTTAGAAGCATCTTTACCTACAGAAGCCGAGTGGGAATATGCATGCAGAGCCGGTAGTTATTTGCCTTTTTCTTTTGGTGATTCACTTGATGGTAGACTGGCTAACTGTAATGGAGAATTCCCTTATGGTCAATATGAATTAGGTATATGGCGAAAAACTGCTACTCCCGTATACACATTTCCTCCCAACCAGTATGGGTTATATGATATGCATGGCAATATGTGGGAATGGTGTCTAGATTGGTATTCTGAGACCTATTACAAAGATTCATCTTTATGTGACCCATGTGGTCCATTGGAGGGTTACAAAAAAGTCATTAGAGGAGGTGGTTGGAGAAGTAGAGCTGAATGCTGCAGATCTGCTTTTAGGGATAGTGATCCACCCTATTATCGTGGACGTTCGTTAGGCTTCAGAATAATAATTAAGCAAAAATTTAAAAAGCATGGACTCTCTGAATAGAATACCGTTAATAACAATAATCGTTCCTGTCTATAATACCAAACAGTATTTAAAAGAATGTCTGGAAACTATTCGTAGACAAACATTGGATAGAATTGAAATTATATTAGTCAATGATGGCTCTACTGATGGTTCTCAATGTATATGTGAAGAATATAAATCTATGGACCAGAGAATTTCTGTTATACATCAACAGAACAGAGGTCTATCCGCTTCACGAAATGTAGCAATAGAAAAAGCAAAAGGAGAATATATCTTATTTGTGGATTCTGATGATTACATTGACATAAATTTATGTCAAAAAGCCTATAATTATGCCAAGAAAAGAAATGCCGATTTAGTACGTTTCTTTTACCAAGAAGATACAAAGCATGGTATACGGTTCCATTCTAAGCAATTAACATTATCACAAGATGTTATAGTGTCTGATATTGATAAATTAAAGGCTGCATATACATCAGGGGCAATGGTGTGGAAATTCTTAATATCAAGAGAACTATTGATATTGAATAATATTTGTTTTCCTGAAAATCTGATATATGAAGACATGTATTTTACCACAAAACTGACATTGTTGAGCAGAAGAATGGTTGTTTTACACGAAACATTATATTCGTATCGCATTCGCCGTAGTTCATTGAGTTGGGCATCAGACAGTGTTGCGATAGAACAATGTGCGCATTGTTGTAATTTGGGAATTCAATTTGCAAAAGAGATGCAGGCTTCTGACATGACCATTGATTTTTTAATTAATCAGCGAGACAGAATGATTGTTAGCTTAACAGAACGAATAGACAATAAATATAACACCGAATATCCTAAAGAAATATTTTATGAATGATAACTTTGGATTGGAATATCACTTGGTTCACTCATGCAACCTAAAATGTGCTGGATGTTCGCATTATTCTTCATTATTAGACAAACTAACCTTTATAACTAAAGAACAGATAGAATCAGAAATGAATCTATTAAAAACTCGCACTAATAATGGAGATTCCCTTAGATGGTTAAGACTATTAGGAGGAGAACCTTTGTTACATCCAGATTTAACCGATTGCTTGAATATAATACGAAATATATTTCCTAAGACACGAATAACTCTTGTTACAAATGGAATAAACTTAAATAAAATGTCAGATACATTTTATAGAGTTTGTTATTGTAATGACATTGAGATATATGTAACGGATTATAGTTTAATGGACATAAACAATATTTTACATCAAATCAAATCTAAAGGTGTAAAAATAGGCATTTATCAGACTTGTCGTAATTGGTTTTTTCAAAACATTCGATTAACTGAAGAAATCAATGATTGTTTCAATCAATGCTATCACCGAAAAATGTGTATCAACTATAAAGATGGAAAAATATTTTTATGCCCACAAATGGCATATGTAGATATTTTCAACCAGACTTTTAGTACTGATATTGTTGTCAAAGAGAATGAATATATTGACCTTAATAAAGTAAGCACTTATGATGAACTAATGAGTTTTTTAACTTCTTTACATCCGGATTTTTGTTCAATATATTGTAATTGTACTAGCCCAAACGGAAATCCTGAGAAAATTGGTAAACGGTATACAACCAAAAAAGACATAAAAGAATTTTGTAAATTATGAACACATTTTTGTTAGAGAAAATTTTGCACACAGATTCTCCTTCAGGGAATGAGAAAGAAATTATAGATGTAATTAAAGCTAATATTTATCCATCCGCGAAGGTTATTATCGACAATTTAGGAAATTGTATAGCATACCATAGTACTACGGACGATGAATACAAAGTTCTGATTATCGCTCATTGTGATGAAGTAGGATTCCAAGTTGTCAAGATTGAAGATAATGGATATATAAGATTTCGACCTATAGGAAGTGTCAGCCCAACATATTTACCAGGTAGTTGCATAACTATACTTAACAAAAATGGCAAAGTTACAGGATGTATTTCTTACGTTCCTATTCATGTTCAATCTAAAAAAAAGAACTTTGAACTTGATTATAATGATTTGTGGATTGATATTGGCACTACAACAAAAGAAGACACAGAAAATCATGTTGACATTGGGGATTATATTTCATTAAATAACGGACTATTTCACTCTGCAAATGGTAATCATCTTTTTGCAAAAGGATTAGATAATAAATTGGGGGTATATGTATTACTTGAAGCCTTTAACGCTCTAATTCAAAAGAATCTACCTTTGTCATTGTATGTTTCTGCTACTGTTCAAGAAGAACTAGGTTGTAGAGGTTGTAAAGCGGTTATTAACAAGATCCGACCAGATTTAGTTATAGTAATAGATGCTGGTATTTGTGGGAATATTCCAACTCAGATTGATAGTAAATTTGGAGTAGTTGAATTGGGTAAAGGACCTGGCATTAATTATAATCCAACAAATAATCTTAACCTTAATAGGATTATAGAAAATATTGCTGTTGAAAACAAGATTCCTTTTCAACGGACAGTTGGGTATCAAACAAACAGAGGAACAGAAAACGCAGAAATACAAACTTTATTGGAAGGTATTATTACTACTCATATATGTATACCTGTTAGGAATATGCATATGTCACATGAAATATGTAATATAAAAGACATTCATAGTAGTATCCAATTAATTATCAAGATAATAGAACATATTTCTTGTATAGATAACAAGGAAGACACTTTTATTCCTTGGTAATTAAAATACGAAATCCGAAAAGCTATAACAGTGTAGGAACTATTTAAATCTCATTAGTATGCAAGGGAGTAACAAATTGTAGATTAACAAGAACTATTATATTCCACAGCCCATCAATACCAACGATGTGGCCTTGTCAGAGAAACTAATTGAAAATTTTAAATTATGAAACTGATTATCGAACAGACAGGTCCTGATGGCAAGTCGAAATTTATAGAGAAGGTGGCTACAGGTTGCCCAGATGGAGGTGTATCCATGACAGAGGAGGTCTTTGAAGAAGCTATTTGTGAACAGCAATTGGATATTAGCTTTATGAAGGAAGGCAAAGCTAAAATTGAAGCTTTGCTGCGTTTTGCCGATTATTGTGTAGAATATGGTGAGTATAGTAAAGGCTATTTTAACTATTCGTCCGCATTAGAAAAGACTATTTCTGAAGGCAAGATTATAAAAAAATACAAAAATCTTGCAGAAAGAGCTTATCAGGGAATTATACGTTGTAATTCTTGTGATGATGAATATATATTAGAAATGTCTTCTGGTGTATTGGAAGAATACAGAAAGTTCTTTCAACCTGACAAGTGAGTTTTCGTTTGACCTTTAGGTCATATATGCTTAAATACTCCATGAAAAAGGATGGCAGGATTTACACTCTTGCCATCCTTTTTGCATGTAAGATGAAGATGACAGCCAGTACTGCGACCAGTATTACCAGTAACGCCAACAATGGTACCAGAGAAAACACGCTCACCTTTGCCAACTATAACGGAAGACAAATGGCAATAACTAACATGATAGTTGCCATGTTTCAACGTAACATAATTGCCAGAACGACTGTCATACCCTATCTTTTCAACAATACCCTCCATCATGGCATAGGCAGGTTCGTTCTTCGCACGAAGATCCAAACCGTTGTGCCATGATAGTTTACCTGTGAAAGGGTCACGACGATAGCCGTAAGGGCTGGTGACTTTGATTGATTTCAGTGGATAAGTGATGCTTGGATAGCTACTTGTCCACTGTTTTTGTTTGTTATCCACCGAGTGTGTTTCCTGTTGTGGTAGATTTGCAGTGACGGAATCTACCTGATTGTTTACAGGAAACAGAAACTTCTCCTCCACTTTCTTGACTTTGTAACGGTATACGTTGTCGCTGACGGTATTGAACTGCGCTTTTGCATTCGATACCGCCAGACAACTTATTACCCATAATGCCACTATTTTCCTTTTCATGGTGCAAAGTTAGGGAAAGAAATCAAGAGTGATACACGATGCTGTAAAAGTATAACATAAAATAAGATTAAAGTATGATTGAGAGTATGAAGTAATGATATAATCATAATAAAACGGAAAAGATTGGGCAGAGGAGCGTAGATTTTCTTGTATTCATTACTCTTGGGCTATCTTTGCATGGCTATATGCAAAGTATCATTCAAAATATAATCAGAATATGAAAAGAAACTCATTTGAAGAAAGTGAAGTGCCATATCAGACACTCGCTAAGTTTGGACTCACCCATGAGATGATTGAAGACCTTCCGATGCATGCCTTGGATGACATCAGCAATGGTCGTCCATCGCCAGTGTTGCCTGTAAAAATGGAAGTAAACGAGGGATATAGCATCAAGAGCAGAACACGGTTTGCTTTGGTAAGAATGGCAGACGGAAACGTGGATATGATGTTCTATCCTGTTTTGAAGTACGCCCCATTGGATAACTTCACCAAGGAGCAGCAGGAATTGTTGAAGCAGGGTAAGGCTGTAGTGGCGGATGTGGATATGCCTGATGGTGCACATACCAAGGCATTCGTGCAAATAGACAGAGAGACCAACCAGGTTATGGCAGTGCCGACACCAGTGATTGGTAGAAACTTGCAGGTGCTATCTGACGAACTCTGTCTTGGAGGAACAGAACTAAAGAGCATCCAAAATGGCGAGGCACTGACATTTGCCGTAGAAGACGAACCTGTGACCGTAGGCATCGACCTGAAGAGCGATACTGGCATCCGCTTCGCCAACGGTGATGGTGAACAGTGGCGCAAGGAGGGCAAGCGAGAGTGGGACAAATACACCTTCGGCATCTATGGCTGTTGGGTAATGGATGATGACGGTAATCTTGACTATGTTCCAGAGGAGGAATATACCGAAGAACTGTGGAATGAGCAGAAAAAGGCTGCTGGAAGACATGCTTCTGCCGTTGCAAGAAAGTAAAGTGAAACATCAAATTTAGGGAAGAAATGAGAAAAGGACCTTATTATACAGAAGACATTCTCGTGGAGAAGATGCAGAGCGGCGAATACGGTTGGCTTGACTATGTGAACCATTTCAGCGAGGAATGGCAGAACGAGTATGAGGAATACTGCAAGGAACACGCCCTGTGTATCGGCAACGAGAGTGCGGAACAGTTTGTGAAGTACAAGGACGAGCTGTTGGAGCAAGGAATGGAAACAGAGAACGCTTAATACAATCATGCTATGGCGATAAGAAAGAACTTGAATCCAAGACAGATGGACATACAACCAGAGATGCGTGACATTCTCATGCGCAATGGTATGCAAGCCCATATCATAGCCAACGGTGATGGTTATCAGTTAGCGGTGCAGGGACACGACTCCCCACTTCTGACCTATAACCTCACCGAGAAACAGATGTTGGCATTGACTGATTGGGGAACCAACTCTGCTAACAAGAAGGCATATAACACCTTTACCAGCATCATAGGCAAAGACTTCTATATGCCGAGAAACCTTGTCCATGCAAGGAATGCTAACGGAAGAGTGGCTATGGGGCTGCATGGATATAGAATTGGTGTTGGAGAGTACGGACGGTTGGGATGGAGTCCAGAGTTTTTAGGTTGGACACCGAGAATGCAGGACGGCTATCATCTACGCAGAGTCGGTGGACTGATGTTCTATGCAGGAGCACCGATGGTGGCAGAGAGACCTGACAGAAGACTGAAACCAGGTGAGTTAACCTCCGGAGGCTATGGCTTTTACTATAAAGGACAGCAACAAGTAGCACCACAAGCAGACGTATTACAAAACCTGCAAGCCGTGGTGACACCTGTAGAGACACGTCCAAGAAGTCAAGAGCCAGCCAAACCATACAAGGATCTGATAAGCTCACCTGTATATTTCTCCAACGATCAATGGCAGGAATGCCTGTCTTCACACGGTATCATCATCGATGAGAAGGCAAAGACACTCACCATCCAATCAGAAAGCACAAAAAGTGATATGGTGTATGACTTGACCGACGATGAATTGAAGGCATTGACCAACAATTCTGTCAAGCAAGTATCGGTAGCCAAGCGACTGGAGATACTGAACAATGTCATTAAGGATGATTTCGCCGACAAGATAACGATGGACATGCTCAACAGTAAGGAGCGCATCCATATAGGTTTACGTCCAGAGGTGCAGCAGGAGTTAGACGGCAAGATGCAGTTGCAGTCAACAGTAGAACCATTGCAAGTACAGCAAGAACCGATGAACAATAAGGTGGGCATTGTAGATGGGCAGGACTTGGACGAGAGCAAGGGATGGTTCCGTGAGGGCAAGCATGGCAGAGAAGTAACTGTTGGTGAGATACGAGTGGAGGCAGCGGAGCAGGAAGGCAAGTACCGCATGACCGCCATCATCAACGGAGAACGAGTAAGCCATGAGATAACGCAGAAGCAATATGACAAGTTCATGGCTGTGGATGACTACCATCGCATGAAACTCTTCTCCAAGATATTCGGTGAGGTTGATATGAAAGACCGTACCAGTTTGGGAACCAAGATTGGAGCTGCACTGTTAGCAGGATTGAGTGTTGCTGCAGAAGTAGGCAGTGAGCTACATCGTCCACATGGCGCACCTGTAGTGATAGTTGACCATCATCATGGTGCAGCACCTGCGCCACCTCATCCCTACTTCAAACCAGGAGTAGATACGCCAATGGATGTGGCGGCGAGAAACTTTGAGGCTGCCATGAACCAAGAGGTATTGCATCCCCACATGGGGAAAGGACTATAACGGAATATGCTTATGGCAAGCAACGAACTGACATACAATGATTTCTTGCAGCGACTGAACATACAGGAGCTGTTGGTAGACGCAGGCTATCAGTTGAACAAACGAGATGGCTTGCGCTATCCGTCGTATGTAAAGGTGGACAGTCATGGACAGCGAGTGAGGGGTGACAAGTTTATTGTAACAGGCAATGGCAAGTGCTGTTTTCAACCACCAGAACAGAAAAACTATAATGTGATAGGTTTCATCAAGGAGCATCCGACGCTGTTTGACGACTATAAGCTAGGGATGTCATTGGACAGACTGGTGAATGTGGTATGCAACAGACTGTTGAACAATCCCATTGACGTGCGTGAAAGCAGAGTGGCAGAACCCAAGCGAGATGCCAAGCCCTTCAACCTGTCAGACTATGACATCTTGCGTTTCAACCCAAGGGAAAAGGACACCCAACGGAAACACTATCCTTACTTCAAGGAAAGAGGCATCAACATTGGGACACAGTTCGCCTTTCACAAGCATTTCTTCTTGGCGACCAAGTATCGGAATGACGGATTGAGCTTCGCCAACCTCGCCTTTCCTCTTTCGCTACCATCCAAGCCAGACAGCATCGTTGGATTGGAAGAGCGTGGCAGACCCAGGCGAGAAGACGGTAAGGCATACAAGGGAAAAGCGGAAGGAAGTAACAGCAGTGAAGGACTATGGATAGCCAACCTGACAGGCAAGCCATTGAAAGAAGCCACCAACATCCTATGGTTTGAGAGTGCCTACGATGCTATGGCAGAGTACCAAATCAACCCAGTGAAGAGTGTGTATGTCTCGACAGGCGGCACACCCACTAAGGGACAAATAAAGGGAATGCTGGAAGAGACCCGACAAGCGAACCATTATTTGGGATTTGACAAAGACGAGGCAGGACGTGGCTTTGTGAAGAACTTCAAAGTAATCGCCAAGGAAATGGGATTTGCAGACTTCACAGTACAAGCCTACCATCCTTTAGGACAATACAAGGATTGGAACGATGCCTTGCTTGGGAAAAAAGACCAACGTCTGATAGACCAAGGCGAGATAGACTTCGACTATATCAAGTTTGTCAAGGAGCAAGAAGCAGAGAAATTGCAAGAGCAAGCCAAACAAGAAGAACGTACATCGGGCTATAGAAGATAAAGCCAGGTACCATTATCAAAAAAAGAGAAATATGCAGCAGACATATCGGTATAGAAATATCATCATCAAACCACATTGGATGCAGTTCGTTATTAACGAGCTGCACCTGTTTGTGCTTATCAGTGTGGGCTTCGTATATGCAGGTATTGATGATGCCATTCTCTCCACTTTGGTGTTTGTCCTCTCGCTTTTACTTTCCCTATGCTTGGCATATAGGCTAGCCTATATGTGCAGGATGCGATATGTCATCGGCAATGAACAGCTGGTATATGAGCATGGCGTGTTCCATCGGGAAGTGGACTATCAGGAACTGTATCGTGTGGTGGACTTCAATGAGAGTCAGACATTCATGCAGCAACTGTTTCTTCTGAAAACCGTGAGCATATACTCCGGAGACAGGACAACGCCTAGACTTGACATCATCGGCGTGCCAATGAAAGAAGAACTGGTGGCAGCCATCAGAGAACGAGTAGAAACCAACAAACGCAGGAGGAGCATCTATGAGATTACGAACAGGTAAGATATGGCTGATAGCCATTATTGGTATGACATCCATATCGGAAGTCAAGGCACAAGTGGCATCAAACCCATTGGAATGGATGGCACTGGCAGAAGGCAATGAACTTATCAACAGTGAGATTGAAAAGCAAATCAACGGACAGACCAAGACGGCGTTGTTGCAGAATACAATGGCTGCTGAGTTTAACCAGATACACAAATGGGAGAAGAAGTACAACAGCTACTTGAAATCAGTGAACGGCTATGCCTCTTCGCTGAAAGCATGTACCCATCTGTATGATGATGGCGTGAAGATTTTCATCACGCTCGCCAAGTTGAAGGCAGCTATTGCCAATAATCCGCAGGGCATTGTGGCAAGCATGAGTATGAATAACCTGTATATCGAGACGGCAACGGAACTGGTATCGGTTTTCAATCTATTGAACGATGCCGTGGCGAATGGTGGCACAGAGAATATGCTGACAGGAGCAGACCGCTCCAAGACCTTGTGGGCATTAAACGACAAACTATCTGCTTTCCAAAAGAAGCTCAACAAACTGTATCTGAGCATCCGCTACTATACAATGAGTGATGTGTGGAACAATGTCACGGCAGGGATGATAGACAGAAGTAATGGTGAGATTGCTACGCAAGCATTGGGGCGGTGGCGGAGAGCTGCCAAAGTCAGTACACCATAATAATATAAAAACATTTGAGTATGAGAACATGGATATTTTGCTTTGGCATAATGTTGCTTTCCGTCTGCAAGGTGCAAGCCCAGAACGACCCTGTGTTGGCAGGAATGATATACGCATATACAGACAAGGCAGAAAAGGAGTTGAAGAACCAGGAGAAGGTGATGCTGATGCAGACCACTGGTCATATATGGTTGAAAGAGGAAGTGGAAGGAACCACCAATCTGCAACGAGAGTTCAACAACTACTTGGACTCGTTCCGCTCCATCGTGGTGTATGCTGCACAGGTATATGGCTTCTATCACGAGATAGACCGACTGGTGGATAACTTGGGAGTATTCACCAAACAACTGGATAAACATCCGAGCAATGCCCTTGCTGTGGCACTGTCAGCCAAGCGCAACAAGATCTATCGGGAGTTGATTATGGGCAGCGTGGAGATAGTAAATGACATTAGGCTTGTATGCTTGTCAGGCAACAAGATGACCGAGAAAGAACGAGTGGAAATCGTTTTTGGCATCCGCCCCAAGCTGAAGGTAATGAACAAAAAGCTGCAACGGCTGACCAAGGCGGTGAAGTACACCTCGATGGCGGACATCTGGGCAGAGATAGAGGAAGGCAGCCACGACAAGGCAGACAAGAAAACCATCGTGAAGGACTGCATGAACAGATGGAAGCGAAACGGCAAGATTAAATAACAACAAAAAGATACGACTATGAGTATATGGGCAAAAATAGCAAAGTATGGCGGCAGTGCCTTGAAAGGTGCAGGTAGTGTCGCCAAGCAAGGACTGAAATCTGCAAGCAATACGGCTGTGCATCCCACCCAAGCACTAAGAGGCGCAGGAAGTGCAATGAAAACAGCCGCCGTGGGCAGCGCAGCAGGATATGTGGCATGGCAGAACCTTGTCAACGACAAGAGCATGGTGGAGATAGCCAGTGACGTGGTGGTCGGAAAAGACACCACGGAGAAAATATCCGAGGCCGTGGAAGATGTGAAAGGATTGAAGAACAAGGCAGGGGAAGCCGTAGATGCCGTGAATGGAGCCATGGGTGACATCAACAGCAAATGGAGCGGTATGAGCAACTTTTTCCGTGGCATCTTTGGCGGTAACGGACTGGAGATGTTTGGTAACTTTTTCAAGAACTTAGGGAAAGGCAACGTGTCGGGACTGAGCCTTGCAGGACTGGTAACAGCAGCGTTCCTCACTTTCGGACGTTTCGGATGGCTTGGCAAGATAGCAGGAGCCATGCTCGGCATGATGCTTATCGGCAACAATTCCAATATCAAGAACATCGTCAGCGGCGATGGCGGTCAGGGAAGAAATGTGAACGAAGCAGAAACGACCACACGCAGTGGAGGTATGAAACGATAAACATAAAAACGACAACAACATGAGATATACAGAAGAAATGATGCTGCAATCAAAAAGCGGCTTTTGTATGCCCTTTGAGGAGCGAGGCAAGGACGTGGAACTGACACTTGGCTATGGAAAACAGAAGCATCCTGTAACTGGAGAGCCATTCTTCCATCACGGACTCGACTTTGAAGCAAACCACTATCTGCTGTCAGCCTTGGCAAGCGGAACGGTATCGGGCATTGGCAATGATGCGACACATGGAATCTACCAAGTGATACGCTACGGCAAGTATGAAGTGACCTATTCCCATCTTGCCAACGTGTTCGTGAACTTCGGTCAAACCGTGAAGGCAGGAAACATCGTGGCATTGAGCGGTGACAGACTGCATTTCGAGGTGAAGTTTGACGGCAAGGAAATCAATCCGATTGATTTTCTGACTATGCTATATGGCAATGTGAAGGCAATGGAACAGACTGGCAAGAATGGCTTTCCTGAGTTTGAGACCTACGATATGAGCATAGCCACACAGTATGACAAAGATCAGAAAGAGATAGAAGAACTGATGCTACGCTTCATGCCATCGTATATGGAAGACCTGTATAAAGGTATGTATGTGACACCGCAACATGCGGAGCAGTCGCTGAGAAACATTTTTTCGCTATCTGTAGCGAAACACTATTTCTATGAAGCTATGCCATCCATCAGCAATCCATTAGGCATCGGGCAGAGAGCCATGCCCTTGGCTTGCAAGGTGCAGAACCTGCTGATAGCCGATTTCTTGAACTATCTGGCATTACGACATGGCATCTATCTGTCCACACTGAGCGAAGTTCTAAAAAAAAACTCCATGACGAAGCCGTAAGGACAAGTGGCATCATCGACCCTCTCGCAGAATTGGACATCGATGTGCAGAGCTTTGACATTCCAAGGTTAGTAAGTGTCTATCCAGACCGTGCAGGAGTGAGATGGTGGACAAAGGCGTGGTTCAATAACCGAGAGGAAGGAGAATGCTCCGTGGAGATAGAACTGCAACAAGCCATCCTCTTCATCCATGACAGAATAGAGAAGGACGTTTGGCTGGAGGAATACTTTCCAAAACAGATGGAAGTATATCACCAAGCCATCGAGCAGACAAGAGAACAGATATTAGGTCAACTAAACGTAACGCTATAATGAGTACAATCAAGAACCCGACACGCTTTGCCGAACTGGAGTATTGCCTTCAAGGATATTTTGACTGCAAGCTGGCACCTGTGATGAAACAGGTGCGAGATGACTTGACGCACAAGCAACTGGAGGAAAGAGGCAGATACCAGAGCAGTTTGGCAGGAGTGCTTGCTTCTGCCAATTCGTATGCCGACAATACGGAATTTGTGCTGAAACAGACAGGCAAATGGAACAGCAAAACCACAGAGGACTACTTGGAGATGTGCAACCAGAAGATATGGAAGGACAAAAACATCGTGAAGGACTTGGCGACTATTGCTGGCGAGTGGCGCAATGCCGTGGTGAAGGAAATTGGACGAAGCAAATATGACGCTTTGTCGAAAGCCTGTGGCGAGGATTTGGCATACGCATACGTTGCGCAAAGGATGGAAGACCTGATGATAGGGAAGCTCGTCAAGGACAATACACCCAAGTCAACGATGGACTACATTTTGCGAAAGGCAGCACAAAACAGCATCTGGGGAATGCAAGAAGAGCTCCTGAAATCACCATTGACGGCAGAGATAGAGGCTCGTGGCGAGAAAGCCTACAAACCAAGCAAGACGGAGAAGTTTGCAGGAAGGGCTACCGCCTCTGTAGTGGATGCCGTGACCATGGGCGGTATCGGTAGTTGGAAGTCATTGGCTACCTTGGTGGGGAGCGACATGGCATTGGGCTATATCCTCGATTCCAAGAAGGGAAACGGAGAACAGCGGAAAGAGCAAGCCATGGAATTGAGCATCAGCAAGGGTGTATTCGGACAGAACGGCAATGCCTTCACTGGTTTTCGCTCACAAGCCAAGAACGTGAATGCCACCGACAATGGCTATGTCAAGACGCTCAACAGCAAACTCCATAACAAGATACATATACCACAAAAAGCATTTACACCTATGGCATGGACAGATAACAGTTTTAAGTTTCCTTTTCGAAAAGAGCAAGAGAAACGGAACGATCCGAAATACAAGAATGTACCGCTCATTGTGGCACCTGGCAAGGAAGATGCCTATCTGGAAGAGAAAGCCAAGCATGACGCAGCCAAGGTTTCAGAGGCAGAGCGCATCATCCAAGAAAAGAAAGAGAAAGAGGCGCAACAAACAGGAACTGATGAACAACAGCAAGCGCAATCAGAGGAAGAACTTCAAGACCGACCTGAAAATGATAACAGTAACGGTTGGGAAGGGCTGTTGAAGAACTTCGGACTGAATGGTTTCAGCGACATCGGCAATAACCTCGGCTATGTGATAGCCATGTTGCCCGACATCCTTGTTGGACTGTTCACTGGCAAGACGCAATCATTAGGCTTGAAGGACAACATGATGCCAATAGCCGCCATTCTTGCAGGAATGTTTGTGAAAAATCCATTGCTGAAGATGACACTCATCGGTATGGGCGGTGCTAATCTGCTGAACAAGGCTGGACATGAAGCATTGGCAAACAAACGGGAAGGCAATGATGGAAATGCTGTATCATACGGTAATACAACAGCACAAGCAGTGCAATATAAGTCCTATCCAGACGAACCGTTGAATCCTCGAATATCCAACCCTGTGCTACAAGGCAACTGTTTAGTGGCAACCATCGACCGAGTGCCATACACCATCCAACTGCCAGAGCATGTGGTTGGAGCATATCAAGCAGGAGCCTTGCCACTCAACACCATTGCCAATGCCGTGCTTGCCAAGAGTGACCAGATGAGACAGATGGCAGAACGCAACTATGGCGAGCAAGAAGTGAGAAATGTGAGAAACGAGGCGATGGAAGACGCAGAGCAGCGAGAAGTTATTCAACGTTCAAGATAATAGAAGAAAACGTAAAACAATCATACAATGAAAGAGAAAAGTCCACAAGAGAAGAATGCGGCAGAGCGTCAAGTGTCACTGATCACCGAAGCCCTGTCGAAAGCAGCCGACAACAAGGGTGTCTGGCTGAACGAGCAAGGAAAACAATATCCACGGTTTTACCCAAAGGGAGCGGCAGTGAGTCCGTTCAATGCCCTCGTGATGGGATTGAACTCCGACAAGAACGGATTTTCCACAAATCTTTACACGTTATTTAGCGAAGCCAAGAAGCGAGACGAGTCTGTGATGGCGCATGAGAGAGGTGTGCCGTTCAACTGGTATGCGTGGAACAAGTATGTGAACCGTCATAATCCGGAAGACATCATCAGCAGAAAGGACTACCAGGAATTGTCGGCTACCGACCAGACACAGTACAAGGGCATCCACAATCGGGAGATACGAGTGCTGTTCAATATCGACCAGACCATGTTGCCACTGAAAGGCAAGGAGAAATATGACGAGGTGGTGAAGGCGAATATCGGTGCGAATGAAGACAAGGCATTGCGCAGCCAAGTGAATGACTTCATCCAGAAGATGAAGGACAACCTTATGGCGGTGCGCAAAGACGGAAGCGGAGTGGCACACTATGACACGGAGAAGGATGCCGTGTATATGCCAAAGCAAGAAAACTTTGAGCAATATAGCGATTATGTGCAGGAGATGCTGCGCCAAGTGGTGAGTGCTACAGGACATCAACAGCGACTGGCAAGGGAAGGCATGGTGATGAAGAATGGCATTGCGCCATCGGAGGATGCCGTGAAGCAAGAGAAACTGGTGGTAGAACTGGCTTCGGGTATCAAGATGATGGAAATGGGTAAGCCAGCCAAGATTTCCAAGGAGAACATGGGGCTGGTGGACTACTGGAACCGCGAATTGAAGGAAAATCCATGTCTGATAGATGCCATAGAGAGTGATGTGAACAATGCCTTGGATGTTATCCGCAAGGCAGAGCGTGGCGAGAAAATTGAATATTCATCCTTGAAGAACGAGCAGCAGACCACCGAGATGCAATCGATGATGCCCAAGCATTACTTCGTGGCAGATGAGATAGCCAAGCATCCTGACAGCGAACAGAAGTTTGTGGTGATTGTAAGAGACAAGGAAAACAAGAGTGCCGATGTGGTGTTGCCGGCAGGAGCATCATTGGAAGTAAACAACGAGGTGTCGGGCATGAGCAAGCAGCGCATCGAACATGCCTTACAGAAGGAAGGTTTTCAGTCTGTCAAGTTCTATAATCCCGATGGCGCTTTGGGCTACCATCCTGATGACAGCTATTTTGCAGGAAAGGACATCACTGTGGCAAGATTGAAGAACTGGCAATTGGAAGACATATCCAAGATAGACGTGAGTGATGCCGTGAGCCAGAGCAAGCAGGTAGGCTTCGGCCGCATACAGATGGTGCAGGATGACAACAAGCGTTGGGCGATGTATATCAAGCCAGAAGGACAAAAGGCTTTTTCCATCTATCCCGACAAGGCGGACTTGAACCGCTTCTTCACCACCTTGAAACAGGCGCAGGACACGATGGATAGTCTGAGAGTGGAACTGGCACAGAAATACTATGCGATGGCAGAAACAAAACCCGACTTAAAGGTGGACTTGTTCGGCAGCGGTCAGCACAACGAGGTGGACATGAACCGCATACAGAAAGTAAACGTGTTCAAGGCAAAGAACGATGTCATTCTGTGTGCAGCCACCATTGATGGCGCAGACAAGTTGCAGCCTCGTGTGGTATCGCCAAGCCAATGGCAACGGATGTGGATAGCCGAAGACAAAAACGAGTATAAGAAACATCTTGCAGCAACCTTGTTTGCTGACATCCTGCAGAAAGGACAGACACAGGAGCAGACAGCATCAGAAAAGCAAGGAGAGGAAACCGAGGTGAAGCAAGAAACGCAAGTCTCCACCGATAAGCATGAGGAAGAACATCGAGAGTATCACGAGGAAGAGAATAAGCAAGCATCTTCTGAGGGAAAGAAAGATATTAGGGAAGAGAAGGATGCGACTGTTCAAAGAGATAATAACGCTACTGTGGAAAAGAAGGAAGAAACAAAGGATAAGCAGAAGGAAGAGACCAAGGACTCTCCCATCATGAAGCAATGGAAGGAGTTGAAAGCCAAGCATCCAGATGCTTTGCTGCTGTTTCGTGTAGGTGATTTTTATGAGATGTATGAACAGGATGCCAAGCGAGGAGCGGAAGTGTTGGGGATTACATTGACAAAGAGAAACACCCAAGTTGGTCCCTACATGGCTGGCTTTCCACATCATGCCTTGGACACCTATCTACCCAAGCTTATCCGAGCAGGAGAACGAGTAGCTATCTGTGACCAGTTGGAGGCACCCAAGCAGAAGCAAGAGGAGCAAAATACTGAGGAACAGCAGCGTTCTGGCGGTATGAAACGATAATAATGATGAGATAAAGACATGAGCAAGAATCAGCAATACGCAGAGAAATATGCTGCCGAGGCGATGGAGCAGATGAAACGATATGGTATTCCTGCCTCCGTCACCTTGGCGCAAGGCATATTAGAAAGCAGTAACGGACAAAGCGAGCTGTCGCAGTTGGGCAACAATCACTTTGGAGTGAAGGCATCGGGCAGTTGGTTGAAGAATGGTGGTGACTATCTGGTATATACCGATGACAAGCCCAACGAGAAGTTCTGCAAGTATGCCACAGTGGGTGACTCGTATGAGCATCATTCCAAGATATTGAAGAACAGCAGTAGATACAGTCAATGCTTCAAGCTATCTCCAGATGACTATAAGGGATGGACAAAAGGCATTGAGCGTGGCGGTTATGCGACCAATGGAGGGTATGCAGCAAGTCTGCAAAAAATCATTGAGGCAAATGGACTGCAGAAGTATGACCAGCAGGTTATGAAGGAGATGAGGACTGAGGGGAAGCAGTTCGGTGTAGAGCAAAATGCAAGGAGTACGGCATCAGTTTCGGTATCATCAGAAGACACTAAGAGTTTAGGAAGAGCATCGACTTCATCTTCTGACAAGCAGACGGCATCGCAAAAGCCAAATGGTCAATATTCGTTTCCGGTGAAAAGAGATGATTTTCTGTTTATCACCTCGCCTTTCGGTATGCGTCAAGACCCTATGGACAAAAGCAAGCAGCAGATGCACAAGGGAATAGACATCAGAGCCAGAAAGGATGATGTGCTTGCAACCGAGAACGGTGGCAAGGTGGTGGCAGTGAACCATAACACCAACACAGGAGGTGGCAAATCGGTGACTGTAGAATATGCAAGAACGGACGGAAGCAAGGTGCAAACCACCTATATGCATCTGGCCAGCATTTCTGTAAAGGCAGGTGATGAGGTGAAAGCCGGGCAGAAATTGGGCGTGTCGGGCAATACCGGCACACGTACTACTGGCGAGCATCTGCATTTTGGAGTAAAGAACATATCGGCAGATGGTAAAGTAAGAGACGTGGATCCTGCATCATATTTGGCAGATATTGCACAAAAAGGTAATCTGAAGCAGCAGGCATTGTACAATGGCCACGACCTGTTGGCAAAGTATAGAGACAACAGTTCGGGAGTAGATACAAGTCTGTCGCCTAATGATTGGATGAAGAAGCTGTTGTCATCAGAAGATGCAAGCACAGGACTGTCGAACGCAGACCCCATCATGAGAATGGTAACGACGATGTATGGCAGTCTGCTTGCCCTCGCTGTACAGATAGATAACAAGAGCGAAGAAGAACAGAAAGCGCAAATCTCAGAGGCTGTGAGCAAGAGACAGGTGGACTTGAAACCATTGTTGCCGACCATGAAAGAATGCGTGCTGAGTGTTGGAGAAAATGGAAAGGCCGTGTTGCAAGCAGATAACGGCACGACCAAGGTGGCGAGAGAACTGACCAATGCCGAGTTTAGCAGATTATCGCAGGTGTTGGGTGACACCAATCTGAGCAATGAAGCAAAGAAAATGCGCATAGCAGGAATGGTAAGTACCATCGTATTGACGCAACAGGCATCGCAAAACTATGAGCAGGTGATGGAACAGCAGGAAGGTCAGAGCCAATCAATACAAAGAAAATAATAGCATGAAGGAAAGAATGAAAAGATGGTGTGCGGTGGCAGTTCTACTGTTGATGGGGTTGTCGCTGTTTACGGCAGTTGCATACGGAGTCTATTTGTTGGGCGGTGTATATGCAGCTGTCGGATATATCGGGTTCAATGTCATGGTGGGCATCTGGTTGTTTCGGGAAATCACCAGAGCACCCATGATGGACGATTGATATGCAATCAGGGAAAGAAAAGCGGTGAATGGATTGATTGTAATTGGAAATACTTGGAAATTCCACATCTTGGTCGATTGAAAACGAATTAAAAAGTATTTGAGTTATGATTAAATGTAACGTAAGTGTGTGCGGAACCGTCAGCAAGGCTGCTGTGGTTCGCAAAGGAAAGGACGGAATGCCGTTTACTACATATTCCGTAGATGTGGTGGTGCCAGCCAAGAAAGGTATCAACAAGACGGTGATGGTAAGCTGCATCATGGATGGAGATTGTGCCGAAGCTATCGTTGTGGGCAATCGCATCGATGTGAAAGGTGTGCTTACTTTCAAGAAGAAAGACGACAACCTGTATTTCAACTTGAAAGGAGTCGAAGTGAGCCAGCCTGCTGCAGAAAGCAAGGATGGCATCGTGGGAGATATGGAGTTCAAGGGCAAAGTCGGTAAGGACATTGATATGAAGAAGGACAAGAATGGAAAGACTTTCCTGATGTTTTCGGCTTTCAGTGCAGAGAAGATTGGTGAAGAATTTGCGTTTACATGGGTACGCTTCGTCCGCTTTGTGGAAGAAAAGGAAGAATGGCTGCAGCCGAAAGCCACCATCGAGGCAAAGGGCGAGCTGGAAATCTCGGTGTATAACGAAAGACTCAACCTGGGCTGCAAGGTGGCGGAGTTGAGCCAGTGGGAAAAGAAACCATATCAACCTTTTCGATAAGCCAGATGAGCAAAGTGAAACCTGTTTCAACTTTGCCATGGCGAGAAAAGGTGCATGAAAATGAACATAACAATTAGCAAGTATGGCATATTATAATAAGAGTCCACAGAATAATGGCGATGGAAGAAGTGCTGAGGACAGAGCCTTGGACACCTTCGCAAACATGATGATAGAGAAGATCGAGTCGTTGGGAAGCAAGGACGGATGGCAAAAGCCTTGGTTTACGGAAGGTACATTGAGTTGGCCGAAGAACCTGTCTGGCAGGGAGTATAACGGCATGAATGCCTTGCTGCTCACCATGCTGTGTGAGAAGAAAGGCTATGAGCTACCAGTGTTTTGCACCTTTAACCGTGCAGTAGGTTTGAACTATCAGACCGACAAGCAAGGAAACAAGAAGCAGATGACGGATGCTAATGGCGAGCCGTTGACCAAGGTTTGCATCAACAAGGGAGAGAAGAGCTTTCCCGTGATGCTGACGAGTTTCACCATTGTACACAAGGAGACAAAAGAAAAGATACCCTATGACGACTACAAGCGAATGAGTGCTGAGGAGCAGAAGGAGTATAATGTCTATCCGAAGTTGAATGTGTATCAGGTGTTCAATGTGGCACAGACCAATCTGAAGGAGGCACGACCTGAATTGTATGCCAAGTTGGAAGCGGAGAACAAGCCAGAAAAGGCATTGGTGAAGGAAGGTGACATGTATTCATTTCCTGCTGTTGACCAGATGTTCAAGGAGCAGAAATGGATTTGCCCCATCAATATCGAACACCAGGACAATGCGTTCTACTCCATTTCCCGCAACCAGATAACCATTCCTGAGAAATCACAGTTCAAGGATGGTGAGTCGTGGTATGGTACAGCGTTTCATGAGATGGTTCACTCGACAGGAGCGGAAAATCAGTTGAACCGCCTTAAACCGCAGTCGGGCTTCGGTTCCGATGAATATGCACGTGAGGAACTGGTGGCAGAGTTGGGCAGTGCGTTGGTGTGCCAGAAGTATGGCATGACCAAGAATTTGAAAGAGGACAGTGCCGCCTATCTGAAATCATGGCTTGGCAGTCTGAAAGAGTCGCCAAGTTTCATCAAGACCACCTTGATGGATGTGAAAAAGGCAACGTCTATTCTCACGCAGAGAATAGACGAAGTGTCTTTGGAAATGAAGGAGCAACAGAGTGAGGATGTTGCAGCTTCGGTATCAGATGAGAAAAAGGATGCGAAGGACATGAAAAAATCTGCATCATCTGGCAATAGTGAGCAAACTGAGGCAGAAGAGGAAAAAGTCGCACGGTCTGCGTTCCGTCGATAATGAGGCTATTTGTAGCAAACAAGGAAAAAATCCAAGATGCACACATATATAATAATGTGTAAGCATCTTGGATTTTTTGTTTTGGGAGTTTTATTCTTCCTCCTCATCATCTTCTTCGGGTGATAGCCATTTCTGCCAATCTTCCTCATCGATGGTGAGGTCGTTCATTTCCCAATCGTATGCGAGTTCGGGCATCGGGTCACAAGAGCAAGGGAAATGGATTGTATAGCCGATTTGTCCATAGGAGACATGGAGCGGAGTGACGCAAAGGTCTCTGCCGAAATAGCTTCGGGTGGTGAGGTATTTGCGCCAGTCGAAACGCTCTTTGAGAATGTTTCGACATAAGCGGTAAAGATATTGTTCTATTGTCATACGGCTTGAAGTTCTAACTGTGAATAATATTGTTTGAATGCCTCGTAAAGGTCAGCCATCATTACTTCGGCTTCCTCCATGTCTTTGACTATATCGGCAATGTGGTAAGGTGCGCCATTTTTTCCGTGACCGTCTGAGCCAATCCAAATGTATGCTTCCTCGTCAACATCAAAGTTCTCGTAATACTCATGGATATTGTCGATGAAGGCTTCCATATCATCGTCTTCAAGTTCCACGCTGAAATTGAAATCTTGACCATAGGAAGTATATTTGGCGAAGTTTACATCTGTCTTGCCGATTTGTGGCTCGGAGAAATCAACGCTCCATCCTAATATCTCGGCTATCTCCGTTATCTTTTGCTGTATCATATCATTTGATTTTTAGCAGCCATAGGCAAGAAGCCTACGGCTGATGAATGGTTTAAACTTCTTCCCTGTCATACATGTCAGACAGAAACGACTGCAATCTCTCGTCGGGAATGTTCCCTATCGGGCAAGGCTTGAAGCTCTTGTCCTGCAATATCGGTATCTTGGGAAGGTTATGTCCGACATCCACGCTGATACTCTCCATTTCCTTGATGGAAGCATAGCCATATTCTGTATCGGCAAGACCGACAACGATAGAGAACAGCGTGAAGTCATTGCCTTCCGGCTGACCTTCCAATACATACCAACGGACTTTGCCGATGAAGAAGACGCATTGGCAAATGGCATCTTTCTTCTTGCCGTCCTGTGAATAAAGCGGATATAGCTTGAATTGCTCCGCCAACTGTGGTGTAATCAATCTGCTTGTCATAACTGCATTATTTATTGGGTGAATAATCTGGTGAAGATGGATAGTAGAGCTGCTGCTCACGCAAGGCTTCAATGGCTGCATGTGCCAAGGTGCAAGCCCACTCATTGCGAAGGTCATAATAGCCCTTCTGATAGTTTATAGCCAACTGCTCCATAAAAGCCATCATCACTTTGAACTTCTCGTTTACAAGAAAGCGGTGGTCATTGGCAAACTCTGCACCCACCTTGGATGCGGAACACATCTTGCCGTTCACGAAGCGTGAAAAATCATTGGCAAACTCCTTGTCTCTTTCGTTAATCATATTGTTCATATCTGTTCGGATTAAATTGTGAAACTTCTTTTTCTTCCCTATTATAGAAGCCTTTACGACTTCATCAAAGGAATTGATTTTACGTGCAATCAAGAGTTCGGGCATGGGGGCAGACAAGGCAAGGAATTGGGAGATTATTTCATTGGAATACCCCAATCTTTGATTGGTGGAAGGCTGCTAAGGAAATAACCTGCCAATAGCAAGGTGATACTTGACGGTCTGGTGGGCAGAACTAAATTTGCTAAGGAAAACCAAGGGAGGATGAAGGTGTATGGGAGATGTGTAGTGACTAAAACTGGTAAGATTACCACTTTTTGATAATATACCATATTGTGTTCAATAGAATATGTATGTTCAATATGATTGAACAATACGTAAATATTGAACACGCAATAAAAGAATATTGGTAGAATAGACTGAATAACGATTGTAACAAATGGAATATAAAGAAAATATCGGACTAAAATGGTTAAAGAAATATATAAAAGTCAAGTTTATTGCGTAAAAAACAAGACTTTTATTAACTTTGCACTCGAAAAAAGGAGATAAACATGGTTATAGCAAGACTGATAAAGGAAAAATTGTCATCGACTCCTGCTGGGGTCGTGTTGACAACAAGAGACTTTGGGGTGGAGATGCGGTATCAGCCGGCACTCGCCAAAGCTCTCAACCGTCTTGTGCTCCAAGGCGAGCTGCAAAAGATAGCAAAGGGGAAATACTATATTCCGAAGAAGACCATTTTTGGAAATCTGAAACCTGCAGATTCTGAACTTGTAAAAGACTTTCTGGAGCAAAATGGCAAGATTGTGGGTTACATTACAGGAACTGCCGCATTTGCAGCTATGGGTCTGACAACACAGATAAGCTCATCCATCCTTGTCGGCACAAATAAATACCGAAGGCCTATCACAAGGAATGGAGTGAAAATTTCTTTTTTGTTACAAGAGAACGCCATAACATCAAGCAATATTCCACTACTTAGAATATTGGATGCTCTACGCCTTATAAAGGACATTCCTGCCACTTCACCTGATGACTGTATAATGAATATTTGCAAAGCAATCAATGCTCTTTCAATGGAACAGAAGCGAGAATTGGCGGAACTATCCTTGGCATACACACCTTATGTAAGAGCTTTGCTTGGAGCCATCTACGAGAACATGGAACTGGAAACGGAAACCATCAGCAAAACATTGAATGGAGTGACCAGTTACAAGTTGCCAATCTCCGACAAAGTATTGTCAAACAAAAGAAACTGGAACATCATATGAGATTACATGAAAACTGGGAGTTGTTCTCTGACGCATTGCAAGCAGCATCACAACCTGTAGAAGATGGAGGACTTGGCATCAAGAGTATCTTCATCGAGAAGGACTATTGGATTTGTCGCTCGTTGTCTTTGATGGCTGCGAACGACAAGGATAACCGTGCCATATTCAAAGGAGGAACAAGTCTTACGAAAGCATACGGCATAGGTAGCCGATTCTCTGAGGATATAGACATTGCTATATCCGAGGCATGGACGCTCAGCGGCAACCAATTGAAGATGCTGATCAAGAGAACTGCCAAAAGCATGACGGAAGGTCTGCAGGAAATGGATATGCCTGGTTTTACCAGCAAAGGTTCTCACTATCACAAGGCATACTATTCTTATCCAAGAGCTATTGATACATTACAAGTAGGTGCTATCAAGGCAGGACAGTTGCTTGTTGAAATCAACTCCTTTGCCAATCCTTATCCATTCCAGAAATGCAGACTGCAAAGCTTCTTGACCGAGTTCTTGCAAAAGACAGGCAACGAGAACTTGATAGAGGAATATGATATGCAACCTTTCGAGGTGAATGTTCTTGACAGGCGCAGAACATTGACAGAGAAATTGGTATCATTGTTTCGCTGTTCCTTAGCCGACAACTACATGCCGGAATTGACAGCCAAGATACGCCATTTCTATGATTTGCATTTCCTCTTGAATGATGCTGAGACACAAGACTATCTGAAAAGTTACGCTTTCAAATCGGACTTCAGCAACTTGTTTGCACAAGACCAACAGAGATTCGACAAGCCAGAAGGATGGCAAAACAAAGACATTATGGATTCTCCAATCATCAGTGACCTACATAATGTATGGTCAGCGTTAAGCAACGTCTATGCAAAAGAACTTCCTGACCTTGCCTACAAAGATATACCGACTATTGAGAGTATCGAAAATAGCATGGAGCAGTTGATTTCGTATTTGACAAAATAAACGGTCATGACAAAGATGCATAAAGGACATTACTGTAAGATTTGTGGTGAATACAAGTCGAACGAGTCATTTTCGGGGAAAGGTCATGCCCAACACATCTGTAAGGAGTGCATGGGTGAGATGAAGAAAGGCAACAAGAAGATTTTGGACTTGCCTTTCGGGGATGATGAATTTGAAATTGTTGACGCAGATGAATATATCGCTTCCGTTTTATATGGCAACAACGAAGAACGAGAAACCAAGACTTTCAAGAAACTCAGCCGTGAACAGAAAATGGTGTTGAAAGCGATAGTGCAAGATGAAGTTACGTTCTATTGGCAAGCCCATCGACAGATACCAGTAAACGACAAACTTAAACAACTCAGAAGTTCTGTCAATACTGTTGTATATGAGCAGTTGGACTTTGCCATAAAGGATGACACGATGTTCAAAGCTTATATACAAGAGCAAGTTATCACTGTCATAAACAAGATATTGCGACAGGAGAAAGGACAAAATAACCAATAGCAGAAAGAGCCCATTCATCACGAACGGACTCTTTCTTTTGATAATCATTGTTTTGCAGATTACCGCTTATCGTATGAATGATAGTAAAACACATTTACTGTGCAAATAGTCTGACCGCCGTATGACGGTTGGCTGCAATTGGTGAATACTTATCAATACCGCCCTTACTTTTTGATATTATCATGGACTTGTCAATGCCTCTTACCACAAGCTGTTGCGTAATATAATCCGCTCTTGACTTGCTGAGAGGATTGTTGATGCCATCGTTTCCTGTGGCACTGTCGGCAGCACCAACAACAGAAATTTTGAGATGATAAGCCTTTGCTATACGAGCAAGCTCATCCAAGTTTGCCATCTGTGAAACGTCAACCAACTGCGCGGTTCCAATCTTAAAAAAGAAGAACACTGGCGAACCGATGCACTTGGTTCCACCTGCCATTTCTGCAACGTATTTATTCCAAGAAACAGAATCAGAAACAGAGAAACCATACTCCAGAGAGCGACTTGTTTTAGGTTTCCCCATGCCATTCCAATCCTTGTGAGCCAATCTTGCACGGAGCGAGTTCAAACCGCTGTAGTCATTTTTCGGATAGATGCGATGCTCCGTACTATCCGCATAATATGTCAGGCGGTCGGCATAGGCTTTCAGCAATCCTTTAATCTCCAAGATCTTTCTCATTTCAGCGATGACATTGGCATCCTCCGCATGAGCTTTGCTTAACTTTTGGTTGCGAGCCAACAAATCATTGGTGTAATCTGCCAGCCATTTGTTCTGGTTGATATAAGGAGTGGCATCTACAACCTTCTTCCAACCGACCTTCCCGATGTTGAAAGTCAGTCCGGCAGACAAGGTGAACAAATTGTCACCAAACTTATTGGATGCGCCAACACCATCAAAGTCACGAAATGTGGTTGCGCCACCCAATTCCATGTTGACCGCCAAACGCTTTGTTAAACGATATTGTCCAATCACACCATAGTTGATGACAAACGGACTCTTGCCGTTATCCTCGTTATGGATAATACCGCAACCTGCATACGGAATGAATCCCCATCTTTGTGTGGTGGCATGGTCTTTGACAAAACTGTTGGTCACATTCCAAAGAAAATCCGCATGAACCATCTTGTAATCACTGACATCCTTGCTAGCATCCTTGAACAGAAAACCTTGGAAACTAAACCGTCCACCAATCTCTGGCGTGAACCATTTTCCTGCCTTTATTGCCAGGGAAGGTTTCATTCTGTCGAACAAGTTCCCCGTACCATGTGGCTTTCCTACAAAGGTAGATATGCCACCAGACATACTAACGAACCAGTTGGAAGACCATGCGGAGGGAACAGTCACCTCCTTGAGATATGTCGGTTCAATCTGTCGAAGCATATCCTCGTTTATGCCAGATGACACCATTTCATTCGTGCCATCATCCGTTGTTGCTGCATTGACCTGCATTTGTCCGCATAGGCACAATGCCATCATAAATATTACTTTTCTAATCATAAATTTCAATTTGTCGATTATTTTTTCTATTAACGCTTTCTACTCTTGCTGCCTTTCGGTCGCATCATCCTGTTTGCCATCGCAAGGCAACGGTGCGCCCAACGCCTGTCATCCTCGTCTTCGTTACGTCCCCATTTCATGTCATTGCTGCCACCGCCTCCGCCACCTTGCCCTTCGGTGAATGTCGTGGCTTGTTCGATGTAACCAAGGTATAATAAGGTGGCACAATGAAGAACTTCGGCAGTGTGCTCGGCTATGGTTTCCAATGGCGAACCGTCAAATGCGACTTTGATTTCAGGTGGCAACGATGTCATCTTAGAACGGTAGTCAGTGACCATGCTTTCCAACATAGCAGTCTTGATAAGTGTGCCAGCACCAGTCTGAGCTTCACGAGAGAACTGCATGGCATCCTGTCGAAGCGTCTCTGTCCGCTCCTTGACAAACTCCATGTCCTTGTTCAACTCATCCAACTGCTGGTCAGCCACAGCGAGCTTGTCTTTCTTGTCTGCCAGTTTCTCATCAACGGAAGCCAACTCATTTTGTAATTTTTCCAACTTCTGCGACAAGATGGAACTATCTCCTTCCTTGTTGGCAATCTGCACCTTCAACTTGTCAATCTCCGACATCTTCTGATATTTCTCTTCTTCCAGATGTTCTACCATAGAAGAGAGACCTTTCACACGACGTTCTGCCAGTGCTATTTCCACCCGAAGATCACTTACAGCCTTGTTAAGGTTGTCCAGTTCCTCTTCCTTTGAAGAACATTCCTCGGACAGGTGCTTGCGGTATTCCTCCGTAGGTCTGTGTCGTTGCCGAGTCTCCGTTTGGCTCGTTCCACGCACCAGTCCCCAAGGCTCATTGACCATCGCCAACTCGTCATGAAGTTTCGATGTACGTTGACTATATTCCCGATTGTTGGCACCTGCGAAGATTTCTTTGAAGGCAAACTTGCCGTCCTTGATTGGCAGAAGAACGCAATGGATGTGTGGTGAAGTCTCGTCCAAGTGTACATAGAAGGCAACGATATTCTCCTCACCATACTTTCCTGCGACAAAATTATAAATGTCCGTCGCCCATTGCTCAATCTCAGGCATACGCTTAACTGCATAATTTTCCTTGTTGTCACCATGCTTAAATACAACCTTTTGTTCACCGAAGGCAAGTTCTCGCATCTTCCACTGTGAACCGCTAAAAATGAAATCCGCTACAGTTCTGAAGCGTGGCTCTGCCAACCCCTCATTCTTGTCTTTGATGCCACGAGCTGCCAAGTTCTCAGCCATCAACTGTGGAATAGACTTACTCTTGTCGATAGGTGCTATCTTTCCTCCCTTGGAAATTTGGAAGTTCAGATGCTGTCTGCCGAGGTCATAGTTGCCTTTTGCAATAGCCACCTGCCATGCCCTGTCGCTCCAGTTGCGTTGGTATTCACGACTGAGAGCGGCGGCGCATCCCTTACGTCCCCTGACGTTCAAAACCTGCTTTGCTATTCTTTCCATATCTCTGATATGCTTATATGTGTCAGAAAAACAGTGTCCCAGCTTGCTGCCTTGGCGGACACTCTCCCGAAGACTGATAGGTCGTAGGGGTAATGAGTTACCACACTCCCTAAATTCGTGAACAGCGGGCAAGCCCGATGCGCTAAAAAAGGCAAGCCACGACGAGTGCGATATGCCAGTACCGAACCGTGAGGTCTTAAAAGGAGAATGTCCGTAAGGCAGCTATAATGGAACAGAATGAACTCTACTTATGGTTGTTCGCCTTGGCGGTTACAACTGGCTTGGCAGCTGTCTCAACTGTTGAGGTAGGACAGCAAGCCTTATAAGCGGAACACAGGGATTGGAAAAGGCTCATGTCTTCAGCTGTGTTCAATTTGACGGAAGCAGACTTTCCATGACTGGCGATGTCGGGCAGTTCCTTTATCAGAAGGAACAACTGGAGCCAGTCTCGATTGAGAACACGAGTGAAGAACTTGAAGATTGCGTTACGCAACTGAAGTTTGTTATGTTCTTCCTCATCTACAAGAGGCATACAATCCACAAGTCTGCCAATCATGCAAGTGGCAATATCATCAGATGAAAGTTGGTTGTCAGATGATGTAGAAGCAGAGTTGTTTTCTTGCGATAATGCTACTGCACCCTTTACTATCTGGCCACAGACAACGGCTGTCTCTTCTGTGGTGGAAGTGCCATTGAACCAACTGTCCATTGTGAAACGGATGATTGGTTCCAATATGCTATTTCGCATTGTCGGAACGTTACCGTCCTTCATGCCAATCATCGTGATGATGGTGTATTTCGTTTCAAACTCCTTGCAGTGTATCAGCCCATGTTCCGTTAATTTTTCGAGGAACTGACGCACGGTGGCACGATGCCAATGCCAGTCCTCCGCAAGCTGGGTTTTGGTTGTGATAAACTGAAAATCTTTCAATTCGTCTGCCACTTCCTTGCTTACGGCTTTCGGCATGTAGTGTTCACAAGCCTTGTCCAGCAGATAGCAGAACGCTTCGTGTTTGGAATACCGCTCGTTATGTCGGTCCTGGAGAGATGCCAGGAAGCCGACAGAGAGACTTACCTTTATATTTTCCTTTGGTATATGTTTCATTGAAAATGTCTTGTTGATGTTGTGAAATAATGATTCTCATTTTAGACTGAGTGTTGTGGAATGTGCCAGTACCAAGTGGCATATTCCAAGAATGGACTAAAAGTAGAAGTTCACGATGTCCTCAGGACATTGCGCCAAGTGTCTGCCACTGTCAGGACATTGTGCCTTGAAGATGACCTTTGAGGACGGATAGTAGATGGATGCCACCAAGAGCAAGCCTACCATCACCCCCAATGTGTACAAATGGGGAGTGAACATGAACACCAATGAGGCTGTAAAAGCGGTGGCACATGATTTCCTGTTGTCATGCAACCTATGCAGCAGATTGTCTGCATAGGAGAACTTGAACAGCAACAATGCCAACAGTGCCGTTACATGAGCACCAATCTCGTTGGGCTGTACTTGATATGCCACGAAACTGAACACCAATATTGCCATCAGTAACAGCAGTGTGTACAGTTTCCGAAAATTATGCGAAAACACCATGCGGAGATAAAATCTCTGCATCATCCGATTGTTCTTCCTGTAGCACATCGTTGATGCCAAGAGAAGAAGCATAGGGAAGAAAAGAAAGATAATCTTGAATATCATAGATCAAATTGTAATGTAAAACGGTCAATAACCTTCGAATAGCTCCAACTCAATAATTCCATAGGTGACTTCCATGAAAAGTCGCTCGACATCCGTCATTGTCAAAGCATTTGATGCAAGGCGTTTCTTGAAACAAGCATCCTTTCTCATAAGAATCTTGGCACTTCGGTCAATGTCAAGCAGTGGAATATGCCACTCTTGCCCACGGACATAATCATTGTTGGAATGACAGGCCCGAAGGGTAATACACCGACAGCAGACGGTCTGCACCATGCCATGCCGTGAAACTGCGGTGTCTTTCCAATGGAACGAACTGCCAACGTCTATCCATGTGTGGCATTTGTGGATGATGTCCACGATGTTCTGAAGCTGCATGTCGCTCATAAATGGAACGTAATGTCACATGAAACACATCAGCATGTCCGCCTTGTCACGCTTGTACTTGAAGAAGCCTGTCCTCGCTTGCAGTTCCATGTCGTGACACAAGTCACCGTACATGAACTCCAAGGACTCATAGATTGTCACCATGACGGAGTGGACATTTCCATTGGCATCCGTACTGGCATTCATCTTGTACATCCGCCCGAAATTAGGGTTGGAGAAGGCACAGCAGAACTGTCCGAACTCTGTATGTATGGAAGTCACCTTGTGGTAAAGGATGACCAGTTCCATCTGGTCTTCGAACAGGTTCATCACCTCTTCGAGAGGACAAGGCTTTTCCAACTTGAAGTCAAGCAGGACATAGCCGTCTTCATAGACTGGCTGTTCCATGCGCTCCTGGTTGATAAGCTCTGGCAACTGCAATGGTGCAAGTGCCAGGAAGTCGTTGAGAAATTTATGCAGCATAACTATTGTGTTTATAATGAAGAAATGTATAGCTTGATGAACATATCTGGCAACCCGTCTGTCATATTCTTGTCCATCTGCAAGGAACGGCTAAGACAGGCGATTGTGCCTAAAGCATCTATTGACAGTTGCACCAAATCCTTTCGCTGATTCTCTGAAAGCATCGCCATTCCGAAGTCATCAATGGACAGGAATGGTTGCAGTATCATCCAAAAATAGGCAGTCCGTTGTTCAGCGGAAGTAACCTTTCCACTCTTAATATCAGCAACGCAAGTCTGCGCATTGGCGATGATTCTTCGATTGGTACGAACCGCCATATATGCCACAGCATCCCTTGCCGGTAAGTTTCCTTTCCTTGAAGATTGAGCAATCATCTTGCACACATCTTCTGTTCCACTTGTTATATGCGAAACCGACACGTCGCTCATCTCGTATAGATGAGATAGAAATGTTCTGAACAGCCTATCCTCCGTTTTCAGAAAGGCGAGGAACTGTGATTGGTTGGCAATGCCTTCCTTCTTCACCTTCTCCAAGAAGAAATGATAGGTGGTCAAGATTCTTGTCTTGTCACCTTTATATAATGGTATGGTGTCCATACTCTCAAAAAACTTTGAAGCCACCAAGGAAAGGCTGTCCGTTTCCTTCTTACCTTTATAAGGGGAGGTGTTCATCTTCAACAGGAGCACATCCTTGAATGTCCTTCGCTTGGCGGTAGCTATGCGCATAAACTCGTCACGGATGGAGTCATGGACATTGGAAAATTCTTCCATCGGAAACGAATGTGCCTTTTTGATGGTGTCTCGCATTAGACAAGCAGAAACCGAGTCTTCTAAAGTACGCCATTTGGATATTTTGTTGGCAAGGTGTTCCATAGACAAATCCTTGTCTGATTTCATCCTTGAAAGGAACTCCTTTTGCGCATCCAATGCCTCCCTTGCATCATGGAAAGATGATTCACTGGCATTTTTTGAACAGGATGCCAGCAAAAGAATGGCAAGTATGATGGCAGACAACATGGACATATGCTTTCTACCTTCAAAGTATGATATGTGAAAACTTGAAGTGCAAGATTGTTTGCACTTCACCCTCAATCGGCTTTTTGCCGCAGATACGATAATATTTATACTTTCCATTTCGGACTTTGTTTGAAATTTACAGTGCGAATTTACGACTATTTATCGGGTATTCATTCAAACTAAATCAAACTTTATGTTTTATTCTAATTCATACTTTATGGCATGATATGAAATGATAATATATCCAAGAAAGTGCAGTACATCAATCTTTAATTAACTATAATAATTATCAGAGTATGATTATACTTTGATGGAATATAAGTATCTTTGTCGGCAAATTACAAATCAGTGTATAATAGCTATGGCAAAAGTAGGTTACATATTTAACTCGGAGCAGTATGACACATTCACCTTTGACCGGGCTTGGATGGAGAAGTATGGCTGCTGCCGTATCATAGAAGATAGTGCAAGCCAAGAGAAGACACGCCCGGAATGGAAGCAGCTCATGGATTGTCTGGAACGAGGTGATGAACTGGTCATCTCGAAGTTCAGCAATGCACTGCGTGGCGTTCGGGAATTGGCGATGTTCCTGGAGTTTTGCAGGGTGAAGGTGATAAGGATAATATCCATTCAGGATAAGATTGACTCAAAGGGGGAGTTGTTCCCAAGTACATCAATCGCTGATGTGCTTTTCATGTTCGGTTCGTTGTCCGAAGAGGTCGTTGCCTTGCGCAAGGCTGCTACTCATGTGGAATATATAAAGTCGGGTATCAAACCTGCCAAGAGTTCAACTCCAAAGAAAGGCATTGACCGTGAGAGGAATATCGTCAATATGTATAACAACAACTACACTATCGATGACATCTGGAAGGTCAGCGGCTTCAGGAGCCGCAGCTCGGTGTTCCGCATACTCAACAAGTATGGGGTGAAGCTGAACCGTGGCAAGTTCAGCGGACCGCTTGGCAAGAGAAAACCAAAGAATGAAAGTGAAATATAAAAGGTGATTTTATGAAGAATATACTTTGTTTTGAGGGAGAATGGAAATTCAATACCCACAAAAAGCCTGAACGCTTTGATTTGAATAGCGAGCCTATTCTTAGAATGTTGAAAGAATATCATAAATGCGATGCTATTTATAGGCACATTTTGACAAAAGAGGATTTGAAACTCTACATAGAGTATTTCAACAGGAACAAACGTGAATGGAATAAAATAGACATTGTTTATATAGCTTGTCATGGTTGGTTTCATTCTATAAGTTTAGAGGGAGAGAATGGAAATGTTGATTTACAAGAATTGGCAGATATAGCCGGGGATTTCTTCCGTGATAAAATAGTTCACTTTAGTTGCTGTAAAACACTCGCTAACACCTCTGAAGTTGAGCACTTCAAGTCTATTACAGGCGCAAAATTGGTATGCGGATATAAGAAGAGCGTAGATGCAATGAAATCAGCCATAGCTGACACGGCTTTACTGAATGAATTGATAACAAGCAACAAGCCAGGCAATATCAAAAATATTGCCATTAGTAAGTTTCGCAAAACATACAAATCCTTATTGAACGAATTAGATTTTTGTGCAATATAGATAAATGGCGAGCCATACTGCAACTGATGCTTGCAGTATGGCTTGCCCATAATACTTGGCAGATAAGGCAATTCCTTATCTGTCTCTTCTGAAATCATTTCGCTTGTCTCCGTGGAAAAGGCTTTTAAGCGTTCCGCCTAAAGCCTTGAACACGAAGAACACCACGAACAAAGATACGATGTCGTCCATACGCTATAGTTTTCGTTTGTTATACTTGTGACTTGTACAGATTGATGATGTCCATCCCCATCGACTTGGCTTTTCGGCAAGTGTAGAATGTGCCGCCCTTGGGCTTGCCGTCGAAGAAAGCAATCAGTCCGCACGAATGAGAAAGCATATAATCATTTCGTCTGAGCAAGCATCCATTGAAATAGTACTTACTCAAAAGGATAGCATCGTCCGCCTTGTCAAGAATATCCCAATAGCGGTCTTGCTCCCTTGCGCTCCACCTCTCGTTCTGACCGTCATAGGGAATGACGGCAATAAGTTTCAGATTGGGAAGTTCCACTTTCAATGAAATCACCTCCTCGGCTGCCAACATATCGAAACCGAGTGCCATGCCACAATAGAAATTGGTGATGCCCATAGCATAGAGCAGCCTTATCTTGCCCCTCAGTTTCTTCCTTATCTCGTCCTTGCGGTCTTCCGCTATCGTGCGATGTCCCGAAAAAGCCACGGAATTGGCTTTGATGTACTTTGTCTTATCCATATCACTTTGCATATTTATAGTGTGTGCGTCCCAAGAAAAGACCTCCCAATACGTTCCCGCCAAACATTTCCAACTGATTGGCAAAAATGGCATAGCTTGCGCCGGTCGTTACCACATCATCAAAAACATAGATGTCCTTGCCTTTGAAGTAGGCTTCATCAAACTCAATCACTTGTGTCTTAGTGATGCTCTTTTCCATGTCATGGCGGTGCTCGTGTACTGCCAAGCGGTCGCCTGAAACGGATATGTGCGAATAGCCGTTGATGATGCCGCAAAGCTCGCTCACACGATTACAGAAAGCCATGTATCGACTCTCGTTCTTGGCTTGGGTGCTGGCTGGCACACATACAAACACGATGTCCTTTATCTTCTCACCACAAACTTTGATAAGATGTGCTGCGGTCATTTGCGCCACCTTCTCAAAAGCGTTGTCCCTTGCATCCTTGAACGCCCAAATCAGTTGGCGTGCAGCCACTGCGTCCTCGCCAACATTGCGAACTCTCACAGGAAAATACTTCAAGAAGAAATCCATCCTCTTGCTCAGCTGTCTCTTGGTGCTGTCGTCTATCATTCTTGCCATAGTCGGAAAAATTGTTTGTGTTAAATTCGATTTTTTATTTTCCCTATTTTCGGAAGCCTTTCGGCTTGCCCAAGGGATATTTTTCCGCCACGCAAAGGAGTTGGAAGGCAAAAAGACAAATCGGAAGCGAAAAATACGCTCTATATGCAAGGCACATAGAGGAAGATTTTTTGAAAAGCATCCATGATGCCCAATTTGTCATTTGCCACGCAACTGGTACCTTTGCGGAAAATATCCGAAGCGGCAAAGACGATGGACGAAATGAAATGGCTATAAGTGCTACTACATAAAATTACAACAAGAAAAGGGTGGGTGTGGAACTGCGCCATTGGTGCAATTCCGCAAGGGAGGGACGAAGTGCTATATAGAGAGAATGGCTTGCCGATTATAACAGAAGGACGGAACAAAGATGCGGCAGGAGTAAATGGAAAACTCTCTTGGCATCCATGCCGGGTGTGTTTCCGCTCCAGCCTTCATGCCATGTGGCTTATTGCAGTAGCGACAGTTGGTCGCCACAGTCAAGGAGCCTTTTGGTATGAAATCTTTGTAACGGCTATAAAAGGGAAAAACATGGAATATAAAAGGAAGACGAGAAGCGAATATAAAAGATATGGGTGGGAGTGAAACTGCGCAACAGCCAGACAAGCAACTTAACGAAATGGATGGCATTGGTAGACAGCATGTAAGTGACGGTTGCGTCACGGATGCCGTTAGCCAATGCCATTCTGTTCGAGCTTGTCCTTCGGCAAATGGTCATTCTTCATCTTTCGGGATGTTACTCCCGATAAATGAAGAATGTCGCTTTGACGAACTGTTGGTGCGGTTTCGCAGATGGGTGGGACGAAGCGGTAAAAAAGAAAGGTGATTTGGCAGATATAAAGGGAACTCGTAAAGGCGGTTATAAGAGTAAACTTGCTAATAGTGGCTATAAAAGTAAACATGGTTGTATGAGCAAAGCAAAAGCGACCGAAGCCGCTTTGTTTGTTGGAGAGAATGAAGAAATTCTATTTCTTGCCTTTCTTGGTAGGCTTTTCAGGCTCTGCCGCTGGAGTTTCCTCCTTGTCTGGTGTAGGATAGAACTTGTTTGCGATGAAGACGATGCGGTTGTGCTTGGTGCCTTGCTGGTCAACCCACTCATCTGGCTTGAAGTAGCCCTCGACGGTGAGCATGGTTCCCTTCTGCAGCTTGTCGAAAGAGTCAACATGCTCGTTCTTGCGCCATGCCTCCATGTTCATGAAAGCTGATACTCTGTTGGTTTCCTCACCATTCTTCTCCTGACGGCTGACTGCCAATGAGAAACGTGCTACAGAAGCGTTGGTGAACTGACGGATTTCTGCGTTGTTGCCTACGAATCCTGTTACTACGAAAGTGTTCTCGATCTTTTTCATATTGAATTACTTTTTGAAGTGAAACTTAATTTTTACATGCAATTCAAAAGCAGGGATGTGGCACATGAGGGCAGCACCATGAAAATCGACTATAATACTCGTTTTCTGTTGGCGGTGAGGAGAAAAAGGAAGATTATCGGCTATTTTATTGGTCACAGCGAAGCGACCGCACAAGACGGATTCCTTCTGTCGAAGCATCACGCTACCTTTGCATAGGAAAAATAGTGGCTTCAAAAAAATCGGTAATTCAGAAAAGGACGCAAGAACACTGTAACAGCATCGTATGGCTCAATCACTTACGGAAACCGTCACCAATGCAAAGCACGTTTCCATGGCGTGTGCCGTCATAAACAATGGTAAACCAACAGGCAATACACTTTTCCGCATGGAGGGTGGTCGCATGAGCATATTGACAAAGACAAGCAGAAGGAGAACCTGCTTCGAAGGCTACTCCTATTTGTAGAGGAATGCAAGCATGAGCAACCAACTACAATCGCAATGCTGCAAACAAGATCCATCCTCAGACAAAAGGCTTCGTTGTACGAAAAGCTCCAAGAAAGGCGTAGTCGCAGATTTTATCTCATACAAAGAGGCAGGTCGCCATTTTGGCGAATACAACCATCAAAGCATAGCCATATAAAAGTTTATCGGCAAACGATGAAGGGAGTTTGCCGTTACATACAAAAGGGCTTTTGCTGGCGGAAAGAAAAAAGATGCCTGGCAAGCATAATTCCCACCAAGCATCCTTTTCGTCAGTCATAGACAAGAACGTCATCACGTCTTTCTACTATTTCCTTGCCATTGCGCAATTTCACCACGATGTCCTCACCATAGTCTGCAACCACGAAACCTTCTGTGCGTCCTCTGTAGGGTATCAGCAGTGTGCAACTGCAACCGATAATGTCGGTCAATTCTTCGTATTCAAACATAGCTCTATAAAGTTTGTGGGTTCTCCGAATGATAAATCACCTTGCACTCCTCAACCTCGGCAGGTAGTCCAAAGGCAGGATAGTGCGAGAATGATGCGTTTCCGTCTTGGCTGAGTGGAGAAACAATCTCCACTTGCCATTTCTGCATGAAGCCATCAATCATCTTGATGTCTTCATCACTCAATCCCGTAGGGTCGCCATTGATGATATAGCATAATGCCCAAGTGGGGATTTTCTCTATCGTCTCAAATCTTTCCATCAGTCAAACGTGAACTTGTTTATATAATAATAGGTGTCCACGTTCTCATACTCATAGCCGTTGATGAAGTCCACCATTTCATCATCGGTTCTGTCACCTTGCGAGATACCCATCTTCTCACACCACTTGGTAATCGCATCTTGGCAAGTGTCAAAGACGTCCTCACAAGCATCCTCGAATGGCTCACCCGAAGAACTCACACAGCATTCCTCTGGGAAGAAGCCTTGCTCGTCGTGGACATAGAAAATGTCGCATCCACATTCTATCTCACGATAACTGATGGAAAGTTCTCCACCAAAAACTTTGTTCAGTTCATCAAAGAACTCCTCACAGGCAGACCAAGCACTTTCGGTGTCAAAGGACAACAAGCAGATGTTCTCGTCTGCCTCAAACTCTGCCCAATAGATATATCCTCTTACCGATATACCCATCTTTTCATAGTCGATGCCATAGTGTTCCGCCAACTTGAAGAGAAATACGTTCTTGGTGTTCACCTCCATTGTTTGGAGTGTGTTCCAAAGGTCGGCTACCGCCTTGCGTTCGCCCATCACCTTGTACTGAGTGTCACAAATGTTTGCCATAAGTCTTCATTTTTTTATTCCCTAATTTTGCATCTGCAATTTCGGGATTGATTAAAATTTTGTTGCCTCAAAAGGTGTCTGTGCTTTTCCTGCAAGGTTCTCTGCTCAAATACGACCTGCAAGGTGGAGATTTTAGCAAGAGACCATAGGCACTGACCTTGCAAGGAATATGGGTACAGACATTACCTTTGCAACCAAATTTATCAAAGCCCAGAAATGGTGATGAAGATTCAGGTAACGGAGTAACAATTAGAAAAGTTGAGATGTGAGGACAAAAAGAGCCAAGAACGACTTGAAACAAGCGATTACAAGTGGAAAGTAACAGAAATCATACAAGAGTTCTTACTGGCGGAAAGAAAGAGAGCGACAACCCAATACTGCACATGGCACGGTTGGGCTATCGCTCCGCAATTCGTTCAGTTCATCCATTCCATTAGTATATATATCCTAAGATGAATGAATTTATATTTGTGTATTGGCTTTGGTTGGCTGCCATAGACAAGTAACACATCTTTTTTCTTTCCGCCAGTAAAAATGGTTCTTGAAGTACAAGTAACAGGGAAAATGGTTGTTGGGTAGCAAAATTTGTTGCACAGGATTTGTTTTTCATTTTGTTGGTTCTTTCTTGTCACCCAATAAAATGATGTTTACGTTTGAGTTTTCCTGTACCTGCTGATAATCAAGTAGGTAACAAATAAGAAATATCGTCTTTCAATGTACAACGCTGATACAACGCCAATACAACGTCAGAAACCCACGCCGATTGTTGATATAACAATCCCATTATACCATACACGTACATTATTATAAAGTAATAACGTACAGCATGATATCAGGGCATTATAAAAACATCCCATGAGCATCTATCGTTGCTTCGTCACGTGACTGAATCATTTTGAAACTTTGCGAGAATTTCAAGACGTCAAGCTACAAAGCGCATGATAAACGCTTCCCATAAATAGTGGCTCTCATTACCTCTGTGGTTTATATCCCTTAGCCTATGCAGAACCTCACACACACACTAAAAGATCTGTGAGCGCATCATGTCGGCGTGGATTCTGCAGTCCAAGTAACAATTCTGCGATAAGTCTCTACTCATCATGTTATAGGAAACTGCATGTTTCATGAAAACCGCTTCAAAATTAAATATTATTTATGAAACGACCAAATGAATTTGAAGTTTTTTACAAAAAACGGTAACAAATGGCATGTTTTTGAATATCATATATGTTTTTATGAATTAAAAATATTGCTTTGTATTGAGGCATATTACTAATAAATGACCATACGCTTGCTGGGCGTTTGGGGTGTATAATTAGTTACCATGAATTTGCAGAATGTTAAATAATCATAAATATAACAATCTTCAAACATAAACACTCTGACTATCAAAAGAAAAGTCGTAACTTTACAATCCGATTATTGGGGAGAGACTTAGAATCTCCGTGAACCGTGTAAAATAGTAGTGTAGTTTTTCGAAGAGGTGGAGCAAGGTCTAGCCGTGATAGAAGTTCTTCCTCCTTATCAGAAAATGATTATATCGAAGTTATAGAATGTGCACCAGCCTATATAGGGAATGCTACAGATGTTTGGTGTAATAAGTGACAGAAATGGATGTTAAGAAATGTTTATTAAAATAACAAGTTAGATAACAAGAGGAGACCAAGATAATGAAACGTATATTATCACTATTTACTATAGTGCTTTTTTCCTTTACGATAAATTGTATCTATGCACAAGTTAGAACAAGCAAAGAAATTCCTAAACTTGTGAAGAAAGTATCACGTACCGAAGCATTTCAGTTCGCATCATTCGGTTTTGGGTGGAAGTCTGTGCCATATGAGTTTGTATCACTCAAAGATTTGGATCAATCGGCATTGACTGATACAGAGAAAGATCTTCTTAATGCTTTTGCTGATGTGGCTTTCTGCTTCAAAGGTAGTAAGGTTCATTGCTGCTATTGGGTTAAGGATGCTTACGGAAAAGTAGGACTTGTAAAGTTTGATGGTAGCATATTAGTACCGCCTGTAAAGGGTAATATTCTGCAAGGTACGCATCCAGATCGAGTCGTTATTGGCGAAGAAACCGTTAATCCTAATGCTTGGCTCGAAGAATATTTTAGCAGGGTAACTACGTTTTCTGGTAGGGGTTTAGGCCACTTTGCTGCCGTCGTCGATGACATCATGAACGAAAAGAAAATCAGGGCCACAATCCCTGCTGGCAAATATGACGACATTATGCTTGGTATCAAGGGAACGCATACATATTATTTTGTCGCCAAGATTTTTGTCGCCAAGATTATAGACGGCAAAATGAAATGGGGTGTGGTGGATAAAAATGACGAAGAAGTGATGCCCATTGAAGCCAAAGGAATCTACAAGAAAAAAGGTGCAGCATCGTGGTTTTATGGAAACGTCGGCGGCAAGTGGGTCGCATCCGAGACAAAGGATATGTCGCAAATTGAGAATATGGTACGAAATAAGGAGAGAATTGCTCAGCAGCGTAGGGAGCAACTGGCAGAAACACTAACGGCTTTAGGAGGTGCTTTGCAGAATACAGCCGTTGCCATTGAACAGTTACAACAAAGGAATAGTGATAGTGACGTGTCTGGAGGAATATCAGGAGGTGGTAGTGGGACACTGGTAGACCAATATAAACAATGGGAGAATAGAGTAAAGGCCGTTTACAATTCACTTACCAATCTTGGTACTCGTGTAAAGAAAGATAAAAAAGACGATAGTGGAACAACAGGGCAAAGCATGAGCTCATCCAATTATGTCAGCATGAAGAAGTCTTTGCGCGAGGCTCAGTCTGAAATGAAGAAGATTAGGCAGAAGGCATCAAAGCAGGGATTTATAATAAATAAGTCAGAGTACGAAGACATACAGGTTAAGTACTAAATAGACATGTTTGTGAGGGTGAGCCGCAGTGAAGTGTCCCCACCCTCATTTGCATTATAAGTATTATATTATTCGCATAGACCATTGTTGTTCTTGTCTTATAATTGCTCCCTAAACCATTAAACAATAGGCATCTGATTAATATGCAAGAACAGAATACGCATTTTGCGTCTTATCATTTGTGCAAAAAACATTATTAGTAAGATCATTCCGCCTGTACTCATTTGAGCGAAGTCTGTCACTATAGTTGATAGTGTAGCCATGTATCAGTTTATCCGTCTGTTCTTCATTTTAACTGCATTGCAGTCATTCTTGCTCCATGTTGAGGAACCGCTTGAAACTCGGAAATCGCAGGTATGCTTTTTCAAGAATCCGCCTTAGGTTGCTAATCTTCTGCTGGGCTGCTTGCTGGCTTTGTTCATTTCTCTTGTGCGAGTATCCTTGTTTAATGAATATCAGCGTGTAATTTCCTCTATCTGCACATTCAAGTCCTCCACCTCGTTTCGGAGTTACTTGTTTTCCTTCTCCAGTCGGTTCACCTTGCTACCGCCAAGAAAAGAATTGATTCCGTTGAGTGTAACGGTTGTGGTCTTGGTGGCTTTAAGCTCTTCCGTCTCGATTCGTGCAAGTTCTTGCTTGGTTTGGGATGCTTCTTCGATTATCTTTTTTGCGTGTTCTTTTTATATATGGATATATATGGACCGAAGCATTTTTTTTCTGCAGACATCATCGTGTCATTTATCTGCTATATCCGAAAAGTGATTTATAACAAGTGTACTTGGTGTTGTACAATGTATGAAAACCGACGGTAATAAAACTAGTTGCTGTTTGTTCGCCTGCGACACTTTTGGACTTGCCTTATTATCCTCGAATTGATTCATTACGCTTCTCGAGGCGTTTGGGGTGTATGATCAGTTACCATGAATTGTAACTACTCAGCCCCCCACAGCATAAGATAGTCAACTGAACTCGTTAATAATTCATAAACTTGATTTTGTTCCAAAACCAAATCATTGTTAAAGCGGTTTGTATGTATAGTCTTATGTATGT
>Ga0129316_1000138_pt1 | contig 53247 bp, 53 predicted proteins | sample Cm1ome_2_FD_94429 | JGI IMG/M metagenome (GOLD analysis project Ga0129316, IMG submission 94429) | Eastern black-and-white colobus group fecal microbial communities from Wisconsin, USA - Cm1022B metagenome | ecosystem: Host-associated > Mammals > Digestive system > Large intestine > Fecal...
GAGCTGGATTTGTCATTGATGGATTTTATGAAGAATGTTTTAAAACCAACAAAGAAATTCCTATGGTAATGATAGTAAGGCTTAAGAAGGTAAAACGTGATAGCTTAAAATAAATTCCAGTTTATAGACAGCAAAACAGCCCGACTGCCAGTATCGTTCACTGGTTGTCAGGCTGTTTTCTTATGCGCGGATTTCCTGTCCGTTGCGAAAGGTGAAGCGGATGTCGTCCTTGGCGTAGACGGTAAGGTGGTCGACCAGTCCGTTGAAGGCGTCGAGGGAGAATTCCGTCAGGCTGTCGGGCGTGTTCTCAAAGGCGTTGAGGAAGTCCTCGTATCCTGCTTTCCGGGATTGGGTCTCCTCAATCTTCTCGCTGAGCTCGTCGATCCGGGCCTTGAGCTTGTCGTACCGGTCGGCAAGATCGTCATAGCGTTTCTGGTAGGCGCTCTGGTCGAGAGCCGTGCGGGCGTTCTCCTCAATGTTCTTCTGAACCGCGTCGGCCACGACCTGCGCCTCGTCCATGAGCCTGTCGCGCTCAGCTTCGAGCTCGTCGGTTTTGAAGATGAGCGGCAGCATCTCTTTGCCGTTTGCGATGACCTCCGCTTTCGTAGCGAGTAGCTTGTTGACCGCCGAGAGGAATGCTGTCTTTACTTCGCTGTCTTCGATGGCTGGAGTCGTGCATTTCTTGCCGCCGTCGTACTTGTGGTTGCAGCGCCAGATGGGTTTCCGGTATTTGCTGTTGGAGTGCCAGACCTTGGAGCCGTAGAAGGAGCCGCACTGCCCGCAGCGGATTTTGCTGGAGAAGACGTGTACGCCGCTGTGGTACATGACGCCGTTGCCGCGCTTCTTCATTTCACGCTGCACCAGGTCGAAGGTCTCCGGCGCGATGATCGCCTCATGGTCGCCTTCCACATAGTACTGCGGGATCTCGCCCTCGTTGACCTTCGTCTTTTTGGTGAGGTAGTCGACCGTATAGGATTTCTGCAGCAGGGCATCGCCCTTGTATTTTTCATTGCTGAGGATGGACTTGACGGTGCTGATGCTCCAGTTGTTCTTGCCGCCGGGTGTCTTGATGCCGTCGCTGGTGAGCTGTTTAGCGATGCCGTTGTAGGTCAGGCCCTGCAGGAAGAGCCGGTAGATTCTTTTTACGGTTTCGGCCTCCTCCGGGTTAACGATGAGTTCACCGTTCGGTCCGCGGTCATAGCCGAGGAACCGGTGGAACGGAACCGTCACCTTGCCGTCTGCGAATCGCTTACGCTGTCCCCAGGTGCAGTTCTCGGAAATGCTACGTGACTCCTCCTGCGCAAGGCTCGACATGATGGTGATGAGCAATTCTCCTTTTCCGTCGAAGGTCCAGATATTTTCCTTCTCGAAGTAGCATTCGACGCCGTTCTCCTTGAGCTTTCGGATTGTTGTCAGGCTGTCTACGGTGTTCCGGGCGAAGCGGCTGACGCTCTTGGTGACGATGAGGTCGATCTTCCCGGCGAGCGCGTCCTCGATCATGCTCTGGAACCCGATACGCTTTTTGATACCTGTTCCGCTGATTCCCTCGTCCGTGTAGACGTTGACGAACTCCCAGTCGTCGCGGCCTTTGATGTAGTTGGTGTAATAATCGATCTGCGCCTCGTAGCTGGTAAACTGGTCGTCATGATCTGTTGAAACGCGGGCGTATCCGGCGACCTTGCGTTTCTTCTTCTCTGTGATAGGAGTGGAGGAAAAGCGCGTCCGAGACGCCGGGATGGTGATTACTTTCTTTTGCTGCTCCAATGTTTCTCACTCCTTATTCTCTTCATGTTTTCGCTGATTTTCTGTCTGCGCTCCGGCGTGAAGCTGTCCCTGATGGCCTCAGTCTGTTTTTCTCGGCGCTCGTCTGTCCACGGGACGCCTTCCTTCGCGTATTCGTAGTCTCGTTCGGCTGTGCTGCCGTCGGTGAAGTGGAAGGTCAGGTGTGTCAGGTTCCGGACGCTGATGTGATCTATCCGTTCGAGGAAGACCTGCTTGTCGAATTCATCAAGTCCGAGGACATCGTTGATGATTTCCTTCAGATGATCCTCGCGCAGGCTTTTGCCAGGATGGTTTTTCTTGTCGGCGCACTTCCAGTAGGCGTTCTGGTGGCCGTCGGCCATGACGCATGTCTGCTTGCGGTAGTTGCAGCCGCATCCTTCGCAGCGGATCTTCGTGGTGAAGCAGGTGATGTCGTCACGCGTGACCGGGTGCCGCCTGCGGTACTGTGATGCGCGCTTCCGATTCTCCTCAGTCCACGATTCCTTCTTTGCATTCCGGTACCAGTGGTGTTCAAGTGTGGTGCCGTCCGTGAATTCGAAGATCATCGTCCCGGTCTCAGGAACCGTAATCTGTTCGACACGCTTAGAGAAGATGTCCTCGTCAAATTCCGGTATGCCAAGCACCTTGGCGCATTCCTCTTTCAGGACGTCCTCGCGGATGGTGCCACTTGAACAGGACGAGCAGTTAGTTTTCTTGTGCGAGGTGCAGGCCCAGAAGGTGTATTTATCTCCGAGCCTGCTCATCTTTGCCCGATTCCTCCGTGTGGAGCGGACGAAACTTCTGCCGCATTGTCCGCATTTGATTTTCGTGGAGAAGCAGTTCAAGGTGAGCGCCTTGTTGCCAAAGCAGCCAAGTTCCCTGCGCCGCGCCATCTCGGCCTGCACGTAGTCGAATGTTTCCTTGCTGATGATGGCCGGATGTGTGTTCTCCACATAGTATTGCGGCAGCTCGCCGCGGTTCTTCCTGACCTTCTTTGTAATCGGATCAGCGATGTATTCCTTCTGGTAGAGCATGTTGCCCGTGTAGGTAACGTTCGTGAGGATCACCTTCAGATTGGAATCCACCCACGGTGCTCCGGCGCGTGTCTTGATGCCTTCGGCGGCAAATTCCTTCTCGGTTTCCTGCCGGGATTTCCCGTCGAGGAAGTTCTGGTAGATGCGGCGCACGATGGCGGCCTCCTCCGGGACGATGGCCATCTCGTCGCCTTCCCAGCGGTACCCGTAGACGTTCATGTGACCGTTTGCGTAAGGCAGTCCGGCCTGCATTCTTTTGCGGATTCCCCACTTCACATTGTTGGATATGCTTTCGGTTTCGGACTGCGCAAATGAGGCGAGCAGGGTGAGCATGACCTCGCCGTCGCCGGACAGGGAGTTGATGTGCTCCTTTTCGAACCGCACCTCGATGCCCAGCTCCTTCAAATGCCGGACGGTTTCCAGCAGGTCGACCGTGTTCCGCGCGAACCGGCTGATGCTCTTGGTGAGGATGATGTCTATCTTCCCGGCTTCGCAGTCGGCGAGCATTCGTTGGAACTCAGGCCGCTTCATCGTGCTTGTCCCGGTGATGCCTTCGTCCGCGTAGACGCCTGCGTACTGCCATTCCGGATTCTTCTGGATCAGCTCCGAGTAGTAGCTGACCTGTGCGGAGAGGGAATGGTGCAGGCGCTCAGTCTCCATCGACACACGCGCGTATGCCGCCACCTTCTTCCGCTGTGGCAGAGCCTTGATTTTAGGCTCAATCTTCGTGATTTTCGGCATTGTATCACTCCTTTCGTCTTGTCTATCTATCACTCTGTTTCAGACACATAGCAAGCGTTAGGGGGATAATAATGTGCCGATTATCGGGCTGTATTTCTGCTTCATTTTGGTGTCTATGACCGCGTATTCATCCTGGGTGATAAGGCCCTGATCCAGCATCCTTTTGAACATTTCCATGCTCGCCTGGTAGAGCTTCTCCCGTTCGAACTGCTCATCACTCATGGCCATCACCGCCTTTAAACCGGTCTGCGATATAGCATGTGTGCGAGCAGTACTTACGGTGCCGGTTTCCATAGGCCGAGAACCGTTTACCGCAGTGGGCGCAGGTGAATGTGTAGACGGCCTTTCGATTGACCTGTTCCGGGTGGGCGTTCCACCAGCTGAGACGGCAGGCGTCTGAGCAGAACCGGACTTCCTTCCGACCGGGAGTCTGTTTTATTGGCTTCCCGCAGTACTGGCAGTAGGAGCCGTCCGGTGTGTTCTCGTCACCCGTGTCGGCAATTTGTCCGGTGAGGTTGTTCCTGCGGCAGAAGGCGGACACCTGATTTTTCGTGAGTCCCAGCGCATTGGCAATCGCAGTGTACCCGTGGCCGTCACCGCGCAGCTTGCGGATCTGCTGTTTCTGTTCTTTATTCATGAGAAAACCTCCAGTCACTTTCCACTGGAGGCTGGAGGCCCGTTTTGACGAAGCGGAAACGAAAAAAGGCCCACCGGCAATCCCGACAAGGGAAAGCCAGTGGGCCTGAGAGGTGGTGTGGTTATTTCACGCGAATCCGCCATCCGACCTGGATGAGGTTCACATTCTTGATGAGCGAACTGTTCAGTTTCTGAATCGCGGATACGGTCGTGCCGTACTTCTTCGCGATGCCGGAGAGCGTGTCTCCGCGCTGAACTGTATAGTAGGTTGCCGTCGACTTCGTAGTGGTTGATCCAAGTTTCTCATTGACCTTGGCCTGCACGGCGCTGTAGTCATATCCGGCGGCGGTCAGGCGGCTCTTGCGGTCCGTCCCGTTGCCCCATTTCCCGGCGATGACCTCGGAGGCAATCTCATCAACAGACTTTTTTGCGGTCGTGGTCGTGCTGGCGGATGCGGTGTTCTTGCCGTAGCCATTGAATCTGCCGTTCTTGATCGTCGCCGGGAAGTCGATGTAGGAGTAGTCCATGTCGACGTTCCCGCTGATGCCACTGACCTTGCCCTTGGATGAATACTGCCAGATTCCGTAAGCGCCGGAGTACGAGCACTTGCCTGCCCACTGTGCCACCCATACGGTGAACCGCTTCTTCACGGCGTCCGATACCACGGAGTTCAGGCTGGAAAGCGAGGTATAGAATCCGGCGTAGTAGCCATGATTCTCCAGTTCCGTGCAGAATGCCGTGATGAGCGACGAGCAGAAATCCTTACCTTTGGAGAGCTGAGACTTCTCCTCAATGTCGAAGTAGACCGGATAGTCGAGCTGCTTGCCGGAGAGCACCTTGGCGCAGGACTGCGCTTCCTGCTTTGCTCCGGCTGCGGATGTGGCGTAGCTGTACCAGTACGCGCCGACGTGGAGATCTGCGGCTTTCGCCTTGCTGTAGTTGCTGTCGAAATACTTGTCCTTGTTTCCGTTTCCGTATCCGGCACGGATGATGACAAAGTCAATGCCGGACGACTTCACCTTGGCGAAGTCGATATTGTTTCCCTGCCAGACGGATACGTCGATTCCCTTGTATGCCATTACTGTTCCTCCTTGTCGTTTCTGTCATGAAGCTGTTCGAGCACATCTTTGAGCTTGCCAGGAATCGGCAGCCCGAGATGCGCCGCGTTCTCGGTGAGGGACAGGCCCTCATTGCTGATATAAAAGAAGATGATCGCCGTTCTCAGCACGCCTTCATGTCCCAGCACATGAATGTCGAGGATGTTGGCAATGCCGACCAGAATGAAGATCAGCACCTTGCGGCAGATTCCCTTGAATCCGACAGCGGACGATAGCTTCTTGTCCGCGATGGCGCAGAGCACGCCGGTGATGTAGTCGCAGACTACGAAGATGATCAGCGCGATCAGCAGCCCGTCGCAGCCGCCTAAGAAGTAGCCGAGCCATCCGCCGACTGCGGCGAAGATGACCTGTATGGTGTTCCAGAATTCTTTCATCAATGATTCCCTCCTTTGATTTTGGGTAAAAATAAAGGCCGCCAGCTTTGTGCTGACAGCCTTGGAAAACTGTGTGTTCTATGAAGTTATGAGGTGTCGGTCTGTTTCGGCAGTGCCTCCCACAATCGGAGGTCTTCCTGCCCGAGCGACCAGATGGCGATGCCGCGTAGTCCCCAGTGGTAGGCAGCCTGATTTGCCCAGTAGACGAGAGAGTCCACGTCCTGATAGTAGAGAATGGAGAATCCGTCCGCGTCGCCGAGAAACAGTCGCGATATCCATATGTCGATATCCTTCGGCGTGACCGTCACCGTGTAGTCGTTCCCGCATTCGAGGTCGAGCTGACCTGAATGGTAGAACTCGTAATCCATCGAAATGGATTCAGACCGAGCCGCGGATTCCTCAATGTCGCTTGTCAGCGTGAACACCTGAAATTCGTCGTCCCAAGTGACGCTGCTCCGGCTGATTCTGCCGTACTGCGTGACGCTGCCGTCCGGGAAGGTGACGTCGAACCGCTCGTAAGGCTCATACGTCCAAGCGTCGCCCATGCGGAGCAGTTCGCAGATAGTCCTCTGGTCTGACTGGTATCCGGCGCTTCCTCCACTGAATCCGCTGACCGTCGATGTAAACCGGAGCGTGTTGGACGCGCCGGAATAGACGCGCACGGTGCTGCCTCTGATCCGCATTTCAATGGTGTAGGTTGTCGGATCAGTGCGGAGACTTGCCGTCGGCGTCTGCTGAATCGACTGCGAGTAGCTGCCGAGCTTGGTGCTGCCGTTCCACAGTTCCACGGCCTGACTGTTGTAGTTCAGGCAGCAGAAAAGGCTGCCGCAGAAAATACCCGCTTTGCCGGTGCTTCCTGACGGAAACGCGAGACTTGCCCGGAGGTGGATGTCCTTGAACCCGTCGTAGTTCCACGCGAACTGACCGCTGCCGTCGAGCTGCGAATACACGCGGCTTTCGGAGTATTCATCCGACCGCCAGACCTTCCACGAGCCGCTGATGATGTTCCAGTAGCCGGTGTCGAGCATGCCGTAGTCTTCGAAATCCTCGTACCAGATGAGAGCGGAGTCCGGCTTCCGGCGCAGAACCTCTGTCGTGAGCTTGAAGCCCTTGTCCGGCTGGCATTCGTTCCCGTCCACGTCGATGAAGTGACGCGGAGACAAGGTGAACGACGCGCTCCCTGCGGACGGTTCCTCGCTGAATGCCGAGCAGACGCGGAATCCGTAGAACTGCACACCCTTGACATCGACTGAAACGGTGATAGTGTGCGTCCCGGCAGATAATGAAATGCCGTCCGCAAGCGAAGCCCAGAAGGTGCTCCTCCAGTATGGCCACCAGAGCCGCGACTCGGTGAAATGCTTCTGCGTGCCGTCAATCGACACATAGATGCCGTTCTTGTCCCAGAAGGGATAGCAGAGCCGGACGGCGATGTCGTATGTTCCGGCGCTTGAAACTGAGAAGCTGTAGGTCGCTTCTCCCGCGTCGCCCATAACAGCGATGCCATTCTCCGAGGAGACGATGCCGGTGTAGCTGTCCGGTGTTCCGTCATGATCCGCGTAGATTGTGCCGAACGAGGTCTTCTGTGTTTTGCTGTAGGCGGTGAGGTAACGCCGCCGGTTGTAGGTGCCGTTCATCAGCGGGTAATCATAGCTGCTTGCGTCCTGACCTTCGGCGAAGTCGTAAACCTGCGGAAAGGCGTACGGCACCTTGTTGTAGTCGTCCCAGTAGGCGAGAATCGGGATGAACGGCTGCGGAGGCTTGTCATCTGTGAAGTTGTATTTGCCCGTCATCCAATTCTTTGCGGCGTAGTAGGTGTTGGACGTTCCACGGTAGGTTTTGCTGAGATTCTCCGGTGTATCGTAGATCTGCCAGTTCCAGCCGTAAGCCGGAAGTCCCATAAATACCTTCTCCGGCGTCATCGCGGTGACCGCGTAGTCGTAGATGCCGTCAAGCCAGTCCTTCGGAGAGACCGGACCGGGAGCAGAGCCTGCCCACGCCATTCCATAACTCATGATCGCCGCCGTATCGCAGTACGAGTTCAGGTCGGCGTATACGCACCAGTTCTCGCCGCCGACCGAGCCGTTCACGGAGTTCATTCCGGGCAGGCAGATGTTGACCTTCTTTGTGCTGTCATACGCTTTGACCGCGTTCCAGATGTTGCGGAACATCACCGTGGACTTTGAGTGCGTGGAGTAATCACCGCCGCGCTCGAGGTCGATGTCGACTCCCGCGCACCACGGATATTTCTCCATGATCCGCACCAGCTCGGTCAGGAACTTGTCCTGCGCTCCATTGGTGTTTTCCCGGAGAGCCGTAAACACGCTCGACGTGCCGTCATTGCGGACGGTGAGGAGCCATGTGATATGCGGATATTTGTTGATGTACGTCAGCATGTCGCTGATGGCCACGCCGGATTCGGTAATCGTCCCGGTCGCGTCGACCTTAAAAGAAAAGAGACCTACTTGCGAGAGGCGGTCTCCGTAATTCTTCAGCGCGGTGTACATCCGGGCGTTTCCCATGAACGTCCAGACCATACATTTTCGGCCTTTGAGAATATCCAGACTCATATCACATCACCATCCTCCACCTCCTGAAACTCCACATACAGCCTCGCCGATTTCTTCTCCTCGACCATCACCGGGTGTTTGCTGTCGCCAGCGGCGGAGTACTGGAAGAAGCCGTCCTTGGATGTCGTAGAACCATTTTTCAGGCATTCCCGACTTGACGCGAGAAGGTCAAGCTCATCACCGGCCTTTGCCGATTCCGTGAACGTCGCCTTGTGCGCTCCCGCACCAAGGGCAAGTGAAACGCTCCCGGCCTTCATGTCCTGATTCGGATAGATTTTCCAGTCGAGTCCGGTTGAGGTCTTTCCAAGATTGAAGATGATGCAGGTCGCGCTGCCGCGGACGATGCCGTTATAGAACCGCTTTCCCGTGACCGTGTATTCATCGCCGGTCGCGTATTTCTTCTGAATTGTCTCGGTGTTGATGACATATCCGGAGAGCATTGCGCCTTCCTGCAGCATAAGGTCGGTGAACCAGACCGTTCCCGTGCAGTCTGTAACGGTCGGTTTGACTGTGACGCTGACAATGCGTTTTTTCTCTTTCTTATCGATTGTTTCCGTAAATCTCGTGAATATCGGCATATCAGTCACCGTCCTGTGTCCACTGGATTTCGCTGACATGTCCCACCCAGCCGGTGGCGATGGAGCCGCCCTGCAGGATCATGTCGGTGATGTATATCGTTCCGGTGCAGTCGGTCACGCAAACGCGAACGCGGATTTTCTTGACGCGCCCGTTTTGCGGCGATACTGCCTGCGCTACATGAGTGAATGAAGCCATCTGCGTACCTCCTTAAATCAGATCGATGAACCGCGTCTCGGTGGTTCCGTCCTCGTATTCGAACGTGACCTCCACGCCGACCTGCCCGTTGTCGCCCATCTTGAGGTCGTCGGACGCGATCTGGCAGGAAAAGGTGTAGCTGTCGCGGTTCGCCGGAGTGACGATCTGCGTCAGGCTTTTCGTCGTATTCAGCGCTCCTTCGCATTTGAAGGAAGCCGTGCCGGATACACCGTTCTCGGAATCGACCTCAAAGCCGGAATTCTCCCAGTAGTTGAGACCAGAATCTGCTCTGGAATTCCTGAGGTGGTTGAACGGCACAAGGTCCTTCATTTCCTGGCTGTCCACGAGGTCAGCGCCGGAGAGCATGTCCGCCGCCGCGTCCCACTGAGAGGAGGAATCGCCAAGTTCCCGGAGTGTGGTGGAAAGTTCCAGAACCGTATTCCACGGCTCGAGGAGATTGTATTCCCGGCGCACGATTCTTGTTTTAACGCTGATGTTCAATTCATCGTCCTTGACCGTCACGATGTCGCCGAGCTTCCATGACTCATGCTCGTAGCCGGTCAGCATGGACAGATCCATCGCGTTCAGCACATAGGAAATGCGCGGCGCGGCGTAATCCGCCAGACGCATTTCCGCATACTCCAGCATCTGATAGGGATTGGTGAAGTTCGAGCAGTCGAGCGTCGACACCCGGATTTCATTGGTATAGGTGGTATCCTCCACATACTCCTTGCCGTCATTGATGGACGCGAAGGTCATGCTGTCCTTGCCGAAGGCGTAAAGCCGGGTGATCAAGCTCTGCGTGTCGATGACGCGCTTGATGGATTTCATGTTCTTCTTGTAGCAAAACAGCACTCCTGAATCCGTGCCGCTGAACGTCAGAAGGCTCACGGTCTTGTTGGCGTTGTCGAATATCAGGTCGCCGCCGTGCAGATCCTGCACCTTACGCAGAATCGCGAGCGCGTTCTTTTCCTGACAGGTCCATGTGCGCTTGGTGCGCTTGTTGACGGTTCCGACCGTCCAGCCGGTGTCCTGCAAGGCGTACGCCATCGGGACGTCAGCGGTATCGGCATTGAAGGTGATCTCAGCTTTCTTGGTCGAGAATCCCAAGTCGTAGAACGCTGCCTCGGCATAGATCGATGTAATCGCCGTGCCTTGTTCGTTCTTCTCGTCCGTAATCGTCCGGATTCGGTATGCATCGTCGCAGACCTTGACCTGCTTCTCGTTCTCCAGATACTTGCGCTTCTCGTCCCGGAAGGGCAAGTTGAATTCCAAGGTGTCGATGCCGTTTATCTCGCCCGTGATGATCACGTCATAGGCGTTCTCCAGAACCGCTTCCTGCTCTCCGTTGAGATTAAGTACGGTAAGTTGTTTTTTCTCAGCCGCCATGATGCAATCACCTCCATCTGCTGCGGGCCTTTATGGTCAGTTTCTTGAATGCCGATTCACCGGGCGTCGAAAGTGCGATGCTTTTTACCGTTGGCGTTACCGATGAATCTGTGGTGGTTAGCGTCAGCCGGAATTTGATGTACTTCGCGGAGTCTGACTGTACGGTATTGTCCGCGCCGAGAGCAGTCCAGTCGCTCCATGTGGAGAAATCGTCCGAGGTGGATGTCTCAACCGTCACGCTTGTCTCTGCAGCCGTATCAGCTGTCAGAGTGACATAGCATTTCCCGGTTATCCCGTATTCCACGGCGGCGGTTGTGAGATAGCCGCTTGTGGCGTAGGCTCCGCTTGAAGCCTTGAGCGTGACAGCATTTTCAATCGTCAGCCCATCCACATCAGCGGTCGAATCCGCCGCGTTGCAGGTGAGTGATTCCTGAAACCATAGAGCAATATCGTCTGCAGTGAGCGATGAATCGCAGCTGAGGAACCAGTCGTCGAAGTTGCCCGCATACCAGTAGGTATCGGCGTGCATTCCCCAGATGAGGTCTGCCGTGCAGGAGCGGTTGATCTCGCCCGTAAAACTGACCGCATCCGATACCCATACCTCACCGGGGCTTCTGCTGCCGAGGACATACTGCGCGGTCTTGTCGTCCGGCTTGATAACCGCCGCAATGAAGTACCACAGACCATTGGTGAGCGTGAAGCTCGGCGTGAAATCCTGATCGAGGATCAGCGTGCCGGACGAGTTGTACAGCATCAGGCGCGGCTTGCCGGAGTGGAGCGACAGGTAGAATATCGGGTTGCCGGTTCCCTGACGGGTGTTGAGCAGCGGGCAGAAGGTGTTTCCGACCGAGTAGGTCGTGGGCATGAACCATCCGCCGACCGCGATGGTCTTTCCGATACTTGAGAACATTGTGCCGTCATTGCTCACCCTGAGATATGTTTTCTCGCTCGTCGGGTTGTTGATGTTCATTCGGAACGATCTGCAGAGATGGCCTGCCTGCAGGGATGCCGTCGTGCCGCTCCATCCGCTGATACTGGCTTTTCTGTCCTTGCCGCTGGAATCTGCAAGGCAGGTATCGGAATCCGGTGCTGACTCATTAAACCGCCACAGTCCGTCCGCTCCCCAGGAATCCGGTACCTGGCCGGTGAACTTGTCCTGCGAATCAAGCGTCTGCACCGTGACTTCTGTGGTGCTGTCTGCTTCAATCGTGATGGCGTTCGCGCCGACCTTGAGTACCGGGAAGTTCAGGCTCTCGATGAACGGCAGGCCGTTGCGCAGCGTATTACCGTCCGTGTCCGTGACTTTCGCCGTCATAAGCGCGGAGTCAATGACGAGCACCTCATTTTCGGAGAGAACGCCATTTATCTGCAGCTGGCTGCCGTTAGTCGTAATGACCGCGTTCTTGCCTTTGGCAAGGTCAGCGACAAGTGAGTAGATCGGCAGGGAGTCGGCGTTGCCGAGAGCACGATTGATTGAGAATGTTCCTGTTTCGGTTATCTCGTAGGTTTCGTCGTTCTCCGCGTAGGCATACGGATCGGGACACAGAAACGTCAGGTCGAAGGTGCAGGAGTTCCGCACAGCCTTCTCAAAGGAGAATCCGCTCTCGAGCCTTGCGCGGTAGACGCGGTTCGGCTCCTTGTCAAGAATCAGATCACACAGCCCGATGTCCGGGTTCAGCCACGCGATAATCTCGTCTTTCCGGGCGAGAAAGTTCTCATCAGACTTGCCCGGCGGGATGAAGCAGGATATTTCAATCTTGCGTTCGCCGATGGTTTCTCCGAAGTCGAACACGCCCTCGCGTCCGGGAACGGTGATCGTGTTGTTCGTAAAATCCGGCATGCGGTTCTCTTTTGTCATCCTCGTTGCCAAGCCGAAGCTCTGGCTTGTTCTGCCGTTGAATTTGAATCCCATTAGATCACCGATCCTTTCGCGCGTCGGCTGCCGACAAGCAGGGTGTTGAGCTGCTGAGAGATTTTCCGAATGTCGTCGTCGCTGCGCACGCTCATGGTTTCGATATTGATAAGCGGGCCGGAGTACCCGGCGCTTTCACCGACTGCTTCTTTTATCATGTTCCGCAGGGAGTTCACGCCGACCACGGCTTCATCGCCAGCTTCGCCTCCGCCGAGGAGCGTGTTGCCGGACTGACCGAAGATGGTTGCGTCCTTCAAAATCATGCCGCCCTCCATTGCCTTCTTGTACCAGGAGACAGAGAAGTGCGGAATGCTCGGCGGGTTCAGGCTGAACTTGCCCGAAACACTGAAGTGCGGCAGCTTGATTTTCGGCAGCTCCCAGTGAAAGTTGAATACGTTCTTGAGCTTGCTGACGATGCCGGAGACGAAGCTCCAGATGCCGTTGAACACACTCGAAAATGTTGATTTAATGCCGTTCAGGATGCCCGACAGCGTGCTCTTGATCGCGTTGAAGGCAGAGGTGATGCCGGACTTCATTGCGTTAACCACGCTCATGACAGCTGACTTGATGCCATTCCAGACCGAGGTTGCCACAGACTTCACGCCATTGAATACGGTCGAGGTGACAGCCTTTATCCCATTCCACGCGGTCGTGACGGCGGCTTTGATGCCGTTGCAGACTGTTGTGATCGCGGTTTTTATCGCGTTCCAAATCGTAGTGACCACAGTCTGAATAGCGGTAAGAACCGTCGTAATGACCGTCTTGTAGATATTGAAGTATGTCGTCACCACAGCCTGAATCGCAGAGAAAATGGTCGTGAAGAATGTTTTGATTCCATTCCAAACCGTCTGGATCACCGTGCTGATCGCGTTCATCACGGTTGTGACAACAGACTGTATTCCGTTCCACGCGCCGAACAGAAAACTGCTGATCCCGTTCACAGTGGAGGTGAATACGCCGGTAATCGCCGTCCAGATCGTCTCGAAGAAATCCTTGATTGCGGTCCAGACGGTGACCGCGACTTCCTTGATGTTGTCCCAGAGGTTGATCCAGAAGTTTCGGAAGCTCTCGCAGTTGTTCCACAGGTATATGAACGCAGCGACCAGCAGTCCTATTGCCGTGATGATGAGCCCGATCGGGTTTGCCGCCATCGTCGCGTTGAGCGCAGTCATTCCGGTTTTTACGACATTGATGGCGGATACGATCTTTGGCGCGAGCGTCATCAAGGCTCCGACGCCGGTCGCCATCTTGCCGACGACAATCAGCACCGGGCCGATAGCGGCCACGATTGCAGTGATGGTTAGGATCATTTTCTGCGTCGCCGGGTCCATGTCCATGATGGCGTTCATCACGCTGATGATTTTCTCCATCAGGCTCTGGAATGCCGGTGCGACAGCCTGTCCGATGGTGACCGTCAGTACGTCGAAGGTGGACTTGAGCTGTTCGATTGTGCCGCCGGTGCCGCTCATCAGAGCGTTTGACATGTTCTCAGCCGAACCGCCGCATTCGTCGAGTGCTGAGCGCAGGGAGGATACTTCCGATGGCGAGGTCTGAATCAAAGTTAGCCACTTCGACATCTGGTTCTTGCCGAAGATATTAGCCGCGGCTTCCAGCTTTTCCTGATCAGTCAGTCCGGAGAACGCCGAGTTCAGATTTGCCAGCACCGTCGGCATGTCTTTGAGCGTGCCGTTCTCGTTGAAGATGGCGTATGTCTGCCCGGTGGAAAGTCCGAGCTGATCCATTGCCGTCGCACCTTCCTTGGCGGGAGAAGCCAGACGCGCGAGTCCTGTTTTCAGAGCGTTCGCACCTTCGGAGCCGCTGATACCGGCGTTGCCGAATACATCCGTAATCGTAGCGAGGTCCTTCACGTCCCATCCGACCGTCTTGCAGATAGGACCAGCGACGGACATCGCTTCGAACAATTCAGATGTGGTGGTATTGGCCTGCGCCTGCGCCTTAGCGAGAACGTCGGCATAGTTGGCAGCTTCACTTGAATCCGCGCCGAACATCTTCATGGCGTTGCCGAGTCCGGAGGTGGTTTCGGAAAGATCGGTTCCGGTACCGGCGGCGAGGTTCATTGCCGGAGTCAGCATGTCGGTTGCTTCCTTGGCGGTGAAGCCCTGACGCGCGAAGTTCAGTGTTGCGTCAGCCGCGTCCTGCATGCCATAGACAGAATTCTTCGCGGACGTCCCGATCTGATCCCACAGACCTTCAAAATCCTCCGCGGAGTTCGCCGTGTCACCCATTGTCTGCTTGACGAGGTTGAACTGCTTATCCACATCGCCATAGGCGGTGACGGCTGCGGTCGCGCCTGCCACAACAGGAGCGGTGAAGCCCATCGTCATCTTGGTTCCGGCGCTCGATAGCGACTCGCCGACGGACTTGACCTTTTCACCGGCTGCCGCGATCTTCTGCGCGGAGACGGAGCCGAAGTTCTCATATTCCTTGGTCAGGCTCTTGAGGTCCTGCTCGGTCTCAACGATTTCACGCTGAAGCGCGTCATACTGAGACTGGCTCATGTCACCGTTGGCAAGTGCGGCGTCTGCCTGTTTCGCCGCTTCCTTGAGTGCTTCAAGTCGCTCCTTGGTGGCGGCTATTTCTGTCTGCAGCCCTTTCTGCTTCTGGGAGAGGAGTTCCGTGTTGCCGGGATCGAGCTTCAGGAGCTTGTTCACGTCCCGCAGGCTTTTCTGCGTATTCGATATCTGCTTGTCGACCGATTTGAGCGATTCGGTCAGCTTGGTGGTGTCGCCGCCGATCTCGACGGTGATGCCCTTGATTCTGTTCGCCATGCGGATTCCTCCTTTCCCGTGCCAGGGTCCCCGACGAGCGCAGCTCGTTGGGGTGGTTTAAAATCTGTCCATCATTTCCTGCGTCGCGATTTCCGGGTAGTCCCAGTCGTCGTTGCTCATTTCGGCGTACATATCGTTGACTGTACCGATGGTCAGTAAATCGAGTTCACTGATATGCAGTCCGATCTGCACGCAGCGCAAAAGAAAAAGCGGGGTTGTCATTTCCCGCTCTGTCGCGTGAGGTTTTTTTTAGCGGATACCTGCTGCTCCGTATTGATTCCCCACAGTTCTATGATCTGCGGGAGCACCTCATAGATAGAGAATGTGTTAAAGCTGTCGAGCCATTCCTCCGGGCTGTCCGGTACTTCTTTATCCGCGTGCTTTGCCATCAGCCACGCGATATTCTCGAACAGCTCCAGACTGAACGTATCCAGACTGGAATTCTCCGCGTCGTTCTCGCTGATGCCTTTCTGCAGCTCATTCAGGTCCCGGTAGATGTCCCGGTGGAACTTATTTCTGTAGAGCCGAGGTATCGCAGCCGATGCTCTGAATGTCACCGGCTGCCCGTCAATTTCTATTGTCTTTGTAACAGCCATCGTTTACTCCTCCTCGGTCGAATAGCTCGTGCTTGCCTTTGCGCCGGATGAGGTGCCGGAGCCTGCCGCGGTGTCGCTCGGCTCGTAGACCTTGTCGTACCAGGCGTTGTAAACGGACTCGGCTGTGTTCGTGCCGGTCTTGACCTTCACAAGCCCTGACGGCAGCGGAGAAACCGTGATAGACAGCGTGTCCGTCTGCACCTCGGTCGAGTCCTCCTTGGTCTGACCGGAAACGGACGGCCTTGTCGCCGAGCAGTAGTACATGCAGTGGCGGATCTTCCTCTGGTCGCCGGAAAACTCGAACAGCAGCGCGAAATGCTCCGGTTCCACATCCTTGTTTTCGGCAATCACGCCGTTGGCGTCCTCGGTTTCGTGCATGACGTCCGTGAGGAAGCTCTCCGGAATAAGCGCCAGCTCGAAGTCGCCGGAATACCCATTATTGTTCGACACCATGTAGTAAACCGTGTCGTCAGCGTAGAACGGCTCGTTGTCGCCCTCCGCGTCAAGGGAAAGACTGACCGCTCCGGGCATCGCCACAGGCGTGCCGAATGTCACGGTGCCGTCCTCGGCGAGCGTCGTAATGGCGTAGTGGCAGTTCTTCAGGCCGAACTTGACCTTGTTCTTCTTGTTAGCCATATTCTTTAACCTCCAATAATCTGTGTCTGATAAAGCACCTCGTACATCTTTTCGTCCTCGATCCAGACCTCCGACTTCTCATAGGGAAGCTCATGCGCGGTCAAGATGTTCTCGATTTTCGATTCGACGTCCGGATCCTTTTTGTCTGTGTAAAGCTCGATGTTCAGCTCGTCGACCTTCTGCCAGACCACGTTGTCCGCGAACATGTTGTCCGTTCCCGGAAACAGAAAGCAGATGAACGGCGGATCAGGCGATTCGCCCTCCGCGAAGTGGTCGTAGGCAGTAGGAAGACCGGCTTCTTCGAGCATGGTTACAATTTCGTCATAGCTCATAGGCGTTATCCTTTCAGCTTGGATTCAATCTCGCGCACCAGCTTCTCGTTACCTGCCTGCTCAGCGGGAGCGATGTGCGGCCTTGCAGCGACACGGCCTCCGCCGCGTTTGGCGTGGCCGTGCTCCAGAAGATGCGCGATCTGGTAGCGGTTCCGGGAATGCACCACAAGGTCGATAGAGTCGGCGCTTTCGCTGACGGTCTTGACCGACCACGATTTCTTGTACTTGCCGGTTCGCACGGGAGCGTTCGCCTGTATGTCCTTGCGGACGGATTTCGCCGTATCCCTGACTGGGTCCTTCATGTCGTCCGCGGCGAGGTCGGCGTATTCCTGCAGGCCTTTCATGACTGCGTCGCGCAGGCCGTCGATTGATACCTTTTCGTTCATGTCGTTTTCTCCAAAGCGCAGTTGAATTTCAGCGTGTTCTTTTTGTAGCCCATCGGATTCACGTAGGTGATGTTGTAGACCTTTCCTTCGGCGAGAATCCGGTACTTTGTTGAAACGACCTCGGCAAGCTCGGAGCACCAGCGGCACGTGAAGTTCAGCGATTCCTCCGGGTTGATGACCTCGCCGGAGGTTTCCGAGCCGTAGGAGTCCGTGCCGACTGTCGCCCAGCACTTGAAATAGTCCGTCCAGCTGGCGGTGTGATTGCCGTACTTGTCTGTGGCTATTTCATTTTTCTGGAACGTGACCGGCACACGCATGTTGGCGATCTTCATCAGAATCCCTCCTTGCGTACGCCGAAGAGCAAGGCTCTGAGCGTCAGGTTCAGCTGGTTGTGGTCGGCGTCTTCGCGGTGCTCGTACAGGTACGCCACGGTGTAGAGGATGGCGATGCGCATGCGGATGAGGATTTTCTCCTCGCTTGCTTCCCATTCCTCGTCGCTGTATCTTGCGATGTCCTGAACAGTTGCGGTCGCTGACGTTATGAGATTCTGGATCAGTTCGTCCTCATCGGAAGAACTGACTCGCAGATAGGTTTTTGCTTCCTCAAGCGTTACTTCCATGAGAATTCCTCCATAAAAATGTGAAGCGGACACCCGCAATGGATGCCCGCCCACAACAATGCAAAATCAATCAGCCTGCCGCCTTGACGGAAAGACCTCTGACGGCCTCCGGCAGGATCAGCTTGCCGTCCACGCGCTCAGACGCGAGGAATCCGATCTGGCCGTTTGCCGCATAGAGCTCGGACAGGCGCTTGAAGCTACGTCCCTGACGGTCGGCGATCCAGTAGTAGCTGAAGTCGCCGAACAGGATCGGCACGTTGCCAGCCGCCAGCTCCGGCGCGTAGATGCTCGTTCTGTACGGACGGTTGAGAATCGTATCCGGCTGACCGGCTGCAACAGACGGCTGCCAGATGTAGTTGCCGTTCCCGTCCTTGATCTTGCGCAGCGCCTTGACAGTTGAATCGTTGAGAATCCACACGGCGCGATTGCGGTACACGCTTCTCAGGGAGTGGAACACGTCCATGATCTCGTCGAAGGTGATGTTCGTGTTGGCGATTTCCGTGGTCGCGCCCTCGGTCGCCTTGACCTTGGTGAAGACGCCCTCCGGCTTCTTCTGGCCGTCGCCCACGAGGAACGCCTCCTCCTCGGCAGCGCCGATTCTGCGGGCAAATTCCGTAGAGATGTAGGACTGCAGGTCGAAGACCGAGTCGTTCATCAGCTCCTCGGATACCTTGATTGCGGTGCCAAGCTTGTACGCGGAAAGCGTGATCTGGTCGAAGGTGTCGTCGGATTCCGGATAGAGTCCGTTCTCCTCCATCCACGAAGCGGTGCCGTGGCTTGCTACAATCGGGATGGTGTGCGTTCCGCTGTCCGTCTGGATGACATGCGCCAGAGAGCGGAAGAAGTTCTCGTCGGTCAGCGCCTGCACCAGCTGATGCTCATACTCATCCGGCACGAGGTAGCCGCCGTTCGCGTCAGTGCCGACCTCCAGAACGTTCCGCACGTCGTACCAGTTGCGCTTGCGGATAGAATCCCAGAAGGCGGTCTTATACTCCTTGGACGCAATTCCCGGCTTGTCGTCCGGCTCATCTTTGGCTCCGGGCTTGCCAGTGAGCGGCGCGGATGTCGGCGCGGAGAGCATCTTGTCGATCTGCTCCTGTCTCTGCAGGCGCTCGATGTCGTGCGTCAGATCAGTGACTTCTTTTTCCATCTTGTCGTAGGTGGCTGCGTCCTCTGCGGACACGTTGCCGCCGTTATCGGAGTGGGTGTCGAGAAAGTTCTTAGCCGCGTCCCACGCCTTTGCTCTGCGGTCCATGAGTTCCATAATCTTGGTCATAATCGTTATCCTCCTTAATGTGAGAGAAGCGACAAACGCTTCTGTAAATCGGTGACAGGCACCGTGTTTTCAATAGACTTCTTGGTATCAGGTTTTCGTTTCGGTATCAGCTTTGAGAGCAGGGAGTCGGTGACGGCTTTTCGCGAGAAAAGCATCTCGATTTCCGTATCATCGTCAGGCTCCTTGTCATCGTCGCCGTTCGGCTCTGTGCCGTCGGTGAAGAGTATCTCGTCGGCGAATCCCAGCTTCTTGGCTTCTTTTGCGTTCATCCAGGTCTCGGCGTCCATGAGCTTGCTGATCTTGTTCCGGGACAGCCCGGACTTGATCTCGTAGGCATTCATGATGCTTTCCTTGACTTCGCTGAGCATGTCAATGGCTTTCTGCATCTCCTCGCTGTCGCCAATCGCGATGGTTGCGGGATTATGCACCATCAGCATGGCAACCGGGCTCATGCAGACCTTCGTTCCTGCCATTGCGATGACAGATGCGGCGCTTGCCGCGAGAGCGTCGATCTTGACGGTCACGTCATACGGATAATCCATCAGCATGTTGTAGATCTGTGCCGCCGCGAAGACGTCGCCACCCGGCGAATTGATCCAGAGCGTGATGTTGCCTTCGCCACTGTTCAGCTCATCTTTGAAGACCTGCGGCGTGATTTCATCGCCGTACCACGTCTCATCGGATATTTCCCCGTCGAGGTAGAGCGTTCGGTCTGAACCGAAGCTGTCCGGCGTTTCGTTTCTGGTCCATCGCCAGAATTTTCTTGTCATAGGGACTTCCTCCTTTCCCGGAGCCGGTTATCTGACTGTTCCGGTTCCTGTGTTTCTTCCGATTGCTCGGATGATTCTTGTTCTTCATCAGGCTGTTCCTCCGTTTCCTGTGTTGATGCTGAGGCCGCGAATATTCCGGCGTCCTCGAGCTTTGTCATGTTGCCGTTAATGAGGTACAGGTCGCCGCCCTTGTCCTCCGGGATGCGGTCGAGGTTTTCAAGCTCGCGGATGTCATTTGCCGACATCCAGCCGTTCTGCCTTGCGGTTGCATAGCCGTTCATGCGGCTCTGGTAATCGCCGCGCAGAAGACCGTCCACGTTGAACTTGAAGAAGTAGTCCTTCTTCTCCTCGGGACGGAGCAGCGCTCTTCGCATCGACTGTTCCCAACGGCTTACCCACGGGTCGAGCGTGTATTTCACGAATTCCAGCGACTGCTGCTCAATGTTCGAATAGCTCGACTTATCGAGGTCACCTATCATGTGCGGCGGGATTCTGAAAATGCGGGCGATCTCGTCGATCTGGAACTTGCGCGTCTCCAAAAACTGCGCCTGCTCCGGGCTGATGCTGATTGGCGTGTATTTCATGCCTTCCTCAAGCACCGCCACCTTGTTGGAATTGGCACTGCCGCCGAAGGCTGAGTTCCATGACTCACGCACGCGCTCCGGATCTTTCACGACGCCGGGATGTTCCAGAATGCCGCCGGGCGTCGCGCCGTTGGCAAAGAACTTAGAGCCGTATTCCTCGGTCGCAATGGCAAGGCCTATGGCGTTCTTCGCCATCGCAATCGGCGAATAGCCCACAAGGCCGTCAAAGCCGAGTCCGGGAATATGCAGCACGTCCATCGGCGAGAGCCTTACGAGACTGCCGTTCATGGTGTGCGCCTCGTCTGTTGAGGTCTGGTATTCGTAATAGAGCTGCCCGTTCTCATCGCGGTCGACCGTCATGCGGTTCGGCATCAGCGGGTACAGCGCCACGACCTCGCCCTTGCCGTTTCGAATGATCTGCGCGTAGGCGTTTCCCCACAGCAGCAGGTGCGTCATGAGCGTCTCCCGGAAGACGAACGATGTCATTTCCGGATTCGGCTCATCGTGCAGCAGCTCGTATAAAGGATGGTCGATGGCTTTCTCTTTTGAGCCGTTGTCCGTGTATCTGTAGAGATGCAGAGGTAATCCTGCGATTGCCTCCGACAGGATTCGCACGCAGGAGTAGACCGCCGTCATCTGCATGGCGGAGCGTTCTGTCACGGCTTTGCCGCTGGTCGTTCCTCCGAAGAAGAAGCGGTAGCTGCTGCCCGCGGTGCTGTCCTTGGGAGCATCGCGTCCCCTGAACCATCTGTTGAATATGCTCATATCAAATCCTCCATACTGTTAAGGGCCTCCCGCAGCAGCAGGAAGCCCATGATTGCTATAAAGATCATTCATTTGTCTTCGTTCAAATAAACAAGATGCCTCTCGAATCGTAGACTGAGGCGGTGTTGTCGTTGCCCATTCGTATTGCCCTGTCGAGCGCCATAATCGTCGCGATCGCGCCGTCAATCTTCTCGGTGGATTTCTCCTTGTCGGCCTTGATGTTGCCTGCCGGGTCGGTTCGGATGAAGATGTTGTCCATCATCCAGCGGAGAACCGGATGGCCTCCATGCGCGATACGTTTCTCCAAGATCAGCTTCATGAGTTCCTTGGTCGGAGGACTCATATCCTTGAAGCCCTGTCCAAAGGGAACGACGGTAAAGCCCATGCCCTCAAGGTTCTGCACCATCTGCACGGCTCCCCAGCGGTCGAAGGCGATTTCGCGGATGTTGAATCGCTCGCCGAGGTTCTCGATGAACTTCTCGATGTAGCCGTAGTGGATCACATTGCCTTCGGTTGTTTCGAGGACTCCTTGTTTCTGCCAGAGGTCGTAGGGGACGTGGTCGCGCCGGACTCTGAGGTCGAGCGTGTCCTCCGGTACCCAGAAGTACGGGAGAACGACATACTTGTCGTCTTCATCCTGCGGCGGGAATACCAGCACGAACGCCGTGATGTCGGTTGTGGATGAGAGGTCGAGTCCGCCGTAGCAGACGCGCCCTTCGAGATCGTCCTCATTCACAGGGAAGGCACAGGCGTCCCATTTGTCCATCGGCATCCACCTGACCGACTGCTTCACCCACTGGTTGAGCCTGAGCTGCCGGAAGGCGTTCTCTTCGCCGGGATTCTGCTTCGCCGACTCGCACGCGGCCTTGACCTTGTCGATGCCGACGGTGATACCGAGGCTCGGATTGGCTTTCTTCCAGACCTTCGGGTCCGTCCAGTCCTCGGATTCGTCCGCGCCGAAGATGACCGGGTAGAAGGTCGGATCGTGTTTCCTGCCGTTCATGATGTCGAGCGCCTTCTGGTGCTGCTCGTAGCAGATGCTGTTAGTGTCATTTCCGGCGGTGGTGATCAGGAAGAACAGCGGCTGCATTCTCGCGTCTCCGGAGCCTTTCGTCATGACGTCAAAGAGTTTCCGGTTCGGCTGCGTATGGAGCTCGTCGAAGATCACGCCATGTGTGTTGAATCCATGCTTGTTCGCGACGTCGGCGGAGAGCACCTGGTAGAAGCTGTGCGTCGGCAGGTATTCGAGCCGTTTCTGCGATTCGAGGATTTTGACGCGCTTGGATAGTGCCGGGCAGAACCGAACCATGTCGACCGCCACGTCAAAGACGATCTTTGCCTGATTCCGATCAGCGGCACAGCCGTACACCTCGGCGCGTTCCTCGTTGTCGCCGCAGGTGAGCAGCAGCGCGATGGCCGCGGCAAGCTCCGACTTGCCTTGCTTCTTCGGGATTTCCACATAGGCGGTGTTGAACTGCCGGTATCCGTTCTCCTTGATCACGCCGAACAGGTCGCGGACGATCTGCTCCTGCCAGTCGATGAGCTCGAAGGGCTTTCCGGCCCAGGTGCCTTTGGTGTGGCAGAGCTGCTCGATGAACAGGCAGGCGTAATCAGCAAGATTCTGGTCATAATGGGAGGTCTTCTCCATAAAGCGCGTGACCTTGTAGTGTTTCAGTTTTCGCATTGCCAATGGAAAATCACTCCCTTCATGGCAAAATAAAAGACCGCCGAAGCGATCCGTGTAATTTCTATCAGTACGAGAGCAAGAGCCCGTCAAGGCTCTGCTTTCGGAATATTCAAATTCAGGTGTTGCTTAGTTGTAGTTTTTCATGAGCACCGCGTAGGCGAGCTGGCTGGCTTCGTCCTCTGGCTCGATGTCCCATCCGCGGTCGTAATTGAGTGTGACCTTTCCGTTGATCCGCAGCTCCATTTTGGAAATGCGTCCGCCGTCGATTCCGTATTCCTCGGAAGGCTCCGGGTAGTGCTTCACCCAGTATTTAACGACCGTGCCTTCGATGAGCAGTGATCCTTTTTCCCACATTGCCTTGTCCTCCGTATGCTTTGGTTTTCCCTTTCGGTGTGTACATATATCACTCTGTTCGGCTTTGATAGCAAGTCATTTCGAGGAATATATGTGACAATCTTTCGGGCTTATCCGGGAGGCCGGATTGTGTAGTTTACAGTTGGAATTCGATGCCGTTCTTGCGCTCCGGTTCCTTGCTGCCGAAGCGGTGGTCGTTGGCTCTGGTGACGGTCTTGAGCCCGGTCATCGTGCAGCCGAGGCTTGTCAGTCCGTAGATGCCGTCCATCAGGCCGGTGCTTTCATCTGTTACCACAATCGCGGTGATTCCTGCCTTGCGGAGCGTGTCAACGAAGTCGCTGAGCTCGTAATCCCAAGGCAAATCGTCGACCTCGAATGCGTCAGCGCCGTTCCGAAGGCTTCTGTCGTACTCGACCAGTGCCTTGTTCTGGCCGCTTGTGTAAGGGTAAGGGAACTCCTTCTTTTCGCGCTCGTCAAAGGCTTTCACGCCGTCCCAGTCGTCGGCTTCCTTCATGGCTTCGCGGTCCTTTTCGCGGATGGCCCGTGCCTCGTTGTAGGCGATTGCCGTGTCTCTCATCTGTTCAAAGCAGGTGTTCTTTTCCATCGTGTGTTCCTCCTGATTTTCGCTTGTTTGCTTGGCTTTCTGTGCCTTTCGGCATGTGTATATATCACTCTGTTCGGCACATATAGCAAGTCAATTCGGCCAGATAAATTGATAAATTTCTGTGTCCTGAATCAGGATTCTCCGGTCTCACCGGTCATAATGAAATGCACATATTCCTTCCTGTGCTCCTCGATGAAGAGGACCAGCTCGTAGTAGTTCCGCTCGAACGCCAGCCGCTGCACGTAGGGCAGGTCGAACATGTTCGCAAGTCCGGTGTCGCGGATCGCGAGGATCTGCTCTTTTATTTTCTCGTCCATGTCAGTCCACCACCTTTCGCACAATGTCCTCGCCGTAGATGACGTTGAGTCCGCTGCCGTTGTCCCAGTGGACCAGCAGGCTTCCGGTGTCGTCGATGCCGTATACCGTACCGCGGGTTCCGGCAGGAGGAGCCTGAATGTCGTCCATCCTGACGAGCTCCACGCGGGTTCCATTCGGGTAGGTTTTTCTGAGCTGTTCGAGCTGCTCCGGTCTGATTATCTTCATGCCTGCACCTCCTCAGTTGTGTCCTCAGTGGTTTCCTTCCTGGGTGCGCCGTTCTTCCAGCTTGAGTTGCCCTCAAGGTTCCGGAGCAGAATCTTGCGCTCCTGCTTGTATTCCGCGCCGATGAATCCGAGGCGGAGCAGGAAGCAGCGGAATGCGTACTTCTCGTTGGTGACCGGTGTCTCGGTTGAGCTTGCTCTTTTCAGTTCCTTGGAGAGCTTGCAGAGCTGGGCGATGAACATCGTGTAGGCTCTGGTCTCATCCGGTGTAGGCAGTTCCGGGAACCATGGGAATGCGATGCGTTCTTCCCTGATTTCGAACCGCAGGTCGTCGATGCCGAGTGCCTTCTTGATCAGGCTGCCTTTGGCTTCGAGGATGTTGGTGAGCGTTCCGACTGCGACCTTGTCGAGCGGAATTTCGACCGTCAGTCCGGCTTCCTCGGCCTCTGGCGCGGTTTCGTCCACCTCTGCGGTTTCTTCCTCGACTTCGGATCCCGCCGTTTCCTGCGGCTCCGGTTCGAATCCTGCGTCTGCGATGGCTTCGAGAACCTTCTCGACTTCCTCGCTGTCCGCCATGTCGTCGAACTCAAGTGCGCCGTCCTTGGTGACGGTGAAGTAGTCGATCTGGTAATTGCAGGTCGGCATCTTCATGTACTCGGCCTTTGCGCCGGTTGTGTCGGCGATGACCTTGACCAGTTCCTTGCGTCTTGCTCCTGTTACGTTGTAGTTGATTCGCATGTGTTTTACCTCCGTTTAATGTGGTTTTCGCTTTGCCTTTCGGCATGTCTATACATCACTCTGAACGGCTGTAATAGCAAGCGAATAAGCGATATTTCTCAGGTAGAAATTCTTCCGATTATGAGCCTCGGAAACTGTGCTTAGTACACAAAGGAATCACTCGCTGTCCGGCAGCTCGACTTCCTTCACAAGGTCGGAATAGAGGAGCTTCCTGCCGTCACGGACGACATACACATTCTCGGAATCCCCGGTGTCCTCGACGTAGCGGCGGAGGATGACAGAAGCGTATTTCGGATCAAGCTCGCACATATAGCACGTACGGTTCAGCTGTTCGCATGCCATAAGTGTCGAACCGGAGCCGCCGAAGGTGTCGATGACGATGGCGTTCTCCTGTGTGGAGTTCTGGATCGGATAGCCGAGCAGATCCAGCGGCTTGCTTGTGGGATGGTCCTTGTTGCGCTTCGGCTTGTCAAAGTTCCATATGGTGGTTTCAGCGCGTCCCGCGTACCACGGATGCTTGCCGTTCTGCAGAAATCCGTATAGCACGGGCTCATGCTGCCACTGGTAATCGGAGCGACCGAGTACAAGGCTGTTCTTCACCCAGATGCAGACGCCTGCGAGATGGAATCCAGCATCGACGAATGCACGCCGGAATGTCAGACCCTCAGTGTCGGCGTGGAAGCAGTATGCCGCGCCGCCTTTCTCGAGGTGATCCGCCATGTTCTTGAATGCCGCAAGCAGGAAGTTGTAGAATTCCTCGCCCTTGAGACTGTCATTCTGAATGGTGAGTCCGTCGGATGCCTTGAAGGATACGCCATACGGCGGGTCCGTCAGCACAAGGTTGGCACGCTTGCCATCCATGAGTGTATCTACATCTTTCGGATTCGTAGCATCACCGCATAGCAGCCTGTGCCTGCCTACAGTCCAGAGGTCGCCGGGCTCCACGAAGGAGGCCTTCTCCAGAGCGGCGGTCAGGTCGAAGTCGTCATCCTCGACATCCTTGTCGGATTCTCCGTTCAGCAGCTTCTCCAGCTCCTTGTCGTCGAAACCGAGCAGGGACAAATCAAACGCGTTCTCCTGCAGATCCGCCAGTTCGACGGACAACATTTCCTCGTCCCATCCGGCGTTGAGCGCCAACTGATTGTCGGCGAGGATGTATGCGCGTTTCTGCGCGTCGGTCAGATCCTCGGCGAAGACGCAGGGAACGGTCTTGTATCCTTCCTCGCGGGCAGCAGCGATTCTGCCGTGACCTACGAGAATGTTGTAGTTGTTATCAATCACAGCAGGAGAAACGAATCCGAACTCACGGAGTGAGCTTCTCAGCTGCGCTATCTGTTCCTTGCTGTGTGTTCTCGCGTTTCTCGCGTATGGCACCAGCTTGTCGATTGGCACCTGTTCAAGTCTTTGTGTGTTCATTTACATTCCCTTTCTGGCTCTCAGAAGTCGCTCCATCACATCGTCCTGCGGATTCGTGCCGCCGTATTCCGCGGAGCAGTTCTCCTTCACGATCTGGAAGATCTCGTCCCACAGGCGGTTCGCCTGATTCATGTAGTTGATTCCGATATTGATGAACGGCGAAGGGATTGGCTTCCCGGTCGTCGGATGCTTGCTCAGGTATCCGAGCTTGGTCGTCATTTCCTCGCACTGAATCCACCTCGCCGAGCACATCGCATAGCGCTCCAAGAGCTGCGGCGATACGGCCTTGGCGACGCCGAGCTTGTCGAGCCATTCCCAGGTCTCGCGGTAAATGTCAGCGGCCTCAAGCGTGGAGCCGTCATGCTGTCGGGCCGAGAGGAATTCGTGCGGTTCCGGCATATCCTCGCCCTCGGTATCCGGGATATCCAAGACCTCGAGCTTGCGTCCGCCCGGATTTCCGTTTTCGTATTTCTCCTTGATGGCGGTTTTCTTCCGGCCAGCGCCGGGACGTCTGCCGCCGCGACCGCCTGTGTTATTCGATTTTGTGGGCATTTCGTCACCGCCTTTCTCGCATGTACGTGCGTAATAGATAAGGAGCCGGGTTATTACCCGTTTGATTTCGCTTTTTTCGCACAGAAGCCCCCGCGCCGTTTTCCGCAGCGCCGCCTCGTAGAGATTTTTACCGCCCCTACCGGTCGCCGCGCTCCTTGTGGATCTTCTCGTGACACGACCTGCACAGGCTCATGAGGTTGCTCTCGTCGTTCGTGCCGCCTTCCGACAGCGGAACGATGTGGTGAACTTCCTCAACCGCAACGTAGCGGCCTTGCTTCAAACACATCTCACACAAAGGATGCTTGTGAACGTAGCGTGTGCGGATGCGCTGCCAAGAGCGTCCGTATCGTTTGCCGGTCGAGTAGCCGCGCGTGAACTTCTCGTAGTGCTTCTCCATCAGTGCCTTGTGCTCCGGGCAGTACTGTTCGCCGTCCTCGCACAGGCTCGGGCAGCCCTGGTAGCGGCAGGGCCGCTTCGGTTTCATTGGCATCGCTTGCCGCCTCCCTTCGGGCATAAGAAAAGCCCTGCGGGCGTGGTGCTCGCAAGGCTTCGTGGTTCTTCTTATGGCTTTCGCTATTGTAAGGATAACACAGGAGGCGTCTGCCATTCTGTGCCAAAGTGTGCCAAACCGTGCCAACTTTTCTAATCCGGCACAACAAAGTTCTGAAGCGCCGATCCGTGGATGCGGTGAACCGTGCGGAGGCTGACGTTCAGCATGCAGGCAATCTCATCCCACGTACTGTTGTCGATGTACCGGTAGCGGAGAACCAGCTGCTCCTCGGGATCTTGGAGGAGATCGATCTGTGCGCCGATCTCGTCACGCAGTGTGATGAGCTGTGCCACCTTCTTCTCGACATCGGCCTGTATTTCGTCGATCTTGTGGAGGCAGGTGACAAAGTGCGCATCCGTTGGCGTATTCGGATTCCGAGGCATACCGTCGTAGCGCATGCCGCTGACGCTGGTGCTCATTTCCTTCCAGTAGTCGATCTCCCGGAGCCGCGCGTGGATCAGCGCATCCAGATGCTTGGCCTGATTCAGATATTGTTTTGGAGTCATGACTTCACCTCCTCGTTGAGTTTCCTTATCAGCATTTCGCCGTCGACCGTGGTCAGCGCTTGATACCACTGGGAGCGGAACAACCGCTCGATCTCGTCCCTGTCAGATTTAGCAGTCGTGTTCCGTGGATTCATGCGCAGGGCCTTGAGCGTCGTCCGGTAGTCGCGGACAGCTTGCAGGATGATGGCGTTAGCCAGCCTCTCGTAGGGTTTGTCCATCACATCACCGCCTTCACGGCAGCAATAAGTGCCGCCTGCGTCTTGTCCTTGCGCTTCAGCGCATCGAGGATCTGCCCGTCGATGGTGTTCGCCGCGATGATGTGCTGGATGACGACGGTCCGGCTTTCCTGTCCCTGACGCCACAGCCTCGCATTCGTCTGCTGGTAAAGCTCAAGGCTCCATGTCAGGCCAAACCAGACAAGAGTGCTCCCGCCAGCCTGAAGGTTGAGCCCATGCCCGGCAGATGCAGGATGGATGACTGCCACGGGGATATTCCCGGCATTCCAGTCCGCAATGTCTGCGGAGGTCTTGATTTCCCGGACGTCGAAGCGTCTGCGGATTCTTTCGAGGTCGTGGCGGAACCAGTAGGCGACGAGGAGCGGCTTGCCGTTTGCGGCTTCGATGATGTCCTCCAATGCATCGAGCTTCCGTTCATGGAACTCGATGACCTTGCCTTCATCGGAATATATCGCACCGTTTGCGAGCTGGGAGAGCTTCCCGGTCAATGTTGCGGCGTTTGCGGCTGTGATTTCGTCGCCGTGGAGGTTCAGCACCAGATCCTGCTTGAGCTCCTCGTAGCGTTTCCGCTCATCCGGAGAGAGCTGCACCTCATACTGCGAAGAGACGAGCTCCGGCATCTTGAGATGGTCGGTGGACTTCATCGAAATCGTGATGTCGCCGATTCTCCGGTAGATGGCGTCCTCGGCGTGTGGCAGAGGCTTGTAGGAGTAGATGATTTCGCCGTTGCGCTTGTCGGGTATGAAGTACTGGCTGCGGTACTGGGTGATGAAGCGTCCGAGGCGTTCTCCCTTGTCCAGCGCCTTGAACTCAGCCCACAGGTCCATGAGACCGTTGCTGCTGGGTGTCCCGGTGAGGCCGATGATCCTTTTGACCTTGGGACGCACCTTCATCAGCGCCCGGAAGCGTTTTGACTTGTGGTTCTTGAAGCTGGAGAGCTCGTCCAAGACCACCATGTCGTAGGTGAAGGGGATGCCGGAGTCGTCGATCAGCCATCCGAGGTTCTCCCGGTTGATGATCGTGATATCCGCATTCTGCATGAGTGCCGCCTTGCGTTCCCGCGCAGTTCCGACAGCGACGGCGTAGGTAAGACCGGAGAGGTGCTCCCATTTCCTGATTTCGGCGGGCCACGTATCGCGGGCCACGCGAAGCGGTGCGACCACGAGAATCCGGTGAACCTCGAAGCTGTCGAACAGGAGGTTGGATATTGCCGTCAGGCTGATCACCGTCTTCCCAAGTCCCATGTCGAGGAGAACCGCCGCAATCGGGTGCGATTCGATGTAGTCGATGGCGTATTTCTGGTAGTCATGTGGTGAGAATCTCATCTATCACACCTCCGATCTGTTCTGGGTTGTCGATGACGTAGACGCGGAATCCGAGTTTCCGCAGGAGCCGGTGCCGTGCATATTGCAGTCTCCTTGGCTTCCTTCCGGGTGCCTTGAGCTCTGCGAAGGCGATGCGTGCGCCGGGCAGCAGGATGATCCGGTCCGGCATTCCGTCAAAGCCGGGTGAGACGAACTTCGGTGCGATGCCGCCGCGGCGTTTCACCTCGCTGGTGAGTTTCTGCTCGATCTGCTTTTCACTTCTCATGGCGTCGCCTCCGGAACCGGGTCGGCCAGGTTGAATGCGGCGTAGGCTGCGGAGAGAAAGTCGGTGATCGGCTTCCCCTTGTAGGTCCAGACGCACTGGCCGTTGTATTTGACGCCGAGGCGCTCCGGGTTGTGGCGGCTGTGTCCGATGAGGATCTGGTCGCCGTGGTAGGTGAGACTCCAGCCGTTTGCCGTCCGGGTCCATTTGCGTCTGGGGAAGCTGCGTTTCCGCTTGGAGCGGTTTCGCATCAGGCGTTCACGGTTCTTGGCGGCGAGGATGTCGCCTTCCATGATTCCGGCGCAGATGCAGCCGACGGATACGTCCTCGAAGTAGTCCGGGTGCGTCATGACGTGAACGTAGCGGACCTTGGTGCAGCCGCACAGCTCGCAGACATGGAGTGGTGCGTCCCGGTCGTCATCGCGTATGTCGTAGATCTCCTTGCATGTCCATCCGGAGAGCGGTGCTCCCCAGCTGCGTAGTGTCTTCTGGCAGCGGGCGAGATAGCTTTTGTCCTTTAGGCCGTCAATGCCTAAGACTTGTCCTGAGTTGTTCATGGTGTTAAAACCTCCGTGTTTTCAACGTTTTTGAGGTTTTGTCCCTTTTGTCGCTTTTGTCCCTCTATCCGTATTTCCATATGGTTTTGTAGAAGAATTGATAATAAATAAATAAGTCTTTTTTGCTTTTTATAGGGGTTCGGACAAAAGGGACAAAACCCTGACAGCCGCATGGATACTGATGTTTTCGTGTCCCTGAACCTGTCCTGAAGGTCAGGACAGGCATAGGACGAAATGACAAAACTCATTTGTGCTCCTTCAGCCACGGATTGACGGCATACTTGGGAAGCGGCGGTCTGCCGGTCCCGGATGCCTTCTGCGGCTTCTGTGCGATGTATCCGTAGTCCTCAAGGAAGTCGAGAACCGGCTGGATGCTCTCCACAGTTTTGAACGTCCGGCACATGCGCATGGCGTCACGCCGGTCGAAGTGGTCGATGTTCCGCTCCTTGAGCTTCTGGAGGATCATGTCGGCGTTCTTGTACATCGCATCCTCGGGAAGAACGGAGTAGGCGGCCTGCGCGTGGTTCAGGAAGTACCTGCCCAGCCGGATCGCATTCTGCATGGTCTCGCCCGATACGGTCAGCCCGCTGTGGACGTCGAGGAAGTCGTGGCTCTGGTAGGTGGCTGCCCGGCAGAGAAGCCCGGCGATGCGCAGCACGTTGCCTACAAGCTTTCCGGCCCAGTCGGCCATCTCCGCATAGTCGGTCGTGAGCCTGGGCTCCAGCCAGTTGGCGAACGCTTCGAGCTCGCGGTCGGCCTCCGGGCTGAGCGTGATGGTCTGCGGCTTCTCCGGGTACTCGTCGTCCAGCAAGTTCACCACCAGCCGCTCATAGGCACGGTAGATACTGTCGGTCACGGCCTCGCTCCGGTAACGTCTGCTTCCCACACTGGAGACGGGCATGCTGTAGAGGAACCTTGCGGTGAGTCCTCGTCCTCGGAAGGTCGTGTTGCTGAGGACCGCGGAGACGACGTTCGGCTGCGCCATCAGGAGGATGGTGAGCGCCGGGTCCATGATGCTTTCACTGTCCCTGCCGATACGGTCGACGCGGATCGTGTCTCCGGAGTAGCCCTTGAGCATGACGTCGATGTTCACGTTCCGCGTGTAGATGCCGGACAGAGTGTCGAAGATGCCGCCCTCACTGGAGATCAGCGAGGCGTGGCCGTGGTTGCTGGCGATGACGGAGACGAGCTTCTCGGTCGTGATGTCATCCACATACAATTGCAGTGGATTCACTTCCTCGAAGTCGGCGACCTCCTGCGCGATGCGCTCGAGCTCCTCCGGATCGGCGTTGCCTTTGGCGACCTTCTCCTCGAGGGCCTTCTGCCTGCGCTCCAGCACGCGCTTCTGCATGCGTCCCGCCTCGACGGCAGCGGCGTTGGTCTTGTTGTATTCGACCTCGTAGTCGTTGACCGGCTGCAGCATCAGATGCAGGACCGACGATTTCCTTTCGGATGGCGGTGCGATGACGATCACATACGTGTTGAGCGGCTCCACCCAGTCGGACTTGCCCTGAATCCGGTACTTCTTCTGAAGGCAGGTGGAAAGCACGGATATTGCGATGCTGCCTGCCATGTCGACGCTGGTCTGTGTGCTCTCAGCGACAGCACGAACGTAGTCGGCTATCGCCTGCGGGAGTGCGTCGACCGGGAAGGGTGCCATCGTGTACCGTGAAAACGGCAGTGGCTCGCTCCATCCGGGAGAGTCGGGATTGTTGTACTCCTGCGGGCTCACGTAGCCGGGCTGGCTTGCAATCTTCGCATAGTATTTCTGTGCGCTTCTCCAGATGTGGTTCAGCTCCTCCGTGGAGAGCGGCGGCTGGCATTTCTCCGCTTCCGTGAAATACGCTTTCTTGGATTCCTCTGAATCGCCATAGCGTTTCATGGAGCGTACTGCCCAGTGGAACATCGTGTTGTTCCGGCTGCCCTCCGGAATCGTGGACTGTTTCTCGTAGCCGCCCGGCATGTCCCTGTCGAACTCGTCGCCGAACAGGAAGTCCGTGAGCGTTTTGCCTCCCGGATGGAACTCGACCTCCGGGCTCCGTGTCCCGTAGAGGAAGCGTGCCGCGTCGAGCGCATTCCCGTCCAAGTAGGGGAATATGTCGTGCAGGAGCTGCTTCAATGCGGCATACGCCTCGTAGTTCGTGATCGGGTCGATCTGGAAAAAGATGTGGAAGCGCGGCCTTGCGGATTTCCCGTCCTTGGGCCTGTTGTTGTGGCGGCTGTAGTGGACGGCGAAGAACACGCCGGGCAGCGCCGCCTCGATATCCGCAGGTGTCTTCCAGTCGGCAGGATTCTCGGAGTGGTCGTTGTCGCAGTCGACCGGCAGGCAGTCCGAGGAGATGAAGTTCTCGTTGCCGCGGTAGTTGTTCCTGTACTTGGCGCACACGTGGTCATGCGAGACGGCTTTCCGGAAGCTCGCATCGTCGGTGACCTGAACCGGGTGCGGGTAGGTGCAGTTGGATTCCTGCTGATAGGCGTCGGACGTATAGATGGTGAACATCAGTCGTACACCTCCTTCAGATCCTCCGTGAAGTAGCGGAGTCGATGGCCTTTCCATCTTGCTCTCCGGATCTCCGCAGCCATGCCGCGTGAAATGTGGCTTCCGAACACCCAGACCTCCGTGCACTTGCTCATCAGCGCATTGCCGAAGAACAAGCCGAGCTCACGCTCAGTCGGATCGGTGTCGTCGAGGAACTGCGGAAACAGCAGATGCGGTGCAATCGGAATGTAGCCCTGTTCGACTGCGAACCGGCAGTAGCGGCGTGCGGCCTCCACGTTGTGTTTGATGTCTCCCGCGTACGGTGAGCAGACGTAGATGATGGGACGGAATGCGCGTAGCGCCTTGCGTTCCTCCATTTCGATGAGGCTTAAGGCCTCGCAGCATGTCGGGTCCGGATAGCCCTCAAAGTTTCTGTAATCCAAACCGGTATCCTCCTTTCAAAAATTCAGGCGGACAAAACAAGAAAGCGGCCCGCCTCACTTTCCACTGGAGGAGACGGACCGCTTTTGACGAAAACCGGTTAATCTTTCTTATAGAAATCGCAGACATACCCGTCCGCGCGAAGCACCAGACCATCCGCCCACGCAGGGACGCGGCCCATCTGCTCGCAGAGCGATTCGAGGGAGACGCGTGGATCGGCTTCGATGACAAGCTCGTCATGGATGTGCATGCAGATAGCGCAGCAGCGGAGCGTCTTCATGCTGTTGCACAGGATGTCCCGGCTGGTGGCCTGCACGATGTTCTCCACGAACTTCGGGCCGTATGATTCGAGGCGCTCCCATTTCTTCGTGCCGCCCACGCCCTCGTAGGTGATGCACTCGCCGCCGAAACGGTTCATGCCGACCTTCGGCTTCACATATGCGAGGTTCCGACCGGATGGCAGGGTGATGAACAGCATGCCCGCCTGCCAGAAGAACATGAGCTTCCCGAGCCGGGTGGTCTTGTGGTTCTTCACAGCTGCCATGACGGCCTTGTCGACGTCCCACCAGAATTTCACGATCTGCTGGTTTGCATCCCGCCACGAGGAGACGATGTCAGGAAGCTCATCCTCGGAAAGTCCCATCTCCAGTGCGCCCATCGCCTTCAGCGCTCCGGTCGAGCCGCCGTAGCCGCATGCCAGTTCCGCGATCTTGCCCTTGGCGCGTAGCTCGCCGTTGATGCCGTGCTTGACGACTGGCTTGTGGAACATGCGGCTTGCGGTGCTGCAGTAGATGTCCTCGCCGTTTGCGAACGCGTCGGATTTCCACTGTTCGCCTGCGTACCATGCGATGACGCGTGCTTCGATGGCGGAGAAGTCCGCCACATAGAACCGGCAGCCGTCACGCGGAATGAAAGCCGTGCGGATCAGCTGACTGAGCGTGTCCGGCACATCCTCGTAGAGGAGCTTCACTGCGTCGTAGTCGCCGGACTTCACCAGAGCCCGCGCAGCATCTAGGTCCGGCAGGTGGTTCTGCGGCAGGTTCTGCAGCTGGATGAGGCGTCCGGCCCAGCGCCCGGTGCGGTTGGCTCCGTAGAACATGAACATGCCGCGAGCCCGGCTGTCATCGCACACGGCACGTTGCATCGTCTGATACTTCTTCACAGATGATTTCGCCAGCTGCTGCCTGAGCTCCAGCACCTCCGCAAGCTCTGGAGGCGCGGTCTTGAGGAGCGCGGCCACGGCCTTCTTGCCGAGGCTGTCGACCTCCATGCCGTTGTCGGAGAGCCACTGCTTCATCTGCTGCACAGAATTCGGGTTTTCCAGATTCGTCAGAGCCTGCATCTTCTCGGTGAGCTCTCTTCTGGAGCGGGTGTCGATGTTGATGGCCTTCTCCACGAGGTCCATGTCGATGCGGACGCCGCGGTCGTTGATCTCCTGGTCGATGCGATATTCGTCCCACACGAAGTCCGGCACCGGGAAATTCCGGAGCTTCCTTTGAATAGACATCTCGACCTCGACGTCGCGCTGGTTGTATTTCTTGAACGTCGCCCATTTGCCGGGATCGTCGGATGGCAGGTTCCGGGTCCTGCCGCCGTTCGCCTTCGTAGGAGCGCAGGGAACGGAAAAATACCGGATGAGTGCCTTGCCCTCATCCATCTTCTGATCGGCGAGGTTAAGTATTGCGCCGACGCCTTTCAGGCTGAGCGGGAGTCCCATTGTCGCAGCCCAGACCATCGAGCAGCGCCAGCCCTCCGGACTCAGGAACCGGGCAGGCTCCGTCGACAGCGGATGATGGTCGTGGAACGGGTTGAGGCTCCGGCCCATGTCCCGCAAGTATCTGGACAGGCAGACACGCTCGAAGTTCGCGTTAAACGCCCACTTGAGAACCGTGTCATCGGTCAGCGCGTCGAGGATGTCATCCGGGATCTTTTCGCCGCAGGCAAGGTCAACGACCTGCACCGGGTCACCGTCCACGCTGTAGCCGAACAGGAGAATCTCAAAGGCAGGCGATTCGGAATACTTGTACACGCCGCATTTGCCAAGATCGACGTCGCTGAACGTCTCGATATCTATGCTGATTGTCTTCACATTTTTCACCTCAATTCACGAATAAGGCGGCAGAGAGTTAGATCCCTGCCGCCCGCTAATACTTGTATGGGTTACGGTTTAGCCGCGATGTGCTTCCAGCTCCTTCATGCGGCGCTCGTGGTACTCCTTGTCGCGCTCCTCCTGACGGAGCTTGATCTCCTTGTCTTCACGGTAGGAGCGGGCGCTCGTGACCGAGATTATAATCAGCAGTGCGATTCCACTCAGACCGAGCAGGTCGTAGATGATGTAGAGAATCATGTTCATAATGGTTTCCATTGGCTTGCCTCCTTAATTCAGGAAATCGTCGTCGCTGTCGGTAGCGAAATCCGCGAAGTCGGATTCTGCGCTGGCCTTGCTGCCGAGCGGCTCGCCGTCACGGATCTTCTGCAGGTTGTTCAGGCCGCAGGCGATGCCGCGGTTCCCGGAGCTATTGAACGCGTAGAACGTGATGCTGGCTCTGCCGTACACGCCGCTGTACACTTCGCTGCGGGAGAGGATCGGATTCAGGTCCGCGTCCACGATGCCCGGAGCTGTCGTCGCATTGGCGTTCACGAAGTAGGAGCCACGGTAGGCCTCGTCGTCCGGACGCTCCGCGTCGCCGTCACGAAGCGGCGTCTTGATCGCGGACAGCGCCGGTACGGACTTGCTGTTGCCCTTGAGCTTGGCTTCGCCCTCCTTGTAGGCGGCCTCGATGGCTGCCTTGATCTTGGCGACCGTCACGGTATCGGACTTCGGGATAATGAGGCTGACCGAGTATTTCGGCGTGCCGCCGTTGATGGACTTCGGCTCCCAGACGTTCGCGTAGGACCAGCGGGTGTTCGGCCCAGTGATAACCTTCATAGGATTCTGCATTGTCTTACTCATAATTTTTGACCTCCATAAAATCATTTTTTGCTGTATTCATCGTCGGACGCTTATCGGAGTCTGGGACGAGTGTTGGTTTGCCCTGTGGCTTTTCGATGTAGGCCGACAGGAGTTCGTTGAAGCGGTTCTTTCCGAGAAGCTTCTGCATGGCAGTGATGCCGAGCAGCTTCCGCTCGTACGGATCGAATCCGGCTTCTGTAACCGTCTGTGCGACGGCGGTTTCATTGGTGTACTTGCGGACGGACCTGCCTTCGACGAGCTTGAAGCCGTGCCACTCCTTGCCGGACAATGCCTGCTGGAGCGCGTACTCCTTGATGTCGGACGCCCAAGAGACCAGCTCGTCCACCTGAGAGAGGATGACCTCTATCTCCGCGTCGGAGAGCTCCGGCGGCAGCTTGAACTCGTGCTGCGCGAGCTTCAGGTTCTCCTCGGCCCGCTTCCGGCAGATGATCTTTGCCTTGCAGAACCGGCACCATGCACCGCATGAGAATTTGCCTTCTCCCTTGTAAGCAAGGTCGGCAGCAGGCTTTAAAACTTCCTCCGCCCATGAAAGCAGGTCAGCCTTCGGGATTTCCCATTCGCTGATGTTCTGACGCCTCGGCTGATAGATTGTGAAAGCGACTGTATCGATGTCGTAGATGTCATCGAACAGCTCCAGAGCGCCGAGCCCGTAGCATTTAAGCTGCGGATTGTCCTCCGCCGACACGGCGATGCCGGTGCCGTACTTCAGATCGATGATCCGGAGCGTGCCGTCCGCGATGATGAGCGCGTCGGATGTGCCGAAGCCCTGTCTCACCCAGCGGGAGTAGTCCACGCGCTGCTCGACCAGAACAACCGGATCGGAGCAGGCCTGCCTTGCGGCTTCAACCTTTTCCAGTACGTAGGCGACATAGCCGTCTGTGGCTTCCTCCATCTCCTCGTTGTAGAAGGCGAGGTCCTCGGTCGGGTCCCGTGCCGGGTAGCCGAGCGCCTTGCGGAGCTTGTACTCGGCGAGCGTGTGAGCGCAGGTGCCTTCCAATGCGTAGTCGCTTCCCTTGTCCTCGAATCCTTCGCTAAGCCTGACCGACGGCGGGCAGTGAATCCACCTGTCGGAGCTTGACGCGGAGAGGACCGCATGCTGTCTTTCAGAATTCATTGAGTCCCTCCACATCGAAGAGCAGGGCCTCGTAGTCCTTCGGATCGACAGCCGACAGCTTGCTCGCACCGTACTTGTGGAGAAGCTCGCGGATCTGCGCCGTGTAGCCTGCGCGGGACCGTTCGGCGAGAACCTTCCTCACATCCTCCAGCTTCAGCTCCTTCTTCGGCTCAGGATCGGCCTGCGCTGCTTCGGGCTGAGGAGCGGACTCCTCGGTTGTGCCGGAGAACTGCTGGTAGAGCCAGTCGGCTGCGCTGTTAATAGCAGCGGCGGCATCGCGCAGTTCCTTGATGGTCTGATCCATCTCTGCCATTTTTGACATTCTCTTTACCTCCTTCCATGAGTTGTCTGTCTGCGACAAGAATCGAGAGGTTCCTTGCCAGCCTTGCGGATACATGGCTTATCGCAATAAGAACGGCGATAGCCTCCGTGTCCGCGGGACTTCTGTTGCGTGTCTTGTTCATCGCTTGCCTCCAATCCGGAGCATCTTGTCTTCGTGCTCCTTACACTTCCCACTGGAGGCGGGCAGACCGTTTTGACGAAGGACAAAGAGAAATTTCAGAAAAAAGCTCCGGCCACCACGATGGGCAGCCGGAGCAGACGAATCAGAACCAGTCCGGGAATTCCCGAGCCAGCTTCTCCTTGGCCTTCTTCAGGCGGGACAGGAATGTCGTGCGCTTGATGCCGATGATGTCGGCGATGGCCTCGTCGGAGAGGCCTTCCTCCCGGAGCTCGCCGATGCGCTTTGCCTCCGGCATGAGCTCCTGCAGACGCGCGAACAGCTGATCCAGCTCCGCCTTCTCTGAAAGCACCTCTTCAATAAGAGGAGCGTCGTCCGGAACGTAGTCGGCGAGCGTTCCCTCGCCATCCGGCAGCGGATCGTCAAGAGAGACGGACGTGCTGTTGTGGAATTCGCAGTCGAGGCAGTTGCCGTCGCACAGCCACCATTTGCTGCGCGGGCAGAAGCACTCACCGCGGTACTGCATTCTCTTGCGAAGAGCGGTGCGCCAGCGGTCGTACTCCCTATACTGGTCCCCTGGGATCTCGTACCACTGCTTGGTGGTCTTGTCGTAGATACGTTTACTCTGGTTGTCGTTGGTTTTCATGTGCGATACCTCCGTTCGCTTCTCCCGAACCGGAGGCCGCACAAAAAGGAGCGTGACAGGCCAGACGGAACGGGAATCAACTCGTTTCATTCGGCCAGCCACGCTCGTAGACTGGTTTCCTATTCACTTGTGACCGCTACAGCCGTTCGAGCCACCTCTGTGCACCGGGGTGAACGACTATGGCAGTGAGCCTTTTAACGCCTTGCTCAGGGCAAATCCGAACCTCTTAACATATGGAGATTGGTGGGCTGTTTTGGAGCCCTTTTCCGATATGTTTCATAGGAAATTCTCAGTTGTCGTTAATCATCAGCTCAAGATCTCCGAACACTTCCGCGTAATAGGAAGGACTGAGATCGTCGAAGCAGGTCGCGTCGTAGCGCTGGAACACGCCATCGACAGCTGCCGCTCCGTAGATGGAGCAGACCTGGTCGGCATCGTTCTCGATATTGATGCGCCACATTTCCCTATCGCTGTGAGTCACTGTCTCACCTCCAATTGTTTGCCTGTCTTTGTCGATTTATGCCTGTTTAACACTTCTGAAATCTGATACTGTTGATTTGTTCATAAAGAACTCGTATAATTAATTCCAGAAGTCTGTCTTTTGTTGTCTTCAGGGCCCTTCCGATCAACTGACCTTATTGTCGGGGATGCGTTAGGTACCAAGGAACAGAAGAAACGGCACGAATCAGGTACCGCAGGTACAGAATCAGGTACCGGACGGGTACCAGGGAGGTGAGCACCATCAGGAGTAATGAGTTTCTCAACAAGCTGTATGGGTATCTGGATAACCAGAGGAATCAGGGGACCTACGTCATACAGTTCTTCAATGCAGCGGGAAGCCGCTACTTCGAGATGCCTCTCTCATACGCAGATAGGACGAATGACGCACTTGAAGCTGAGAGGCGATATGTGAAGGACCGTCCATTGACGGCCGAAATAAAGAACAGCTTTCCGAATCCGATTAACCTGGATGGGCTTGCTGCATTCATTGACAAGAACCTGCCCGCCAACAAGCTCGCAGCCTGCATGGCGGAGTTCGGAATTCCTTCTGGAGCGGAACAGGACAAGGCCAAGTTTGCTCATGCTCTCGCCGCTCAGTTCAGTCTGTTCGTGACAACTCCCGGTGACGACGTTGACAACGCAGTCTGGGAGATGTACCAGACGCTTCTCGCAGGGAAGCCGATATCCGCGGATGACATCAGCGGGCCTCGATATACGGGCGATGACGTTCTGGTTGAATTCGACGGCAAACGCCATGAAGCAGATTGCTATGAGATCATTCACCACGAATGGAAACTGCAGAACCGCGGAACACATGAGTGGCGTGGCCGGAAGCTGGTTTTGGTGAATCAGGCAGAAATACATCCTCGACCCGTACAGACAGTTATTCCGGTACCAGACACTGGGCCGGGCGAATTTACAAAAATAGCCACGGACATAGATGCCCGTGGCTTCGAGGGAAACTTCGAATGCAAGTGGGAAATGCAGGACGCGGATGGCGAGAACTGCTTTCCAAACAAGCGGTGGGATTTCAATATAAGGATTCAGGTGACGTTCCATACGTCGGACGAAGGAGACACACGTGGATAAGAATATAGAAAAATGGTCAACGATGAAGGAAGTGCAGGAATACCTCGGGGTAGGCCGCGAAAGCATCATGCAATGGATCAACAAGCGCAACATGCCTGCATACAAAGTCGGACGACTTTGGAAATTCAAACTGAGTGAAGTCGATGACTGGATTCGCTCCGGAGGTGCTGCCGAAGAAAGCGGCGAAAAGGAAAACAAGGAAAACTGATCGGCGAAGTCCAGACTATTGGACAGCCGGTAATACATAATAAATGAAAAAGCCACTGCGAAAGTGCAGCGGCGCAAAGGAGACAATCAATGGACAATCAGGAGTACAACTCGATAGTCAGTTTTATATGGGGAATCGCAGACGACTGCCTGCGCGACGTCTATGTCCGCGGCAAATACCGCGACGTTATTCTGCCGATGACGGTTATCCGTCGTCTTGACGCAATGCTGGAAGGAACGAAGGAAGCCGTCCTTACCATGAAGAAGCAGCTGGACGCTGCCAAGATCGATAATCAGTGGCCTGCGCTCTGCAACACTGCCGGGCAGGCATTCTGCAATGCCTCGCCATTCCTTTTAAAGGATCTGACGAGCCGCTCTAAGAAGCAGACACTTGAAGCGGACTTCAAAGCATACCTGGACGGTTTCTCTCCGAACGTTCAGGAGATCCTCGACAAGTTCAAGTTCCGCGACCAGATCAAGACGATGGTAGACGCGGACATTCTTGGCGCGGTAATCGACAAGTTCACATCATCGGATATCAACCTCAGCCCGAATCCCGTCTACAAAGATGCCGAAAAAACAATCGTGAAGCTGCCGGGCCTCGACAATCATGGGATGGGAACCATCTTCGAGGAACTGATCCGCCGTTTCAATGAAGAAAACAACGAGGAAGCCGGAGAACACTGGACTCCGCGTGACGTTGTCGAGCTCATGGCTGACCTTGCTTTCTATCCTGTTGAAGATCAGATCAAGGATGCGACATACTCCTGCTATGACGGAGCATGTGGCACAGGCGGAATGCTCACGGTTGCTCAGGCACGACTCCTGACACTCGCGGGCCGTCGCGGAAAGAATGTCTCAATTCACCTGTTTGGACAGGAGGTCCAGCCGGAAACCTATGCCATCTGCAAAGCAGACATGCTGCTCAAAGGCGACGGCGAGGAAGCCGAACACATCTTCTATGGCTCAACACTGTCACTGGACGGAAACCCGTCGCGGCAGTTCGACTTCATGCTTTCAAATCCGCCATATGGAAAGAGCTGGAAAACAGACGCAGACAAGATGGGTGGCAAAAGTGAAATCCTCGACACCCGTTTCAACGCATATCTTCCCGGCGGCGAGGAACTGAAGATGATCCCGCGCACAAGCGACGGCCAGCTTCTTTTTCTGCTCAACAACGTATCCAAGATGAAAACCGACACGGAGCTCGGCAGCAGAATCATCGAAGTACACAACGGCTCATCCCTGTTCACGGGCGACGCAGGCAGCGGCGAAAGCAATGCCCGCCGGTATATGATCGAGCGTGATCTGGTAGAGGCCATCATCGCTCTTCCGGATAACATGTTCTACAACACCGGTATCGGAACGTATATCTGGGTCCTTTCTAATAAGAAGGAAGAACGCCGCAAAGGCAAGATTCAGCTCATCGACGCAACGAATATGAAATCCTCGCTGCGCAAGAACATGGGCAATAAGAACTGCGAATTTACGCCGGAAATCCGTAAGGAAATAGTCCGCATCTTCCTCGACATGGAGGAAAGCGACGTCAGCATGATCTTCGATAACAGCGAGTTCGGCTACTGGAATGTAACCGTCGAGCGTCCGCTGCGCCTGCGCGTGTTCCCGGAAAGAGAAATTCCCGCAGATACATTCAAAAAGCAGTCGGAGCTTGATTCTGTTCGCGAAGCCATCGCCAAGGTTCCTGCAGGAACATCGCTTGACGACTGGGATGCCTTTGCCAAGGCTACAAAGCTGAAGAAAACCCAACTCAAGAAGATCCGCCCGTTCATCACGGAGACTGATCCAGACGCAAAAGAGGTCGAAGGAGAATCCGATCCGAACCTGCGTGACTCAGAAAACATTCCGTTCAACTACGATGGCGGCATCGACGCCTTCATCGAGAAGGAAGTCAAGCCGTATGCGCCGGACGCCTATGTGGATGAAAGCAAGACAAAGATCGGTTACGAAATCAGCTTTACAAAGTACTTCTACAAGCCTGTGCAACTCCGTGACATGAAGGACATCCTTGCCTCGCTTTCCGAACTCGAGAAGGAGTCGGATGGCGTGATGGATGAGATCGTGGAGGGACTGGAGTAATGGTTGGATACACAGATGTTATTAACACAGATGTCGCCTGGCTCCCGCAGATCCCAGCGCATTGGCAATTGCAGAAAATAGACGCTCTCTTTACGGAGCGAAAGACAAAAGTATCGGACAAGGATTACGCGCCGCTATCAGTGACGAAAAAGGGTATTCTTCCTCAGCTTGAGCATGCCGCAAAATCAAACGACAGTGACAATCGCAAACTGGTGAAGGCAGGTGACTTTGTCATCAACAGTCGTTCGGATAGAAAAGGCTCCTGTGGTGTATCCAAACTGGACGGATCAGTTTCGCTTATCAATCTTGTTCTGACGCCGCGAAGCGAGCTGAACAATGACTATGTACATTACCTGCTTCGCAACTACAGATTCTCGGAAGAATACTATAGAAACGGTAGAGGAATTGTTGCTGACCTTTGGACTACTCGCTACAGTGAGATGAGGACTATTCTTCTCCCCGTTCCTCCCCGCGCCGAGCAGGATCAGATTGTGCGGTTTCTTGACTGGAAGGTTTCCGAGATCAATAAGCTGATCGGAATCCGCCGGAAGGAAATACAGGAGCTTAAGGCTCTGAAATCAGCTGTCATCAACTCTGCAATTACACGAGGCATTGATGCAAATGCAGCTATGAAAAAGACAGGTGTTTACTATCTGCCTGAAGTTCCCGCTTCCTGGGAAGTGACAAAGCTAAAGAGAATATGCAAAGTTGGCGCATCGATTAATGATCTGTTAAGGAAGCATTCAGATCAGGACGAGGTGGTTTTCTTGCCTATGGAAAATATTTCAGAAGATGGTGAGATCGATTGCTCAATAAAGCAGCCTATTTCCAAAGTAAAAACCGGTTTCTCATCTTTTGCGAAAAATGATGTTGTAGTGGCAAAGATCACACCATGCTTTGAGAATGGCAAGGGCGCTTGTCTTGATAAACTTGAATCCGATATTGGGTACGGTACGACAGAACTGTTTAACTTAAGAGCCGGGAACGACGTCCTTCCAGAGTATCTGTATTTCATTACAATGACTAAGCTGTTCCGCATTCTCGGAGAAGGTCAAATGACTGGGTCAGCGGGTCAAAAAAGGGTACCCGCGGATTTTATTAGAGATTTCACTATAGGCTTGCCATCCATAGAAGAACAGCAGGAAATTGTCGATTACATTCACTCCGAGAAGGAACGGATTGACAGACTTATAGCAACTAAGCATGAGCAACTAAAGGCTCTGACGGAATTTAAGTTTTCTGTTGTATCGGATGCTGTCACCGGCAAAATCGATGTCCGTAATGTCACTATTCCCGAATATGAGCACGTTGACGACATCTCCGATGATGACAATGAAGACAGCGAAGAGACAGAAGAAACAGAGACCGATGGAGAGGAGGATTGATCATGGCTTTTACGGATAAAACCGAGAAGGGCTTTGAGACGATCATCGTGAACTGGCTCGTAGATCAGAATGGCTACGAGCAGGGGTCGAATGACGACTACAACAGGGAATACGCCGTAGACGAAACCCGCCTCTTCCGGTTCCTGAATGACACGCAGCCGAGGGAAATGGCAAAGCTTGGCGTGAATAACAGTGATCAGAAGAAGCGGCAGTTCCTGAACCGCCTCTCCGGAGAGATCGCCAAGCGCGGCATTATCGATGTACTGCGAAACGGCGTGAAAGCGTACCCGGCTGACCTCATCATGTTCTACTTCACGCCGACGGAAAACAACGAGAAGTCAAAGCAGATGTTTGAAAAGAACATCTTCAGTGTGACGCGGCAGCTTCGCTATTCCATTGACGCTTCAAAGCTCGCACTTGACCTTTGCCTGTTCATCAACGGCCTGCCGGTCATCACGATTGAGCTCAAGAACCATTTCACCGGTCAGTCGACAGCAGATGCCGTTGAGCAGTATAAGGAAGATCGCGATCCGCGGGACACGCTATTCTCGTTCAAACGGTGCATGGTGCATTTCGCGGTAGACGACCAGACCATCATGTTCTGCACGAAGCTCGCCGGGAAGGACAGCTGGTTCCTGCCATTCAACAAGGGCTACAACGATGGCGCAGGCAATCCGCCAAACCCGGACGGCATCATGACAGACTATCTCTGGAAGGACATTCTGACAAAGTGGAAGCTCTCCCGCATCATTGAGAACTACGCTCAGGTCGTCGTTGATGAAGATCCTGACACGAAGAAGAAAACGGTGAAGCAGATCTGGCCACGCTACCATCAGCTGGACTGCGTGGAGAAGCTGCTCGCGGATGTGAAACAGAATGGTGTCGGTAAGCGCTATCTCATCCAGCACAGCGCCGGTTCCGGGAAGTCGAACTCAATCGCGTGGCTTGCCCATCAGCTGATCGGTCTTGAGCAGGATGGCCATCCGATGATCGATTCCGTTATTGTCGTCACCGACCGCCGGATTCTGGACAAGCAGATCCGGGATACCATCAAGCAGTTCATGCAGGTGAAAAACACGGTCGTGTGGGCACAGCATTCCGGAGATTTGAAGAAGGCAATCCAGGACGGCAAGCGGATCATCATAACGACAGTTGAGAAGTTTCCGTACATCTCGCAGGAGATCGGTCAGGAACATATCAATAATCACTTTGCCGTTATCATCGACGAGGCACACTCGGGCCAGAGTGGTCGCAATTCCGCGAATATGAATCTGGCGCTTTCCGGTATGGCTTCCGACAACGAGATGGACAACGAGGACAAGATCAATGCCATCGTCGAGGGCCGGAAGCTTGTAAAGACCGCGAGCTATTTTGCGTTTACCGCGACTCCGAAGAATAAGACCGAGGAGGTTTTCGGAACGCCATATGAAGAGGATGGTGAAATCAAGCACAGGCCATTCCACGTTTACACGATGAAGCAGGCCATTCAGGAAGGCTTCATTCTTGATGTGCTGAAGAACTATACGACGATCGACAGCTGGTACAAGATTGCCAAGAAGGTCGAGGACGATCCAATGTTCGACAAGAAGCGCGCACAGAAGAAGCTGCGCTCCTTTGTCGAGGGAAATCCGGATGTCATCGCCAAGAAGGCTGCCATGATGGTGGATCACTTCCACGAGCAGATCATTGCCAAGAAGAAGCTGAATGGGAAATCCCGCGCAATGGTCGTGACTGCGAGCATCCCTCGCTGCATCGAGACCTACTATTCAATCAACAAGTGCCTTGCAGACAGGCACAGTCCATATAAGGCGATTATTGCTTTTTCCGGCGAGTGCAAATACAACGGACAGGAACCGGCGCTCACATCCGCTGGGCTGAACGGATTCCCGGATGCGAAGATCCCGAAGGAGTTCAAGAAAGATCCGTATCGGCTTCTGGTCGTTGCAGACATGTTCCAGACCGGATTCGATGAGCCGTTGCTGCAGACCATGTACGTGGATAAACCACTCTATGACATTGCGGCAGTTCAGACACTTTCCAGACTGAACCGCGCGGCACCGGGAAAGGATGAAGTCTATGTGCTGGACTTCGCAAACAAGACATCCACAATTCAGGACGCCTTCTCGAAGTTCTACAGGACGACAATTCTGTCAGGAGAAACCGATCCGAATAAGCTCTATGACCTGATCACGCTCATGGAGAGCTATCAGGTGTATGACAACGACGATGTAGAGCACGTAGTTGATTTGTTCCTTGGCGGAGCTGAGCGAGACAGGCTTGATCCGCTGCTCGATCCGTGCGTGGCTATCTATAACGGGCTCGAAACGGACGATCAGATCAAGTTCAAGAGCGCCGCAAAGTCGTTTGTACGCACATATGGTTTTCTCGGTTCTATTCTTCCCTATGGGAATGTTGACTGGGAGAAGCTGTCGATCTTCCTGAACCTGTTGATACCGAAACTTCCGTCGCCTCGCGAGGATGATTTGTCAGAGGGTATTCTGTCTACGGTCGATCTTGACAGCTATCGAAACGAGGCACAGGAGGCTGTGGCCATAAAGCTGGAGGACGAGGACGCCGAGATTGCTCCAGTTCCTGCCGGAAAGGTCGGCCATATCGTTGAGCCGGAACTTGATCCGCTTTCCAAGATCATCATGGACTTCAACGACATGTTCGGAAACATCCAGTGGAATGACGCTGATAACGTTCAACGCCAGATTCTCCAGATTCCGGCGATGGTTTCTCGTGACGAGAAATACCAGAATGCCATGAAGAATTCTGATGAGCAGGAAGCCCGGACAGAAAGCGAGCGCGCCCTGCAGAAGGTCATCTTCTCCATCATGGCGGACAACATGGAGCTCTTTAAGCAGTTTCAGGACAATCCGTCGTTCAAGAAGTGGCTTACAAACATGGTGTTCAACCTGACGTACAACAAGGAAGGAAAGCCGTATGAAGCACCAGACGACTTGGATTCTCCGAAAGTCGTCAGCGGCAATTTCACAGGCTATCGATATCCAACAGAAGCGCCAAGAAGCGGAATGATGGTAGCCGAAGGCAAATCAACGTACGGTGAAAAGAAGGACAGCGATACTAAAAAGTAAACAGACGCAAATAAAGGGAGGCATCAAGCGTGGAGTTATCCAAAACTGTAAAGGACAAGACATTCGATGATTACTTTACAGAGGTGGAACATTCCGAGACGATCAGCGGAATGGTCCGCCCTGGTTCTCTGCGCCTTTTTTGCCTAAACGTCAGAAACGGAAACATCAAATCATCCGATCTTGAAAAATTCACCATGCTCAATATTGGACAGTACGTATTCTCTCGAGCAAAGCAGGAAAACTACCGTAATGCAGGAAATTTCGACCTTGTGACACAGCAGGCCCTGAGAGCCATGAGAAAAAGCGCCAGGGCGCGAGACATTGACGCGGGCGAAACGCTCGGCGAGATCATGGTGTACGCAGTCATGGAAGAAAAGCTGAATGCTCATAAGCTCCTCAGCAAAATCGAACTCAGTACAGATGCTGCGCAGTATGCAAGCGAAGCTGACGGCATTCATTTTCTGTGCAAAGACGGCAAAACGATCCTCTCCAATCAGATGGTATTCGGCGCTTCGAGCGTCACTGGAGACATCAAGGACGCCATTGATATGGCCTTCGAGAAGATCTCCCGAATCGCCAATCATGAGGACGAGGAACTGCTTCTTGTAGAGAAAACAGCACTGGATCGATTCTATGAAGAAGACGACCTGAAGGTTCTGACCAGCTACGTTATCCCGGAGGAACACAAGAACGCTTCCTACGGGACCTCCTTCGGAGTGTTCCTCGGATATTCCCTTGGCCTGATCCCGGACGGCTATGACGATGACCAGTTCCGGGACCGTATGCACAAGAAGATGATTCGCGACATCAACGCGCACGAAGAATACATAGCTAAAAAGATACGCGATGCAAAACTGCAGAATCACTCGTTCTATTTCTTCACGCTGCCTCTTAATCAGGCCAAGGAGGAAAGCAACGTGATCATGCAGCATGTTATGGAAGGAGATGTCGACCTATGACCGCTGAAAAGAGAACACTCGGGTCGGCCATTTTCACCGACATCGACAGCAATCCGTACCTTGGGAAACTGTATGCACGGCTTCTGAAGGGCTATGGCTTAAGCCTGTTCAACTTGAATCAACGCAGCTCGACGGAGCTGTTCAACGCCAAGGAGAAAACCGACATATTACGATTTGCCGACATTCTCTCCAAGTCGAATGATCCAGAGAAGGCAGACGCACACAAAATATGGGCTCAGGAAATAGCCATACTGATGCACGAGCTGTATCCACAGGATTCGCTCGTCAACCTTTACGCCGGAGATGTATTCTCAAGCGTCGGTAACCACAAGGGACTCGAGCTTGTAAACAAAGATTATTCTGAGCCGCATGCATTGGAGGAGTTTTTCGCACAGTTCAGAGGCGATTACCTCACTATTCCCGCGGAACCCAGCCAGCGGTTCTTCGGAGAACAGAAGAACGCCTATGACCACCTGACGGACGACTGCTTTAGCTACTCTGCGCCCACTTCGATGGGGAAATCCTTCATTATGAGGATGTTCATCAAGGACGAGATTATGCACGGTGCTCAGAAGAACTATGCGCTCATCGTCCCTACGAAGGCGCTGATAAACGAAGTCCGGGCAAAAGTCATAGACGATCTCGGCGGAGAAAAGAACACAGAAAAGGTCAACTATCTGAAGCTCCACAACTACAGCGTAGTAACGGCAGCAAGCGACATAGCTCTGGAGGACGAGAACCGGAACTTCATCCTTGTCATGACACCGGAGCGGCTTCTTTACCTTCTGATAGCGAAGCCTCGCTTTGACCTGGATTATCTGTTCATTGATGAGGCTCACAAACTTTCAGGCAAGAACAGCTGAGCACCGTTCTATTATAAAGTGGTCGACAAGCTCGTGCATCGCCAGAAGAAACCGCACTTCATCTTCGCGTCTCCGAACATTCCGAATCCGCAGGTTTATCTGAGATTGATGCTTAATGCAGAGGAAGGCGACGAAGACGCTCTTGCAATTACGTATTCGCCGGTTGTTCAGATCAAATTTCTTGTCGATCTAAAGAAAGGACGAATCGAGGTTTATAACGACCATGCGCCTGAAGATCGGTGCCGAATACTTCTGGCCAATGTGCATGGTAGCGGGATTGAAGTGAATGACTTCCTGCTGGCTATCGAAACACAGAATACGAAGCTTCCCAAGGAAAGGCGTAAGCAGAGCATCGTCTACTACAACGGACGAGACAAGGCTATCAGGGCCGCCCACTCCTTCTATGAGCGGGTAAAACCGAACGGTCCGAGAAATGATCCGCTTCTTGAGGCCCTGTCAAAGGACATACAGGAAGAAGTTCATCAATGGTACTACCTTGCAGAAATGGTGCGTTACGGCATTGCCTACCACATTGGCTATCTTCCGTCATCCATAAGAGCACGGATCGAGGAACTTTTCAAATCCGGGAACATCACGGTAATGTTCTGCACCAGTACGCTGCTGGAGGGCGTCAATCTCCCGGCGGACAATCTGTTCATCATGGAGAACAAGATATTCCTCAGTGAGATGAACACTATCGATTTCCGCAATCTCATAGGCCGTGTGGGACGAATCAGCTTCAACCTCTATGGGAATGTCTACTTTGTAGCGGAACGCAACAGCAAGATAACGACAGACGACTATGTACGGATGCTCGGTCAGGAAATTCCGGAGCAGTCGCTTTCCATTGCTACTGATCCGAATGTGCTCAAAAAGGTCGAGAAACAGTATGTCGCCGATATTCTCAAAAGCGGAAAATCGGAAATACCACGTCGCGTAAACGCTGATGGGAAAGCTATGCAGAGCGAGGAATCCTATGAGATGATGCGCAGATTCGCGACCATTCTTCAGGGAGACATTGTTCATGATCGAGACACGCTGGTGCGCCGTGAATTCAAAGACTTCCTGACGCCAGATGACGAGGAATTCATCCGGGAGACCTTCAAGGATGCCGAAATTAAGCCTGATGACGACATCAATACGTCGGTTGACCAGACAACAAGCCTTATTGCGGCTATCCGGAGAGAGCGAAACCCGCTGCGGTATCCAGATCTTGTTAATGGAAAGTTCGTATATGACGATGTGCTTGCTTTTCTCGATGAACTCGCAGAAGTGTTCAATTGGGAGGAGTACGAGGCCAGCACGCTCGGAAAATCATCACTGCGCAGATGGTACGCCGTGATCCTCTGCCAGTGGATGGACGGCGGCGGGTTGAAGTTCATCATGGACAGGGCTCTTGAATACCATCAGAACCACCCATACCCATTCTGGATCAATAAGTATGGGCCTCCAATAACATACAATTATCTTTCTAACGAGCACCACAATGCTGTATTCGGAGACACGCTTGAGGTTATTGAGAACATCATCCTTTACAGCATATCGAACTATTTCCTTCGGTTCTCCAACGAGTACCGGAAGATCAAGGGAGACGAGGCACTCAACCGGAACAATTGGTATGAGTACGTGGAATTCGGAACCACGAATCCGTTGACAATCCTGCTGCAGCGCAGCGGCTTTTCGAGAGAATCCGCTCGCTACATAAAAGAGCACCGCGAGTATGTCATAAGGGACGGTAGCACGGGCCAACTGAAACTAAGCCCTGCTCTCGCTCGGTGTAATAATACGGATGTTCGTAATGAAGTCATATACATACGGCAGAACTCACCGGAGATTTTTGAAGCCGATAATAATGATGAGGGATAAAGACTATGCAGAAAATTGACAAAACAGACACGCTTAAAACAATCTTGAGCGGTCGCAAGTACACCGTTGATTATTTCCAGCGGGAATACCGGTGGGGACAGAAACAGATTGAGCAGATGCTCGCCGACTTCCAGAGCACATTTGAGGAATTTTATGATCCGGATGATCATGATACACCGGAAGAAGTCATGAACTATGGCTTCTACTATATGGGCTGCATTATCTGTACAGGCGGTTCCGTGAAGAAAATCATAGACGGCCAGCAGCGCCTGACCTCGCTGACTCTTCTCATCATCTATCTGAATAACCTGCAAAAAGAAACCGTCGAGGATGAGGATCTTCTTGTTCCGCTGGATGACATGATCTATTCAAAGGCCTTCAGCAAGAAGAGCTTCAATATCGATGTTGCCGACCGCGGGACATGCATGCAGGCCCTTCTGCAAAAGGATGAAACTTATGTACCAGTGAATGAAAGCGCCCAGAACATGCTCGACCGGTATCAGGACATAGAGGACATCTTCCCTGACGAGCTGAAGGGAGAAGCACTTCCTTACTTTATTAACTGGCTGATAGAGAAAGTTCTCCTTCTGGAGATCGACACTCCGTCTGACGACGAAGCACACACGATTTTCCTGACCATGAACGACCGTGGACTGAGCCTGAATAGCGCCGAGATGATGAAAGCTTACATCATCCAGCAGGTTGCTGAAGCGGATCGCATTGAGGTCAACCGCAAGTGGCAGGACAACATCAATCGCATCAAAAACGCCTCTTCTTATGATACGAGCGGCATGGTGAATACGCAGGATGTGGAATTCATCTCTATATGGCTTCGCGCAAAGTACGCCAACTCCATGCGCGATACCAAGCGCGGTGCAAAAGACGAGGATTACGAGCTTCTCGGCGACAAGTTTCATACCTGGGTGCGCAACAATGCCCGGACGGCGATGGGCCTTGTCAAACCGAAAGACTACAAGGAATTTGTCCTCACCGAGATGACACGCGTTACCGACATCTATCTCCGGATGAAAGACTACGGCAGCAAGCTGACACCGGGATATGAAGAGGTCTTCTATAACTCAAACCGCGATCTGACCTACCAGACCATGCTTGCCATTGCCGCCATTAAAAACGACGACACGGACGACATCATACAGAAGAAAATACAGATGACCGCAAAGTTCGTGGACGACTTTGCCACCATCCGAATCCTGAATTTCAAGAAGGTCAACTGGAACACAAATAAGTATCTGCTGTTTCATGTGATGCAGGATATCCGCAATGAAGACTGCCAGACGATCGGCATGGTTTATGTCCGTACGCTCCGCCGTATGGACGTGACTGTCGAGGGAATCACGAGGTTCAGTCTGAACCAGTTCTCCGGACGTTACATGCTTCACATCCTCGCTCGCTTCACTTCCTATGTGAATGTGCTGATGGGCAATCCGTCGCACTTCGAGGAATATGTTGACCGCAAGCGGCAAGGAACTACATACGATATCGAGCATATCCTTCCGGACAAGTACGAGGACTACAAAGACAGCTTCACCGACTACGAAGATTTCGAGTCTACCCGGAATCAGATCGGAAACCTGATTCTACTCACCCGAGACAAGAACAGAAGCTATCAGGCAATGAAATATTCCGAGAAAGTTCAGAAATACGCGGGAGACAACATCCTTGCTCAGGCGCTGAACGACACAGCCTACACGAACAATCCGAAATTCCTCACGGTCGTAAACGAATACGGCTTTCATGCGATTCCTGACTTCAGTAAGCAAAGCATTGCAGACCGAGCCGAGATCTACCTGAGAATGGCAAGTGACATCTGGAATCCGGACGCCATTAAGGAAATCGCTGGCGGATGGGCTGATGACGAGGAGAAAGACTTCTTCAAGAACGAGAAGGGCCGTGAATTTACAGTCGGCTATGCAGAAAGAAGCTGGCCGGACGCACTGAAATACGGATTCCTGTCCGCGAACCTTGGCGGCAGCGGGAAATCTATTTATAACGTTCAAGTCGGAGACACGGTTTATTGCCATATCGCAGGATACGGCTTTGTAGGCATTGGAGAATGCACATCAACAGCTGTACCGATGAAGAACTTCAAAGTGATGGTCGACGGCACTTCAACTCCTGTAGCAGACGCGCCGTGGGAATCCGAGGAATCCAAAGAGAAACTTGATCCCAACAAGGAAGTGTTCATCGGAGTTGCATGGAAGAAATATGTGACGGATATCAATGACGGCTATTGGGAGAAAGGAATGACGACAGTCCCGCTTGTAGCCTATATGCTCAATGACAAGACGACGCATCAGAAGGTCAGAGACCATTTCGGATATACTGATAGCGCTGATTAAACCTTTCAACGATAGCCATACTTTTTAACGATTGCAGATTGGGGGTGTCGCTTTTGACAACAGCAGCCGCAGCAGCATATACATTCAGGGCCACAGACGCGCTCCCGTTCTATGCTCTGAAACGCAGAAAAGCCCAGAAACAGCGCGGTTTCCGGGCTAAAAGCACATACGGGCATTGTATCAAAGATGAGGTCTTAATAGACCCGGCAGCTGGTTCAGGCAACTTCCTTACAGAGACTTATATTTGCTTAAGACAACTTGAGTTTGCGATTATCAGCGAACTCAAGCGTGGTAAGAATATCGGCATGTTCGATAGCGCCTTA
>Ga0129316_1000140_pt1 | contig 52695 bp, 46 predicted proteins | sample Cm1ome_2_FD_94429 | JGI IMG/M metagenome (GOLD analysis project Ga0129316, IMG submission 94429) | Eastern black-and-white colobus group fecal microbial communities from Wisconsin, USA - Cm1022B metagenome | ecosystem: Host-associated > Mammals > Digestive system > Large intestine > Fecal...
CTCAAGCAGAAGCCCAGCTCGTCCCTCGCTGGGCTTCTGCTTGTTTCTTGTATTGCAAAACTTAAATAGATGTTTTTTGCATAATTTGGTTGTCAAGGTACAGTGTTACTATTTCAATCTACGCAAAGGTTAATTGCAACACTGCACGTCGTATGTCCGTATAAATGGACATACAACTTGCGATAATGTCAGCGTGGAGGAATGCGCTATGTTTAATAACAGTTCGAATGCTTTTATTGATTTGCCACTTAACTGGGGAAGTGCTTTCGGCGCGGACTCCGGAGTTAGTGAGCCGAAGGAAGAAAAGTCCGGTAAGACTGTCAGTGTAAGTGATGCGCTCATTAAGAGCCTCACGACTTTGGGACGCGTGGATATCAGGTATATAAGTGGCCTGACGGGTAAGACGCCCGATGATGTCATCGATTCGTTAAAAGGTTCCATCTATCAGAATCCCGATACCTGGAGACACGATTCCTATAAGGGATGGGAGACGTCTGAGGAATACCTGTCGGGTAATCTGCGCCGTAAGTGGAGCCGCGCGAAGACTGCGAACGAGGTTTATCCCGGAAGGTTCGCGGACAATATCAGGGCTATCGAGAAGGTACTGCCTCAGGCGGTCGCGTCTTCTGATATTTATATAACTCTCGGTTCCCCGTGGGTGCCTGCCGATGTCATTGACGACTTTATGCTCCATCTGTTCGGCGATACGATACCTAAGTACTATCACGAGAACTATAAGGCTATTCTTCGCGAGCAGATCGCCACACGTCACGATGAACTCACCGGCGTCTGGGAGATCCCGCAGAAGAGCAGATACATGCATTCCGTGGGCGTTACCAACACTTACGGTACCAACCGCATCGAGGCTCTCCACATCCTCGAGGATACGCTTAATATGCGCACCATCAAGGTCATGGATGAGGTGGACTGTCCGGACAGCAAGTCAGGCAGAAAGTCTGTCCTTAATAAGAAGGAGACCATAGCCGCCGTCGAGAAGCAGCAGCTTCTTATTAAGAAGTTCAGGGAGTGGGTGTGGACCGACCCTTTGCGTAAGGCGCGCCTTGAGAAGATTTTCGAGGACCGTTACAGCAGCGTGCGTGCACGTGTGTACGACGGTTCTTTTCTCACGTTCCCGACGATGTCGCCGAAGGTTACGCTTTACCCGTATCAGAAGAATGCAGTCGCGAGGATGATATTCTCGCCCAACACTTTGCTCGCGCACGATGTCGGTGCAGGCAAGACGTACGAGATGATAGCCGCAGGGCAGGAACTTCGCAGGATGAACCTGTCGAAGAAGAATATGTATGTCGTTCCGAACAACCTCACGGGCGAGTGGGCGAGGATATTCAGTGATATGTATCCGGACGCGAAGCTGCTTATCGTGGACCCTGCTGCTTTTACGCCTGCCAAGCGCGAGGCAACGCTCGAGGACATCCGTGACGGCGGGTACGACGGCATCATAATCGCGTACAGCTGTTTCGACGCCATCCCGCTTTCGAAGCAGTGCCTGATGGACAACTTGAGGGCGCAGCTCGAGGAAGTTAACACCAGACTTGAGTACGGCGAGACTTGCGCTTTAAGAGCGCGTAAGAAGCGCCTCGAAAAGGATATCATCGACCTCCGCGACGAGAAAGAGAACAGTAAGTGCAGGATATTCTTCGACGAGCTTGGCGTGACCAGGCTGTTCGTTGACGAAGCACATAACTATAAGAACGTGCCCGTAAACACGCATGCCGACTATGTGCTCGGCATCAGCAGAACGGGCTCGAAGAAGTGCCGCGAGATGATGGATAAGGTTAAGTTCATACAGCGCACGAACAACGGCAGAGGCGTCGTTATGGCAACGGGTACGCCCATCACCAATTCCATAACGGATGCCTTCGTTATGCAGTTGTATCTGCAAAGCGGTGAACTCTCGCTGCTCGACCTTCAGAACTTCGACAGCTGGATCGGTATGTTTGCCGAGAAGGTTACCGAGTTCGAGATCGACGTGGATACCAACTCCTATCGTCTCGCGACGCGCTTCTCGAAGTTCCATAATCTTCCCGAGCTGACGGCGCTTCTGTCGTCCGTGGCGGACTTCCATTCGGTTGACGCATCTGCGGGTATTCCCGAGCATGACGGCTATGTCGATTCTCTTATCGGCAAGACGCCCGAGTTCGAGGACTTCCTGAAGCTTATCTCCCAAAGAGCCGACGACGTGCGCTCGGGCAGGGTAAAGCGTAAGGAAGACAATATGCTCAAGATAACCACGGACGGCAGGAAGGCAGCTCTCGATATGAGACTTGTAGACCCGTCGCTCGAATATACATACGAGTCCAAGGTTGCAAGATGCGCGATGAACGTCGCCGATATCTACAGAAGGACGTTCGACGAGTCGGGCACGCAGCTCGTGTTCTGCGATTCCTCCACGCCCAAGGAAGGCTTTAATCTCTACGACGAGCTTAAGCTGCGTCTTACGGGTTACGGCATCCCTGCGGACGAGATCGCATTTATTCACGATGCGGATAACGATAAGAAACGCTCGGCACTGTTTAAGAAAGTAAGGTCCGGCGATATTCGTGTGCTTATCGGTTCGACGGCGAAGCTCGGTCTCGGCGTCAATATCCAGGATAAGCTCATCGCGCTTCATCACCTTGATGTACCGTGGAGACCCGCCGATATGACGCAGCGCGAGGGTCGTATCCTTCGTCAGGGTAATACCAATTCCAAGGTATATATCTACCGCTATATCACGAAGGGCAGCTTCGATGCTTACTCGTGGCAGCTGCTCGAGACCAAGCAGAGATTCATCTCTGCCTTGTTGTCCGGTTCCGTAGTCGAGAGAAGCGGCTCCGACGTAGATGACGTCGTGCTTAATTACGCCGAGGTCAAGGCGCTCGCTGTCGGTAATTAGCTCGTTAAGGAGCGTGTCGAGGCGGCAAATGAGCTAGCGCGTTTCGCGACGCTCCAGCATAAGCTTACCGAGTCCCGTCTTGCGATGGAGAAGGAGCTTCTCGAGCTGCCCTGCAAGATCACGCAGCAGAAAGAGCTTATCGCCGTGTGTGAAGATGACTTGCGTTACAGCAGGTGGTGGACCGGTCTTTATCCCGCTCCGGTGGAACACGCAGCAAAAATGGCAGAAGCCGAACGCCGCCGTGCTCTTCGCGAGAAGTTGGACGATGCGCTTCGCGGCAATGTGCTGTACGGAGAAGAGCGTACGCTTATGACTTACCGCGGATTCGATATTATCCTGCCGTCCCAGATGACGCCGGATAAGCCATACGTGTGCCTTGAGCACTACGGAAGATATATCGTCGAATTGGGCGAGAAGGAAGTCGGCAATCTTATCCGTATCGATAATTTTATCGACGGATTTGACAAGCACTTGAAAGACCTTAACAGAGGTCTTGCGGCGCTCGAACAAAGACAGCGTGACATTGAAGACGAGCTTAATAACGGTGAGAGTTATATGGACAAGATCGACTTCTACAGAAGCCGTATAGAACAGATTGATGAAGAGTTGGGGGTAAATGAAGATGACTGATGTCAGGTTAACAAATGTTCCGTCCATGTCCGTCGGTAAGACGGTCAGTACGCTTGCGGATGCGTACAGTGCAGTTATTAATAAAGGCCTTCCGATGAACACGATGCCGTCCGTTATGCTGTGGGGTCCTCCGGGCGTCGGTAAGTCGCAGGCGGTCAGGCAGATCGCATCGGTGATCACTGAGCGCACAGGTAAGAGGGTGGAAGTGACGGATGTCCGTCTTCTCCTGTTCAACCCCATCGACCTTCGCGGTATCCCCACGTCTGATGCCGATAAGAAGTTCGCGGTATGGCTGCGTCCTCAGATATTCGATATGGACGAGTCTTCCGATGTCGTGAATATCCTTTTCCTCGATGAGATATCCGCGGCACCTCAGTCGGTGCAGGCAGCGGCTTATCAGATAACTCTCGATAAGACCGTAGGTGAGCATAAGCTTCCCGATAACTGCATTGTAATCGCTGCGGGTAACCGCACGACTGACCGCTCCGTCGCATATAAGATGCCCAAGGCTCTTGCCAACCGTCTTATGCATATCGAAGTTGAGAGCACTTTCTCCGCGTGGCGTGAGTGGGCTGTTAAGGCAGGCGTCAATCCCAAGGTCATCGGCTTCCTGTCGTTCCGTCAGGACTATCTTATGAAGTTCGATTCGGGTAACGACGATACCGCTTTCCCGACGCCGCGTTCATGGGAGATGGTAAGCCGTCTTCTTAACGGCGTCGATGACGATATCGATAAGATGTATCCGCTCATCGCGGGTATTGTCGGCTCGGGTGTTGCCATAGAGCTTCGTACGTGGGACAAGATTTACGATAAGCTGCCTTCTGTGGAAAAGATTTTCGAGGGTAAGGACGTGCAGGTTCCTGCGGCGCCCGATGCGATGTATGCGCTTACTTCTTCCATGACCGCATATGCGCGCGAGCATATGGACGACACGGATGCCATAGCGAACTCGATAAGATTCGCGGATAAGCTGCCGCCTGACTTCGGCGTGATACTTCTCAAGGACTATATGTATCTGTCGCCGGACTATAAGCATACCTTGATGAAGATACCCGAGTTTAACCGCTGGATGCAGACCAGGGGAGGACTTCTCAATGCAGTTATCTGAAGATAAGCAAAGAGAGTATGTCGGCAGGCTTCTCAAGTCGCGCATGAGGATCCTTCTTAAGAACGGATTCTACGGACTGCTTCTTATGCATATGCAGTTCGCACTTGACCCTGACTGTGATACGGCGGCGACTGACGGTATGCGCATCTACTTCGGCCCGACCTTCCTCGACAAGCTCACGGACAGCGAGCTCGACTTCATCCTGATGCACGAGATTCTTCACGTCGTGCTGCAGCACTGCATGAGGACGGGCAAGCGTGATGACTTCATGTTCAATGTCGCGTGCGATATTGTCGTTAATTCGAATATCATGAAGTCGAATAACGATGACGTTAAGTCGATAACGCTTCACGAGTTCGGCGAGTCAATGCATACCGCTCCGGACGGCAAAGAGGGAAGCGAGTATTCGGCAGAGCAGGTCTATGATCTGCTTAGAGTCAAATATCCTATGAACGGGAACGATTCTCTAATGGCTGATGCCGATTCTTCAGGTAAGGGCACGTGGGACGACCACTCGCACTGGGGCGATATTGACGACCCGTCGCTCAGCGATGTCTGGCGTAAGAGACTTCTTGATGCGGGAGAAGCGATATCGATCCGCGACCCTTCGAACGAGCGCGGGATGATTCCTCTTTGTGCGAGAAGACTCATTGATGAGCTTCGTAATCCTCAGACGGACTGGCGGACGATTCTTAATGAGTTCGTGAAAGAGGAGATTACGGACTATTCATTCAATCCGCCTGACCGCCGCTTCGATGAATCGCCGTTCTTTCTTCCTGACTATAACGAGAAGGAGGACCGCGCGGAAGATATCCTGTTCATGATAGATACATCAGGAAGTATGTCTGATGACATGCTCACGACGTGTTTCTCTGAGGTCAAAGGCGCGATCGACCAGTTCGGCGGCAAGCTTAAGGGATGGCTCGGATTCTTTGACGCATCTGTGGTCGAGCCGGTGCCGTTTGAGAGTGTGGAAGAGTTCAAGGGTTTTAAGCCCAAGGGAGGAGGCGGAACAGACTTTAATGTTATCTTCAAGTATGTCCGTGACTTCATGAGCGAGCAGCTCCCCGCGTTCATAATAATCCTGACTGACGGCTATGCCCCGTTTCCTAAGGAAGGTGCCGCGATGGGGATCCCTGTATTATGGCTTATCGTGGGCGATGACGTTACTCCTCCGTGGGGTAAAGTCGCGCGGGTATCAGCGCGGAAAAGTAAATAATTAATTATTTGTTCATTCTCTGGTCGTCAGATATTAAAACCTGTCGCGTATAAATAGTTATAGAGAGTGCTGTTGTGTATTCATAGTGGTTTTCTCCTTTCGTGGCGGTCCCGCATTCGTGCGGGGCCGTTTATGTGTGTTAGAATATCGTCATGATGAAGCTCAGAAAATACACAAGCACAGATGCCGCGGCGATCCTTTCCTGGACGCGCGATGAGAAAGCATTTTATCAGTGGTCCGCGGGAGTTCTCGGTACTTATCCGATAACGGAAGAAGACTTCGCTTTCGTTGAGAATCTCGACGCATTCACGGCTTACGACGATGACGGTATCGTAGGTTTCTTCACGTTAAGAAAACCCGGGGAAGAGAATATCCTTCGCATCGGATTCGTCATCGTTGATCCGGACAAAAGAGGCAAAGGTTACGGCAAGCAGATGATGAAGCTTGCGGTTGATTATGCTTTCGGGCGGGGCGCGGATGCGGTGTCGCTCGGCGTGTTCGAGAATAATCTTCCCGCGTATTACTGCTACAAGGCGGCAGGATTCGAAGATGTTGTGCTAGATGAGACAGAGACGTATGAGGTTCTCGGGGAAACATGGAATTGCAGGGAGATGATAAGGAGAAATGAAGGTTAATGCTGAGGTAAGGGATACTCAGAAACTCAACAAAAGTATCAGGAATGTGATAATTGTTTTCGCGGTGTACATCGCGGCGCTCGTCGCAAGTATCGCATGTGCGGGAATCATCGGAGGCGCGACACTCGTGGCGGCGGCGTTACTCATTACGATAGCAGGCATTCCGATCATCATAATCGCGGCGAAGAAGGCGGCGAAGGCTTACAACAACACGTGGATGAATCAGGAGTTCGAGCTGTACGCGAAAGACGGCAGTCTGTACTGTGAAGGCACGAAGCTTCAGGTCAATCAGAATAAGAAATCGGATGTGCTGTATGCGCACGATCTCGGGGCAAACGGAAACCCCTCTAAAGCAAGTATCTACCTGACAATAGAGGGGAATGATAAAGATAATCTTCTTGATTACATGAGTGAGAACGGCGTCAGGATCGATCCGGATCCGGTCATCCGCACAAGGACTAAATTTGCTCCCGTCACCGCCGTCGCGAACGGACTTAGCCGTTACAGAAGAAAGTAATCCTTACGGCGTGTAATAGTCTGCGTTATAAGCCGTGTTCTCCATGAAGCACAGGTTACGGTCTTCGATGCAGCCCGTGTCGATCGTGTAGGTCACGCCGTTGTAGTCCATCTCGCCCCAGTAGTGATTGTTATGGTTGCGGCCGATGTGACCGTGTACCATTCTGACGTCGTAGCCCAAGTAGCTCATCATGGCGAGCATTGCGCCGTTGTACTGGATGCACTGACCCGTGCAGTGGTTGAAGATCGCGTCGCAGTAGCTGCCGCCGACACCGCCGTAAGCGTAGTGGACGTTGGTCCTGATCCACAGCGCGGTGTACTCAAGCTTCTGAAGGTCTGTCCACTCGGGACGGAAATGCTCGTCCGCGAATCTCTGGCATATCGCCATATCTGAAGCAGACACGGTTACGGAACCTGTAATAGCGCCTGCTCTTTCGCCTGAAGGATAAGACGTGCGCGGAGTGTGGTCCGTGTGGTTCTCGAAGATCGCGGGAACGGACGGATCCCAGATCTCGTCTGCGAACTGCCTCATGAAAATATCCGTGCGGCCGAAGCCTGCTGGAACGTCGATGTGGTCGCCGGGATTAACGCCGAAAGACAGACACTTGTTCCTGAACTCCTCTGAGTCGGCGAATCCGTTGAACAGCATGGATATCGAACCGTCTTCATCATAGAGGCGGTCGTACCAGTAGAAGAAGCCGTCGTAGTCAGCGGGTCTGTCGAGGAAGACTCGATAGAATCTGTCTATCGTCTCGTCCGGATAACTGTTAAGACAGATGTTAAGGAACTCATTACTGAAGAAGAAGCCGTAAGCCGCCTGCTTGCCTGTGATCTGACCGGAACTTAACTTCTGTACCCAGTCGTTCAGACCCGTTGGATCCGGATCTCTTCCGAGACACTCCGAGTAAAGGCTCATGACGAATCTTGTGATGCCTTCGGAATCGGCGCGTACGACAGGTCTAATCTGCGATCCGATGTTCATCGTGAACATGACCGCGATGATAACTGCAGTGAGTAATTTTAAAGAAAACCTCTTAGCCATAATCAAAACCTCCCAACAGTTCAGATTATAGCAAGATTTTTTATGTTTGAGCTTTTTTCTTGCGCGCCTCGATGATCCAGTTGGTAAGAGACAGCGCGAGCGGGATGATGCTGATAAGCAGGCACCCCATGATCGTAACCGACGTATCGATCCAGTCCTCGGACAGGCACATCGTTCCGCCGATGACTGAAAGGATCTCGAAGAAATAATCTCCCGCGAGGAAGAACAGCATCCCGAAGAAGGCGAACATCCCTTTTCTCTTCTTTACGAATGCGATGATGATAATCTGCGCGAGCATCGGCGACAGAGTGATCAGCATGCTGATGGGCGTCCAGATCAGAGCGTAGCCCGTGTTGAAGGCGGAAGAGAAATTGTACACGTCTATGTCGATGTAGTAGCTGATCTTGATCACGCTGAGAAGCGCGATCAGCAGCACGTCCAGGATCACGATTATGATGTTAAATACTTTCGTCATGGCAGCATGTCTCCGTTTAAAGTACTTATACTATATCAGACGGAGAGGGAGGAATGGGGGTAACATTCTTCTCGGGCAGGTCCCCCGAAGAAAAAAGGCCGCGGATCGCTCCACGGGCTCGAATGCGCCGAAAGCCGCGCCGCCGTTGTCATCTGCGAAGACTGCGGTTGCTGCTGTCTCTTCTGTCTTAACGCAGGCACAGAGAGCCGTAACTCCCATAGCCGCTGTAAGTAAAAAGTTTATACATCTTGTGAACAGTGAGATTGGAAGTAAGGCGCGTTGGCTGAAATGATGGCTGTTTTTGAAATAAGCCAATGAATTTGGCAATAGAGCCCCTGTATTGGCTAGAATGTTGGCTAATTTCAATTTTAGCCAATGATTCAGTCAATGGAACTTAGATTTCCGCACGCCCGACCGCTTTCTCCCGGATAAGCAATGACACTAAGTCGCAAAGTCTCAACATTGAATGGTCTATCAAGGATACAATTATAAATTATCGAAAAGCGTACGTGAAAAAGATCGTCTGCGCGGACGATTTTTCTGTTTTGGGGTTTGCGTCCGCATTATTGTTGAATTTGCGGACGCGTTTTCGAAAAATGAGTTTTTGTCCGCATACAATGCTCTTTTCGCGGACGAAATTCGAAAAAAGCAAAATGTGTCCGCGGAAGCAAGGGCGTGCAAACGCTGCCGCCGCCCGTATAATAATCCCCTAAGCTTACTATGTTTTTGCATAAATATTTGCTATATTGAATTATCAATAATATTTAACCTCGGAGGGTTGTTCATGAAGCGAATGAAAGTGCTTACCGTGTTATGTGCGGCGGCGCTGCTTCTGTCGGGTTGTTCCAATGCTGTTGATGTTCCTCAGACCGACCCGGTCGAGACTTTGCCTGTTGAAGAAGGTCCGGTCAGACCGCAGGATGATTTCTACCGTTATGTAAACGGTGAGACTCTGGCGGATGCCGAGTTTGCATACGGAAGCGGGAATGCGGGCGTTCCCGAAGAACTCGATCAGCTGTTCCACGAGATCGATGATGCGGTTCTGACATTCTATCTTATGGGAGATGTTCTCGGCGCCAATCTCGGCGAATTATCGGGAAGCTATGATGCTCTTGATACGATAAGAGACAAGCATTGATATTTAAGGGAGGCAAAGCATGAGTACCGCAGAAATCAAAACTAAGACTATCGATCCGGATTTCCCGTTTTATAATGAGAATCCTGCAATTCCCGTATGGGGGATAATTGTTTTCGCGGCGGCGGTAATATACCTGTCGTTGTCCGTTTTCCTGCAGATCGATTATCCCGGATATCTCGGTGCGATCCTGTTCTGCGTAATCCCGCTCGCAGCTTTCCTTGTGGTAGCACGCGGCAAGATGTCCCTGATCGTTAAGAAGTTCAAAGCGATGGACTTCGTGCGTATTCTGGTGACGCTGTTCCTTCAGTATGCGTTCGCCTTTACTGTCGGAATCATCCGTAACCTTGTGTTCCATGTTCAGCCGACGGCTAATGCCGTTATGGATGCCGATATGGACCTGACCTTCTGGGTTGTGATACTTATTCAGCTCTTCGGTGAAGAGATGTTTAAGCTGCTGATCTTCCTGGTCTTCCTGATCCTGCTGTATAAGCTGACAAAGAAGCGTACGCTCTCTGTTATAGTGGCAACAGCAGTTACGCTTCTTTGCTTCGCTGTTGTTCACGCTACCGCATATGATTTTAACTGGTCTCAGATCCTGATAAATCAGGGACTTGCCACGTTCTTCTGCATGTACAATTATCTGAAGTCCAAGAACATCCTGACGTCCTACATCCAGCACGTGATCCTCGATGCGATCCCGTTTGTTCTTGCAATGGTGGGAGTGCTTTAAGGAATTCTGAGGAGGCTGCTGACTCAATGTGTGACTCAAAGGTGCTTTGTGTCAGTAATCAAGTCAATAACAGGCGTTTTTTGACTCAAACACTGACTCGACTCGGTGTCGAGTCAGACTCTGAGTCAGTAGACGATAGCTTTCATATTAATGCTTATCAGAATTCCATACTACCGTTCCATAAAAAGTGCGTTTTAAACCCGAAATCATGGAATATTCTCATCTGTGGGGATATAATCTTTTGCACGGCTGGGATCCTACCGTATACAGGTCAAATAATAATTCGGAGGATCCGTCTATGTGGAACATGATATGGCCGCTGCTTCTTATTGTTATATTCAACTGCTTTTACAACATCTGTACCAAGTCGGTGCCGGAAGGGATGAATGCCACTGAACAAGACAAACAAGACATATTACGAAGTTCTGAATCTGTCTGACCCGAATAAGCGCAGTCAATATGATGAATACCTTTCTTTTATCAGAGTGGAAAAGGACGCGGCTCAACCTGACGCTGCAAGTGACCCCGATTACAGCAAGCGGTAGTGTCGCTTGTTCGGCACTACCGCGTAATGAGCTCTTTTCTGCGTGTTTTTTGCATCGTTTGTCGTATTTTTGTCGTAAAGCCAGGGGTTTGGGAATGAAAAACCCCCGCAAATAATACCTGCAGGGGTTATCTGTGGCGGAGAAGGAGGGATTCGAACCCTCGAAACCCTTTTGGGGTTTACACGATTTCCAGTCGTGCGCCCTCGACCAGGCTAGGCGACTTCTCCATCTGATATATATGAGCCAATGCTCAAAGCCAAATTATTGTACTTGCTTTGTACTTCTTTGTCAATCAACGTGTTATAATCCGTGCGTATAAATACAGATCAGGGGATGATTATATGAGCATCAGGAAGCTTGTATCGGTAATATTTACAGCGGTTTTGCTGGCTGCGGTGCTCTGCGGATGCGCAGGGGAAAGTGAGGCGGTTGAGACTGTCGCGCCTCCGGATTATGAGGAAGTAACACAGCTTATTAAGGCTTATGAGGACGCATACAGAGATTTCGCGCAGAACGGGGAGGGACAGGTTGCTCTCGTGACGGCTACAGGTGTTACACCCTTGGGTGCCGAGTGCAGCTCACGCTATACCTGCACGTCTGACGGCGTATGGGAGTCATGCTCGCTTACTGTTCAGAGGGACGTCGAGCAGCATGACGAGTACTTTAATATCGGCAACGGCATCATGATGTTTGTAAGATCTTATATCGATGCCGACGGCTTCATTGTAATCAACAAATACTACTGCCCCAATGGCGCGGTATGGTACATCAATCCCGAGACTCACACCATGGATCCCGTGGACGACGTGGATGCGCTCGACTGTTTCGTAACGTTCGACCAGGTAAGAAGAGTCTACGGCGAGACTGTGGATACCACCGAAACGCAGCTTCCCGCATAACAGATGTCATTTAAGAAGGGTTTCAAAAGCGGACTTGTAATCGGGTCCGGATACCTCTCGGTGTCTTTCTCATTCGGTATCATGGCTGTCAATTCGGGGCTTACCTGGTGGCAGGCGGTGCTGATATCGATCACGTGTCTGACTTCAGCGGGTCAGGTCGCGGGCGTCGGCATCATGGCGGCAGGGGGCGGCATCATCGAGATGGCGGTTGCCCAGTTGGTCATTAACTTAAGATACTCACTCATGGCTATATCGCTGTCTCAGAAGACCGACAAGACCATGACGCTTCCCGCGCGGCTTATCGACGCGTATGTCATCACAGATGAGATCTTCGGCGTCGCGAGCACGCAGGAGTCGGTCGGCTTCAGGTACATGACGGGTCTCGGAATACTTCCGATAGCAGGCTGGACTCTGGGTACATTCCTCGGCGCGGTGCTTGGCAATATCCTTCCCGCGGTTGTCACTTCGTGCCTTGCGATCGGAATCTACGGCATGTTCGTCGCGATCGTGCTTCCGGTGTGCAGACAGTCGAAGACGATCTCGATCATATGCATCATCGCGGTTCTGCTCGCGGTCGTGTTCAGATACGTTCCGTTCCTTTATGCGCATGTATCATCCGGCTTCGCGATCATCATCTGCGCGGTCATTGCGGCGTTCGTAGGCGTGCTTATTACACCCGAAGACGAGACGCAGAAGGAGGCGGCAGATGGACAATAAGACCTTTTTCATACTGCTTGCCGTGATGGCGGTGTCGACGTACCTTGTGCGCGCGATCCCTTTCGCCGCGTTCCGTAAAAAGATCACCAACAGAAAGGTAAAAGCTTTCTTCGACTACATCCCGTATACCGTGCTGTCTGCGATGACGTTCCCCGCGATACTGTACTCGACGGATTCCGTTATCACCGCTTCTGCGGGCGCGCTTACTGCGGTTATCCTCGCGTACAGGGGCAGAAGCCTTCTTATCGTCGCGGTCGGCACATGCGCGGCGGCTTTCCTCGTAAGCCTTCTTCTGATGTTCGTGCCTCTTTAAGCACTCTGCTTCCATCCCGAAAAACAAGCATCAAAAATGACCGGCAGTGCCGGCCATCTTCGATATAGAGTAGTGGGTAGTTGTCAATTACTCTTATGCGGCATGTACTTGTAAAGCACCATAGCCGTGGAGGATACAGGCATGGACTGCAGGATGATGTGTCCGGGACCTGTAAGTGTCGTATTGAACAGACCCTCGCCGCCGAACAGAACGTTCTTAACGCCCTTAACAGTCTCGATGTCGAGGCTGACTGTGCTGTCCATCATTACCGTGTAGCCTGTGTCTACAACCATCTTCTCGCCTGCCTGGAGATCATACTCGATAGCTGTACCGTCGATCTCGAGGAATACGAGACCCGTACCTGAGAATCTCTGCATAAGGAAGCCCTCACCGCCGAAGAATCCGCCGCCGATGTTCTTCTGAACGCCTATGCTCTGCTCGATGTTGCCGAAAGAAGCGAGGAATGCGCCCTTCTGAGCGAGAACGGAATTGCCGTTAAGCTCTACTACCTTGATTGATCCGGGGAAGGAGGATGCAAAAGCTATCTCACCGGCCTGCTCAGCTGTGTATGTGTTAAGCATCGCAGACTCGCCTGTTACCATTCTTCCGAACATCTTGCCGATGCCGCCGCCTGTGGAAGTGGACATCTTGATACCTGCTGTCATCCAGCTCATTGCACCGGACTCGCAGTTAACGGCCTCACCGGGGGTAAGACTGATGATTACTACGGGTAAGCTCCCGCCTTCGATTCTGTAGTTCATACTGAACCTCCTTCGCAAATAATGTTTATTATACTATAAATTATTTGAGAAGGTTAGATGGTTTGCATATTTTTGTCACATACGTTCCTTGAATTTTGATAGCCGTTGATTTATGGTATTTATACACTAGATTAATAGGTTGTCATTTGTCAGGGGGTATATAAATGATAGCATCGACAAAAGGGCGTTACGCTTTGCGCGTAATGGCTGATATGGCTGAGTTTGCCAAAGACGGAGAGTTCATCGCACTTAAGGATATCGCTTCCCGCGAGGAGATCTCCGAGAAATATCTTGAAGCGATAATGAAGCTTCTCGTGGAGAAGAAACTGGTATTGGGACACCGCGGCAAGGGCGGCGGATATCGTCTCGTGAGAAAGCCCGAAGAGTATTCTGTAGGTGAGATCATCAGAGCTGCAGAGGGAGATATCGCACCTGTAGCATGCCTTGCACCCGGAGCGGACAAGTGCGACCGCGTGGATTCGTGCAAGACCATCTCCATGTGGCGTAAGCTCGACACTATAATCAGCGATTATCTTGACGGAATCTCTCTTACCGATCTGACAGCGGAGTGATATCTCGTTAACAAAAAGTAAACATTGCTTATTATAATATCGTGCTAAAATTGCACTATGGACTCCTCTGAGCTTGAACAATTAGGGTATAAGTTATTTTGGCACGATGAATTTGACGGACCGGAACTGAACAGAGAATTCTGGACTGTTGAAGAGCACCCGGATCATTGGCATAACGAAGAACTTCAAAGTTTTGTCGATGACGGCCGTCATGCTTTCGTTAAGGACGGACATCTCGTTATCAAGCCCGAGAGGATCATTGAGTCCGATAAGAGATTTTCATACAAATCAGGCAGAATCAACACCAAGGGGAAGACGGACTTTACCTACGGTTACGCAGAAGCCCGCATTAAGGTTTCTTTCGGCAAGGGCTTCCTGTCAGCATTCAGACTTCTGTCTTCAGGCGATCCGTACGGCGGCTGGCCGAGATCCGGATCTGTCGATGTATGTATTGCAGACGGACAGTATACGGAGAACGGCGTAGGCATCATCCATTTCGGTGATCCTTCCGAGACAAGAAGCGGATCTTACGGTGACGGCAAGACGGATCTGTCGGCAGACTTCCATACATACGGTGTCGAGTGGCTCCCGGGCAAGTTTAATTTCTTTTTCGACGGCGAGCTGTATCACACGGAGACATACTGGTTTACCGCAGATGAGAACGGTAATAAGCAGCCGTATCCCGCCCCTTTTAACAAGCCTTTCAATATCGAGTTCGATGTATCTGTCGGAGGCACGGGTACTGCCAATCCCGTCAGAATGACGTCTTTCGGCGAAAAGGCTGAGACATGGATCGATTACGTAAGGGTGTACAGGAAGGACGAGTACGACGAGAACGTATCCGTTCCCGATTATGAGAAGCACTTCAGAGAGCCTGACAGCACAGGCAATTACATAAGCAATAATGCATCCGACTGGAAGTTCGAGCTCGCATGTGCAGGTGAGGCTACCTGCGATAACGACGGCAACTTCTTCAAGATCGATATCATCAACTCGGGTGATGCCGAGTATTCAGTTCAGCTCGATCAGTCCCATCTGCCTTTGATCAGGGGCGAGAAGTATATGATCTCTTTCGATGCGATGGCGACGGAGAAGAGGAAGATGAAGGTCGCCGTTACCGCTCCGAACGTTCACTGGTACAGATATCTTAAAGACACTGATGCCGAGCTTAATACAGACTGGCAGACCCATTATTTCCCGTTCGAGATGACGGAATCAGACGACGATAACGGAAGACTTGAGTTTAACCTCGGTAACAGCTCCTATGACGCGACCGTCTGCATCAAGAACGTAAGGCTCGAGAAGATCCCCAAGTACAAGGATCAGAGACGTACGATCGCTGTCGTCGGATCCTGGGATGATGCGGAGAACTTCAATCTCTTCATCGAGTCGCTGCTTAAGCCCGAGATCCTGAAGGATTACGTCATTACAGGCTATACATTCGGTCTTGATGACAAGAGTGCGGCGGAACCCGGCATCGGCAAGAATTTCACGGAATTTATCAATAAGTTCGATATGGCGGCGATGTTCGTATTCGCCGAGATGATAAAGACCAAGGAGATCATCGACGATCTGCGTTACCTTTGCAGACGTAAGAGGATCCCCGTCGTATTCCTCGAGCATCAGTACGACGGCGTTATCAATGCGGTCCTTAACTATGCGTCCGGATTCGAGAAGGTGGTAAGACACGTTCTCGATGATCACGGCTGCAAGACTGTCAAGTTCATGGGAGGCTTCCCGGATAATCCGTTCTCATTGGAGCGTGAGAATATCTATAAGCGTCTTATGGAGATGCACGGCCTCAAGGTCGAGAAGGACGATATCATGTACGGCGATTTCTGGGATGCCACCGCGGCGCGTGTGGTTAACGAGAATCTTGATGCCGGCATGCCTCTTCCCGATGCATTCGTCTGTGCCAACGACTCGATGGCGCTCGGTGTCTGTGATGCCCTGAAGTCGCATAATATAAGGGTCCCCGAGGACTGCATCGTTACGGGCTTCGACGGTATTCTTCACGGACTTTTGCATTCTCCTTCGATCACTACGACCGTTCCCGATTACGGCAGTCTTTGTAATTATGTCATCGATATCATCGAGGGCAGAGTACCGTGGGAGAACGGCAAGACGATGAAGTGGAGCATCGATTACAACGAGAGACGTGTAAGTTCCTGCGGCTGCGGCAACGACGATCCCGATCACTTGAAGGAGACGATCAACACACTCTCCTCGAGCAACCAGGATTACTTCAGACATACGCTCGAGATGGGTAAGCTCGTTACCCGTACATTGAGCATGAGCAACATCGACGAGACCGCGGATTACCTTAACCGTTTCCTGTGGCTGTGGAAGGACGACTATTATTTCATCGGCATCACAAGAGGCTATCAGGCAGGCTGCGTCCATTCTATATTCCACGGCAGCCATCAGGTATTTACGGTCAAGGAGAAATTCTATAATCTTGCGAACCCTTTGCCCGACTGGGACCGCCTGCTTACGCGCGACAGCGGCTTCAACGTTATCCTGTTCAGACAAATAAGGACGATGTCGGAAGAATACGGCTACATGAGCTGCGCATACAACGAGCTTACGATCAGAAAACACCAGAGATTCGAGGAGTTCGGCATCTACATCTCAGCGATGGTAAGCTCACTTATAGACAAGGCTAAGATCCTCGAGGCTAACAGGGCGATCAGCCGCTTGAGTGAGCGCGATTACCTTACTAATCTTTATAACAGAAGAGGTTTCTTCGAGGGCGTCGACAGGATGCTCAAGAATCCTGTAAACAGGGGCAAGATCTTCTCTCTGTTCACGATTGATATGGACGGCCTTAAGTATATTAACGACCACTTCGGACACCTCGAGGGAGACAACGCCCTCATAATCTTGTCGAAGTCCCTGCAGTTCTACGCGGGCGAGAACGGTATCTGCGCAAGATACGGCGGAGACGAGTTCGCCATGGCGATAGTAGGCGACGTTAACATCGCGGACGACTACGAGGCTATCCGCGAGAGGATACACCAGCACTCCATGAAGGATCCTTTCGTGCAGGAGCTCGATTACAGCGTCAACGCCAGCATGGGTATCGCGGAGTGCGTTATCACGGAAGACGTTGACCTCGAAGGTCTTATCAAGCTTGCCGACATGCGTATGTACGCTGACAAAGAAGCTCGAAAAGGAAGTAACGAGATCCGATGAGTTCAGACAAGTTTTCCTCGCGCGAGGGGAGAGTATTAAGACTTACTAAGCCGCGCTTTAAAGGCATATTGCGCATCATATTCTCAAGGATCACATTCATTGCCCTGATGATCATTCTGCAGGTCGTGATCCTCGTCATGCTGTATATGATCTTCGAAGAGTACGTTGCAAATATCAACTCGGTTATGCTCGTGTTCTCCGTGCTCATGGTCATATATCTTTATAACTCGAATATGGACTCGACGAGCAAGCTCACATGGATGATGCTTATCGGTCTTTTCCCGGTGCCGGGTGCACTTTTTCTCGGCTTCACAAGACTTGACTTCGGCAGCCGCAAGCTTAAAAGAAACCTCATCGATATGAAGGAGAGAACCCGCGACAAGATCCCGCAGGATCAGTCGATCATAGATAAGCTCGAAGCAGACGGCGGCAACATGGAAGACCTGTACCGCTACATGAGCAGGACCGGCAATTATCCTGTGTTCGAGAACACATCAGCGAAGTATTACGGTGACGGAGCCGACTTTTTCGAGCGTGTTCTCGAAGACCTCGAGAAGGCGCAGAAGTATATCTATATCGAGTACTTCATTATCGCCGAAGGTTATATGTGGGGAAGGACTCTCGATATCCTGGCGCGCAAGGCTTCCGAGGGTGTCGACGTGCGCGTTATGTACGACGGAATGTGCGAGATAAAGCTGCTTCCGCCGGACTACCCGGAGCGCATGAGCAAGCTCGGGATCAAGTGCAAAGAGTTCTCGAAGATATATCCTTTCATCTCGACTTACTATAACTACAGAGACCACAGAAAGATCTTCGTTATCGACGGTAAAGTCGCGTACACCGGAGGCGTGAATTTCGCCGACGAATACATAAATCTCGAGCCGAGGTTCGGACACTGGAAGGACAACGCGGTAAGGCTGGAAGGAGATGCCGTAAGAAGCTTCACGCAGATGTTCCTGGAGCTTTGGAATATATCCGATCCCGATCCGTCGTTCGAGCAGGTGGAGACGTTCGAGTCAGTGAAAGTAGATGATGCATCGGGCTTTGTTATGCCGTTCTCCGATTCGCCTCTCGATTCTTATCAGGCAGGTGAGGCGGTCTTCCTCGACACTCTCGGAAGATCCGAGAAATATGTGCACATCATGACGCCGTATCTTATCATCGACGACACGATGAAGAATGCGCTGCGCCTGGCTGCCATGCGCGGCGTGGAGGTAACTCTGATACTTCCCGGAATCCCCGACAAGCCTGCGGCATATGCGATCGCGAAGTCACACTACAGCGAGCTTATCAGCGCAGGTGTTAAGATATATGAATACACTCCCGGTTTCGTCCATGCCAAGGCGATGACCTGCGACGGTATAAGAGCCATGGCGGGATCCATCAACCTTGACTACAGAAGCCTTTATCACCATTTCGAGTGTGCCGCGTACATGTATAAGTGCGACGTCATCGCCGATATGGAGAAGGACTTTCAGGAGACTGTAAAGAAGTGCCGGAAGGTGACCTTCGAGACTATAAAGCACGAGAAGATAGGTTACCGTCTTGCCGCGAAATTATTGAAATTTGTTGCACCGCTGATGTGAGGTTTTATGAAGAAGTTATTGTCGATCGTTGTTGCATGTATTTTTGCGTTTTATTTGACGGGCGTTGTGAACCCCGTAAGAGCAGACGGAGCCATGACTGCCGCGCAGCAGGTAGCGGCGATGAACGTCGGATGGAATCTCGGTAATACCCTGGATTCATACGGCACGTGGATCGATAACGTAACTCCCCAGGCAGTCGAGACGGCGTGGGGTAATCCCCAGACCACAAGAGCCATGATCGCTGCAGTGCGCGAGCGCGGCTTTAATACGATAAGAATCCCCGTAACCTGGGCTCAGTTTACGGACAACAACGGCAACGTCGATCCCGCGTGGATGTCGCGTGTGCATGAGGTCGTTGACTGGGCGCTTGATGAAGGACTCTATGTCATCCTTAACGTGCATCACGATACAGGCGAGCACGGCTCGGATAAGGTGTGCTGGATCATCGCGGATACGGGCACGTATTCAACGGTTCAGAGCAGGTTCGCGAACCTGTGGACCAACATCGCGAACGAGTTCAAGGACTACGACAACCGCCTGATGTTCGAGGGCTACAACGAGATGCTCGACATGAATAATTCCTGGAATGCTCCGACGACGGGTAACGGCGCTTATGATGCGGTAAATTCATTTGCCCAGCTGTTCGTCGATACGGTGCGCGCCACGGGCGGCAATAACTCTACACGTAATCTCATTGTTAACACATATGTCGCTTCGACTGATCAGAATGTTCTTAATGCATTCGTGCTGCCGACAGACACTGTAGCCGATCATCTGATATGCGAGGTGCATGCATATACCCCGTGGCAGTTCTGCTCACATGAGGGTGACGTATCTTATACGAACTTCGATCAGAATTGCCAAAGTGCGATCGACGGCATGATGAACGCGGTCGCTTCGTTCTCATCATCCCGCGGAGTTCCCGTGATCATAGGCGAGTTCGGAGTCGAGAGCCAAAATAACGATGCGGACAGAGCGTCGTATGCCGCTTACTATATCCAGCAGGCGACTTCACACGGGATCAGATGTATCTGGTGGGATAACGGCATCAGCGATTACGGCGGATATGCGATCCTTGACCGTAATTCACTTACATGGAATGAAGGTATCACTTCGGCTCTGATCGATAATGCTCCTGACGGGCAGGCGGCAGAGGTTACCGTGACGGAAGAGACGGAGGCGACGGAGGCTTCCGAGACGGCGGTAACCGCCGAGACTTCTGCATCCGAGGCGGTTGCCGAGACTTCTCCGACACAGCAGGTTCAGACGGTTGAGACGACCGTAACGGAGCCTTCGGATGACGTTAATTCATCAAATATTAACGAACAAAAGCTCATTGTTCCTTTATTATTGATAGTAGGAGTCGTGGTTGTTGCCGCGACTTATACGGGTTTGTTCTTCCTGGGACGCAGGAACGGCAGAAAGCAATAACTTCAATAATCTGGTCAATATTTGAGGGATTACTATGAACGATAACAAACGTCTTAATATCGGTCTTCTGATCGATGATCTTGACAATAACTTCTCGGCACAGGCGTGCAAGGGAGCCGAGTTCGCAGCCAAGGTCCTTGATGCGAATCTCTATATCTTCCCGGGACACTATATCGGCAAATCCGATAACAGATATCAGGACAAGCAGTATGAATACCAGTACAATTCGGTATTCAAGATGATTAATGAGAAGCACATAGATATCCTCTATGTTCTGTTCGGCATCATCTGCTCACGTGCGGATGAGGATCAGAAGAAGGAATTCTTAAGCAGACTGCCCAAGGTTCCGACCATCCTTCTTTTTACCGAATATCCCGGATATGCATCGGTTATGTACGATAACCATACGGGTCTCGGTCAGGCTATCCGCCACCTTATCGTTAAGCACAACTGTAAGAATATCGGCTTCGTAAGCGGTCCTATGACCAATGAGGATGCAAGAGAGCGTCTTAACGTCTATAAGGAGACACTCGAGCTCGAGGGCATCGCTTATGATGAGAAGCGCGTCGTCTACGGTGATTTTACCGAGGACTGCGGCGATATAGTTGAAGACCTTATTAAGAGAAATCCCGAGCTTCAGGCGATCTCATTCGCGAACGACGTAATGGCTCTGGGCGGCTATAAGAAGCTTAAGGATCTGGGAAAGATGCCGGGTAAAGACATCTTCGTTACGGGCTTCGATGATGATATTTTCTCAGTGTCGATGAACCCTCCTCTAACGACGGTAGACGCAAGCTCGGCAGACCTTACATACAAGTCTGTTCTTAATGCCAGACGCTTTATCGAAGGCAAGAACATCGAGCGCATGAGCATCAGAACTTACCTCGTTCAGAGATCTTCGTGCGGATGTAACGGGCTCGACGTAGAGCTGCAGCGCAAGAGGTTAAGACTTGACGGCCTCGAGGCGGGAAGCAAGCGCTTCGTTGATGAGAGTATCAAGTATCTGTTCGGTATGTTCGACGACGATGATTCCGTTATCAGGATCAAGCAGTCGCTCGCGGCATTCCTAGAAGAGTATTCGAAGTTCATTCTCGCGGGTGCCGACAGGGATCTGAGTGAGCCCGTGAATTACGCTTTCGAGACGATACTTGAGACGAATCTTCTCGCGTACACAACGCCTGAGAAGGTATTTAATCTCCTGCAGTCGCAGCTTTATGAAGGAACGCTTGTCATCAAGGATCCTCAGAAGCAGGTTCTGCTTAACGAGATGTTCGCGGACTTCTACCGCCATCTGTCATTCGCGGGACTGTCGCTGACAAGAGAGAACTTAAGCAAGACAGAGCGTATCTCGAGACTTATAAATAAGCAGACGGGTGATATCTTCCTCATGAGCAACACGATGGATATCCCTTATGATCATCTCATCGACGGCCTAAGCTCGGTAGGCTTCAGACGCACATACATGTATCTGTTCCAGGGGAATACGAAGACTACTCCCGATATCGAGTGGAAGTGCCCGGGATCCGTTCTTCTCAAGGCTATCAACGATGAAGAAGGCATCAGAATGCTTCCAGAGGAGCTGCAGCTCGTACGTACGGAGCAGATGTTCGACAACGAGTTCATCCCTCAGTACAGAAGACAGACTGTAGTTACCTTCCCTCTGTTCGTAGGTGAGGATATGTACGGTATGCTCGTAGCCGAGATGGACAGCTCGAACCTTACGAATGTAACGCCTGTATCGTATCAGCTCGCCGTTACTTTGAAGTCGCTGTTCATGATCGAGGAGCAGAACAAGGCCAAGGAGAATCTTCAGACTTCGCTCAATCAGTTTATGGAGGATAACTCGAGACTTGATCAGATCGCGAAGATGGACGAGCTCACGGGCCTTTACAACAGAAGAGGATTCCTCGACAAGGCTCAGATCGAGATCGGCAATCCCGAGCACAAGGGCAAGAGAGCGCTTATCTGCTTCGCCGACATGGATAACTTGAAGTACGTTAACGATAAGTTCGGACACGACGACGGTGACTTCGCACTCCGAGAGATCGCTGCTATCCTGAAGGATGCCTTCCGTGAGAATGACATCATCGGACGTATGGGCGGCGACGAGTTCATCGTATTCGCTATGATCCAGGTAAGCGACTACGAGAAGCAGATCAAGGACAGGATCGAGCAGATCAAGGACAGGATCGAGCAGATCACGCGTCAGCATAACGAAGCCGCGGGCAAACCTTATCCGATCGAGATGAGTACCGGTATCAGCGAGTTCATGTGCGGCACCGATATCGACATCCACGAGATCATCGAAAGGGCCGACGAGAAGCTGTACAAGGAGAAGGCTGAGAAGAAGGCCAAAAACGGCTCTTACAGGTGATTTGAAAATCATTTAGAATTACAATTTTAAATAACGCCGTTATATTTTAACTAAATTTGAGAACGGACCGCAGGGGCTCCCGACGGTCCGTTTTTTGCGGTTTATACATGGGTATATTTCTGTTAAATTTAGAGTTAGCTGATTATAGCTGCATATGTTCTACATATTCCAATAATTAAGAAAGAGGATGGCGGGAAGTATTATGAAATACAGTTATTACCCCGGATGCACCTTGAAGAACAAGGCGCAGGATCTGGATAAGTATGCCAGATCGAGTGCGCTTGCATTGGGCTTCGAGCTTGTTGAGATCCCCGAATGGCAGTGCTGCGGCGGAGTTTATCCGTTAGGTTCTGACGAGATTGCTACTAAGCTCTCATCAGTACGAGCACTCAACTATGCCAAGGAGCAGGGACAGGATCTCATTACCCTTTGCTCGGCATGCCACCATGTGCTTAAGCGCGTCAACGACGACATGAAGAACGTCGAAGACATCAGGACCCGTGCCAACAATTACTGCGGCTTCGAAGAAGCTTATGCAGGCGAGACGAAGGTCCTTCATTTCCTTGAGGTCTTAAGAGACGTTATCGGATTTGATGAGCTTGCCAAGAAGGTCGTTAATCCTCTCGAGGGTAAGAAGATCGGAGCTTACTACGGCTGCCTTACTCTCCGTCCCGGCAAGATCCTTGACTTCGATGATCCCGAGAATCCGAAGATCATGGAAGACTTCATCAGAGCCCTCGGTGCAGAGCCTGTTATCTACTCGATGAGAAACGAGTGCTGCGGCGGCTACACATCCCTTAAGGATCCCGAATTTACAAAGCAGAGAACAGAGCAGATCTTTGACGACAGCACAGGCTTTGGCGCTGACTGCCTCATCACTGCATGTCCTCTTTGCATGTTTAACCTCAATAAGTCCGATGCCAAGACGAAGGTTCCCGTTTACTACTTCACGGAGCTTCTCGCTGAGGCTCTCGGTGTAAAGGAGGGCGCATGAGCATGACTGAATTAGAGAAGAAGATTGAACTCATAAAGGAGATCAGCGGCAGCGATCCCTATAAGTGCATGAGATGCGGCAAGTGTACTGCTTCATGCCCTGCTTACAGTGAGATGGATATTAAGCCTCACCAGTTCGCTTCATACATCATCAGAGGCGACCTCGATGAGCTCGTTGAGTCCAAGGCTGCATGGAAGTGTCTCGGATGCTTCGCATGTATCGAGAGATGTCCCAGAGACGTCCAGCCCGGTAAGCTCGTTGATGCTACCCGTCAGATCGTGGCAAGACAGAGAGGCGGAGATTATCTCCAGCCCGAAGAGGTTCCGGAGCTTCTTACTGAGGATCTTCCCCAGCAGTTGCTCGTCAGCGCATTCCGCAGGTACAGGAGGTAATAAATGCAGAAGATCGGTGTATTTGTCTGTCACTGCGGTACCAATATCGCTGCGACGGTAGATGTTAAGAAGGTAGTCGAACTCGTTCGTTACGAGCCCGGCGTCGTATTCGCTGACGACTACATGTACATGTGTTCCGAGGCAGGCCAGGAGAAGATCATCGAGGCCATCAAGGAATACAAGCTTACGGGTCTTGTTATCTGCTCATGCTCACCCCGTATGCACGAGAAGACATTCAGAGCATGTGCCGAGAAGGCAGGACTTAACCCTTACATGGTTGAAGTTGCTAACATCCGTGAGCAGTGCTCATGGATCCATAAGGATAAGGAAGAGGCTACCAAGAAGGCCGTTATCCTTGCCAGAGCAGCAATTGCAAAGGTTAACCTCAATACTCCTCTTAAGGAAGGCGAGAGCCCTGTTACTAAGAGAGCGCTCGTTATCGGAGGCGGTATCGCAGGTATCCAGACAGCTCTGGATATCGCTGATGCAGGTTATGAGGTTGACATCGTTGAGAAGGAGCCTTCCATCGGCGGCCGTATGAGCCAGTTCGATAAGACATTCCCTACTCTCGACTGTGCTTCATGTATCCTCACACCTAAGATGGTTGAAGTTAACCAGCACCCCAATATCACTCTCTACACCTACAGTGAGGTAGAGAAGGTATCAGGTTATGTAGGTAACTTCGACGTAGATATCAGGAAGAAGGCCAGATCCGTTGATGCTGACAAGTGTACAGGATGCGGTGAGTGCTCCGCTAAGTGCCCTCTCGGCAAGATCGGCAACATCCCGAGCGAGTTCGACAGAGGCCTTCGTAACAGACCTGCCATCTATATGCCTTTCGCTCAGGCTGTACCTGCAGTACCTGTTATCGACCGCGCGAACTGCACATACTTCAAGACAGGCAAGTGCGGTGTCTGCGCCAAGATCTGTCCTTCCAAGGCAGTCGATTACGAGCAGCAGGATGAGATCGTAACAGTTAAGTACGGTGCCATCGTAGTTGCTACAGGCTTCGATATTATTAATCTTGATAAGTTCGGCGAGTACGCTTACAACGAGTCTCCCGATGTCATCACATCAATCGAGCTCGAGCGTCTCATGAACGCAGCAGGTCCTACGGGCGGTCACCTCGAGAGAATGAGCGACCACAAGCAGCCTAAGGATATCGTCTTCATCCAGTGCGTCGGTTCAAGATGCGACAGCGAGGAGAAGGGTAAGCCTTACTGCTCCAAGGTATGCTGCATGTACACAGCTAAGCACGCTATGCTCATCAAGGACCACTGGCCGGATACAAATATCACAGTATTCTATATTGATGTAAGAACACCCGGTAAGAACTTCGATGAGTTCTACAGAAGAGCTGTAGAGCAGTATCACGTTAACTACATCAAGGGTCAGGTAGGCAAGGTTAAGCCTCAGCCAGACGGTACACTTCTCGTTCAGGCTGCAGACCTTCTTGACGGCAAGCAGATCAACATGAAGGCCGACATGGTCGTTCTCGCTGCTGCCATCGAGCCTAATCCCGGCGTAAGGAAGATCGCTACAATGCTCACAGCAAGTATCGATAACAACAACTTCCTTACAGAAGCTCACGCTAAGCTTCGTCCTGTAGAGTCTCCTACGGCAGGTATCTTCCTGTCAGGTATGGCTCAGGGACCTAAGGATATCCCTGAGACAGTTTCCCAGGCAGGTGCCGCAGCCGTTAAGGTTATCGGTCTTCTTGCCAAGGATCACCTCAAGACCAATCCCTGCACAGCCCAGTGCGACACACTCCTTTGTAACGGATGTTCCACATGTGCGAATGTATGTCCTTACGGCGCCATCACTTATGATGACGTTCAGGTCATGGATCACGGCTTGAGAGAGACCAGAAGAGTTGCTCAGGTTAACCTCGCTCTGTGCCAGGGCTGCGGTGCTTGTACATCCGCTTGTCCTTCCGGTGCGATGGATCTCCAGGGCTTCTCCAACAGACAGATTACAACGGAGGTGGATGCTATATGCCGATGAACGAAGAGAACAAGGAATTCCGTCCGTTGATCGTAGCTTTTTGCTGCAACTGGTGTTCCTATGCAGGTGCTGACCTCGCAGGATCTTCAAGACTGTCGTATCCTGCCGACGTTAAGATCATCAGAGTCCCCTGTTCGGGACGTGTTAACCCGATGTTTATCTTAAGAGCATTCGAGAGAGGCGCTGACGGCGTCATCATCTGCGGATGCCATCCGGGTGACTGCCACTACTCCACAGGCAACTACTATGCCAGAAGAAGAATGGCTCTTCTTTTCTCCATGCTCGAGTACATCGGCGTAGAGAACGGCAGAACAAGAGTAGAGTGGTGTTCAGCCGCTGAAGGTGCTAAGTTCTCCAAGACCATGAATGAGTTCTGTGAGAAGATCAAGTCCTTGGGCGAGAATGTCAGATTGGGGGATCTACGATGCAAGAATTGATCAACAGATTAAAGGAACTGATCGCTGACGGCACAGTCGTAAGAGCGATCGGTTGGAAGAAGGGTGACATGCCCTATAATCCGGAACCCGCTTACTTCGAGAAGCCCGAAGATTTTGACAACTTCGTATACGACGGTTTCTGCGGAGCTAACCTGTCCAAGATGATGATCGAGGCAGCTAAGCTCGAGGGTAAGACGGCAGTATGCCTTAAGCCCTGTGATACCTACAGCTTCAACCAGCTTATAAGAGAGCACAGAGTTAACCGTGAGAATACTTACATCATCGGTGTAGGCTGCCGCGGCAAGCTCGATATCGAGAAGGCACGTAAGGAAGGCATCAAGGGTATCAAGTCCATCGCAGGCGTTGATATCGAGGGCGACGGAGACGTTACTTTCGATACTATCTACGGCGAGAAGAAGATGGCTTACAAGGATCTTATGCTCGACCGCTGCCACGTATGCAAGGGCAAGGATCACGTTATCTTCGACGAGGTTATCGGCGAGTCCAAGGACACTGCTGATGCCGACAGATTCGAGGAAGTTATCAAGATCGAGAAGATGACACCCGAAGAGAGATTTGCTTTCTTCAAGTCAGAGCTCAGTAAGTGCATCCGCTGCAACGCATGCCGTAACGTATGTCCCGCATGCTCATGCAGGAAGTGTGTATTTGATAACACAAAGTTCGATTCACAGCAGAAGGCGAACGTCGACTCCTTCGAGGAGAAGATGTTCCACATCATCAGAGCTTTCCATGTAGCAGGAAGATGTACAGACTGCGGCGAGTGCAGCAGAGTATGTCCCGAGGGTATTCCTCTCCACCTGTTCAACAGGAAGTTCATCAAGGATATCGATACATTCTACGGAGAGTTCCAGGCAGGAAAAGATCCTGAGGCTCAGAGCCCTCTTACCGATTTCACCTTCGACGATCTGGAACCGAAGGATGCTGTAGGAAGGGGTGACAAGTAATGTATTCTATTGCAAAAGAAAACCTCAATTCTCTGTATGCCGCCATCGCCGGATCCTATGATCTGTTCATGCCCATCAAGACTGCAGGACAGACCAACTACGGCTTCTGGAAGGAAGGCGCAGAGGGTGACATCGACACATTGAAGACGATCAGATCCGGTAAGGATGCATTCTTCCCTCAGGTAGAGCAGCTTTACACAGTTAACAGAGAGATCGTTCCTGCAGATGTTGCTGCAGGTGATGATGCCGAGAAGGCAGCTGATACACCTGTCAGAACGAAACTCAAAGTCACACCCGGCAAGCTCGTCGATCAGGACTTCGTAATCTTCGGAATGCGTGCCTGCGACGTAAGAGCCATTGAAGTTATGGACAATGTATTCCTCACGGATCCCGTTGATTCATACTACAAGTCCAGAAGAGAGCACGGTATCGTTGTTGCACTCGCATGCCACGAGCCCGAGGAGTCCTGCTTCTGTACTGTATTCGGAGTTGATCCCGCTGATCCTTCCAAGGCTAAGGCAGACGTTGCAACATGGATGATCGACGGCAAGCTCTACTGGAAGGCACTCACCGAGAAGGGTGAGGCACTTACGGCTAAGGTGGCAGACCTTTTCGAGCAGGAGGATGCTGATGCCAAGGTAGAGGAAGAGAAGTCCTATATTGAAGGCATCGCAAAGCAGCTTCCTAACGCCGAGCTCTCACTCGAGGGTTGGGGTGCAGGCAAGACGGACGAGAAGTTCAAGTCCGAAGTCTGGGACAAGGTCTACAAGGGCTGCCTCGGATGCGGTACATGTACTTTCGTATGCCCCACATGCCAGTGCTATGACATCAAGGATTACACGACAAAGGACGGCATCCAGAGATACAGATGCTGGGATTCCTGTATGTATTCCGACTTCACACTCATGGCAGGCGGACAGAACAGACAGACACAGCTCCAGCGTTTCCGCCAGAGATTCATGCACAAGCTTGTTTACTATCCTACAAATAATGACGGCATGTTCATGTGCGTAGGCTGCGGCCGCTGCGTTGAGAAGTGTCCTCAGTCGCTCAATATCGTGAAGGTTATCAAGGCCTTCGCAGAAAATAAGTAAGGAGGGGAACAGTACATGTGTGATTGTGGTAACAATAAGAATCAAGACATCCTGGTCCCGCACGTCGGTATCATCACCGACATCACTCAGGAGACTCCTGACGTAAAGACTTTCAGAGTTAATGCGCCCGGAGGAGGAAAGCTGTTCGAGCACATGCCCGGTCAGTGCGCCATGGTATGTGTACCCGGTGTCGGAGAGGGAATGTTCTCCATTACTTCTTCACCCACGAACAAGGAGTACATGGAGTTCTCCATCAAAAGATGCGGTCTGCTTACAGAGTACCTTCACGGTTTGTCTGTAGGTGATGAGATCACCGTAAGAGGACCTTACGGCAACCACTTCCCGGTTGAGACTGAGCTCAAGGGCAAGAACCTTCTGTTCATCGCCGGCGGTATCGGTCTTGCTCCTCTGCGTTCGGTAATCAACTACTGCATCGATAACAGACAGGATTACGGTACGATCGACATCCTCTACGGTTCAAGATCTGCTGACGATCTCGTTAAGCTTAAGGAGATCAAGGAGAAGTGGATGAACACAGAAGGTGTCAACGTATACCTTACTATCGACAGAGAGCAGGAAGGCTGGGACGGCCACGTAGGATTCGTTCCCGCTTACCTCAAGGAAATCGATTTCTCGACAGATAAGATCGGTCTTATCTGCGGACCGCCGATCATGATCAAGTTCGTTCTTCAGGGAATGAAGGAACTGGGCTTTACGGATGATCAGGTATATACCACACTCGAGCTTCGTATGAAGTGCGGCGTAGGTAAATGCGGAAGATGCAATATCGGATCCAAGTATGTCTGCAAGGACGGTCCTGTATTCCGTTTTGACCAGATAGAAGAAATGCCTGATGAATACTGATGTGAAAGGAACAAGATTATGGAACAGATGGTAAATGTTTATTTTTACGGTAAGAAATACCAGGTGCCCGGCGATCTTACGATCATGACGGCTCTTGAGTATGCCGGCTATACACTCGTAAGAGGCGTAGGCTGCCGCCACGGTTTCTGCGGCGCTTGCACAACGATCTACAGAATTAAGGGTAAGAACGAGCTTCATACCTGCCTTGCATGTCAGACACAGGTTCAGGAAGGCATGTACATCGCACGTATCCCTTACTTCCCGACAGATAAGAGAACTTACAACATCGAGGACCTCAAGGCTAACCAGGAAGTCATGATGTCCCTCTATCCCGAGATCTATGCTTGTATCGGATGTAACGCTTGTACAAAGGCCTGCACACAGAGCCTCAACGTTATGCAGTACATCGCATATGCTCAGAGAGGCGACTTCAAGGCTTGTGCTGAAGAGTCTTTCGACTGCGTAAGCTGCGGATGCTGCTCAGTAAGATGCCCTGCAGGCATCTCACACCCGATGGTAGGTATGCTTGCAAGAAGACTTAACGGTAAGTACCTCACACCTGAGGCAGAGCACCTCAACACAAGAGTAGAGGAGATCAAAGAGGGTAAGTTCGACGAGGCTATGAAGGACATGATGAACAAGCCTCTCGATGAGATCAAGGAACTCTACAATACAAGAGAGATCGAGAAGTAAGGAGGCCAAGAATAATGTACGCACCATATCCCGAGAATATGATGGAATCCATTAAGAAGGTGGAGGCTACACGTGAGGCCCGTATGAAGACGGAGCCCAGAAGACTTACCGCTGAGGAGAAGGATGACCTCCTTGAGAAGTTCCATCCCGACTATAACCCCGATTCATTTGCTGAGATCAAGGTCGGCCCCAACAAGGGTCAGAAGGCACCTGTTGAGCTCGCCGAGATGCTCCATTCCACAAGCCGCCTTATGACAGATAAGGTTGACATCTCCAAGATCGACTACGACGTAGACGTACTCGTTATCGGCGGCGGCGGAGCAGGTTCTTCCTGTGCCATCGAGGCTCACAACGCAGGCGCTAACGTAATGATCGTTACGAAGCTTCGTATCGGTGACGCTAACACGATGATGGCTGAGGGCGGCATCCAGGCTGCTGACAAGGAGAACGATTCTCCCGTACAGCACTACCTCGACGCTTTCGGCGGCGGTCACTTCAAGGCTAAGCCTGAGCTCGTTAAGAGACTTACTTCCGAGGCTCCTGAGGCAATTCAGTGGCTGAACAGACTCGGTGTTGAGTTCGATAAGGAAGACGACGGCAGAATGGTTACAACACACGGCGGCGGAACTTCCAGAAAGAGAATGCACGCAGCTAAGGACTATTCCGGTGCTGAGATCATGAGAACTCTCCGTGATGAGGTTATCAACCTCGGTATCCCGGTAATCGAGTTCACATCTGCAGTTGAGCTCATCAAGGATGACAAGGGCCAGGTAGCAGGTGCCGTTCTCCTCAACATGGAGACAGGCGACTACTCCGTTGCAAGAGCAAAGACGGTTGTTATCGCTACAGGCGGTGCCGGAAGAATGCACTACAACGGCTTCCCTACAAGTAACCACTACGGTGCTACAGCTGACGGACTCATCCTCGCTTACAGAGCAGGTGCTCCTCTTCTGTATCAGGATTCCATCCAGTATCACCCTACAGGCGCTGTATATCCTTCACAGATCCTCGGAGCTCTCGTTACAGAGAAGGTAAGATCCGTAGGTGCCCAGCTCGTTAATGCAAACGGTGAGGCTTATATCCATCCTCTTGAGACACGTGACGTTAACGCTTCCGGCGTTATCCGTGAGTGCAGAGAGGGCAGAGGTGTTGATATCCCGGGCGGCCTTAAGGGCGTATGGCTCGACACACCTATGATCGAGATCTTAGGCGGTGAGGGAACAATCGAGAAGAGAATCCCTGCAATGTTCCGTATGTACATGAACTACGGCATCGATATGAGAAAGGTTCCGATCCTGATTTATCCTACACTCCACTACCAGAACGGCGGTGTTGAGATCAACGGCGACGGCTTCACAGAGGCTATCCCGAACCTCCTCGTAGCAGGTGAGGCAGCAGGCGGTATCCACGGTACAAACAGACTCATGGGTAACTCTCTCCTTGACGTTATCGTATTTGGTCGTAACGCAGGTAAGAAGGCAGCTGCCAAGTATGCTGAAGTTGAGCTTGGCAACCTGAACCTCGACCACGTTGCAGCTTACGACAAGGAGCTCAAGGACGCAGGTCTTGATACTCACGAAGTATCACCTAAGCTTCTTCCTAAGTACGCAAGACACGAGAGAACAGCAGAGTAATTCTTATCGAAAAGAAAACGTACAACAAGCCCCGCCGGTTTCCGGCGGGGTTTTATTGTGAGTATCTTTTTTCTTTGTTAATAGTTACGACATATCTGCACATTACAATGTAAGATATCAAAGTATGTTGACAAGGAGGTATTCACATGTTTTGCCAGAATTGCGGATCCCCCGTAAATGAGAACACTAAGTTCTGTGCCAACTGCGGAGCTGCCATAACACCGGCGTCACCGCCGCCTCAGACAGCACCGCCGCAACCTGTCGAACAGCCTCAGGCGGCGACACCACAGCCTGCCCCGGTCCAGGTTCAGCAACCGGTTCAACAGCCTGTGCCCGCTCCTGCCGGGCAGAAGCCGGAGAAGGTCAAGAAAGAGAAAGTTAAGAAGGAAAAGGCGCCTAAGGCCAAGAAGAGTAAAGCCCGCGTGATCGTTCCAGTAGTTGCAGTAACAACAGTAGCTGCACTGGGCGTCGGCGGGTTCTATTTCTTTAACAGCACAAAAACTAAGAAGGTAAGAGAATCTTATAATCAGCTTTGCGACATGACTACTCTCGGTACGCAGAGTTATCTGTATGCACGTGTCCTCACAGAGCGAATACTTGAGGCAGATGTAGTTACTACAGATCCTGATGAGATGAATAAGCTTTTCGATGAGTGTATCGAAGCATGGGAAGCTACAGGTGCGGTCACTGAAGATATGACGTCAATGGCAGAAGATCTTCAGGATTCATCCGATACGCAGCGTCTCGAACTGGTCGCGAGAGCCGGATTCCTTAATGAGCTGATATTCGGACGTACTGTCTATGCCAGAAGCAGCGACAGCGAGCTCGGTGACATGATGTCACCCGAAGACAGTATAGATGAGTGCATCGTTCTTGCTGATCACATCAGTGCAGATGCTTCTGTTGCCGTAAGAAGAGTTCAGCAGCTTCAGGAAGTCTATGAGGGAAGATCTACCAATATCGAGACATGGAATGAATGCGTTGTACAGACATCCACATGTTTTACCAACGCTGTATTCCTTTCAGGTGAAGTCATTCCGGGAACGGATACTGCTACATTTAACGGGCAGCCTGTCAGTATGTATCAGATCTCGACAGAGCCCAAGCCCGGTTCAACGACTATCGACAACACGGATATACTCGTTGACGTAGGTGCGACGAGCAGTACGTTTGTAATGAGCAGCACGAACAGCATCACGATCAATCCTGACGATATGCAGGGAAGGATAATATCCGAGGGTACGACTATCTCAATGTCGACTCACACTACTACGGTTTCCGAAGTAGGTATTACTTTCCACAGCACAAGCTTTACAGAATGGTTCATCATCGATTCTGTAGGCGGATATCAGATAACCAGATCCGATAAGTATGGTGACGGTGCTCTTACTCCTCCTGTTATCGTGGAAGCAGACATTATGCCTGATCCCGTAAGCTGTACTATCGTTGAGTGGATCCCTCCTACGGGTTCGGTTGATATCATCAATTCCAGAGATGTTATCGTAGGTCGTACTATCGAAGAAGACGAATACGAAGTCACGGTTACGACCGAAACTCTTGAAGAGCAGATAGAGATACTTGAAGCGGGTCAGGGTGAGATTACTGTATCCATGATCTGGAGTACTCATGATGATCTGGATCTGCATGTTATCACTCCTGAGAATAACCGCATCTATTATGCCAACAGAACGGCAGACGGCGGTACTCTTGATGTTGATATGAATGCAAGTTCTTATAACCTCGCTGATTTCCCTGTAGAGAATATCTATTTCCCTGCACCAATGAGCGGTCACTATGAAGTCTATGTAAGAGATTACAGAGACAGAACAGAAGATATGTCCACATTCTATATCGTACGTGTTCAGATCGGTGATGATGTCCAGGAATTTGAAGGCGAGATCGATCTTACGTCCACAGAAGACTTCATACTGGAGTTTGATTATGACGGTGGTTCTTCGAGAGGTTCTTCATTCAGCAGAACGACGACAGAGACTTCTGTTACGCTCACAGAGACTGTTCTTGAAGAGCGTATCGTCGAGTACAGCTCAGGCGTAGGTGAGATCACGGTATCTCTTATCTGGGATTCCTGGGATGATCTCGATCTGCACGTGCTGACACCTGACGGAAGCCACGTTCATTATGCAGCTCCTTACGGAGGCGGAGGCGTGCTCGATCACGATGCGAATGCAGGCAGCGAACGAACGCTCGAACCGATGGAGAATATCTACTTTGCTGCGCCACAAAGCGGTGAGTATGTGATCTGGATAGAAGAGTATAACGACCGTACTGAAGGTTATGATACTAACTACTATCTGAGGATCACTATCGGCAGTGAGGTTCTGTATTACGAAGGAACTATCAGTACTACAGGAACACAGATCTCTATCTATGATTCCGAGTATGTTTCATCGTACTACATGAACCAGACTTTCTATACAGGTCATTCGTACGCATACATCGATACACAGATGACTTGGATGCAGGCAAGAGATTTTGCAGAGTCTTACGGCGGTCATCTTGTTACGATCAACAGCATAGAGGAAAGAGACTTCCTTCTCGGTAGTTTCCCCGATACATACGGATGGATCGGCCTTATCGGACCCGGCGGTGAGTATTACTGGGTTACAGGCGAGCCTGTTACATACACTGATGTATGTCCGGATCAGCCGGCTAACTACAGTGATTACGGTTACTACGGATTCCTGTATAACTACGGTCAGTGGGGCTTTACAGAGTATGATGATGTCGAGTATCACAGAGGCTTCTACATTGAGTGGGATCAGCCTGTAAATGAAGATACCCTGACAGCCATCCTCGCTTCTTTGGATGCAGGTAACGGAGACATCACGATCTCGATGCTCTGGGACAGCGAAGATGACCTCGATCTGCACGTATTCACACCTGACGGATCGGAGATCTATTACGGTAACAGAGAGGCTCAGAACGGCTATCTTGATGTTGATGCCAATACATACAACAACATGATGGATAACCCGGTCGAGAACGTCTACTTTGTGAGTCCCGTTAACGGTGATTATTGGATCTATGTCAACGACTATGAAGACAGATCTAACGGCGCTACTAACTTCATCGTAAGGATCACGATCAACGGTGAGTCGCAGATCTATTCCGGCACTATAGACGGAACAACGACGACCCTTGAGATCGCAGGATTCACATACACCGGCGGTTCCGTAAGTGAGAGTACGCTTGAGTCCGTTCTTGATTCCATCGATGCGGGTGTCGGCGAGATAACGGTATCGATGCTGTGGGATTCCGATGATGATCTTGATCTGCACATGTATACTCCTGACGGATCCGAGATCTACTACAGCAATAGAGAAGCAGGCGGCGGTACCCTTGATGTCGATGCAAATGTCGGCGGACGTACAATGGATAACCCTATCGAGAATATTTATTTCCCGAATCCGGAACCCGGAACGTACACAGTCTTCATCAAGGATTATTCCGACAGGTCTGACGGTCCTACGGATTATATCGTAAGAGTAACTGTAGGCGGCGAATCACAGACGTTCACAGGAACGATCGACGGTTCCGGTACAGAGATAACTATCGTAACATTTGTCTACGGCGGAAGCTCCGGCGAAGGTACTGAACCTGATGAGTCAAATCTCGACAGTGTTCTGGATTCTCTCGGTGCCGGAACGGGTGAGATCACGATTTCAATGCTCTGGGACAGTGATGATGATCTTGATCTTCATGTAAGTACACCTGACGGATCCGAGATCTCTTACAGCAACAGGGAAGCCGGCGGCGGTTACCTTGATGTAGATGCTAATGTAGGCGGAAGGACGATGGATAATCCTGTAGAGAATATCTACTTTGATTCTCCTTCTGCAGGCACATACAGTGTTTGGATCGAGGATTATTCAGACCGTACGGACGGTACGACAAGCTATCTGGTCAGAGTAACTGTCGGAGACCAGTCACAGACATTCTCGGGAACGATCGACGGCTCGGGAAATGAGGTTTCTATCATATCGTTTAATTACGGCTGATCTTCAATATGAGTAAGTGGGAGATGCCCCGTTTGTCCTCTGACAGACGGGGCTTTCTTTATTCTTAAATATCCTTGATGAAGGTATTCCAATATAATAAAATAAATGGTGGAGTTTTCTTTCTGTAAGGAGGAAGAGATAGATATGCGCTACAGTGGTATTAAGAGTTTCTCGGCGGAGATGGAGGACTTTAAGAATCCTCATTTCGATCATGCCGGCGAAGTTGCGAATGAAGCTGCAGGTAAGGTAAAGAAGATCGAGATCATTTTGCAGGCTATGTGGGAGCTGATGCAGGAGAACGGAGTTACGACCGAACAGCTGCATGCGAAGATAGACGAGCTTGTGCTCGATCCCGAGAAGAAGGTAAAGCCCGCATACGAGAATATAAGGATCATCAAGTGTCCCAAGTGCGGCAAGTCGATCCAGGAATCGAAGACGACTCCGATGGTCGGAAGCTGCATGTTCTGCGGCGAGAAAGTAGTGTTCTATCCTTACTGCGACGAGACTTCTGAGGGTTCCGCGGAGCCCGCAGATCAGGAGAAGCAGATTCCTTCATGGGACGGTCCGATGTAAGTATGAGTGCCGCTCACAGACAACAGAAGACAAGGGTATTCGCCTCGGGAGTAAGTCTTACCGTCGTGTTTATCGTCTTCTTTTGTTTCCTCGGCATCTACGGGGCCATAAATGAACCCAAGAGTAATAACGAGATAGCGTTCGATGACGGATGGACTATGACCATCGGTTATGACAACGGTTCTGTTCATGATTTCCATGACACGTCGGTATTCATCAATTATGTAACGCAGGAGCAGGCGGCAGGAAGGTCGCTTTGCTTCCTTAGTAAGAACGTGGTCTTCGATGTATTGGTAGACGGCGAGCTGGTCTACAGCTTCCATCCCGACAGTCCTGCGATATACGGCAAGTTCTACGGGACGTATCCCCATCAGATCGAGCTTGATGCGGTGCATGAATCATCCAAGATCACGATCGTCGCGGATACCATAAACGGATCTGACGGAAGCTTTACCGACATATCTTTGCAGAACGGTGCTTCGTTTATATCCGATATATTCAGAACGTCCATGTTCCCTTACTGCATATCCATCGTAATAGCCTTCATGGGACTTGCTCTTGTTATCGGCGGTCTGACGATCATAAAGAATGCAAGTGCAGGCAAAGAGATCGCGGCGATGGGCCTCTTCGCGCTGGATTCCGGCATCTGGACCGCGTGCAGCACGGGTATCGTAGGCATGATCCTCGGTACTCCCGTTACGATGCATTTCGTAAATTACATAAGCCTTATTATCCTGCCCGGCATCGCAGTCTTGTTCGTGTATCTTCTGACGGGTAAGAGGTATCAGCTGTTCTCGAACGTGATGGTGATAGTTACTTTGCTGACGCTGATTTTTAATGTCGTTATGACGGCAACCGGTCTGTCGACGTATCACGATCTGCTTCCTACGACGCATGCGGAGTGTGTCGCGGTAGTCGGTTATTCGTTCTTCTGCATCGTCAAGGCCGTAAGGCGCAAGCAGAGTGCGCTGAGCACAAGGATCACGGTAACGGGTTCGTTCCTTGTTGTCGTCATCGGAGGCTTTATCGATCTGTTCAGATATTTCACGGGTACCACGGGACTTGATTCCGCATACTATTTCAGACTCGGCCTGATGGCTTTCATTCTCATCATGGGCATACATAAAGTCTACGCGCTCATGTTCTACAGGAAGTATGAGACGGAAGCAGAGGAGTTAAGTAAGATCGCATATACGGATGCGCTCACGGGTCTTAAGAACAGAATGGCTTTCACGGATAAGGAAGATCTTTTTGCCATGAGTGTTAAGAGCGCGGGACTTGTTATTCAGCTTGATATCAATAACCTGAAGAAGGTTAACGATACATACGGACATAAGGAAGGCGACAGGCATATCAAGGCTGCCGCTGATGTGATAAGCCAGAGCTTCGGCATGATCGGCGACTGCTACAGGACGGGCGGTGACGAGTTTATAGTCGTTATCGAGGATCTAAAGGATCCGTCCGCACTTAAGGAAGCCGAGGAGAAGTTCAGAAAGCTTATCGATGAGTATAACGAGAAGGAGAAGCCCAGGGTCAAGCTTGAGATCCCTTACGGTATCGAGGAATTCGATCTTAAGGATAAGGATGTCGAGAAGGCGCTTCGTCTTGCTGACGGTAAGATGTACAGCATGAAGAAGCAGATGAAGGAAACCTGATGCAAGGTTTATGAAGGAACTTACATCACTTAATACGAAGAAAGACAGCAAAAAGATAGCGGCATCGACACTGTTCCTGTGTGCGCTGGTGATACTTATATTCAGTCCGTTCGCGGGGATCACTTCCATGATCGGTATGGTGGGCGACACCTGCATCCAGATCAGGATCGGACTTGATGATCTTGCCCAGGGAAGACTCATCACGGATGAGATCTACAGCTGGCACGAGGGACTCGTGTTCACGGCTCACGAGAGCGGCTGGTATCTGCTACTGGGTATCATGTATAAGTTAATGAAGCTGTGGGGCGTCATCCTCGTCGGCACGGCTTTCATATATGCGACGGGATTTACAGCAGTAAGTTACTTCAAGGATAAGGCTAATCCGTTCGTGGCGGCGGCCGTCATGGCGGTCACTCCGATGCTCGGAGGATTCCCGGATTATAACGTGCGTCCCGCGGTCACATCGATCTTCATGGTGACGCTTCTTATCGTCACATGTATCGGTGAACGCAAGGCTTTGCATAAGTGTATTGTATTCGCCGTGTGCGCGTTCTTCTTAGGATGGCTTCAGGGCGGCATACTCCCGCTGTTTTTCGTCGTGTTCATCGTGTTCATCGCGGTCGAGCTCGTGTTCAGAAATTTCAAAGAAGCGGGATTCATGGCTGCAGGTGCAGCTGCGGGGTTTGTGCTGTCGCTTCTTAATCCGATGGGTATCAGAGCGTACCTGTTCGGCTTAAAGCAGTCCGGCGCTTCTGATATCTGGGCGATGGTCGACGAGTGGAATCCGATGAGATTCAACCTGTTCCAGATCACGATCATTCTTGTCGTATTCATCGGCTTCATGGCGGGCGACGGTCTTCGCAAGTTCGATAAGAAAGCGATAACGAAGCTGCTTCTTCTTTGCATGTTCTTCATCATGACATGCGTCTACAAGAGATTCGTTGTTTACTATTCGGTCGCGTTCCTGCTTTTCGCGCCGGAGCTCATGACGGACCTCATCGCGTGGTTTGTTGCCAACGTTATCAAGAGCAAAAAAGAGATCAAGTTTAAGCTGTCGGATATGTTCTACAAGGTGCTCGCAGGCGGCTGCGTGGTGATGACGGTTGTGCTCGGGTATGTCCTTATCCCGATGTTCCTGCCGACGGGCACGATGGCCGATATCGAGGCGATGGCGGCATACGATCCGCAGGCAGTGGAGTTTATTAAGGAGCAGGGTTACGAGAAGGTGTTCAACTCGTTTGATACAGGCTCCTGGCTCGCGTTCCACGGCGTTAAGGTTCATATCGACAACCGTATCGATCCGTTCATGAGCGAGTTCTCCGGCGAGGACCACATAAGAGGTCAGATGGGCATCACGTCTCTTGCGGACCTCGATGCTTTCCGTGCAAGATACGACAACGACGCGTTCCTGATCAACACGGGCGAGGGTTATCCTTACTTCCTGTATGAGATCGATACGTATGCGTCCGACCGCTATGCCGTGGTTTACGACAACGTCGTGCCTTCAAGCATCCCGGGTGTCGACAGCCAGCAGTGGATAATAATTGAGTGCAGGTGATTAAGATGGATATAAGACCTTTATGCGAAAAGGATGCGCCCTACATGCTCGAGTGGATGCATGATGCGGACCTCACGAAAGACCTTAAGAAGGACTTCGCTTCCACGACTTTGGAGGATGCGAAGAAGTTTATTGCTTACGCGGCGGACAGTCTCCCTTCAGATCTTCATATGGCGATAGTAAACGATGAAGATGAGTACATGGGTACGGTGTCTTTGAAGCACATACACGACGGCGCGGCGGAGTTCGGTATCGCGGTGAGAAGATGCGCGACAGGGAAGGGCTTCTCCGCATTCGGTATGAAGAAGATACTTGAGTACGGTGTTGATGAATTGGGACTTAATAATATCTTCTGGTGCGTCGATCCCGTCAATGCGCGCGCGGTAAGGTTCTACGATAAGAACGGATATGAGCGCGTGGCTTCCGATTCTCTTAATCTTGACGGCTTGGGCTACGAAGAGAATGAAATTTCAAGATATGTGTGGTATAGTTACCGCAGATAAATCATACGAAAGGGGCGCGGCTCATGTTCTGGATAACACCTAATATTCAGCTTATTAACGGTTTCGATGCAGACTCCGACAGGGTCAGTGCGCCTTTTTTCAGAATTTAACACTGTTACAAAAACTCGAAAAGCGCTCTGACTCCTTAAGATTCACGTGAATTGATAAGGAGTTTTATTATGGATTTTTGTAAGAAACAATTACATAAGTTATATGCACTTACCTTTCTCGGAAACATTTCGATCGCGGGTGCCGCGTGGGTGCTGCTTCTCGTATCGTGCGGCTACAGTGTCATCGAGATAGGACTTCTCGAGACTGTTTTTCATCTTGTAAGCCTTACTGCGGAGATACCGTCGGGAGTGTTCGCGGATGTCTTCGGTAGAAAGAAGAGCCTTCTGCTGTCGAGCGTGTGCTCGGTGATCTCGGCTGTGTTAAGGATCATTTGGATCTCAAGCTTCGCGGGTGTCGCGGTGTCTATCGGCTTTAATGCATTGAGTTATAATTTCGCGAGCGGGTCCGATTCCGCGCTTGCTTACGACACCTTGAAAGAGAACGGCAGGCAGGACGACTACGACAGATATATCTCGACGCAGACCATGATCTACCGTATCACGAACGGCGCTGCCACTTTGGCTGCGGGCGTCGCGGTTATGCTCGGAAATACCAAGGCGCATATCATAAGCATCATACTCGCGGCGATACAGATCATCGTCGCGACGACGCTTAAGGAGAATAAAGTCATTACCGGAAATGCGGATAAAGAGTTCACGATGCGCGTCAAAGAGACGGTGCGCGAGAGTTTTGCTTTTCTTAAGGGCAACAGCAGGGTGACGGGACTAATATTCCGTAACGCGCTTATCGGAGGAATCGATGTGCTGCTGCTGTTCTTCCTGCAGGCGAAGCTTCCGATGACCGGAATCCCTGACTGGGTGCTGGGGCCGCTGCTGTTCGCGATGAGCCTCGGAGGTATCATCGGAGCGATGCTGTCGGTCAAGGTTAAGAACTGGCCTTTCAGACGCATCTTTATCATGTGTCTTGCGGTAGTCACGGCAGGCTTCGCGGCGAACTTCACAGGCGTCGCTTGGATAATGACAGCGGGCGGTTTCATGGCTGCGTTCGCGGACGATCTGATTCAGATTAGGGCAGACGTCGAGCTCAACTCTCTCGTTCCGTCAGAGCAGCGCGCGACACTGATCTCCGTCAACTCGTGGTGTTTCTCATTCGTGATGATCTTCATGTCACCCCTGGCGGGAGTTTTGTTCTCTCTTTAATTCCCAATGTCTCAACCCAGAACCGTCCCCCTCTGGTAAGTACCACTTGGGGACGGTTCTTAAATGGTACATTAGTTGCTGATATTTCCACGTATTATAATGAAACAAAAGGGGATTATTATGACGTTTACGGAAGTTGTTAGAGAAGTAGGTGAGATGGGACCTGTTGAATTTCGTGAAAGAATTCTAATTCCTATTCTTGAGGACAGAGTTGCTATAAGCATATTAACATTTGGCAATCTCGACCATATTGATGACGTGGCTATCGACAAGTTCAGCGAGAAGATTAATATGAGTTTCGGTGAATTTGCTGAAGGAAAAGAGGATGTATTGAGATTCATTCATCTCTGTTCCGCTAAGGCTGCTGAAATATCAAGACTGAATTAACGAGAAAGAATATGTATACGCTATAATTATGATATCTGTTAATTGCATCTGCTTGGAGGTTTAACTATGGCTACAACAATTAAATCAAAGAGAGTAAGTTATGGAAAAATAGAGTTAAAGGATCACGGTGGGCAGAGTCCCCGTTACTCCATCTGGGTTGATGGCGTTATTCATGAGGTATCAGACTATTATGATTTCATGGAGAAGACTTTTGACAGTAAGTATCATTGATTCTGAATTGTGATCGATTATCAGGAGCTGTCGAGTTGGGATTGTTCCTAACTCGGCAGATTTTATTGTTTAAGGGATAATGATGAATAAACAGCTTGAATTCTTTTTGTTTCTGCTTTTGGTATTGTTTATCGTAATACCGATAAACGTAATGCTGAGGCGCGCCAGGGTGAACCGGGTTATGCCAAGGCCGGTTTATCATCTCTTAGGGTTTGTCACAGCGACCATAGTATTCGGCTGCATCTGGGCAGCGGTAGGATACTTCTGGAATATGCCCGGATCAATCAGGATATTTGCAATCATGGGCGCGTTGTCGGCTGGAAGCTTTATGCTCATCAGTGTCTTCATTGAATGGCTGATCGATCCTATTGAGCACGATGATACGGACGATGACGATGAAGACGATTACTTTGACGACTGACCGGGACAAATGTCTCAATCAAGAACCGTCCCCGGATGAGACTTAGTTGGATTCGAGGGCGCAGAATTCGTCGTAGTATCTGTCGTTGGTGCCGTAGCGGACAGTCTCGGCGTATCCTTCTTCGAGGAGGATGCGCTCGAGCATGACGACTTCCCCGTCGTAATCGATATAGACATAAGCGAGCGTGCGGTCGTACTGATCGTAACGCTCGTTGTCATATTCTAGCCAGACTTCGTAGTCCGCATCTTCCATGAGCGTCTTAACATAATCGGAGGCGATGACGCCTTCTTCGGTGTTGCGCTCCTCTTCGGGTGCGACTGACTCGGGCGTATTGATGCCGATAAGGCGGACTCTGGTGCGCACGCCGTCGATATAGACGATCAGGGTATCGCCGTCGACTACGCGGTCGACTTCGTAGGGACCTTCAAGGTCAACACCTGCGGGCAGGCTCTCCGAGGCTTCAGAAGTCTCGGAAGCCCCGTAAATACCGTCGTTCTCGATGATTAAATACTCACATCCGGCGGCACAGCACGATATTGCAAATGCACCAATAATAGTAATAAATGTCTTAATAATTCTGTGATTTCTCATTAACATGTCTATATTATAATCTAATCATCGCGGAAGATATCCGCGTTATTTGACAATTACATAGGAGGACTTTGTCATGAAGAGAAAGTTATTGGCAACGGCACTTTGCCTGTCTGTAACTGCAGCTGTTTTCACAGCTTGTTCGGATACTAACTCCGAGGAGTCCGTGGCTTCACAGGCAGCTGAGACTGTAAATGCAGCAGAGACAGAACAGACAGCAGCTGAGACAGAAGCAGCTGAAGAGACAGTTGAGACATTTGTAGTAGAGGATGATACATTCTCATATCCTCTCACACTTGAAGATGCTTACGGCAATGAAGTAACAGTTGAGGAAGAGCCTGAGACTGTAGTAAGTGTATCACCTGCAATCACAGAGATCATTTTCGCTCTGGGCGGTGAGGATAAGCTCATCGGAAGATCCGATTACTGCGATTATCCCGACGAAGTATTCGATATCGAGAGTGTAGGACCTATCGACCTTCCCGACACAGAGCTCATTGTATCCATGGAGCCTGATGTTGTTCTTGCATCTTCCATCTTCAGTGAAGAAGCATACAACGCTCTTACAGATGCAGGTATCACAGTAGTTATCGTTAAGGACGAGACATCCCTCGAGGGTATGATCTATACAGTAGAGACTGTAGCTAACGTTATCGGTCTTCACGATGAAGGCGACGAGCTTGCTATGAGCCTTTCCGATCAGATCTCCGAGACTTTCAATGAGGCTATGGAGACAATCGGTGATGATGAGATCACAGTTTACTATGCTATGAGCTTCGGCGAGTACGGCGATTACACTGCAGGACCTGACACATTCATCAACGACATCATCACATACGCAGGTTGTGTAAATGCAGCAAGCGACGCTGACGGCTGGTCTTATTCCGCTGAGCAGCTCCTCGCAGCAGATCCTGATATCATCCTCGTACCTGACTGGGGTTATGAGTCATTCATGGAGACTGAGCCTTACACAGAGCTCACAGCAGTTCAGGAAGGCAGAGTTCTTGCAGTTGATGCCAACATCTTCGAGAGAGTAGGACCTCGTAATGTTGAGGCTATAAGAACTCTCTACGAGTACGCATTGGATGCGAATGCTGTCGCACATGCGGGAGCATAAGAGCTCATCTGACAGATTTGTAATTAAGTTCACGATCGCCGCCATCATGCTTATCTGTGTGATGGCGGTTTCGTGCTGTCTGGGAAGTTCTGATATCACCCTCTCTGACGTTATTAAATACTTCACGGGAAGGGGAGACGAACTTGCCAAGACAACACTTACGATCATCGGAAGGATCAGGGTTCCGAGAACACTGACTGCGATGCTTATCGGAGGCGCTTTGGCTTCCGTAGGCTGCGTTATGCAGGGCGTGTTCAGAAACCCGATGGCAGACCCGTCCGTGCTGGGTATAAGCTCGGGGGCTGCGTTAGGTGCCGCTATAGCGATTGTAACGGGACTTAACGGAGTCATATTTTTCGAAGCGTTTACAGGTGCGTATATCGGTGCCGTCTTGGGCGCCATTGTCACGTGGCTTCTCGTGTTCACGATAGCCGCGCAGAACGGGCGTTATGATACGTCGTCGACTCTTCTTGCAGGCATCGCGATATCGTCCATTATGAGCGCGCTTATCACGGTTCTCATGACGCTTCATCTTGAGCAGATGGAGCGCGTATACATGTGGATGCTCGGTACGTTCTCCGCGTCCACCACAGACAAGACAAAACTGCTCGCCGTCGTCGTCGGACTCATGATGCCGGTCCTTATCTGGATCGCACCGAGGATCGACGTATTGAAGCTCGGCAAGGAAGCTGCGATGACTCTGGGCGTCGACCAGACGAAAACTCTTGCGATTGCACTTGCGGTATCGTCGTGCCTTCTGGCTTTCAGTGTCGCGAATGCGGGCATCATCGGATTCGTAGGTCTCATCATCCCGCACATCGTTTCTTTCTTCGGCGTTACCCGCATGAGAAGAAGACTCGTTTTGAGCTTCATGACGGGCGCGATATTCATGGTCGTCTGCGACACCGTATGTAAGACGATCGTGGCTCCGGGCGAGCTTGCGATCGGCGCCGTCACCAGCCTTATCGGCGCGCCGTACTTCCTGTTCCTCCTCATGAACAGCAGGATCAGATCCGGCCGCGAAAGGAGCAGCGTATGAATCTCGAAGCATTAAACATCAACGTCCGCTTCGGCGACACGCATGTTCTTAAAGACGTATCGCACACCTTCAAAGAAGGGAAGATAACGATCATCTTAGGTCCCAACGGCTGCGGTAAGACGACGCTTATCAAGTCGGTCGTTAAGATGTTCGCGAAGAAGTGCGGCATGTCTTATATCCCGCAGGAGATCTACGGCAATATCGGACTTACCGTGTCCGACCTCGTCGCGCTCGGAAGATATAACGAGAAGAAGTTCTTTAACAGCGAGAATGAAGAGGATCTTAAGAAGATCGATGAAGCGCTGGAACTCATGGAACTTAAGGATAAGAAAGATCAGCTTTACGACACGCTCTCGGGCGGTGAGAAGCAGCGCTGTATGGCTGCGCGTGCGATATGTCAGAATGCGGAATGGTTCATCATGGATGAGCCCGCTTCGAATCTCGATATCGTGCACAGCAAGTTCATCCTCGATACCGCGCGCGACCTTGTGAAGAATCAGGGTAAGTCGTTCATCATCGTTATGCATGATCTTAATGCGGCATCGACTTACGGCGATGAGTTCGTTCTCATGAAAGACGGCAGGATAGTCGATGTGTGTGACAGACTGTCGCCGGACAAGCTTGCGGATGTCTTTGAGACGAAGTTCGGCAGTGTTAAGACGCCTTCAGGGAAGGATGTTTTCTACGCAGATTAAGCGCTGCGAAAACCGCGAGTGCGATCACGATGATTACTGTCGCTTCGAGTGTGCCTTCGGGACCGAATGCGCTTCCCGTATAGTTTGTTGAGATAAGTGCCGGAACGGATGCATTGCCGCTTACCGACAGTCCGTAGATATTACCCTGGAACATATTCCACATAGTGTGCGCGGCGCACGTGATCACGATGCTTCCGGTCTTCTCATAGATGAGTGCGAACAGCACCGCGAGAAGAAAGATGTTGAGCAACGCGACGAACGAGAATCCGCCGTTAAAGCAGTGGAATGCGGAGAACAGGAGCGACGAGAGAATGATCGCGATGATGCTGCCGTGGCGCGTGAAGATCTTCTTGATCCTCGGTATCATGAAGCCTCTGAACATGACCTCTTCCGCGGCACCCTGCGGGATCCACATAAGAAGCGAGAATATGAACGTCAGCGTACTTTCGGCGGGGATGCCGATGCCGTTGACCGTGACCTTGCCTGTGATGAACAGTAGCGCGAAAACAAGTGACATCATGACAATACCGAGCCCGATGCCCGCGCCGTAGAACTTGCCGAAGTCATTTCTGTTAAGACCGATGCCGGCGGCGCTCTTGGCACGGAGTCTGTACGTGATGATTATGAGAATATATGCGACCGACATGAGAGCCAGGAATCTCGGGTCGTTCATGAATATGCCGAGTATCGTCATGGTCTGCTCGATGACTGCGGGTACGCCAGATATGCCTGCGAGACTTGCGATGAAATCGGAATAAGCGGGGTCTCTCATGTAAGCGACAGCGACCGGAATCATCGCGAGAAGCTGGAATATCGACAGCACCATGAGCGGGTAGATGACGACGTCGGCAAGACCTGCAACGGTGTCTGCGATTCTCTCGAACTTCGAAGGCTCGCGCATCATTTCTTCTTCCGAAGACGAGCCCGTAAGCACGGTGAACTTCTCGCTCATGAGAAGGCGCGAGCTGATCTCAATGATACCGAATGCGATGAGTGCGGTGATAACAGAGCAGACGATAGAAGCCAGGGTATGAGGCTCGCCGTTAACGCTGTCGCCGAGTCCGTAGAAGTGTCCGTAGACGGGGATGAAGTAGTTGAATTCCGATACTTCATCGTCACCGTTGATGCACGTTACCGCGACCGTGACGAGTATGAAGAATATCGGCAGGAATGCCGTCTGTGCCGAGGTTACCGTGTCGTTCATGACTGAGATCATGACCGTCAATGCGGCGATAAAAAGCGCGAGGCTTACCGTGAGAAGAAGCAACGGGATGATGCCCGACAGATGCCTGTAAGCCGGGATCAGAAGCGTTATGATGATGACAACAACAGACGGGATCAGCGAACTTATAAACACGCCGTTCGTGAACGCGCGCACAAGGTCTTTACGCGAGACGGGAGTAAGAAGGATCCTCGAGAATGTGCCGCGCTCCTTCTGACCCGAGATCGCCTCGGTGCCGGAACTCATTGCAGCATAAAGAAGCACGATGAACAGCAGGATCGGCACGAAGTTTCTTCCCATCGCCCGCGCGAAAAGCTCGCCTCTCGACATGCCCTCATTCGTCGGGATATCGTCTCTTACGATGCTGTACGTGCTGCCCGTGTTCTCAAGGTTGAACCTGTCTGCAAGATAAGTCCTGTAGCCTTCAAGATAATTGTCGGTAAAGTCATTGCGCAGTCCCATGTAGTCGAGTGTGTCAGACCTGTAGTAGGTCAGGATCTGTGCATCGCTGCCGCCTTTAAGCGTGTCATCGAAGTCCTCGGGGAACCATACCGTGATGCCGGCGGAGTGCTCGTGCATGAAGTCGCTCATTTTCATGAAGTCGTAAGCGGCGTCCCACTCCTCGTAGAAGATGAGATTGTTTTCGCTCGGGACAATCTCCCGGTACTCGCGGAAGGAGTCCGGGGTGTTGACCATTACCACGATGTTCGATGAATGCGTGTAGTCGTTCAGACCGAAGAAGTAGAACCACCACGAGAACATGCATACGATACATGCGAAGACGAACCACACCGCCATTTTAAAAGTGGTGGCGCAGACCTGCGTTCCCGAACGACCGCTGTGCAGGAATAAAGTCTTGGTTATCGCTGTTCCTTTATTCTTCAACATGGTTCTCCACATATATCCTGAAGAAAGCTTCTTCGAAGTTCTTCGCCTGTGCCTGCTGTGTAAGTTCTTCTACCGTACCCTGCGCGGCGATCTTACCGTCGACAAGGATCGCGATCTCGTCACACAGGCTCTCCGCGACGGAGAAGATGTGCGTCGAGAGGATGATCGAATGACCTTCCGCTTTAAGCTCGAGAAGGTAATCCGTGACCTGCTTGCTCGTTAAGATATCAAGTCCGTTCGTCGGTTCATCAAAAATGATGACGGGCGGGTTGTGTATAAGGCTTATTGCGATCGATGCCTTCTGCTTCATGCCTGTGGAAAGCTCGTTGATCCTCTTTTTCTTAAAAGGCGTGATGCCGAGCTTGCCGAAGATCGCATTCTTGCGCGATACGGATTCCTTGAGAGGAATGTCATAGAGCTCCGCGAAGAAATCCCAGAGCTTGTCGGGCGTCGACATGGGATCGAGCCTTACTTCCGTGGTGAGGTAGCCGATCCTTCTGTGAATCTCGAGAAGGTCGTCCTTGGCATTGAGATCATCGATTGTGATGGATCCTGAAGAGGGCGCGAGGAGCGTCGATATCATCTGCATGAGCGTAGTCTTGCCGGCACCGTTGGGACCTAACAGACCGAATATGGTTCCGTCCTGAACTTCGAAGCTTACGCCTTTGATTATCTCTTTGCCTGCGGTGTAGCTTTTATGTACGTTGTCGACTCTGATCACCTTGTGTATCCCTCTTTCTTAAATGTCTTCCTCAGTAGAAGCAGTGCAGGAAGTATGTTCGATATCAGTACGAGTATCAGCTGCCACGGCCGGAATTCCGACAGGAAGACTGTCTTCATGACCGCAGTGCATCCGTGTATCGGGATGATGAATTCGAGCCATCCCGGAGTGTAGCTGAATATCTGGAAGAACAGATCTGCCATGAGATAGATAAGCGGCATCTGAAGGTTAAGGATAACGTCTTTCATGCTTCTTATCGAGAACACGATGTTGACGCATATCGTACTGCAAAGGAACGCCGCCACGGGTATGATAAGCGCGATCACAAGCAGCTGCCCCGGAAGCAGGAACATGCCGAAAGGGATCAGCGAGGTCGAACTGTTGCTCCTGTTAAGCCACGACGATATGAAAAGGAACATGAACGTCACATACGACGCGCCCGTAACCATTAGCGTACTCGCGAGAATCTTGCCCATAATGATGCTCTTCGGGGACACGGGCGCCATGAGAAGCTTGTCGTAGAAGCCCCTGTCTCTTTCGGACGCGAACATGTCGCTCGTAAGCGAATAGATGCAGTAGTAGATAAGAAGCACGAGCACGGGCGGGATTACTCTCGCGGAGCCTGCGTTCGCCGCAGACCTGTAATTAAGCAGCTTAACCACGGGGTTGAAGCTGTCCGTCTCGAAAACAGTGTGTCCCTGTTCCCTCAGTGAATCGTTATAGTTGTCCAGCACGACTTCTCTCAGGCTCTCCGCACGGTTGATGGATATCGAGGAGTTGCCGTTGCAACCTAAGTAGATCGTGTTCTCGTCGGGCCTGAAGTATATGAACAGTGCGCCGTTCTTTAATTCTTTTATGGCTTCGCGCGAGTTCCAGAACGGCGAGAAAGCGTCGAGCTCCATGAATTCATAGGTATAGACGGTTGTTCCTTCGGTTTCTTCAATATATTCCCTGAAAGAATCGGGCGCGTTGATGACCGTTACGGGTTTCTCGGTGATGGATCCCGTGGTCATGTAGTTGATAAGGTAAGGGAAGATGCCTAATGCGAGCATCATTACTGCAGCGGGAATGATAAAGATCGCGGCTGCGCGCTTCCAGTTGGAATAAAGTCTGGAGAATTCCCATTTGATGATGATATAAATATCGCGCATGCGATTATTTTAACATGCGCGCGCAAATATAGTAAGCGACACTTGACAAAAGGGCGTTTGCTCATACATAATATGCAAGCACGATTTGAGGAATGCGGTGCCATAGCCAAGCGGTAAGGCCAAGGTCTGCAAAACCTTTATTCCCCGGTTCAAATCCGGGTGGCACCTCCAGAAACGGCAGCTCCGCAGGATATTAACACCTGCGGAGCTTTTTTATTACTGATACGGAGCTTTATATGATCGAACAGAAAGTAATTGACGTTCTTAAAAGATATGACGAGATCGCAGGTCTCATCCTCGAGCAGAAGGTCGACGAGTTTGCCGACAAGATGGATGAGAAGCCGCCCGAAGAGGACGATGCCACATACGAGCAGTATCTTCACCGCATAGCTATGCAGGAGACTGAAGAGCAGAGCCTGCTTATGGAGGCTGAGCCTCAGGAGTCTCTGGGCGGGATGTCTATGAATGAGTATTTCGCTACTCTTTCCTTCGAAGAATTGACTGAAATCCTTGAATTCTGCGCCACAGAGCTTGACCGCGGTGTTCCCGCAAGCGTCGTAAATGCTCTTGTCAGCATCGATGATGCCGCTATGGTCGAGGGTTATGCCCGCACGATGGTAAGGCAGTCCGCTTGGCGTGAAGAGGAGATGAACGACGAGAATAAGCTTTTCGAGATGGAGTTCCAGAAGGTGAAGGCGAGCCTCAAGATCCTGTCGGGAAGACGCGATGCGACTTTGCTCGACGACGTTCTCGACCGTTTCATGAGCTACGAGAGAACACACAGCTTCGTAGCGGATTCCATCGCGGAATATATCGAATCATTCCCGGATGAGGCGCCCGCTAAGCTTATCGAGCGCTTAAAGGAGCATCAGGACGACGGCATGGAGGGTCCGTGCGAGGATCTGGTCGTTATGCTGACGAATATCGGTAAGGAAAAGAAGACGGAGGAGATATACGATGCTCTGAGAATGGCTTTCCGCTCCATGACGAATAAGATCTACGCTGTAATCTGTTTTGCCGATTACGGTGACGACAGGGCGGTGCCTATGCTCAAGAATTACATCAACCGCCACCAGACAGACATCTCAAGAGAGCTTTTCTACGAGATGATGTCCGCTATTCAGAACCTCGGAGGCAACATAGAAGATATTTCCGATCCTTTCGGCGATTTTCAGAAGAAAGGCTGATATTTAAGGGTTTGTAACAATGTTAAACGAGAGATCTCCGCATGTTTACGAGCTTATCGGCAGAATCGAGGACGTCGCGTACTCGAATGACTTCATGTTCGGCCAGCAGAATGCGGGGCACATCGGCATATCCATCACGGAACACGACGGAACCCAGTCCGATGTGAAGAATCTTGTCGGCAAACACCCGGCTGTCGTGGGTATAGATACACTTAGTTTCTATGGTTACGAGGGTAACTTCGAACAGCTTGTGAAGGTCGTAAAAGAGCTTCACCGTGAGGGCTGTCTTATTACTTTGTCATCTCATATGCCGAATTTCTCGCTGGGCGGGGATGATTTCTTTGATTATTCTCCGAACTTTACAGACGGTAATGTCGGTGTACGTATTCTGCCCGGCGGAGATCTTAATGAGAAGTATCTCCGTTTCCTGGATAAGATCGCTGAGTTTGCTTCCCTGTGCGTAGATGTGGACGGCGAGCCGATCCCCATGCTGTTCAGACCCTTCCACGAGGACAACGGCGGCTGGTTCTGGTGGGGAAGAAAGCATCTTGCTGACGATAAGTACGTGACTTTATTCAGATATACGATCGATTATCTTCAGGATGAGAAGGGCGTTAAGTCATTCGCTTATGCTTATTCGCCCAACGGATTCTTCGATTCCGTAGAGCACTACTTAAGAAGATATCCGGGCGACGACTATATTGATATCATCGGCATGGACATCTACCGTGACAGACCGGCGGAAGACGACGGTTTCTACGATAAGCTCAAGACTTCGATGGAGATAATGTGGAAGATAAGCTTCACGCACGGCAAGCCCTATGCGCTTACTGAGGTCGGTATACGCGTTCTCGATTCCTGCGGAGGATATTATGAGGGCCTCGCTCCGTCAGGGAACAAGGTGAAGAACTGGTTCACCGAGTTCCTGTCATTTGTTGCTTCATTCGAGGCAGGTTCAAGATGCTCGTACTTCCTCACGTGGGCTAATTTCTCCGAGCAGCAGTTCTGGGTTCCGTATGAGTTGAAGGATGAGACCGGTGAGGTCGTCTTCCGCCACGAGATGTGTGACGATCTGATCAAATTCTGCAACGATTCGCGCATCATCATGGCGCCGTGAGTGGTGCTTGGCACGTTTGGGCGCCGATTCGTGAACCTTTTTTCTCGAAAAGCATTTTGGTGCAATTTTGGAACTTAATATTTGCACATAAATCTGTAATATCCCATTTGGTGCAATTATTCGTCTGATTATTGCACAAAAATTCCGATATCAGTTTTTGGTGCAAAAAAAGACGCGATTTGTTGCACATAATCCTTGAAAATGTAATATTGTGCAATGCGCAGTTCGCGGATAGGGAGGCTGCGGATGTTTGACAAGGATATATGGCTGAAATAGAATTATTAAGCATTCATGCGCGTTTAACTCAGTTGGTAGAGTGTCAGCTTCCCAAGCTGAATGTCGCGAGTTCGAGCCTCGTAACGCGCTCCATGCTAGCACTACGGAATAGCTAGTTTTTCCGCAAATGCCCAAACGACGGGCGTTTGCGGATTTATTTTTGCCAAAAATTCCGGGCAAAAAGTTTACCTGAACGGAGCTAACTTTTGGCCGA
>Ga0129316_1000141_pt1 | contig 52661 bp, 56 predicted proteins | sample Cm1ome_2_FD_94429 | JGI IMG/M metagenome (GOLD analysis project Ga0129316, IMG submission 94429) | Eastern black-and-white colobus group fecal microbial communities from Wisconsin, USA - Cm1022B metagenome | ecosystem: Host-associated > Mammals > Digestive system > Large intestine > Fecal...
ATAATCTTGATAATAGTCCGCAAACATTGTTATTTCAACCCAATCGTCTGCATTTGCCAGTGTTGCGAACAGTACGATGACCAAAATATCTTTTAACTTATGCCGCACCTTGCTCTGCTGCCGCCCATCTTCCAGGTATTCCAACCAGTCCAGTAGCTCTTGCATTTGTAATGCCCCCTTTTTCTTTCATTTTATCAGAAAAAGGGGGCTTGGAAAAGTTATTTATTTCTTGTTCGCAATTTGTTTACTCATGCCCTTGTCGTGTGTGCGACAAGGGCCTTTTTCATCTGGAAGGGCTTTTAACAAAATCTCCTGCTGAAATGGTTGAAATTCTCTTCACAATCTGCTACAATGACCTCCAGAAAAAGCCATGAGAGGAGCACATTTGTCAATGAGCTATGTAAATGAGATCCTGGAGCGGGTTGCCGCTCAGAACCCCGGGCAGCCGGAATTTTTGCAGGCCGTTACAGAAGTCCTGGAATCCCTGCAGGTAGTTATTGAGAAAAATGAGGACGCCTATCGGAAGAACGCCTTCCTGGAGCGGCTGGTTACCCCTGAGCGGATCATCATGTTCCGCGTTCCCTGGGTGGATGATAAGGGTCAGGTCCAGGTGAACAACGGCTACCGTGTGCAGTTCAACAGTGCCATCGGCCCCTACAAGGGCGGACTGCGGTTCCATCCCAGCGTAAATCAGGGCATTCTGAAGTTTCTGGGCTTTGAGCAGACCTTTAAGAATTCCCTGACCGGCCTGCCCATTGGCGGCGGCAAGGGCGGCGCGGACTTTGACCCCAAGGGCAAGTCCGACCGGGAGGTCATGGCCTTCTGCCAGAGCTTCATGACGGAGCTGTACAAGTATATCGGCGAAAATGAGGACGTGCCCGCCGGTGATATTGGCGTGGGCGGCCGGGAAATCGGCTATCTGTACGGTCAGTACAAGCGTCTGACCGGCCAGTACGAGGGTGTGCTCACCGGCAAGGGCCTGAGCTTCGGCGGCAGTCTGGCCCGGACCCAGGCCACCGGTTATGGCCTGCTGTACCTGACGGATGAGCTGCTGCGGTGCAACGGCAAGGAGCTGAAGGGTAAGACCGTTGCGGTTTCCGGCGCGGGCAACGTGGCAACCTATGCCATTGAGAAGGCATGGCAGCTGGGGGCAAAGCCCGTCACCTGTTCCGACTCCACCGGCTGGATCTACGATCCTGACGGTATTGACGTGGCAACCCTGATCGACGTGAAGCAGGTCAAGCGCGCCCGCCTGACGGAGTACGCCAAGGCCCGTCCCAACTCTGTGTACCACGAGGGAAAGGGTGTCTGGACCACCAGGTGCGATGTGGCGCTGCCCTGCGCCACCCAGAATGAGCTGCTGCTGGACGATGCCAAGGCTCTGGTGGCAAACGGCTGCTTCGCCGTCTGTGAGGGTGCCAATATGCCCACCTCTCTGGACGCCACCAAGTATTTGCAGTCTCAGGGCGTTCTGTTCTGCCCGGGCAAGGCCTCCAACGCCGGCGGCGTGGCTACCTCCGCTCTGGAAATGACCCAGAACTCTCAGCGCCTCAGCTGGACCTTTGAGGAAGTGGATGCCAAACTGAAGGACATCATGGTGAACATCTTCCACAATGTGGACAATGCCGCCAGAGAATACGGCATGGAGGGCAACTATGTGGCCGGTGCCAATATCGCCGGTTTCCTGAAGGTCGCAGACGCCATGAACGCACAGGGCATTGTGTAATTCTCAATAAATTGGGTATTCCCCGGGAAATGCAGGTTTCCCGGGGAATTTTTTATCCAAGAATGGCTTTCAGATCTGCTTCCGGCGTGGTCGTGGGGGCGATGCCGTAGGCCTGCTGGAGCAGCGCGATTACGTTGGGTGACAGGAACGCGGGCAGGGTGGGGCCCAGGCGGATATTTTGGATGCCCAGGTGCAGCAGGGTCAGCAGAATGCACACGGCCTTCTGCTCGTACCAGGACAGCACCATGGAGAGGGGCAGCTCGTTGATGCCGCAGCCGAGGACCTTGCTCAGGGCGTCCGCCACCACAATGGCGGAATAGGCGTCGTTGCACTGGCCCATGTCCAGAATACGGGGCAGGGGACCGACGGTGCCCAGATCCAGGTCATTGAAGCGGTATTTCCCGCAGGCCAGGGTCAGCACCACCGTATCCGCCGGGGTCTGCCGGACAAAATCCGTAAAATAGCTTCTGCCGGGCCGTGCGCCGTCGCAGCCGCCTACCAGGAAGATGTGCTTCAGCGCGCCGGACTTCACGGCGTCCACGACCACCTGGGCATTGTCCAGCACGGCCTTCCGGCCAAAGCCGGTCATAACGCAGCGGCCGCCGTTGATGCCGGTAAAATGCATATCCTCCGGGAAGCCGCCCAGCTCCAGGGCCTTTTCCATGAGCGGGGTGAAGTCCCGGTCGTCGCCAATATGGGCAGTGCCGGGGAAGCGGACCTGTTCCATGGTAAAGACACGGTCCAGATAGCTTTTCTTCGGTGGCATCAGGCAGTTGGTGGTGAAGAGAATGGGCGCGGGCAGGTTTTCCAGCTCCTTTCTCTGATTCTGCCAGGCGGTACCGAAATTGCCCTTCAGGTGGGGGTACTTTTTCAGTTCGGGGTAGGCATTGGCGGGCAGCATCTCGCCGTGGGTGTAGATGTTGATGCCCTTGCCCTGGGTCTGCTCCAGCAGGCACTTGAGATCGTACAGATCGTGGCCGCTGACCACGATGAAGGGGCCCTTCTCCACGGTCAGGCTGACGGTGGTGGGCTCGGGGTGGCCGAAGGTCTCCGTGTTTGCTTTGTCCAGCAGCGCCATGGCTTTTAGATTCACTTCACCCACCTGGAGGACGATGGGGAGCAGGTGCTCTGCGTCCGTATCCTCACCCAGGGTGAACAGGGCTTTGTAGAAAAAACGGTTCACGTCCGCATCCCGATAGCCCAGGACGGCGGCGTGGTAGGTATAGGCGGCCATGCCCCGGATGCCGAAGAGGATCAGGCTCTTCAGGCTGCGGATGTCCTCCTGGGCGTTCCAGAGATCTGCCATATCGTAGTCGTCGTTGTGGCCGCAGGGGTTCCGGCAGACGGAGCAGTCCGGCACCAGCCGGGCCTTTTCGGCATGGACCCGGTCCAGAAGCGTCTGGATGGTGTCGTCTTCGAAGTTGACATTGGTGACGCAGGTGAAGAGGGCTTGCTGAATGAGATCGTCCGTCCCCGGGGTCAGCAGGTCGGTATTTCCGTCAGAAGCCCGGGCCAGGCCGATCAGGGCCCCGGTCAGTTCATCCTGCAGTAGGCCAGTCTGGGCGGTCTTGCCGCAGACGCCCGCGGCGCCGGTACAGCCGGTGCATCCGGCAGTCTGTTCACACTGGAAGCAGAAAAGGGTTTGGTTCATGGGAGTTCCTCCTAAATTGAGATGGCTTCCCTTGGGGGGGGGTGGCCCGCCATCTGACGGGGCGGATGAGGGGGCGTAATTTGTGTGGGATGCAGAACCGACTAGGAGAAATCCCCATAATCGACTCTTTGCGGGCAGGACAATTCTGCTTAGGCGTTGCCGCATGCTGCTTTGTGCCGCCCCTCATCAGTCAGGGCAGTGCCCTGCCAGCTTCCCACAGGGGAAGCCTTTGTTACTGAATCTTTCCGTCAGTCGTGACGATTTTGGTGGTTACGGGAATGTTCCTCCCGCTGGCCGCCGCTGCGGTTTCCACAGCCCGCTGGAGGCCGCCGCAGCAGGGAACCTCCATGCGCAGGACTGTGACGCTGCGGATGCTGTTGCTCCGGAAGATGGCGGTCAGCTTTTCACTGTAGTCCACGCTGTCCAGCTTGGGGCAGGCAATGAGCAGAACCTTGCCCCGGAGAAAATCTTTGTGGAAGTCACCGTAGGCATAGGCGGTGCAGTCCGCTGCCACCAGCACATCCGCGTTTTCAAACCAGGGGGCCTGGGTGGGAACCAGCTTCAGCTGGACCGGCCATTGCCGCAGCTGGCTGGGACTGGAGCCATGGGGAGCATCCGATTCCGGGGACAGTGTTCGTGCGCGGGTTCCGGGGCAGCTCAGGCGGGCGGCAGCCTTTTCAGCCTTGGCTTTCAGCACGGCCGCTTCGTCATAGGCCGGAGCTTCCCGAGTCTCAAAGGTAATGGCCCCGGTGGGGCAGCCGGGCAGGCAGTCCCCCAGTCCGTCACAGTAGTGCTCCCGGGCAAGGTAAGCCTTGCCGCCGATGAGGGCGATAGCCCCTTCATGGCAGGCAGTGACGCACAGGCCGCAGCCGTTGCATTTTTCCTGATCAATGTGAATAATCTGACGAATCATGGTTGGTTCCTCCGCTTGTTTCTGAATGTTGGGTGTTGAAGATTCGGGGTAAATAAAGAAATTTTATGGGCTTTCGGGGCAAGAGGGCACGGCACTATAATCAAAAATCACCGTTTGCACCGTAGGGGCCGATGCCCACATCGCCCCGTGGGGTATGACGCCAGAGCGGTCGGGAAAAATGGACGCGCGCATACCGTCGGCACCCCCGTGGGCGGGAATGTGTGGTTGTTCCTCAGGGAAGGTTGTACCGCCCCTCATCCGTCTCGCCTGCGGCGAGCCACCTTCTCCAAGGAGAAGGCTTTGGTGCGGTGCCTCATCACGCCAACAGTATAGTCCGAAAGCGTTCCTGACAGCGTTGCCGCAGCAACAAAAATTTTGGAAAAGCATCTTTTTTGAAGCTGTAACGCCCAGAAATCCCACGAAAATGCGCGATCAAAAAAAGTGATTGCACGATCGGTTTTCTAAAAGCGTGTCAAAACGGCAAATGCTTGACTGTTTACTTTGCACAAGCTATGCTTGGTTTACAAATACTTTACAAGGAGCGACCGAAATGACTCTGGACAAGCTGGACTATGTGCTGACATTGGCCGAGGAGCGCAATATGCGCCGGGCCGCCGCAAAGCTCTATATCTCTCAGCCGGGCCTTACAGCCTATATCAACAAGCTGGAGCAATACCTGGGCGTCAAGCTGTTTGACCGCACCGTCACGCCCATTCAGGTCATGGAGGCCGGGGCGCTGTACATCTCCAGGATGAAGGAGCTGCGGCAGAGCGAGACCATGCTGCGCAGTCAGCTTGCGGAGCTGGGCAACCGGCGCAGGACCCTGCGCATCGGCATCGGCGTGACCCGGGGCAGCCTGTGGCTGCCGTATCTGCTGCCGACTTTTCAGAAAAATGCACCCGGAGGTCTCTGTCCGCATTCTGGAAAGCGGCATTCCGGATCTGGAAAGCGCTGTGGCCAACGGCACCATCGATGTGGCCTTCGGAGCCCTGAATTTGGCGTTTCCCGAGCTGGTTTACGAATCTTTGCGGGAAGAACTGATCTATTGCGTGGTCTATGTCACCTTCGTCAGCCTGGTTTATCCCGCGTTCTGATTCAATAACACCCCCCAAATACCAACGGCGTGCCGCAAAAAACGCAGCACGCCGTTTCAGTCCCGTCGAAAAGCGCCTTTGCGTTGCCACGGTGCTTTGTTGGGAATAGTCCTAAAATCTTTTGTGGTTTACTATGTCTTTGGCGTATATAGCTACAAGTTCATCCAACACATGTTGCAATGCATCGCTTTCCGAAGGAAATCCAATGCAATTATACTCTTTCCCCCTCTCTCTTATGAACGTTTCCCAGCGGAATTTGTTTCTTCGAATGTTATAACCATCGCTCGTGCTGCTATCGAAAGAAACGATTTCCGGTTGTATCCCATTTCCTTTTAGACGTGCGATAAACTCATTCCTGTTCATATCTTGCTCTCCCAATATCTTTCTCATCCGGCCTGCGGGCCACTTTTCCCTTCCAGTGGAAGGCTTGGGCTTTTTGCTTTATATCGCAGCCTTTGGCAGGGTGACGGTGAATTTTGTGAAGGAGGGGTTGCTTTCGACCCGGATGGTGCCTTCGTGGAGCTCCACCACCCGCTTGACCACTGCCAGACCGATGCCGTTTCCCTCGGTGCTGTGGGAGTGGTCTGCCTGGTAGAACTTTCGAAAGATGGCTTCCTGCTGATTCTGGGGGATGTAGGAGCCGGTGTTGCAGATGGAGACCGCCACTGCGTTTTCTTCTTCCGCGGCGGAAATCTCCACGGACTGACCCTCGGGGGAGAACTTGATGGCGTTGTCCAGAAGATTTACCCAGACCTGCCGCAGCAGCTCCTGATTGCCCGAGATGGTGTGCTCCTCCAGCTCCAGGTTCATTTCCAGATTCTTCTTCTCCCATTTCCGTTCCAGAAGCAATACACAGGTACGTAGCTGCTCGGAGAGGTTGAATTCCGTCACGTCTGTCAGAATGGTCTGGTTTTCCACCTTGGTCATGTTCAGCACATTGGTGGCCATATCCGCCAGCCGCTTGCCTTCGCTTTCAATGATGTCCAGGTATTCCAGCTGCTCTGCCCGGGGCAGGTCTCCCTGCTTCAGCAGACTGGCAAAGCCGGCAATGGAGACGATGGGGGTTTTGAATTCGTGGGAAAAGTTGTTGATAAAATCGGAGCGCAGCATTTCCGTGCCCTCCAGTTCCGCTGCTGTGGCGTTGAAGGAGTCTACCATGTCCCGGATCGGGGGAATGCTGCATACGATTCCCGTTGGTTCAATGCGGACCTTGTAGTCTCCGGAGGCCAGTCGGTGCAGTCCCTGGGTCATCCGGCTGACGGAGCGCAGGGGAAAGGTGCCCAGCAGAAGCGCCATCAACGTGCCGCCTACCAGGCTCATGGCCCCGATGATGAGAAAGAAGGAGAGCAGGCTGGAATGCTCCATCCATCGGCTCAGCAGGCCCGAGCGGTCAACGATCACCAGGGTAATGCCGATGATCAGAAGCGTTACAAGGATCACCACAAAAACGCAGGCGGAGAGGATCAGCGTCAGGGTCATGCGGCCCGGCTGCTTTCGTTTCATACCTTCTTCACCGCCTTATAGCCCAGACCCCGGACGGAGATGATCTCGAATTCCGGCCAGCTTTCAAAGCGCTTGCGCAGACGGCCGATGTGCACCGTTACCGTCTCCCAGCCCGTATCGGAATCCATGCCCCAGATCTCGTCCATGAGCTGAATCCGCGTGAAGATCTTGCCGGGGTAAGACAGCAGCTTGTACAGCAGCAGAAACTCTTTTTGTGGCAGCTCCTGGCGCTCCTTGCCCCGGGAGACTGTGAGAGAATCGTAGTCCAGCACCACGTCGCCGATCTCAATTTTCCGCTCGGAGACAATCTTGGCCCGCCGCAGGAGAGCCTTGATGCGCAGCAGCATTTCGTCCGTGTCCACTGGCTTCGTCATATAGTCGTCGGTGCCCACTAGAAACCCCTTTTTCCGGTCCTCGGAAAGCTGCTTGGCGGAGACCATCAGAATGGGCAGTTCATTATTGGCGGTACGCAGCGTTCTTGTAAATTCATAGCCGTCCATATTTGGCATCATGATATCCAGCACCGCCAGATCCACATGCTCCCGGTCCATAACGGCCAGAGCCTCCTCACCGTCGCGGGCAGTGGTGACTGTATAGCCGTCGCCCTCCAGAACCGCCTGCATCAAACGGCGGGTATTCTTGTCATCATCCACCACTAGAATATGAAACACGGCAATTCCTCCCTTAAGTATTCCTTATTGCGCTTGCTTTTTTACTAAGCATATGGTATCATTCTAAACCGAAACGAAACAAATACAGTATACCCATTCTTTGCGAACTTTTCAAGTTTAGGCGCAGTTTAGCTTTCCGCTGTACAATCTCCACAAAATATAGCATGGGGAGGTATGGCCTTGAAAAATTGGTTCGAAAAGGCTTTTTATTGGATCTGCTGGAAGATTGTCCGGGTATTCTACCCCAAAACCACCCTTGAAGGGGTGGAGAACCTGCCGGAAGAGCCGTCTATCGTGGTGGGCAATCACTCCCAGGCCAATGGGCCTATCGTTGCGGAGCTGTATTTTCCGGGCAAGCGCTCCATCTGGTGCGCCGGGCAGATGATGAAGACAAAGGAAGTGCCGGACTACGCCTACCACGACTTCTGGGATGAGAAGCCCAAGGCCCTGAAGCCCCTGTTCCGCGTTATCAGCTACATCATTGCCCCTTTTGCCGCCTGCGTCATGCGCTGCGGCGATACCATAGCCGTGTATCACGATACCCGGGTCATCAATACCTTTCGGAATACCGTGAAAAAGCTCCAGGCGGGGCAGCATATCATTATTTTCCCGGAGTGCAAAAAGGGCTACAATCAGATCCTCTGCGACTTCCAGAAAAATTTCGTGGATGTGGCCAAGCTCTATTATAAGCGCACGGGCAAGGCGCTGAACTTCGTGCCCATGTATCTGGCGCCGAAGCTGCACAAGGTCTATTTCTGCAAGCCCATTCAGTTCGACCCCACGGCGCCCATTGCCGATGAGCGCCGCCGCATCTGCCAGGCCCTTATGGACAGTATCACCGCTCAGGCGGAGAGCCTGCCGGAGCACATTGTGGTGCCCTATCCCAATATTCCCAAGAAGAACTACAAGACCAATCATTCTACTGAGGCGATTCTATGAGAAAACCTGTTGTTGACTACCGGCAATTCCGCTTTTCCAAGCTGAATGACCCGGAATTTTCCCACCTGAAGCTGCTGGGCGGCTGGATCGTTTATTTTCTCTTCTATTTTCTGACAGAGAACCTCATTCCTTACAGCGCCTGTCACCTGATCCACAGCCGACTGGATGATCTGATCCCCTTCAATGAATTCTTTTTCATTCCCTATTGCTTCTGGTATCTGCTGATCGTCCTCTCTCTGGGATATTTCGCCCTGTACAATGTTGAGAATTTCCGCAATTTGCAAAAGTATATCATCATCACTCAGGTGGTGGCGATGACCGTCTATATCATCTATCCCAGCATCCAGGACCTGCGGCCCACGGAATTTGTCCGGGATAATATCTTTACCCACCTGGCGGCCTGTATCTATCGGTTCGATACACCCACCGGGGTCTGTCCGTCGCTGCATGTGGCCTATTCGCTGGGCATCGGCTCCTGCTGGCTGAAGGAAAAGAGCGCCGGAAAGCTCTGGAAGGCATTTGTTGTTTTCAGTGTCATTCTCATCAGCGTTTCCACAATGTTTGTCAAACAGCACTCTGCCGTTGACGTCCTCTGCGCCCTGCCTGTGGGACTGCTGGCGGAAGCATTGGTCTTCGGCAAGTATTGGAAAGCGAAGTTTGCCGGAAGCACGAAGAAGACGGCATGAGATTCAGAGGTTCCCTAAGGACTGTTGCAAAAGACCCTGTAGGGGCGGTTCTCGCCTCTACAGGGTTTCTGATTTTAGCAACAGCCTCCTTTTTGATAACCAAGAGAGAATATTATGTGGCTGCCGTAGGAATGCGGCAGCCACATGATTTTTACTTGACCTGATAAATGACGTCCTGCAGACTGCCGTCTCTTGCCAGAACGTTGGCAACGACCCGGTCAGAGGTGCGGGCGTAGGGCTTGGCGGGGCCGTTGAGGGCCACGGCCATGTCCCGCAGCTGGCGGATGTCCTTTACGGGGAGTCTGGCGGCCTTCATAGCGGCTTCCAGGTCCGGACGGGCGGGATTTACGGCGATGCCGTACTGGGTCACCAGCATATCCACGCTGGAGCCTGGGGTGGAGACGGTCAGAACCTTGTCCACCACAATGGACATTCTCGCCCGGCTCAGGGGCGCGACGATCACCGTCAGCTTGGCTTCCTCCGCTACATCCGTGTGGCCACCGGAGCCGCCGATGATGCAGCCGTTGGAATCCGTATGGACATTGACGTTGAAGTTCGTGTCGATCTCCGTAGCGCCCAGAACGACCACATCCAGATTGGAGGCAGCGGAGCTCTTTGCCTTGGGGCTGGCGTACTGCGCGGCGGTGATTTCCATATGCCGGGGATCCTCCCGGATGGACTGCACGGCCTGCAGGTCAAAGCACTGTACATCCTGGATGGCCTGGAAGCAACCGGCTTCCAGCATATCCACCATATAGCCTGTGATGCCGCCCAGGGCGAAGCTGCCCTTGATATTCCGCTTCAGCATGATCCGTTTGACGTAATCCGCCACAGCCAGAGAAGCGCCGCCGGCGCCGGTCTGGAAGGAGAAGCCGTCCTTCAGCAGGCCGGAAGCGTCAATGGCCTGAGCGGCCAACTCGGCTATCTTCAAGGCAATGGGGTCCTTGGGCATCCGGGTGGTGCCGGAGACGATGCCCTTAGGGTTTCCGATGGCATCGACCTTTACAACGTAGTCAACATAATCTTCTGTAATGGACGCGTCCGTCAGAGGATAGTCCATCAAATCGTCCGTTACGACTACGACCTTGTCGGCCTTCATGGCATCGGGAAAAGCATAGCCCAGGCTGCCGCAGGCGGAGGGGCCGTATTTGCCGGAGCAGTTGCCCATGGGATCCGAGGCGGGCGCGGCCACAAAGGCTACGTCAATATGGCTGGTGCCGTCCAGAATCTGGGCAGGCCGGGCACCGTGGGAACGGAATACCACGGGCTTTGCCAGAACGCCCCTGCTGATGGGCCCGCCGATTCCGGAGGACATATAGTCCGTTTCCAGACCGGTGACGACTCCGTTTTCGATATGCCCGAGCAGAGGCTCATGGCAGTCGAACAGGGAACTGGCGTTTACTGTCAGATCCTTGATGCCCAGCGCCGCGATCTCCTCCAGAACCATGTTGAGCACATAGTCGCCGTTGCGCAGATGGTGGTGGAAGGAGATGGTCATGCCGTCCCGAAGGCCGGACTTTTCAATGGCCTCTTTCAGAGAATTACACAGTTTCCGCAAAGTAATCAACTCCTTCGATTTCAGACGCGGCTTCCAGCACCAGTCTGGCCCGCTGCACAATGGGGGCATCGATCATTTTGCCCCGCAGGGAAATGGCACCCTTGCCCAGCCGCTTGGCTTCGGCAATCACCGCAAATACATCCTTGGCGTACTGAATATCGGCCGGGGTGGGGGAGAAAACCCGATTCACCGTGTCCACATGGGCGGGGCTGATGCAGGCTTTGCCGGAGAAGCCCAGGCCCTTGGCAAACTGGGCGTCCTTCTCAAGGCCATCCAGATCCTGGACGTCCGTAAAGGGCGTATCGTAGACTTCAATTCCGGCGGCTCTGGCGGCGCAGACCAGACGACCCCGGGCATAGAGAATCTCAGAGCCTTCCTTGGTCCGCTTGCAGCGCAGGTCCGCGGACAGGTCTTCGGCACCCAGAAACAGGCCCATCATCCGCTTGCTGGCCCGGGCAATCTCATAGGCATTCTCCACGCCCTGTGCCGTTTCCAGCAGAGCCAGAATTTTGGTGCTGCCCACTGGAATGCCGAACTTCGCTTCCAGTTCCGTCAGCTTCTGATCCAGAGTGCGGATGTAATCCCCGCCGCTGACCTTGGGGGGCATGATCATATCCGGCTTCAAGGGCAGGATATACTCCAAATCCTCTTCCCAATAGGGGGTATCCAGGCCGTTGATCCGGACAATAATCTCGCACTTTCCAAAGTTCAGGCTGCCCAGAGCGTTTTTCAGCAGCTCCCGGGCGGCGTCCTTCTGGTCCGGCGCAACGGCGTCTTCCAGGTCAAAAATCAGGCTGTCCGCACCTAGCAGGCCGCCGTTGCAGATCATATTGGGATTGTTGGACGGCAGAAACAACATGGTTCTTCTCATTTTTGCGGTTCCTCCCTGCTGGCACGTTTGACGGCGGTGGTCACCCGGGCACGGATGGTGCAGTCCAGAGCACCGTGATCCACAGCGCTGACAAGCGCGTTTCGGACCCCCAACTCCTGAAGAACAGCACCGATGGTTTCCCGGATAGAGTCGCCGTAATAATTTTCTACGGTGGAATTCAGATCGATCCGGATTCCTTCCGCAGCCGGCTGCACGGTAACGCAGATGTCACTGGATTCCAGTGTTCCGGCCATGGCTTCCCGTTTGATATCCATTGTAAAAGCTCCTTTCCATTGTTGTGCTATCCTGGATATTTTAGCACATTTCCATGAAAAAGAAAAGGGCGAATACCAACTTTTTGTGGAAAGCAACATCCCTGTCCTTCTATTGCACAGAAGAATGGGGATGTTGGGAAAAAGACAAGTATGAAGAGAATCGATGTTGTTTTCTTCCGCGGAGGGTCATACATTAGCAGGGGCTTTCCGAATTTCGCGGAGCAGGGCAAAAAGCATCTTTTGCACAAGCCGGATCAGAAACGCGCCCAAAAGAGCCAGAGCAGCGGAAACGGCAATGGATATGGGGCGGGCGAGAACACCGAAGGCGCTCAGCAGTCTGGGATAGAGCGCCTGATAAACGGCCTGATCGCTGGCCCAGGACAACAGGTATGCGCTGAAGGTCAACTCGGACAGGAGTCCGAGAAGTCTCCCAAGCTGTTTCCCGGGTTCTGGAAAACAGTGCTTTTCCGGTGTGCATCTGGCGGACATTTCCGTGTTCCCGAAGGTAGGCCCCGAGGAAATAGAAGGTTACGGGGTAAAGGGCTGTCCACCAGTTGGGCACGAGCTGGGTCTGCCCGGTGTAATTCCAGGGCTGCAGCAGAACGCCTGGGGTGCGGAGATCATAGACATTTGCAAGGCCCGGCAGGGCAGTCAATAGGAGCAGACAGAGAACGCATTTTTTTCGTGCCGATTTGCCGGAAAGCCCTCGCCAGAGAGTATTCAGAAACGGCATCAGCAGGTAGAGCCCCAAATACATATTGACATACCATGCGTACTCGTCATAGCGCAGAATATAGGCCGCGGCCTCCCGGAAGGGGAGGGGCATGCGCAGAAAGCCACGCATAAAGAGCAGCAGGGCGCATCCTGAGAGAAGGTAGGTGCAGACAAGACCTTTGCAGCCGGAAACATAGCGCCGAAGACTGCCTTTCGGCTCCAGATCAATGACACGTCCACTGAGCAGCCAACCGCTGAGCATCAGGAACAGGGGAATACAGGTATTGAAGATTCCTCGGAGCATGATCAGAAGATACATCCGTTTGCCGGCAACCGGTGTTTCATAAAATCCGGTGTACAGCAGAGAGTGGATGCATACCACGCTGAAAAAGGCGAAGATTCTGGTAATATCCAGCCCAACATCTCTTTTTTTCATGTCTGGGCCTCTTTGCCTCTGGTTTTCAGGAGGATCAGCAGAAACGGAACGGAGTAAATCACAGGCCCCGCATAGCGGACAGAGCCGTTGACGTGGGTCAGCAGAAGCCCGGCCATGGCCAGCAGAGTGGGCAACACCATAAACCTGCGCTCCCTGCTGCCGGAATACCAGGCGGCCAGGCCCAGCATCAGCGCCAGCCAGTTGTAAAGGCCGGAGAGCAGGAAGAGCCGTGCGGGATAAGCATGCTCGTACTCCCAGAGATCGGCCTCGATGCGGTGCATGGTATCGCTTTCCAGCCACCTGGAAAAGCCCGTGAGCTGGGGGGCAACATAGTCAAACCCAATTTGAACTTCACCGATGAACTTTTCCACTTCCCATATAAAGGGACAGAAGGACCAGTTTCTGGCGTACACCACCGCCTCCAGCATGGTCAGCGGATGCTTCAGGAAGAGCTTTCCCTGAAGCAGCAGATAGCTGCGCACTTGGGCGGCATTATCCGCATGGTATGTGGATTTGATGTCGTCCACAATTTTGGGATTATACTTTGTCACCACAGCGTCGTAATCCAGAACCTGAGAGATGATCCGCTTTTCCTCCTCGGTGACCCAATCCGGGTGATTGCTGCAATAGTAGCCCGTCAGCTGGTAGAAGAAGCTGTAGTTTTCTTTCTCATCCGGGCTTTCAATGCCAACCGCCGGGTAGATGGCCCAGTTGACCACGCCATGCACGGCCACCAGCGTCAGGCAGGAGATGACCGCAAACCGGCGGAGATTTTTCTGACAGGCCAGGCACAGCAGAATCAGAGCGGAAAGGTATATGCCGCCCTTTCTGGTGGCGCCGCACAAAAGGGCAAGGATGACCAGCGGGATCAGATTCTTTTTGGAGCCGTCCTCCAGGGCCCGGCAGTAGAAGATCACCAGCAGCAAAAACAGCGGGCTGTAAACGGCGTCCTTCAAAGCACCCTGGGCCAGAGACGGATACACCATGGCCAGACCGAAGAACAGGCTGAGAATCAGGCCAATGTACTTTTTCCCGGAACGGGAAGCGGCTTCCTCGCAGCCAAAGCTCAGGGCATACAAGCCGAGTGCGACCTGAAAGAGAACGCAGAAGAAAAGTCCCAGATTGTTGCCGCTAAGGCGCTGACCCAGGGTCATGAGAAAGCCGTAGACAAAGGTCAGCAGTACCGGAGAGGAGGCCTGAATGGGCATATAGCCCTGATACTGCATAATCTGCACGGTGGTGTCCAGATAGATGGAGCCGGGGGCGCGCAGAATCAGCAGGGGCAGCCAGCACAGCAGAATGACGCCTGCCCAAAGGAGCTGCCGTCTCGGCTGAAAGATCGTTTGCACTCCGAAGGGCTTTCGCATCCAGCCGCAGAACAGCAGGGTCAGGCTGTAGTAGCTTGCGGTCATGGTTAGCCAGAAGAGAACATTTTCCGGCAGCCCGATCTGAGGCACGATCAGAAGGCTTTGCAGCTTTTGGGTGGGGGACAGGTAGATCAGGGTGTTCTGGGTGAAGAACAGGGCCAGAATCAGTGCCGGAACCCAGAACCTTTTCTCAGCCCTCTGAATGCCCCGCAGTTGAAGGGCTGCCAGAGCCAGCAAAATCAAAAAACGGACAAGAAGTCCGACTTTAGCCCATCTGCCGCCATACAGCAGAGAGTAGGCTATATGGCGGAATACGCCGTCCTCCGGCGCGGCCCCCCGGGCCAGCGCCAGCCGCGCCAGCTCTTCGGCAAACATCAGGCAGGCCCAGAAAAGAAGAAACAGGGCCGGTTTGATTTGTTTACGGTCAAATCGCTTCATGTAATCGCTCCTTGCTCCGCCTCCCATGGGAAGGGCGTTCCCTTCAGCACAGATGACCTTATGTACCGGAAGGCCGCGTCTTCCCCCTGGTCCCGAAGCATTTCCAGCAGATAGCTGAGCTGACGCTCCGTTTCCGGGTGCATCAGCAGGCGTTCCCGGCTTTTGGCGAAATAGTTGTAAGGAGAGGCGGGGGTGTATTTTTTGCCTTCGTAGGTCATGCAGGCCGCCCGGCGGTCCATGACCATCTCCACCAGGTATTTTCGGGGCATGGGCACCGGCGCATAGCATTTTGTGACAGGGCTCAGATCCGTCCAGTATTCATAGTGATGCCTGTTGCGGCCCTTGTGGTGCATCCAGGCCTCACTGTAGCCCTTGTCTTCCCGCTCGGCGGCATTGGGGCTGCGGTAGCCCTGGTAGTATCTGACCCCCTGCCAGAATTCCGTGGGAGAAAACTTGCTCAGGTCATGGGTCAGTCCCTGACGGTACAGCCCCACCCGGAAGCAGCCCTTGCAGACCAGCCAGCGGTGGTGGGATATGGTTTTCAAATGCCCCCAGAAGTCCATAGTGCTTATCCTTCCGATACCACGATCTCAGACACCTGAAGCCCCGGATTTCTCCGGCAGGTGAAGTCAATTGCCCAGAAGCTGGTAAAGACCAGCAGATTTCTGCCCCTGTAGTCCTCCAGCAGCTCGGCGTCGGAGCCCAGATTCAGGTCCGTCAGGTCCCCGGGATAGCTGTCGATCAGGCGGATCTCCTCATAGGGCAGGCCCTCCATGCGCAGGTCCACGCCGTACTCGTTCTTCATCCGGTACTGGAACACGTCAAACTGCAGCGTGCCGACGACGCCCACGATGACCTCTTCCATACCGGAATTGGGCACCTTGAAAATCTGGATGGCGCCCTCCTGGGCAATCTGCTCCGTGCCCTTCACGAACTGCTTGCGCTTCATGGAGTCCTTGGCGGAAACCCGGGCGAAGTGCTCCGGGGCAAAGGTGGGGATGCCGGAATAGGAGAATTTCTTCCCCGGAACGGTAATGGTGTCGCCGATGGAGAAGATGCCGGGGTCAAACACGCCGATCACGTCGCCCGCATAGGCTTCTTCCACGATTTCCCGCTCGGCAGCCATCATCTGCTGGGGCTGGGAAAGACGCATTTTCCGGTTGCCCTGGACGTGGAAGTATTCCGCATCCCGCTGGAACTTGCCGGAGCAGATGCGCATAAAGGCCAGCCGGTCCCGGTGGGCCTTGTTCATGTTGGCCTGAATTTTGAAGACGAAAGCGGAGAAATCCGGGCTGAAGGGGTCAATGGTGCCGCAGTCGGCAACTCTCGCCAGAGGGGGCGGGGTTAGTTTCAGGAAGGACTCCAGGAAGGGCTCAATGCCGAAGTTGGTCAGGGCGGAGCCGAAGAACACCGGGCTTAGCTGACCCTGGCGCACTTCTTCCAAATCCAGCTCCCGTCCGGCGGACAGCAGCTCCACATCATCAATGAGCTGCTGATGCTTGGCCTCGCTGTCCAGCAGCTGGGCTACCTCAGGGCTGTACAGGTCCACGGCGTGCTTGCCTGCTTTGTTCTTGCCGGAAACGCCGGAGAAGAACAAAAGCTCACTCTTCTCCCGGTCATAAACGCCCTGAAAATCCTTGCCGGAGCCAATGGGCCAGTTCATGGCGTAGGTCTCGATGCCCAGCTCCCGCTCCAATTCATCCAGCAGGTCAAAGGGGTCCCGGGTTTCCCGGTCCATTTTGTTGACAAAGGTGAAAATGGGAATGTGCCGCATGGCGCAGACCTTGAACAGCTTCCGTGTCTGGGGCTCCACACCCTTGGCGCCGTCAATGACCATGACGGCGGAGTCCGCGGCCATAAGGGTCCGATAGGTATCCTCGGAGAAGTCCTGGTGGCCCGGGGTGTCCAGAATGTTGATGCAGAAGCCCTCGTACTGGAACTGCATGACGGAAGAGGTGACGGAGATACCGCGCTGCTTCTCAATTTCCATCCAGTCAGAGGTGGCGGCCCGGGAATTCTTCTTGCCTTTGACGACACCCGCCTGGGCAATGGCTCCGCCGTAGAGCAGAAATTTTTCGGTCAGGGTGGTTTTACCGGCGTCGGGGTGCGAGATGATGGCAAAGGTCCGGCGGCGGCTGATTTCTTCTTGTAAGGTTGACATAGCTTCTTTCCTCCACGTAAAATTCATATTTCTGAAACCGCAGAGGACTAATGGGGAATCCGCAGATACATAATGGCCTCCATAGGTTCGTTTTTTCATAGTAAATCACCTTATTTTACCACAGGTTTTCCACAGATACAAGAGGAATTCTTAAGTTTTTATGCTAATACAGCGGCAGCCTTGCTTTTTTCATAGTTTTGCGATAAGATACCTCCAAAGGAGGCGGAGAAAATGTACCGTGTTCTGATCGTGGAGGACGAGGACGCCATTGCCCAGGCTGTGGCGGAAGAACTGACCCAATGGGGACTGGAGACCCGCTGCGCCCGGGATTTTCGGAATGTGCTGGGGGAATTTGAGGCGTTCCAGCCCCATCTGGTGCTGCTGGATATCATGCTGCCCTTTTTCAACGGCTACCACTGGTGCAACGAGATCCGAAAGACCTCCAATGTGCCCATTGTGTTCCTGTCCTCGGCCTCAGAGAACATGAACATCGTCATGGCCATGAACATGGGCGGGGATGACTTTGTGTCCAAGCCCTTTGACAGAAATGTTCTGGTTGCCAAGGTCCAGGCTATCCTGCGCCGGTGCTACGATTTCCGCCCCGCGGCTCCGGTTTTGCGGCACCGGGGAGCGGAACTGAATACTCTGGACAGCACGCTGCGCTTCGGCGGGCAGAAGATCGAGCTGACCAGGAATGAGTACAAGATCCTTCTATGCCTGTTGGAAAACAAAGGCGCGGTGGTCAGTCGGGAAAAAATCATGGAGCGGCTCTGGGAGTCGGACAGCTTTGTGGACGAAAACACCCTGACGGTGAATGTGAACCGTCTGCGCAAAAAGCTGGACGGCGTGGGGCTGCCGGGCTTTATCGTCACGAAATTCGGCGTGGGGTATCAGCTTGGAGACTGAAAAAAACCTGATTGCCCCATACCTGCGGGAGCGGGCCGGCGCCTTTGCCCGCATTGCCCTTTTTGGCGGTATTTTTCTGGGCCTGTTTGCTCTGTACCATGTGCCCTGGCGGGCGGCGGCCTATCCCGCAACGCTGTGCCTGTGTCTGGAAGCGCTGGCTTTCCTGTGGGACTACCGCCGGTTTCGGCGGAGACATGAGGCTCTCCGGCGGCTGGCGGAGCTGGAAGAGCTGACGCCGGATCAACTCCCGGAGCCGGAAAACCGGCAGGCCCGGGACTACACCCGGCTTTTGGAGATACAAATGGACAGGCTTTCCCAATTGCGGACGGAGGATGCCCGGCGGATGGCCACCGAGACGGACTATTTTTCCGCCTGGGCCCACCAGATCAAGACGCCCATCGCTTCCATGGGGCTGAAACTTCAGAAGGAGGATTCCGCTCTGTCCCGGCGGCTGCGGGGGGACCTGAACCGCATTGAACAGTACGTGGATATGGCCATGACCTATCTGCGGCTGGATGCCGAAACCGGGGACTATGTTTTCAAGCGGCAGCCACTGGAGCCTATCGTCCGGGGCGCCGTGCGGAAATTCGCCGGAGAGTTTATCGACCGGAAACTGGGGCTGCGGCTGGAGCCTATGGAGAATATCGTCCTGACCGATGAAAAATGGCTGAGCTTCATAGTGGAGCAGCTGCTGTCCAACGCGCTGAAATACACCCCGGCCGGGGAAATTTCCATATATACCCAGACGCCGGACACCCTGGTGATCCGGGATACGGGCATCGGCATTGCCCCGGAGGACCTGCCGAGAATTTTTGAAAAGGGGTTTACGGGCTATAACGGCCGCTCGGACAAAAAGGCCAGCGGCATCGGCCTATACCTGTGCAAACGGGTCTGCGACCGCCTGGGCCACGAACTATCCGTGGAATCCGAACCCGGAAAGGGCACGGCGGTATTTCTGAAGCTGGACAGGCAGAAAATTGGAATTGAATGAGTTTCTTGCTTGTATAAGGTGTTGAAAGTGAGCGGCTTGAAAGATGCTCAGATTTGGAAAAAGAGACCGAAAGCCTGCTATTCTACAGTGAGAGCGCGCCGGAAGAATTCTTAAGGAGGGCGGTGCGTCGCGCAGCGAATCTAATAGATCGATTGCCTGTGGCAATCGCACCACTGATACATCGGCTCTGCGGCGGGAGCAAGCAGCGGTCAGCGCCTCCTTAAGCCGCATTCTTGCGGAGCTTCTTGGCGGGACAAGAAGCTCCCCGCCGGAAGCACCCAGGGCTTGAGTGGACAGGGGTATTTTCAAGGGGGTAAAAGTAAAGTTCCAGTACCGACAGACTACTGAATTTCCCGAAATTTTCCAGCTGTTTACGAGACTATATTTTGGAGGAGTACACGACCATGAAACTTATAATTGCGTCCGATATTCACGGCAGCGCCTACTGGTGCGGCAGACTGTGCGAGGAGATCGAGAAGGAAAACCCCGATAAGGTGATTCTGCTGGGAGATCTGCTGTACCATGGCCCCAGAAATGATCTGCCCAGAGATTATGCCCCGAAAAAGGTGATTCCCATGCTCAGCGCACTGGCGGAGAAAATCATCGCTGTCCGGGGTAACTGCGAGGCGGAGGTGGACCAGATGGTGCTGCCCTTCCCCTGCATGGCGGACTTTTCCCAGCTGCTGGTGGATGGAAAGACCTTCTATCTGACCCATGGCCACCATGCCAACCCGCAGAATCTGCCGCCGCTGCCCAGAGACAGTGTATTCCTCTCCGGCCACACCCATGTGAAGCTGGATGAGGAGGCAGGCGGCATTCGCTGCCTGAACCCCGGCAGCGTGTCCATCCCCAAGGACGGCAGCCATAGCTATCTCATTTATGAGGACGGAAACTTTTCTTTCCGTGTTTTGGAGGGATGACCATGGATCCGACCCAATGCGACAGCTGCTGGTATTATGATTATGATGAGGAGTACGACGAGTACTACTGTATGATGGATCTGGACGAGGACGAGGTTTACCGGATCCTCTCATCCCAGTCCCAGCGCTGCCCTTACTACCGTCAGGGCGACGACTACACCCTTGCCAGGAGACAGTGATTTTATGAAATTTCTTGCCGCTTTGCTTGCCGTCCTGCTGCTGGCGGGCTGCGCCAGTCAGCCTGCGGAAACCACGCAGGCTACCGGGGAAGATGCTCTGCACGTGCCGGGCCACAGCCTGGAGACCCAGACCAGCGGCATTATGCAGGTGTTTCCTACGGAAGCGGAGAGCTTTTGCCAACTCTGGGCCATGGGGGAGGACCTGCTGCTGCAAAGCGGCGGTGTTCTGACCCGGCTTTCCGGCCCAAACCTGACGCCCCAGGCCAAGATGGACGCCCAGACGGTGCTTCGCTCCGGCGGGGACGGCGTGTGGCTCTTTGATGGCAGCGCGGTTTCCGTACTGGACGAGAATTTCACGCTGCTGCAGACCATTTCCGTTCCGGACCCGGTCATCGGTGTGCCCGGAATGGATGAAAGCGGCAGGGCACTGTATTATCTGACGGATGGCTGCCTGAAAAAGCTGGATTTTGCTTCCGGTCTGGCCTCTCTGCTGCGGGAGAATATGCCTTTTGCCGATGGCTCCGTTTCCGATCTTGGTAAGACGCTCATGCTGCGCCTGACGGACGAGGAGGGCGCGGGCAGCACGCTGCTCCTGTCCGCCGCCGACGGCAGTACGCTGTATCCTGAGCTGGCCGTTTCCGATGCCTGCGCCATGGGAGACGGTCTGGGCGTTCTTTTGGAGGATGGCCAGATGGTGCTTCTGCCGGAAGACGGGGAGGCCAGCCGTGTGCTGCTGCGGGAAGAAGAACAGGTGCTGGGTTTTCTGCCGGAGATCAACGGCCTGTATACCGCCATTTCCGGGAGTACAGGGGTGACGGTGGGACTGTATGACCTGTCTGCCGGGGTGCTGCGCAGCAGCGTTTTGCTGCCGGACATTGACCTGACAGGACAGTGCCGGGTCACGTCTGATGGAAATGTCTATCTGACGGCCCACAGTGCCTCTGAAAATGCCTGGTGGATCCTGAAATGGAACTACACGGCATTCCCGCCGGAGAGCGAGGAAAGCTGCCTGGAGCCCTACTACACCCGGGATGACCCGGACGATGCGGGACAGGCAGCCTGCCGTGCCCAGGCACAGACTCTGGGCAGGCGTTACGGAATTACGGTACTTGTCTTCAATGAGGCGGCGGAGGCAGCGCCCTGGGACTATGATTTCACCCCGGCCTACCGGGTGGACAAGACCCGGTGGGCGCTTGCCGATCTGGAAAGCACCCTGGCCGCTTTTCCGGATGGCTTTCTGGAGGCACTGAAACAGGACTGGGATGATTTGACGGTCTGCATCGTGGATTCCATCCGGGGCACCGCCGAATCCGGCAGCCTGGACAGCGCCGAGGGTCTCCAGTTCCAGAACGGCACCCATTATTACATCGCTCTGGCCCCTCAGGACGAGGACAGTCTGATACATACCCTGTTCCATGAGTTCAGTCACCTGATCGATACCCAGGTCATGAACCGTTCCAGCGCATATGACAACTGGAACGATCTGAATCCCCAGGATTTTGCCTACAGTCTGGACGTGAACGCGGACATGACCCCCTACAAGGCCCTGCTCACCGGCCCGGACCGGGCCTTTGTAGATGACTACGCCATGACCTTCCCCGCCGAGGACCGGGCCAGAATTTTCGAGTGCGCCTGCACCGCCGGCAACCGGGAGCTCTTTGATTCCCCCATCATGCAGGCCAAGCTCCGCCGGATCTGTACCGGCATCCGGGAGGCCTTCTGCCTGAAAAACACGGAGGAAGTGCTGCTGTGGGAGCAGTACCTGACCTAGGGCCTGGAGAACGGTCGCATGTATACCATCGGCCCGCTGCAAAACGCAGCGGGCCGATTTTTCGTATTCAATCCTCCGGGAAAAGGGTCTGCTTGCAGTACTGGATAATGGAGCGGCGGGTGACGATGCCGATGAAAGCGTCCTTGTCATCTACGACGGGGACGAAATTCTGGGTGGAGGCCCGGTCAATGAGGTCGTGCATGGAGGTGGTGACCCGGACGGGGACGTTGTCCTTCCGGCGGGATATTTCCGAAATGCGGTGGATTTCCGCCTGGCGCATATCCATAAAGCACAGGTATTTCAGCGCCCACAGCAGATCGCCCTCGGTGAGGGTACCACGGTACTCGCCCCGTTTGTTGAGAATGGGGATGGAGGAATAGCCCGCGGATTCCATTTTTTCCATGGCCTGACGGATGGTGCTGTCTTCATCCAGAAACGCGCACATGGCCTTCGGCAGCAAAAAAAACAAGATATTGTTCATTCCGATCTCCTTTTCCAGGGCGGTTTTCCCTCCCGCCATCGTTACCATTATAGCACACCGGAACCGAAAAAGTATGAACAATTATTGACAAAGTGCCTATGGAAATGGGATATTATTTTCTTAACAATTGTGCAGTATCGACAAAAATGAGCTGTTAATTGTGGAAGGTAAACTCTGTGCAGTCCAAGGTGGCAAAGTAATCCATGGGGGTCTCCGCCCGGCGGATCAGCTTGAAGGAGCCGTCCTCGCGGAGCAGCACCTCAGCGGAGCGGAGTTTGCCGTTGTAGTTGTAGCCCATGGAGTGACAGTGGGCGCCGGTGTCATGGATGACAACGATATCGCCCCGTTCAATGGCGGGCAGGCTGCGCTCAATGGCGAACTTGTCGTTGTTTTCGCACAGACCGCCGGTGACGTCGTACACATGGTCCAAAATAGCGTCTTCCTTACCCAGCACCGTAATATGGTGGTAGGCGCCATACATGGCGGGACGGATCAGGTCGGTAGCGCAGGCGTCCAGACCGATGTACTCCCGATAGATGTGCTTCTGGTGCAGCACCGTGGAGACCAGGTGGCCGTAGGGCGCCAGCATATACCGGCCCAACTCCGTAAAAATAGCCACATCCCCCATGCCTGCGGGAACCATGATCTGCTCAAACCGGTTCCGGACGCCGTCGCCGATGACCTGAATGCTGCAGCTTGGCTGTTCCGGGCGGTAATCCACGCCGATGCCGCCGGAGAGATTGATGAACCGAAAGTCCGCTCCGGTGGCGTTCTTCAGCCGGACGGCCAGCCGGAACAGCTGGCTGGCAAGCTCCGGATAGTACTCATTGGTGGTGGTGTTGGAGGCCAGAAAGGCATGGATGCCGAAGTGCCTGGCACCCAGCTTCATAAGCCGGTTGATGGCACCGGCCATCTGATCTTCGGTCATGCCGTATTTGGCGTCTCTCGGCATGTCCATGATGGTGTTGCCCAGACTGAAGGAGCCGCCGGGGTTGTAGCGCAGACAGACCGTTTCCGGAATGGGACCCAGCTTTTCCAGAAAATCCACATAGGTAGCATCGTCCAGATTTACATAAGCGCCCATTTCCAGAGCCTTGCGCATATCCTTCTCCGGGGTCACATTGGAGGAGAACATGACGTCATGCCCTGTAATGCCCACGGCCTCGGCCAGCAGAAGCTCCGTGTAGGTGGCGCAGTCGCAGCCGCAGCCCTCCTCGTGGAGAAGCTTCAGAATATAGGGGTTGGGGGTCGCCTTTACGGCAAAGTACTCCCGGAAACCCTTGTTCCAGGCAAAGGCGGCCTTCAGCGCCCGGGCATTGGCCCGAATGCCGGCCTCATCGTACAGGTGAAAAGGAGTGGGAATCTGATGGATGATCTCCCGGGCCTTCTCCAGGGTGATAAACGGGGTTTTCTTCATATGCGTGCGCTCCGAAAAAATGTATTTTTATGTTCGACTATTCGAATTTTATACAATCTATTCCGGTTTGTCAACAAACAACCCCAGGCCGGAACGCTTTTTGGAGAAATGAACAGTCCGGAAGTCTCCGTGGGCGGGAAAAGTTTTCAAAGCGCCGAAATGTCCCGCACGGGCGGGAATACGGTACTCTACCGCCGGGAGAATCGGACCTCTCCGGGGTGTAGAGGGTAGAAACGGAGGGCGTAGGCACATTTTGAACGCCGATATGCTATACTGTAAAAAACGAAGAAAGGACGGAAACGCCCGGCCGTTTCCGATGGGTTGTATGATGATATTCAAAAGAACAAAATTGGCGGACCGTATGTTGCCCAACTATTCCATGGGCGAGGAAATCATGAACACCGTGACACACATTGTAGGCGGGGCCATGGGCGTTTCGGCGCTGAGCCTGTGCGTGACCTTCGCGGCCCTGCACAACAATATCTACGGCGTGGTCTGCTCCGCCATTTATGGATTCTGCATGATCGCCCTTTACAGCGTGTCCAGCGTTTACCACGGCCTGAGACCCGGCATGGGCAAGAAGGTTATGCAGGTCATTGACCACTGCACCATTTATTTTCTGATCTGCGGCACCTACACGGTCATTGCGCTGTCCGCCATCCGGCCGGTATACCCGAAGCTGGGCTGGTGGATGTCCGTCTTTGAGTGGGCCATGGCCGTTGTGGCAACGGTGCTGACGGCCATCGACCTGCGGGCCTACCGGGTGTTTTCCATGATCTGCTACATCGGCATGGGCTGGGCAATCATTCCTTTCGTGAGAGTTATCTGGCAGGTGCTTACCCCGGCGGGCTTCTGGCTGCTGCTCTCCGGCGGCATCGCCTATACCATCGGCGCGGTGCTCTATGGGGTGGGCAGCAAGAAAAAATGGATGCACTCCGTGTTCCATATTTTCGTGGACATCGGCAGTTTGCTGCACTTCCTGTGCGTGCTGCTGTACGCGGTGTGAAGCTGCCGGGCCAAACAGGGCCGATGCGGGCATCGGCCCCTACAAAAACAACGCGCGTTTTCAGCCGTAGACCAACTATGGAAAGTCAAGCAGAAAGCTGGTCAGAAAAAGCAGTAGAATGGGTCAGCAATGAATAGCTGGAAGCCTTCCTCAGCAATGAATAGCGCAATACCTTTTGCGTCAGCTTTGTCTGTCTTTGTTTTCCTAAGAGTGGTAGCACATTGATGCTTTTTGAGCAGCAGCGGATTGATGGTATACGGATACATTCTTTGCTGCTTGGATTGTCCTGATAAAAAACTTCTGGGAAGACGTAAAAAGCATTGGGTTGTATGTCATAGTCATGACCTTTGCTCGCTCGCCCAATCAATTCTGGGTTTTCTTCGTACATTAACTTAGTATAGTGATAGGCAAAACTCGTAACGATTATTGTATCAAGCCCCCGGAAATCCTTGTAATTCAAAACTTTACGCAGAATTTGATTAATTTCCGGGTGTTGGGTGAAAATTTTGATGGCACCGAATTCTTTTTGCAGGTCGCGGTAAGTAATAACGATGCCGCCTTTGATGTCTACGCCCTGGAAAACATATGATGAATCTGGTGCGTAAAAAATCACTTTTAAGTGTGTGTCATTCAACATTTTAGAGTTCCACTCTTTTGGCGTATAACCGGCATTAAATAGGAAGCGAGCTGGGGTTATAAGCATGGCCTTGTCTGATAGAGAACAAACGCCGTCCATAAAACTGTTGTATATCGGTGTAGCGGTATTGCTATTTCCTTGCCGATCCTCCTGATACGGCGGATTTCCAATCACAAAATCGAATTTCATATTTCTTCCCCCTTTGTTGACTTCCAGATATTCCAGAGACCGCTTCCGCCTCCAATCCGCGATTCTGCAATGGGGCTGTTGGTTTCGGTACTCCCGATAGGCTTCGCTTCCCAGCCACTCGTATAGACTGACCTGGTGGAAGGCGTCTGCTTTGCAATAGGGAATCTTGCCTGTCAGCCCGTCCATCTGCCACAGATTCCATACGATGGCGCGGATGATTTGCCGGTATTCTCCGGCGGTTGGCTTTCGCTGCCACTGTGCCCAGAGGGCTTCCTCAAAGGTCATGAGCAGGTTGACCCGGGCAATCAGCAGGTTGTCCCCTTGAAATTCGAAGCCGTAGGTGCTTTGGAAGGCCCGCAGCGTCCAGCGGAACCACTCCGCCTCCGTTGCCGCGTTTTCGCCCACGATCCGGAGTTTCCGGTCCAGAATACCCTGCCGGTACTTCTGCGGAATGACCTCTCCGGTATAGGCGTCGTAGCGGTTCACCAGAAAAGGGGCCTCTCCGCAGGTGATCTCCAGCCGCCGGGCATCCACATAGCGCTGCCATTTTCGCCGTTTTGGAAAGCATATCTGCTCTGCGGGGCTGCCGTTTGCCAGAAAAGCGTCGGCGTTTCCGAACCAGACGGCGTCTGCGTGACTGACCATTTTTTGACAGACCCACAGGGGCGTGAAGACCTCCGCGTGTTTCCGGGTGCGCTCGGACTGCTGCTCCAGGGCTTTCCGGGCCCGGTTTTTGATGACGTCCGAGTGTTCGCCGGTAATGAGGGTGGCTTCTATTTCTTTGTCCCGCCGGAAATCGGGCCCCAGGTCTTGGTAGGCATCCGTGGCCCAGAGAATATTCGTTTTTGTTGTTTTGCCTTCCAGCAGCGGCCGCAGAAGCCCCATGGAATGCAGCCGGAGTATTTCTTCCTGTATCCCTACAAGCAACGGTGTACAAGGGGCTACAAGCGGTATAAAGAAACAAGTGGTTTGATAGAGTGGAAAGAGTGTCAGATTTTCCACTCTATCTTTACATAGTCGCTGGTTGCGCTGATTGAAGAAATCAGGCCGTCAGCGGCTTTTCGTTTGTCCTCAAAGCTGATATTCTCCCAATCGTCCAGATACCCGGACAGCAATTCAATCTGCTGGGAGGACAGCGTTTCAACGGACAAGTCGGCTATCGCCTTGGACAGCGTTTTTCGGCGGTTGTCCAAATCCTCGATTTTCTTGTTGGCATAGGCCAGCAAGGTGGCGTTGGCCCCGGTCAGCGTATCAAGCAGTTTTTCAATCTCGGCCTCTACCTGTGCAAGCTCCACCTGATAGGCGGTAATCTTCGGGTTGGCCTTTTCCTCGCCGCCCCGCAACAGCTTGAACTCCCGGAATTTTTCGCCCATGGCGGTAAAAATGAACTGTTCAAACTCCGTCTTGCGGAGAGTGCCGCACCCCGGACAGCCCTTGTGGTCGGCCCGCTTGGAACAGCGGAGATATTCATAACCAGATGGATTGTGGGTCGTTTTGAGTGCGTACCCGCATTTCCCGCATTTAATTTTCCCGGCCAGCCAAGTGTTGCGGGCCTTGCGGCCATTCTGGAAGGTGGTGTTTGTCATCAACTTCTTGCGACACCTCAGCCAAACATCAGCAGATACAAAGCCTTCATGGGGCGCAATCACAAGGATCTGGTCTTTCAGGCTCTTGTCCTTGTCCTCTTTCACATCCCGGCCTTGATAGAGATAACAGCCATTTGTCCCGGCGAAGTCGGCGGCGTCATTGACTACCACCGTACCCTGACTTTTGAAAAACTCGTACATTTCCAAGTCAGCCTGTGCATAGACGGGGTTGCGTAAAAGCTGGGATAAGTAGGAACGGGTCAATGACTTCCCATATACTTTGATACCCCGTTCCTCAAAATACCGGGTAATATCTCCGAAAGAAGTCTCGGGCTCGGCGTACATTTCAAACATCAGGCGTACATGGCTTGCGGCTATGGGGTCGGCTACCATCATCTTTGTGCGGATATTTTCAACCACCGTCGGCTCCAAGTCGAAGCCATAGGGAGCTTGACCGCTCATGTGAAAGCCTTTCAGGCACCGGGAGTAATAAGCGTCTGTGACACGCTTCTGAATTGTCTCCCGTTCAAGCTGGGCGAATACGATACAGATATTCAGCATAGCCCGGCCCATGGGGGTCGAGGTGTCGAACTTTTCTGTGGAAGAAACAAACTCTACATCGTATTCCTGAAACAGCTCCATCATATTCGCAAAGTCCAAAATGGAGCGGCTTATTCTGTCCAGCTTGTAGACAACTACTCGGCGTACCTTGCCTTTGCGTATCTCGCCAAGGAGCTTTTGAAATTCGGGCCTGTCGGTATTCTTTCCCGAATAGCCCTTGTCCTTGAAAACCCGGCAACTGCCTCCCTTCAACTCATACTTGCAGAAATCAATCTGGCTCTCAATGCTGATACTGTCCTTGCGGTCTACGGATTGTCTTGCATAAATTACATCTTCTCTGATATTCATGTTGGGCTCCTTTCCTGTGGAATGGAGCTACCAACCTACAAGTATATTATACCATTGATAGCCCCGAAGGACAATGTTGTCGATGGTCAGGCCGGGGTATCGCTGGCCCTTCTGTACTTGCTGAACACCTCATAAAGACAGCGTTCAATCTCCTTTTTCCGCTTTTCCTTTTCCTTCGGAGAGAGTACCGGCGTAAGACTTTCCAGCACAATGCTTTTCCCCTGAAAATGGACGGTTTTGGTTTCACTCTGATAAGTAACGGATTGTACCATTGAAGCCTCCTTTGCGTAGTTGGTTGACTGCCAGCATTTCCCGCATTGTCCCTGTGGGGAAAAGCGAAAGGACAGCACCCGGCAAAGAGTGCTGTCCTTTCGCTTTTCTCCACGCCTCGGGCCAACTTGGCCCGAGGTCAGTATTGCCAGTTTTCGTAGTAGTGCGCCGCCTCCTCAACAGCGCAGAAGTCAAAGACTTCATAAAGCTCAACGAGCACCTGATGAATGTCCTTTGCATGGAACCCACAGTTTTCCATGGCTTTGATAACATAGCCACGGCAGGCGTCGTTGCTCCATTCCTCATTCATGGTCAAGACCTTCTTTCTTATAAAGTTGGGGACGCTGACGCTATATGTTTGGCCTGTCACAAGACAACTGTTTTTTCCGTCAGCGTCCCCGCTGGATTGTGCGGCAAATCGGAGCGAATAAGTTGCCAACTTATTCCTTGCGGCCCGTTGCAGATCGTGGCCGTGGAGATGGCTTGTCCCCACCTGCGGCATGAGTAGTTGTCGCTCGTTTTCCTTATGGAAAAGTCTTGGCGTACCTGCTGCTTGGCTCCTTGCCAGGCACTCCGAGTTCCCCGCTATTCAGTTGTGTGAGGAAGGTTCATCCTCTCATTAACCGTGTCAGTTAGAATGGGAAAAGGAATAGGCTCACAGAACTTTTTCCAAATATTTTTTCATGTTCTCCAAGCCACGCTGGATGGCGGCGTTGATGGCCCTTTCTGTAACACCTTCGGCGGCAGCAATCGCTTTGACCGAGTGGTTCAGCAGATAGTGCTCAAACACCCGCTGGCCCTGTGCGTCAGGCAGACTATTCAGCGCATGGCAGATATGTTCAAAGCGCTCCATGCGCTCGATCAGTTCTTGCGGAGAAGGGTTAGAGAAGCAGGCAGAATACTCAATGCCATCCTCGGCATCCAGCGAGTAGTGCGCCTTATTACGATAGATACGACGGCGGCTGGCCTTGATGTACCTCTGACCCGCCAGCAGTTCTTCTGCAACTTCTTCCGTGACTTCGACCATAACATCTTCCATATACCACGGGTAAAATTCCCGCAAATTGATTTCCTTCATTGTGTACCTCCGTTTCGGTGATTGGTGTTGACAGGTAGCCGAAACGGAAGGCGGCGGAGAGCGGCACCGGGGCCGGACTTCGGGCCAAGTTGGCCCGAGGCTCCATATAGACGCAAAAACGCCCGGGCGGCATGAAGCCGCTCGGGCGCATGAAAATGTATTATCCGAATGGTACTGATATATTGTACCTTCGTGGTTAGAATATCCCGGAGGGGGAGCTACGCTTTTTTTAACTGGTGAAGATCATGGGCGTTGCGAAAAAGCAAAAAGGACACGGCGATACCTCCTCGGACACCGCCGTATCCTTAAAAAAGGGCGACTTTAATACACCCTCCGTAATCTCATTTTTTGAAAAGAAAACGGCGGTTTGAAATTGCTATTTCAAAACCGCCGTAAGGGCCTGTATTTTGTTTTGGAGCGTGAAAATCCAGCCGCCGAAACAACGGTTTTTTTTATTTCCCGTTGAAGCGACCGATTTCTGCACAATACCTAATAAATAATTCCATGGTTTTTGCTTCCTAATGATTGTCTTGATTTAGTAGCTTCATGGAATAATCGTAAAAATCACTCAATTCCTTATATGTCCGTATCTTATTTTTGCGTTTTAGATAATCAGCATAAAAGGCAAAGAAGCAAGCAAGGGCAGCACCAATAATCATCAATCCGTATCCCCATAGTGTACTTCCGCCATTTAGCGTAATGATAAGACCAGTTACCGTAATAAGCAGTCCTATAATCATAACCAGGCCGCTTTGAATCAGTTGTATTGCATCTTGGGGGGATTTACTTAGAGTCGTGTTGGCCACTTCTTTTTTCATTGTTTCTATATCTCCTTTCATAAGGTCATCCAAAGAAACGGAATAAATGTCGCAGAGCATAATTAGATTGTGAACATCAGGATAGCTCCTTTCATTTTCCCAACTTGAAATTGTTTGCCTTGAAACATCGAGGAGCTCCGCAAGTTTTTCTTGGCTAAAACCGCTTACGGTTCTCAGTTCTTTTAGTCGTTTACTTATATACATCGCATTTATTCCTTTCTTCTGTATATTCTTTATAACACATTTCCGCAAAAATACTATCAAGTTTACTTTCCAACCACCGTCAAAATCACTTTACATAGGTGTTTGAAACGCAGAATAGGTAAAAAAATTTTGATTTTTACTGCCATCACCATCAGTATACTGCCATTCTCTCGGATTATCAATGTTGTCGCTTGGTGTGAAGATAAAATAAAATACTACTAAAACATAAAATTGTGTTTCGTTCTCATAATCAAACCCGAAATGTAGAATAATATATGGGTGATATGAGAATGTACCAAGATGAAAGACGGCTTGACTTCCACGCATTAGGCCGGGAGATTAAGCGCAAAAGAGAGGCAAAAGGTTGGACGCAGGAATATCTTGCACAGCTTGTAGACCGCACCCCACGCTCTATCATGTATTTTGAAAACCGGGGTCAGCATCCAAGTCTGAATACCTTTTACCAAATCGTTACCTTGCTGGACATTTCCGTAGACCAGTTCTTTTATCCTGACAGGCAGAACAGCAAAAGCGACTGCCGCCAGCACATTGACAGATTGCTTAACTCAATGGACGAGAAAGAATTGACGGTCATGGAGGCCACAGCAGAGGGACTACAAAAAGCCAGAGAAACGGAGGTCAAGTAAAGAGGGCCTTCGTTTTTCTGGCTTTTTGAGGTATTCTTCGGGGGTGTCGCTAAATGGCAAGCAATGCTTCTGTGGCCACAGAAGCTATTTTCACAAGCCCGGCCTTGCGGCCCGTCTGTGAAAATTTGCTTGTTGGGGAGCCTCCCCAAACCCGGCGCTTCGGGCCAAGTTGGCCCGAAGTGTCAGCGTCGCTTTGCTCCTTATGCGTCACAGTCCCTAACGCTCCTGTTCCTTTTTCTTGCCCGGCTCCGAGTAGCCCAGCAGATAGTCAATGTTGGCCTTGATAGTCGTGACCTCCTGCATATCCGCCTTGGCTTTGCGGTACTCGGCGTAGAGCTTCTTTTTCTGTTCGGCCAGCTTGCGGCCTTCCTCTTTGAGCGTGTCCATCTTGGGGAGCTTGGCCCCGCCGAGGATGGCTTTGAAGTCGGCACAGGCCGCCCGGTAAAGTTCAATGTCTGCCTCATGCTCCGCAAGAAACTTCTTACTGTATTTGCTGGCCTTGTACTTCTCAAAGACAGGCCGGGTCTTGGCATACTGCACCGTTGCCGCCTTCAATTCCATGTTGGTATGAAGGGCCGCTTCGGTGCTTTTGATTTGGTCAGACAGCTTGTGAAAACGCTCCGTGGCCGCTGTGGCCTTCTGCTCCAACTGCTCATAATCCGTCAGGCCGTTGTCCTGCAAATAAGCAAGGGCGGCGGCCATCTGTTTCAGATTGAACACCTTAGCCCACCGCTCATAGCCGGGGCCTTTTCCTTGGAGCCGGGATTGAATGTCGATAGCCAGATTGATTTTCTGACGAGGCTGGCCGGGCCGTTGGCGGGAGCCTGACAGGGCGGCCCGTATGTCCGTTTCGCTGTAACCTTTCCCGAGAGTATCAGAGCGTAAGCGAGTAAACCGCTCCTGACCGGGAGCCCGAAAGCTGATTGCGCCCCGCCTTTGTTTGACCTCATAGCCAGCCTGCTCCATCAGGGAGAGGAACGCCGGGAAGTCAGCGGGCTTCTTGGCAAGGGCGGTATCAATGGCGGCCCGCAGTCTGTCCTGATAGGTCAGCGGCCTTTTCTGTCCGGCCAGCCACTCCCCGTAATTGCGAAACTTGCCCTTGCTTCGGGGCTTGGGATTTTCCACGATGGAAAGCCCGTTTTCCAGACACAGACGGTCAGAGAGCCGCCGCAAGGCGAAGGATGAGCCCCAGAAGTTGCGAAACTTCCGGGTACAGTCAAGGGTGGTGGAATTGTAGTAAATATGTGAGTGGATATGCTGCTTGTCCGTGTGGGTCGTAACAATGAAAGCGTGTCGGCCCTTCGTCCAGCGCATAGCCAGCTCATAGCTTATTCGATTTGCTTCTTCTGGCGTAATCTCTCCGGGATAGAAGGATTGACGGATCTGATAGCATAGCACATCAGAACCCTTCTTTTGTTCCCGGCCTGTCATGGCCTTGTAGCTGGCCTTTGCCAAAAGAAACTCGGCGGCTACCGTGGCCGGATCGCACTCATAGGAAGATATGTATTTCCCGTCCTCCGTCTTTTCAGGGTTTTTCCCATAGTCCAGACAATCACGAATGGCCTCGGCTATACTTTCTCCTTCGTTGGCGTGGCGTTGTAGCAAGGTAGTTGTTGCCAGAGATAATCCCTCCCTTCATAGAAAACGGCGGCCATGCAAGGCCGCCGTCTATATTACTTCGGGACAACTTGGCCCGAAGCGATCAGCTTGCAATGAATTGCCGCAGAGACAGGTTTAAGCTGTTCAGCCCCGTAATAACAGCGCCCGCCACCGCCTGCAAGCCGAAGGGCGAAAACAGGAACGCAATCCCCAGATAAATGACGCCGCCCACCGGGTAACTGATGAAGAACAGCCCCACGCCCAACAGGGCCATGATAACCGAGGCCGCAGTCAGGAGAAAGGAGGACACAGAGAACAGGAACAACAGAACGGCAACAAGGATGGTCAGCAAAACGATAAACGGCGCAGCAATCAGTTTTAATATCAGTCTCATATTTTAGCCCCTTTCTATCTTTCTACCTATATTTTACCATGCGGGCGCAGGGGCAACAATGTTGCAGACGGTTAGTAAATCTTGTCCCAGCGCACCTCGGGCCAACTTGACCCGAGGTGGTAAGTGATACTAAAGTATGGTATAATTTTATTAAAATGCGAAATGAGGTGTATCAAATGATAGTAGATAAACAACTTGAAAATGAGCTTTTTGATAATGGAATATATGAAGCATGGCAATTTGTAACGAATACAGCGAGAACATTGTCTACCGCTGAATATTGTAAAGACACAATTTTACGCTTACTTTCTTCAATGCAGCAAGATCATGACGCATGGAAAGAAGCCTTATGGAACGACCTAATGACACAAGAAAGCAAGGTGAAAAAGGTAACAGTAACAACAGACTCTTTACCTGAATACTTAACCCCTATTGCTGGAAAAGACATTCCCACACGCTTCCTGCTGGATAAATTGACAAAGGATTTTTTTCAGTATGCCAGAAATGTATTTGATAGTATTTCGCAGATTGCTAATGTTTCTTTACTCGGCAATAAAGCCAAGAAACCTGATAGCGTAGATTTCCCGGCAATGCTAAAAGTGTTTAATCAACAAACATATAATCAAAATTTCCCTGATATGTGTGTGTGGTATAATACAATTAACGCTGATCCGGCTTTTCAATACATTGACGCATTTAATAATAGAACAAAACATACCTGTGATGTATACTTGAAGGTATCAATGGATTTTTTGGGGGATAATCACGCTTCTGATATTAACCCCTTTTTCCGTAAAGATGTTCAACATGACAAAAAAGATATTAGTGGCTACTTGAACGAGATATTTAATTTCGTTTCCAAATCGTTTGACAGTTTTATGGTAGAGTTAGCCAAAGAATATCCAAAGAAAATTTATTTACAGAATCGCTACAACAAATTAAAGGGCTGGCAAAAAAAATGAAAGATACTCCTGACTCTGATTTTGCAGTTGCCTATATTGAAACTTCAGATGATATTTCCACTATGCCAGAAGAAATTAGTATCCTACTTCTCAACAAATGTGAAGATGGAACTATTTATTGTAAGAATTGTAGTCTTGATACAATTCTGGTCAAAAAGGCTGGAACCGAGCATGAGTACATTGGCCGTTATATAGCAGATGACCCATGCGGCGATGATACACTATTGCGATATAGAAAATATCATAAAGATACAGTCACAGGAGAAATTGCATTTTTCAAAACCACCTTGGAATGGAAGGAAAAGCCCATTTTCTACAAAGTTAATCCATTCATTGACTTTACCGCAATAAGTGATGATAACGAGTTCTTAACGAGAATACAGCTTCCGTTTTAACCCCAGAGGCGTGGTGCTGACTATAAAGGCCAGCACCACGCCTAATTATTTTTCCACCAGCGCAGACAACTCCGTGAGTACATCGGACACCCGGCCCCAGAGCTTTTCATAGTCCCGCTGGAGCCCGGTGATCTCCTCCGGGTACACGCCGAAGGTGTTGGCATGGACGGCTACCTGATTGAGATTGTTGGCGCACCGCCGCTGTAAGGACACCAGCTCCTTGACCGAAGCAAGGTCTACATGGAGGATATAGCCGTTTAAGGCCATCTTTCGCATATAGGCCCCGGCGTTGGTAATACCCGCCTCGGCCATGCGCCGCTGTATCTGGGTCAACTCGTCCGCCGTGACCATCACATGAAGGTGCCTGTCACGCTTGCGCCGGGCCGTCAGCGTTCCTCCCGTTCCCGGCTCCGCTTGTGGGCGGGCGGCTCCTTCACTCTGTCCAGCTCCTTTTTCTCCGGCCCCTTTGGGAGCGGCGAGGGCGGCAGGTTGTTCAAAATGCCGTCCAGCATATTGCCATTCTGTTCCTCGGAGAGCTCGACTGTCAGCAGGTGGTTGTCTTTTTCGTTCATAGCGTCCTCCTATCTGTCCTCATGGGACTTGTTGTATTTGGTCTTGTCGGGCTCCTTCGGGGGCTCCACTCTGCGGGCCGCCTCCTTGAGCTGGGCTGTGATGGAAGGCCGGGCCGCCCGGTCAGGGTTGCCGGGAGCCGGGCGCAGCTCATAGTCCTCCATCTGCTTTTCAGTCAGGGGCTTCAAATAGGCCAGTTCGCCCCATGCCCGCATAGTGCCGCCCTCCACCATACGCCGCTCGTCAAAGTTGATGATTTCCACGGGAGCGTTGCCGGGCGGCTTCGGGAAGGTGCCGAGGTCAACGGGACGCTGGGTAGAGTAATAGCGGTAATACTCTGCCTGCTCATGACCCCCGGTGCGCTCATGTACGCTAAACAGTTCCTTGTAATCGGCCACACGCTTGGCAAAGTCCTTTTCCGCTGTCTGACCGTTGCTGTGGTAGTGGCCCCAATAGTAGTCCTTCTGGCCGTTCTCCGTTTCGGTAAACTGCCATGTGACAAAGGGACTGGGGGCCGCTTCGTCAAAGCCCAAAGCGAAGCCCCGGCCATTGTCAAAGGTAACGGATTTCAAAATCTCATAGCCTTGATTGCTTTCTATGTGTTTTCCTCCTTTCTGACCTCGGGCCAAGTTGGCCCGAGGTGATGAAATGTTACGAAATACCCATCCAAACCGGGGCAAAAGGTATTAGGATATTCAGACCCGGAAAAGTGGTTCAAAAAAGCCTAATATTCCGGGCTTTTTCAAGAGGCAAATCGTAACGGGGCTACTTGTTTTTATCACGCTTTTTCCTCATGCGCTCCCGGCTCCTTCTGCGGTTTCCCTCGGCCTTGCAGGCTTCGGAGCAGTAGGCTTGCCGCCCCTCCGGGAGAAAGGGCCGCCTGCAAATAGCGCACAGGCGGGTGTCCGGGGCCGGGCTGTCCTCGCAGATGGAAGCTACCAGCAACGGGTCAAGGGGCAGAACGACCTCCCGGAAGTAGCGGCAATAGGCCCCTGTCCAACACTTGCCAAGCATATAACACTCACAATCCAGCGGCAGGCAGCCATACTCCCGGTCATAATTGGCGCACATCTCCGTGACCAGTTTTCGGATACCCTTTCGCTCGTCACGGGTCAGTTCCCGGCACATCAGGACTTCGGGCCAACTTGGCCCGAGGGGCGAAACTTCTTGCGGCAATGGCCTTTTCTGTTGCCGCACTCTTTCAAGTGGCGGCATCCGGCACAGCGGTCAGCGCCGCCACGGCCCGGGCAGGGGATCTCTTTCATCATCTTTTCGTAGGGGCTGTTGGTAAAGTTCATTCCTCGTCCTCCGTTTCTTCCTCAGTCTCCATATCTCCATAGGGGTCGGCTTCATCGTAGTCGTAATCGTCCTCGTCCAGCCCAGCGGCTTCATGCTTCGGGCGGTAGACCTTGAAATAGTAGGCCGCACCACCGCCCACCAGCGCCACGGCGGCAACCATCAGAAGATTGCCGACAGGAAAGGCTGTGTCTTTTTCCGGTTCAGGCTCCGGCTCGGGAACAGGTTCCGGGTCAGGTTCGGGCTGGACAACCGGCTCTGTTACTTCGGGCTCCGGGTCTGCTTCTGCGAGAGCCAGAAGGTCTTTTTCCGTGACAGCGTTCAGGAAATACACATTGTTCTCGGTGCGCTGACGGTCAATGACCAGATAAAACACATTTTCGCTGGGGGTGGTAATCGTAAAAAACTCCTTGCCGTCCTCGTCGGTAGCATTATCCACCACCGTACCCGTTCCATCTGGGGTGAAGGGCTTAGTAGTGGTTTCCTCGGCAGCAGGCGGCTCGGTTTCTGCAACGGGCTCGTTACTCTGGGCGTAGGCTGTGGCGCTCATGCAGGTAAAAGAAAACAGGGCGGCAGTCAAAACCGCAGCCCTGCGAAAAAACTTATTCTTCATGTTCGGTATCCTCCTTTGCTTCATCAGACTTCGGGCCAAGTTGGCCCGAAGCGGTAATGCCGGGATTGCTGAAAAACTCAGCCAGTTCGGCGGGCGTCAGTTTCAGAGAACGAACAGCCTGAACAATCATGCTGTTTTCTTCTTCCTGACGCTGTTTCTCCAAATCCCGGATTTTGGTCTGCCACTCGGCAGCCTTCTCACGGGCCTTCGACAGCTCTTTGTCGATTTTTTCAAGTTTGGTCATGGATAGCTCCTTTCTGAAAATCAGTTCAAACGCCCAAAGGCGTAAAAGTGTTCCTGCCAGTAACTTGTATTGATACTGGCGTATTTAATAGGGTCGCCCGCATGGATCATCATTCCGCCGCCTACATAGATACCCACATGGGAAACGGGGCCATCGCAAGCATAGGTTTTCGTGAAGAAAATCAAATCCCCGGGCTTTGCGTCGGCGGGTGATACATAGGAGCATTGGTTGAAAATCCCCGTGGCTGTGGTGCGTGGCAGGCTATGAACGCCGCTTGCCGTGTAAACCCAGCAGACAAAACCGGAACAGTCGAAGCTGGTACTTGGAGAGGAGCCGCCCCACACATAGGGCCAACCCAGATACTTTTCAGCCTCCGAAATCAGCGCCGCAAAGGCCGGGTCGGAAAGGGCCTCACCCGGAATGGTATAGTCACTTCCGGGGTCATAGCTGCCTCCGCCGCTTGTGTAAATGTCATCCCACAGATAAGGCTTGTTGCCTTTGAGCTCCAAGGTTATGTCGTAGATTTCCTTCTGTTCGGCGTCCAAGAGGGAGCCCACTACCATGGGGAGGGTCTTGTTCTGGAGCCGCACATGGAGAATGTAATACTCATACGGCACTTCATAGGTGTCGGTGTGGGTCGTTCCATCCTCGTCCCTCCATGTGTCCGTTTCGGTGCGGTAGCGTATCTCCACTTCCTCGGTCAGCGTCAGTTTGTACTGTGCCTCAAACAAGGCCCGGAGTTCTCCCTGCACATTCTCCCGGGTGTAGGTGCGGAGCTTGGCAATCAGGTAAGAGGTCAGCTCATAGGGATTGTGGCCCAGCTCGTCTACATTGTAGCGGTACTCGTCATAGCCGGGATGGGTGCGCTCTATGTTGGCGATTTTCTCCCGGAGCTCATTTTCAAGGGCGGTATAGTCCTCGTTGGCCCCTAAAATATCCTCGTCCTCGGCGGTGTAGGAAGTCCCCACCACGGCGTTCATCATGCCCGTACCCAACGATGGAAGGGCGGAGAAAACGGAGTTGAGTATCAGGAACAGGCAGAACAACAGCAGAACAATGACAGCGCCGCCCTTATGCCGCCGCACGAATTGGGCTGCATAGGCCGCCGCTTTCTCGGTGGTGGTTGCTGCTGCTCCCGCCGCCTTGGCGGTCTGACTTGCGGCCTCACGGGCCTGCTTGGCGTATTCCCGCTTGATTTTCCACTTCTGGGCCATGCGGGAAAGAAAAGTGCTGTTTAGTTCCGGGTTCTCCTGCACCATTTTCTGATAGTGGAGGTCTGCATTGGCCTTTATTGTTCGCCGTTCCCACTTCCTGACCTGACGGGCTGGGTACTCCCTGATACGCCGCTTGGCGTAACGGCTAACCTTATGCGCCCCGGCCTCTGTTAAAAGCTCGGTCTTGTGAGCTCCTTCCACACCAACATTTTCGTGCTCGACCTCATGGATTTTGCGGTGTCCATAGGCCCACACACCAGCCCCCGCCACCATGACCGCCTGTTTGGGAAGGCTGGGCGGCTTCGGCGACTCCTGACGGGATAGCTTTTCCTTTGCCATTTCCAGCCGGACAGCGGAATGTTCCGCCTTGGCCTCGGCTCGTTCTTTCTTTTTCTCCCGCTTGTCTTTCTGGTCTTTGCGGGCGGCCTGCTCCTCACAAACGGTATCTTCCCTGGCTTCACCCTCCTGCCGCAAGCGGGAGGAAGGCTTTTCCCGTTCACCGTCCTGCCTGAATTTCCAGGTGCTCTGGGACTTCGGGCCAACTTGGCCCGAAGCCTGCTCCCCAGCCTGATGGGTCACTTCTTCCTCAGTGAAGTGGAGCCGCCCACGCTTTACCCGTTTCTCACCGTTTGTTTTCTTCGGGTCAACCTGTCCCGAAGCGTCCTTACTCATTCTGGGCCTCCTTTTCCTCCGGGCGGGTAGTCATAATGGAGTAGAGTTTGGTATTCTTCGGGAAACGGTCAACAAACGGAATGGTCACATTTCCGAAGAACAAAAGCCCTTCGCCGGGATTGGAGTGGGTCACATAGGAAAGCTGATGGGGGCTGATACCCAACTGCTTCGCCAAAATTTGCCTGTCTCCCTGTGCCTGTGACAAAAGCACCATGAAGTCAGAGTTTTCAAAAATGTTCTCGATCTGACGGCTGGCAAGGAGGTCTTTCACATTCTGGGTCAGGGCGCTGGGAACACATCCTTTTTTACGGAGCATTTTCCAGATAGTCACAAAATAGCTGGAAGTCAACTCGTCCTGCAACAGCACATGGAACTCGTCGTAATAGCACCATGTAGCAATACCGCGGGAGAAGTTGTAGGAAACCTGATTGTTGGACAGGTCGTTGAGAATGTGCATGGCAATTTTGCGGAGCCCGGAGCCCAGCTTCTTCAAATCGAAGCACAGCACTCGGGCGTTTTTATAGTCCACATTGGTTTTGTGGTTGAACAGGTTGAGAGAGCCCGACACATAGATTTCAAGGGCCGTTGCCAGCCGCTTTGCCTCGGGTTCGCTCTGCTGGCACAGAAGGTCATACAGATCTTGAAGCGTCGGCATGGGGGCGTGTTCCGGGTCGTTGAGCAAATCCCGGTACACCATGCGGGCGCAACGGTCAATGATGGTGCGCTCGACGGGCTGTAAGCCGTCCTTGCCGCCAACAATCAACTCCATGAGTGAAAGAATGAAGTCGCATTTCAGACTGATAGGAGAAACCTCGTCATCCATACTCAAATCCAAATCCATAGGATTGATGAAATGCGGGCTGTTGGGGGCAATCTCCACCACAAGCCCATCCTTCCCAAACTGACGCACCAGCGGGGAATATTCGCCCATGGGGTCAAGGATGATAATGCGGTCATTGGTGGCAAGAAACACATTCACAAGTTCCCGTTTTCCGCTGAAGCTCTTGCCGCTCCCCGGAACGCCAAGGTACAGCCCGTTAGGGTTTTTCAGCTTCTTGCGGTTTGCCATGATGACATTATGGGAAAGGGCGTTCAGGCCGTAATAGATGGCCTCGCCGTCCATGCGGAGCTCCTGCGTCATAAACGGAACGAAAATCGCCGTGGAGCTGGTTGTCATGCCACGCTGTATCTCAATCCCGTTGTAGCCGAGGGGCAGACTGGACACAAGGCCCTGCTCCTGCTGGAAGTCCAGCCGCTTCAAAAGGCAGTTGTACTTCTGCATGATACCCGATACTGTGAACAGGTCGTTGTCCAGCTCTCGGCGGGTGGCGGCGGTATTTACCACAAGGAAGGTCAAAAGAAACATTCGCTCGTTGCGGCTCTGCAAATCATTCAACAGGTTCTTGGCGTCCTGACTGAAAGTAACGAGGTCAGGGGGAAGAATGTCCATGTCGTAACCGCTTCGGACGGCTTTTTTCTGTTCTTCCACCTTCATCTTGTCAATGTCGCTGACTTTGCCCTTGATGGTTTTGATGGCCTTGGCCTGATCGACGGTCTGAATGTGCATGGTAATGGTCATTTCAGCGTCTACCTCCAACAGCTCGGCAAGGAGCTTGTCGGAGAGCTCGGAGGCCATAATCTGCATATAAGAGGCCGCTCCCCAAGTGGAGCCCATGCGAAACAGCCGGGTCTGGCGGAAGTCAAAGCTGGTAGGGGCAATAAAATCTTTCGTTCCCATCCCGGTCTTGGGTATCATATCCCATGTGAAGCGGAAAGGCTCTGTGCCGCCGGGGTGAAGTTGGCCGTGGAGTATCTCTAAGCGTTCCAGCCCGTTCAGGGCCCGTGACTGTACGCCCAGCTTTTTGAAGTTGCTGGAAATGTCAGCTTCTACACGCTCCAGCCGGGGCCTTGCGGCGGCGAGGCTATCCGCCGACACGCCGAAGGTCAACAGCTTTGTCCGCACAATGCCGTTGTTGCTCTTGGCAATCTGGCCCTCCAGCATTTCCACATACTCACTCCGCATATCGCTGTACCCGTCCTCCTTCATGGGGATATTGAGCTTATATTTGCTCTCGGGGCGGCTTCGGTGGTTGATAAAGGAAAGCTGGAACGGAAGGGAGCTGTCGAAGGAATTGAGAAAAGCGCAGTAGCCGTCAAAGATGGCTGATTGGTCATCAGCCTGCGCCAACTGATAGTTAATGTCCTCGTATTCCATGCTCTTGGTATAGAGCCTGTCATTGACCCGACAGATACCGTCCTTGAAAATCTCCCGGTACGGGATGGTCTGCTGTGCGGTCTGCGGACCGACCTTTCTTGCCGGGGCCTGCTTCTTGGGCTTACGGTTAGGACGCTTTCTTTCTGCGCCCGGCCTTGCTGTCTTTGCGTTGGTCTGCAATCGGGTGTTCCTCCTTTCTGCTCAGAAAAGTGTAAAAATTATCGGTTTTATAGGGCCTGACCTTCGGCAATAAAAACCGTGTTCGGATGATGTTGCGGAGCACCTTTTCAAAAGGAAGCCCGTCTTTTTCAAACATGGCGAACAGAAAACACGGCATCATCAGCCCGATCATCAGGAACAGAGCCGTACTGTTCCCAATGTGAGAACGGGTAAACAGGTAAAACGGAATACCGATACCGCCCGCTATGGAGAAACAAATAAGCTGGCGCTTCGTCAAGTTGAAGGCCAGCTTTGTTTTAATTCGGCTCAAATCGTTAGGTACTGGCACATAGGCCAAAGAAATCACCTCCTTGGTGCTTCGGGCCAACTTGGCCCGAGGTCATCGTTCTGTCTGACGAGCTGGTGCCTCCTTTCTGGCGGACTGCGCCGCCTCAAGGCCCGACTGTCTGGCCCGCCAATACTCGGGGTTGTACCGCTTGATAGAGCGGTTGATATTTTCCTCAAAGGCGGCCTTATCTTTGATACGCTCGGGGATCTTCCAGAGTTTTTTGTCTAAAAGCTCCCGCAGTACCACTTCCTCCTGTGTATCTTCCTCAAAACAGAGGTAGCCGCCACGCCGAAAGCCGCACCGCTTGGCTGCCGGGGATAGAAAGGCCGCCACATCGTTTGAAACCATCGTCCCGCCATGGCTGGCTGTGCTCACAAGGAACACGCCGGGGCAGAGCGTGTCGCAGGTCTGTACCGCTCCCCACGGAGATTTGTTCGGCTCCTGATACATTTTTGCCTCCTTCCAGCTTCGGGCCAAGTTGGCCCGAGGTATGATTTAATGGGCTCCGAATATGGACTTTGACAGGCTCCCGGTCTTAAAGAGCACGAAAACAAGGAGCACCGTGTAGCCTACACATTCCCAGATAGCGGCCATCATATCGCCGCTCGTAGCGATACTCTGCACCAGCACGGCGTAAATTGCCATGCACACCATAATGAGCATCCCCTGAAAGCCGATGGCGAACAGGGATTTGAAATAGTTGTGGCCCATGTGGCCTGCCTCCCGGTTTGCGCTGGTGGCAAAGGGAATGGGTGCAAGGCTCGTCATCAGGTAAATTTCAATCATGCGCCCGTAGACGATAACGAAAATCACGATATTCAGAGCCGTCATGGTAAACTGCACGAAGAACGATTGCAGGAAAATACCGAGGAGCGGCCCCAGTTCCATGGCTTCAAGCTGGGTCTGCATATCGTTCAGCACATCCGGCGTGATGGCGGTGGAGCCTTGTATCAGGCCCGCCGACTGCTGGATGACCTGTTGAGACACATCAAACACCGCCATGACGATATTGAAGGTGTTAGACAAAATCAGCACCGCCACGAAGGTCTTGAAAATCCATTTGAAGAAAATCCATGTATCGAAGTTGTGTAAATTGTTGTGGTCTATCAGCATTTGAATGAGCTCATAGGTCATCACGAAGGTAAGCACCAGCCCGGCAATAGGCAGGATGACCGTTTCGGAGAGCTGCCGTATCATGGAAAAGACCCCGGCGTTCCATGCCGCCGGGGTCATTCCTACCTGTGCCGCAATCTCTCCGACCTGCTCATTCACACCTGTAAAGAGCCCGCCGAGGTTTCCCATGATACCCTCGACCAACAGCCCTTTGAGCCATTCCGTGATAGCGTCGAAGATACTTTGCATAGCTTACTCCTTTGCGAAGATTAGAATAGGTTTGCCAGAAGCGGGATCAGGTTCATACCCAGCAGGACAATGCCGCCGCCAGCCATGAGCTGCTTCATACCCTGCGATTTGGAGGCAGGGTTGTCGGCTCCGTAACCTTCCAAGAGGTTGACGATACCCCATGCGCCGAGGCCGCAGCCGATAGCCATAACGAGAACCTTCAGAGTGTCAACAGCAGAAGCGAAAAATTCCATATACATTTCCTCCATTTGATAAAAGATTGAATTGTGGGTATCAAAAAAGCCGCCCTTTCAGGCGGCCTCCGGCCTCGGGCCAACTTGGCCCGAAGTCCATCTATCAGTTAAACGAAATCGTCTGCGCTGTCCAAATCATCATAATTGAGAATGTCAGCGTCCTCGTCAGAGGCGTCCACCTCATACACCGTGTATTCTTCCTCGGGCTTTAGTCTCAATCGCCGGGAAGTCAGGCGTCCCAGATGGAAGGCGTTTCGTTTACTGTCATGTTCCGCTGTGTAGCGGTAGTTGGGGTGTTGCTTCAAATCATACTTGGGTGAAAAGAATGGGGGCAGACCCCGAAGCTGTAACAGGCACTTGTTTCCGGGCATGGTGGTGATCTCGCTGGTTGTCAAAAGCTCCCGCCCCAGACGCTGGGTATTGAGTCCATAGCTTTCGGACTGGCCCCGTGTGCGGCTGTCTGTCTGCATGGAGATCGTCGCTTTTCCCAGCCAGTTTTCCGAAATGTCCTTTAGCGTGGAAGCCTCCCGGCCTCCCAGAAACACAATACTGTCCATATTGCCCATGATGGTTTCGGCATGGTCTTTATAAAGGGCTTTGCACTGGCTCATAGCCTGATAGAACAGGGTCAGACTGATTTCTCTTGACCGAATAACGGCCACGATTTTCTCCAGCCCCGGCACCTGCCCGGTGTTGGCCGCCTCGTCCCACAGTACACGCACATGGTGGGGCAGACGGCCACCGTATTTGTTGTCGGCCCTCTCGCACAGAAGATTGAACATCTGCGAAAATGCAAGGGCTACGATAAAGTTATAGGTGCTGTCCGTATCGCTTATCAGGAAGAACAGGGCCGTTTTCTCGTCCCCGAGTTTATCAAGCTCCAACTCGTCATAGCTCATAATCTCCCGGAGCTCCGCTATATCAAACGGGGCAAGCCTTGCGCCGCAGGAAATCAGTATGCTTTTGGCGGTTTTGCCGCTGGCCAGCTTGTATTTGGCATATTGGCGCACAGCGAAGTGCTGGGGATTGCGCTTTGCAAGGCCGTCAAACATATAGTCCACAGCGTTTTTGAAGCTCTCGTCATCCTCCCGGACTTCCATGCTGTTTATCATTTCCACCAGCGTATTCATGTTCCGTTCTTCCTCCGGCCCCTCAAAGACGATATAGGCCACAAGAGCACAGTACAGAAGGGTTTCCGCTTTCGTCCAGAACTCGTCACCTTCCTTGCCGTCCCCCTTGGTATTGGCAATCAGGGCGTTGACGAACTTCAAAACATCGCTTTCCGTCTTGATATAGGCCATGGGGTTGTAGTGCATGGATTTTGAAAAATCTATGCTGTTGAACACCTTGACCTTGTAGCCCTTCTTCTTTTGCAGAAAATAGCCGCATTGGGAGAGTGTGCCGCCCTTGGGGTCTACCACCACATAGGAAGAATGAGCCTGCAAAAGCTGGGGCGTGAGCCAGAAGCGGGTCTTGCCCGAGCCTGACGAGCCGATGACGCAGGCGTTCAGATTGCGGGCGTTGGCCGGGATTTTGGGCCGGGTGTTCATGGTCAAGAACTCCGTCCCGGTCAGGATGACATTGTTTTCAAACTTGGGGTCAACAAAGGGCTTTATATCTGCCTCTGTACCCCAGCGGGCCGAGCCATATTCCATATCCCGGCGAAATTTCCGGGCCTTTTTGATTTTGGACTGTACCACGAAATACAGTATCACGGCCCCAGCTACACCTACGGCAAGGTCAAGGAGGCCCAGCCCCGGTGCATAGCTCTGAAATACCGGGCCGATGGTCTTGACCATACCGAACAGCTTTTCTCCGAAGTTGGCTCCCGCCGCCATGCGGTAGGCTGTGCCGCACTTGGAGAAAAACCAAAATGCTATGAGATAAGGGAAATATGGAAGTACATATTTCTTGATTTTCTTACTTATCGTTCCTCCTTCACCGCCTCTCTGACCTGTTCTTTCTGCTTTGGCCTTGCCGCAATCTGCTCTACGAATTGTCGAAGCTGACCGAGGATAGATGGCCTGTCCTGACTGCGGCCCATGACCTTTTCCGTATATTTGCCGAAAGCCGCTTGAATGGCGTCGGCCTGATCTGCCTTGAAAAACAGCAGATAGTGGCCGGGGCCTGTCTTGTGGAAAGCGTAGTCCACATGGAACTCCTTGGCGATACGGTCAAAATCCTTGGGAGCCCCCACATATTTCATGGCGCTTTTACCGCCATGGTGGTTCATCAGTTTCCGCACGCTCTGCCGACCCTTGGGCCGTTTGGCGGCTTCTTGTTGTTTTGCAATTTCCGCAAATACCTTTTTGCAGGCCGCAGCCAGCACCTTACCCGAGAGCTTGGCCGCTTTCACGGATATAGCGATTGTCCGTTCTTCTACATATTCCTGCATACTGCCTCCTTTCCTCCGAGTGGGTCAGAAAACCGGACGCCTCGGAACATCGCCCGGAAGGGAGAACCTCGGGCCAAGTTGGCCCGAGGTCTACCGTTCCTCATGGAAAGGCCCCACCTTCTCCTTGTGAGGAGTAGGTGGGGCCTCCTTAAACTGCTTGATTGCCGCCAGAATAGAATGGGTTTCCTCCTTCTCGTCCCGGGCGTGGACTTTGGAAATGCGGTACTCGTCTGGAATATCGTCCAGCCCGGTATAGTGCTCCACAAAGGTACTTCGATTATCCGCCACATAGCCACCAGGAGCGAAGTGGCCGCCGTCATTGATACGAATATCTCGCCCGTATGCCTCATAGTCGATGTAGTCAATCAGGTGTTCAGGCACCTGCATAGCCTCAAAATCCTGAATATACATACGGCCCAGTTCTTCTTCGCTGTTGACATCGGAGTAAAAATCAAAGCAGTCAAGGTTCTGTGTCAGGTTGATTAAGTCCTTGACACTGCTTGTGTATTCTCCAGCATCCATGACCGCCTCCAGCTTTTCCAGCTCGTCCGGGGTCATTTCTTCCAGAAGATGTGCTAAGTAATTGAGCTCGTCAAGGCTTTCATATTCCCCGAGGTGGTCAGTCAGCCCAAGAATATCACTGTCATAGTCGGTAATGAAATACTCCTCATACTGTTTTCCGTCTATACCAATCCGGGAAAAGAGGGCCTGTACTTCCTCGGCAGTCGTAGGAAATCTCAGATATTCCCCAACCCCGGCCCCTCGCTCCGGGTAGAGCCCCAGATTGGTCACATAGGCTTCAAACATCGTGGCGGCCCTGCTGGTTGACCGTCAGGATACCGTCAATGGTAGTGGCCGTGATGTTCAGCCGCTTGGCTACGGCAATATCGTTTTTCACATCCTCGTCCACCTCGTCACCGCAGACCACAAGCACATGAGAGCGGCGTAGCATATCCCGGCGCATATCAATCCCGTTTTTGTGTTCCTCCGGGATAGCGTCGTTGATAAACAACGGCAGATAAAGAATAGGGCAAATAGGAGAAAAGCCCGCTTCGTATGCCATGCGGCAATAGCGGGCGGCCAGCTCCATATCGGTATCAGGGTCGCCGCACCATGCGGCGGTAATATACGCTAAAGGTCTTTTCATGGTTTTGTACCTCCGTTTCTACATATTAAAAGAGCCAGACAGAAGAGCCCAACCCCTCCGCCCCTTCCCGTGGGAAGGGGAACGGCTCAAAGGAATATATATCCCCGTCGCTTGCCGCCTAAAAGCATAACCGGGAGAAATCCGTCAAGGGTGCCTTTGGCACCGCCCATGGCGGCTTTGGCCCTTGACTGATTTTCCCGGATATGCTACCCGAAAAACGGCGACGGGGAATATTTAATATCCTTTGAGCTTCGGGGTGCGGGGCAGAGCCCCGCATACTGCCTCGGGCCAAGTTGACCCGAAGAAGCGTTACTTTTCCTGCTGGGCGGCCTTTTTCTCCGGCTTGGCCACTTCCTTCTGCTGACCCTTCCAGTCATCCAACAGCTTGATAATCTGGTCTTTCATTTCCCTCGGAGTGGTTTCCTTCCCGAAGTATTTGCCCAGTTCTGCACCAGTTAAAATCACTTTGTCTACCTCCTTTTTATCCTCCATCATAATTCCGTCGATCACATCGCCATTCAGAACGCCCTTCTGGTCAAGCTCCCTCATGCGCTGGGCCTGCGAGAGCGAAGGGGCCGACTGCTGGCCTTCAATGGCAACGGCGATATACCTCTGATTTTTGGGCTTGATATAAGCCAGCTCCACCGCCGGGGTAAACTTGATTTGCCCGGCGTCCATCATTTTCTGCAAATCAGGAACAAGGTCATTGAGCTTGATATACCGCTGCACCTGTTTGACAGTCATTTTGTTGCGCTCGGCCACGATCTCATTGGAGCGCCGTCCAGCGTCCTTCGGGTCAAGTTGGCCCGAAGTGGCCTCCTTGGCTCCTTGATGCTTGATGGCCTCCAACTGCATTTTCAGGGCCTTGGCCCGTTCACTCGGCAAGATATTCTCACGCTGGTTGGTATTGTCCTCCACCATCTGCGTGATGGCCTGCTCGTCTGTCAGATCACGGACGATACAAGGCATATCCACGAAGCCCGCAAGTTCGCTGGCCTTCTGGCGGCGGTGGCCCGACACGATTTCATACCCGCCGTCCTCACGGGGACGGACGATAGCAGGCTGGGTCACGCCCTTATCCCGGACGCTGGACACCATAGCCTTCATTTCCTCGTCATTACGGACTTGGAAGGGATGATTTTTGAAGGCGTGGAGCTCGGACAGCTTGATATAAACAATCTGTTCCTCTTTGCCCGGGCGGGGAGCCTCGGTAGGAGCCGCAGGCGTTTCAGCCTGAACGGGAGCCTTTACCTCGGGCGTAGCCTTGGCGGGCTTGGGAGCCTTGGGGGCTTTCTCCGATTTCTGGCTGGGAGCTGGTTTCTGTGCCGCTTTATCCTTCTTGCTGGGAGCCTCTTTCTGTCCGGGAGAAGTAGTTTTTTCCTTGTCTGCCTTAGGTGGACGGCCCCGGCGTTTCGGGGACTGGGGGTGTTCCTCCTGCTTGGCCCCAGCCTCCTTGGAAGGAGCAGGAGAAGCCGCCTTTTCCGGGGCTTTTGCCTCCTGCTGGGCGGCGGCCCGCTCCGTGGCCTTCTTCTCGGCCATAATTTCAGAGAAGTTAAAGACCGACACGCTGGCGGCCTTTTGCTCTTTGGGAGCGTCTGCGGCCTTGTCCTGTGAAACTGGAGCCTCCTGTGCGGGAGCTTCGGCCTTATCCGGGGCGAGAACCTCGGGAGCGGGCTGTTCCTGCTTGGGAACCTGTGCGGCTGCTTCGGGCTGGGCCGGGGCAGGGCCAGAGCCCGGCCCTGTTGCGTCAGTTACGATTTTTGCTTTTTCATCGGCCATTCGCATTTCCTCCTTTTTATTTGATGGCATGAAAAAAGGGCCTGACCTCTTACAGTCAAGCCCCGCTTGTAGGGATACCTCCTTTCTCTGCCTATGAAAAAACCGCCCTGTGTCTCATTAGGGCGGTGATTTCAGTAGGTTGGCAGTCCATATTTGGTTGTTTTATTGTGTATCCCTTTGTCCACCGACGCAAGCAAAAAAGCAGCCCCTCCTTTCTCAGGATGAGCTGCTTCCGTACCTACCAAAAAGGGGCTTGCGGAAAGGTGTACTTTACTGTAATGCGTCAATTGCGAAAAAAATCTTTATTTTGTTGTTGGAAAATCATAGATTTTATGATAACATAGAATGAAGAATTATCGGGTGGGCACTACAATAAAGTACACTTTTTAGCAAGATTTTGCCTTTACAGCAATCCCCTCTTTTCGTATATTTCCGCCCGATACCGGAAGCTGGACAGCGGCATTCCGCATTCCTTTGCCGCGGCCGTTCCTGTGATAGCCCCCTTTTTCCAGCGCTGGTAGACTGCGTGGAAGTTCTCCGGCAGGGGCTTCGGCTTGCGGCCGAAGCGGACGCCTTTGGCCTTTGCGGCGGCAATGCCCTCTGCCTGCCGCTGCCGGATGTTGACCCGCTCATTTTCCGCCACAAAGGACAGGATTTGCAAAACGATGTCGCTCAAAAACGTACCCATCAGATCCTTCCCCCGGCGGGTGTCCAGAACCACAATATCCGCACCCTTTTCCTTGGTCAGAACCCGCCATTGCTGCTGAATCTCCTCATAATTCCGCCCGAGACGATCGATGCTCTTGACGTAGAGCAGGTCGTCTTTTTTGATTCTGCGCAATAGTTTTTTGTACTGAGGCCGGTTGAAATCCTTCCCGGACTGCTTGTCCAGAAACAGGTTTTCCGGCGGAATTCCGGCGCTTTTCAAGGCGATGCACTGCCTGTCCTCGTTCTGCTCCCGGGTGCTGACCCGGATATAGCCGTATGTAGCCATAAGTTTCCCTCTCTATACTGTTTATTTTTCTCAACCAGTATAGCAGAGATTGCAAAAATGCCTTTGCCCATTTTTGCATACTGTGGAAAAACTGTGGAATCCTACCCGGGAGGTGAGGCAGTTGTATTCCGGGGAAGTGAATCATGAGAACATTACAAAAATTTTCGAGGGCGCGGGGGATTTTATCCAGCGTCCCCTGCGGTGCAACGGCGTTCGGCTCTATGCCTACGCCATCGACGGCCTGACCTCCGGCGGGGATACCTCGGAATATGTGCTCCGCCCCATTACGGACAATTTGACCGGCCAAACGGCCCGGACGCTCTATGACGAGGCGCTGCTGGGCAACGTCTATAACAGCGTGGCGGACCCTTGCAAGGATCTGGATACGGTGGCGCGGAAGCTGGTCAACGGCTTCTGCGTGATCCTGTTCCCGGGAGCCGGGGCCATTGCCTTCGAGGTCAAGACCGGGGAAAAGCGGAGTATTTCCGCCCCGGAAGTGGAGAATACCGTCAAAGGCCCCAAGGACGCCTTCGTGGAGACCGTCCGCTCCAATACCAGCCTGATTCGCCGCCATCTGCGCACCCCGGAGCTGCGGCTCTGGGAGACCCAGGTGGGACGGAGATCCCTGACCAATGTGACCGTGGCCTACATCGAGGGGCTGACGGATAAAACGCTGGTCCAGCGGATGCGGCGGCGGTTGGAAGAGATCGACGTGGACGGCTTCCTGGCGCCCTCCGCCGTGGAGGAATACGTTACAGGCTCCAGAAAGACGGCTTTCCCGCTGATCCAATATACCGAGCGGGCGGATAAATTCTGCGCCGGGCTTCTGGAGGGGCGGGTAGGGCTGTTGGTGGATGGCCTGCCTCTGGGCTATCTTGCCCCCGCGGATCTGGGTTATCTCATGGAAAGCCCGGAGGACTGGAGCCGGGACTATCTCAGCGCGTCTTTTTTGCGGATACTGCGGTATGGGGCCCTGATTCTGGGGCTGATTCTGCCGGGACTTTACATCGCTCTGGCTGTATTTCACCAGGAGATGATTCCCCTGCCCCTGCTGCGCTCCATCATTGAGAGCAAGAAGGATGTGCCATTCTCCACGGCTGCGGAAGTGGTAAGCCTGCTGCTGGCCTTTGAGCTGCTGCAGGAATCCGGCATCCACCTGCCCCAGGCCGTGGGACAGTCCGTGTCTACCATTGGCGGCATCGTGGTGGGCACGGCGGCGGTGGACGCGGGGCTGGTATCCCCGGCGGCTCTGATTGCCGTGAGCATTGCGGGGGTCTGCGGCTTTGTGCTGCCCAACCGGGATCTGGCGGAAGCGCTGCGGCTATGGCGGCTGGGATTTGCGCTGATCGCCGCCGTGGCGGGGCTGTTCGGCCTGACGGCTGGCCTGATTGTGCTGGTGGGCCATCTGGCGGGTCTGCAATGCCTGGAAGTGCCCTATCTGGCGCCCTTTCACATGGGGCAGGCTTCCGTGCTCCGGGACCGGATGGTGACGGACAAATTCCGGGATTCCCTGCTGCACCCGGAGGATGGGAGGAAGCAGCTGTGAAAAAATGGATCCGGCTGGGCGCGCTCCTGCTGCTCCTGCTGCCCCAGAGGGGGACGGAGGTGGGGGAGCTGCTGCCTGTGGAGGTTTTGCTGGTAGAAAAAGAGGCGGGGCAGTATGCGATAACAACGGACACGGGAAATTCTGCCCGGGGTGACAGCCTGAAAGCGGCCATGGATACCCTGCGGAACACGGCGCCGGGGGTGATTTTTTTGGACACCGCGGACTATGTGCTGCTGACCGAAGAGACGCTGAGCTGCATGGATGCCTTGCAAGGCTTTGTACGGCCCGGCACAAAGGTCTACACTGTGGAGGGGGAGGCGGATCCGGAGAAGCTGGGGGCTTTCCTGCGCGCCCATGGCCCGGATACCCCGCTGTACCGGATCATAAAAGAAGCGAAAATGGTACCGAAACTGCGTCTGGAGGGAGACTGGCATTTTGAAGGGCGGTAAGGAAAAAGGCGGCATCCCGGCGGGATCACTGGCGGCCCTGGCCCGAACGGCTGCCGGGGCACCCTGGCCCGGTGTGCTGCTGATGAGCGCCGGCGCGGCGATGCTTCAAGAATTAACGATAGAACAGAGTCCGCCCCGGTGGCTCCAGACTGTGCAGAGCCTGTGGAGCGCGTTCCTGCTGAGTCAGGTCCTTACCTGGGCGGGAGAGAGCTGGCCTGGGGGTGAAAACCGAATTTGGATTGGCCTGATTCTGCTGCTCCTCGCCTGGTGGCTTGTCCGAAAAGGACGGGAGGCGGCAGCGGCTGCGTCGGGCGTACTTGGCATTCTGGAATTGGGACTTCTGGCTGCGGTGCTATTGGGAAGCGTTCGGGAAATAAAACCCGAAAATCTATTGCCTGCCCGGGGCCTGCCGGATGGCTGGCTGCTGGCGGTACTCCTTCTGCCAGGGATTGGACAGAAGCGGAACGGCTTGTGGGCGCTCCCCATCAGTCTGGTAACGGCGGGGGTGGGCGTATGCGGAGCGAATGCTTTTTGGCAGATGAGCCGCTGCGCGTCCGGCTTTGGCTCTGTCAGACGCCTGGAAAGTCTGGCAGCCACGGGGCTGACCATTGGCCTGTTCCTGACGGCGGCAGAGCTGCTATCACGGGAGAATGATACCGATCGTCTGTGGTCGGCTGCGCTAACGGCGGGACTTTTTTTGAGCGGATTTCACCTGAACGGCTGGATCGCGGCAGCCGGCGCAGCACTGGTCTGGTGGATACTCCCGTTGATCTTCCGCCGAAAAGTGACAATATAAGACGAAATGAGAATATGAATTGCAAATTGCAAGTGAAAGCGTAGAAGGAAAAAGAAAAAATAAAAAAATCTGAAAAAACGCTTGACAAATTCTGGTTTTAATGTTACTATCATGAAGCTTTCTGCGAGACACCTCAACGAAAGCGGCTGTACCTTGTAAATTGAATAACGTAAAGACAAACTAAAACACCTTGGACAATTAATGGAATTGTTTAAGCGTAAGCGAAAAACAGCCAACGAAAATTCTTGAGTAATTAATGCTAGAAG
>Ga0129316_1000142_pt1 | contig 52224 bp, 35 predicted proteins | sample Cm1ome_2_FD_94429 | JGI IMG/M metagenome (GOLD analysis project Ga0129316, IMG submission 94429) | Eastern black-and-white colobus group fecal microbial communities from Wisconsin, USA - Cm1022B metagenome | ecosystem: Host-associated > Mammals > Digestive system > Large intestine > Fecal...
AAGAGGACCATCCGCAGGAAGTGCTGACCCTTTCCGCCACCCAGTTGTTCGAGCGCATGAAAGCCGCCCATCCTTCGGTCATGAGGGGCATGACCGCCTACAGCCTGAGCCGTATCCTGCCCCAGCTGGGCGAACGGGTGCATACTGCCAAGGGGAATGTGTACCGAGTGGTGGCATGCTAAACATTCGCCTGTCTTTTATCAGACCAGTTTTAGCCAAACATAAAACAAGTTCAGTTCGTATTTCTTCCGCAATATATAACCTGTAATATCAAATATATTCCTGGATAATTTGTACCTTTGTAGTCACATTGGATAGACATACGAATATGGAACGGAAATTACTGAACCGAATCAAAGTCGTTCTCGCAGAGAAAAATAAGAGCAATAAATGGCTTTCGGAATAATTGGATAAAGATCCTGCTATAATCTCCAAATGGGTTACAAATACTACGCAACCTAATGTGGAGACTTTAATTCAAATATCCAAAATTTTGGATGTAACCGTGGATGACTTATTGAGGACGGAATAAAATAATATGGGGACAGTCAAATTATATAAATATCTTGATTTTACCGGTGGATTGATGATGCTACATTATAGTAATCTTCAATTTACCAATGCTAGGCAGTTGAACGACCCGTTTGATTGCCATCCATCGTTAATTGATTTCTCCAATGTTCCGAAAGAAGCCTGTGAAGGATGGACTCCGGAAATAATCGAAGAATTAAGAAGAGATCCATTTCGCAGAACCAGAGAAGAGGTGTGGATATGTAGCCTTTCCAAAATATATGATTCAATCTTGATGTGGAGCTATTATAGCAAACATAAAGGTATCTGTATTGGTTTGGATATGGAGAAAGCCCAAAAGTATCTTTCGAGAATACAAGGAACAGTCATGATTGGTTGTTCTGAGGTGGAAGTGCAATACAAGGATATTATAGAGAAGCCTGATTATTTCAGGGATGCAAAAGACTTTTTCCATTATCAATTATCTACAAAGTCAAAGGCTTGGGAGCATGAACAAGAGGTAAGGCTGTTTATTTTAGACCCTTGGCCGACATATATGAGTTTATTGCCGGGGCAAAATGATGATAAGGGACCTATTAATTGGAAAGAAGTTCGGGCTTTTCCTGAAATCGGAGGAGAATGTTTTGAGTCTGTCTATTTGGGAATCAATATGAGTACTGATGAGAAATCAAAAATAATAGGCGTTGCACGAAAACTTAATCCTGACATTAAGATTTACCAAATGGGAATTGATGCAAATGCCTTTAAATTGAATACTGAATTGATAAAATAGTAAAATGGCTAAGAAACAGAATAAACTTGTAAAGGAGGAAACCCTTGAAACGATACTTTTCAACTGTCGTAACAGTCTGCGTGGGCGTGCTGCCATGACAGATAAGATGGGATGCAAACGAAATGGAACTTATAAACGCTTTCAAAGTTTTAGGTTATGGAGAAGAATAAGCTGCAACATGTGACAACCGACAAACTGGTTTCTGATATTCGTAGTATTATCGAACAAGGCCGTCAACAAGCATACGCGGCAGCCAATCAGATTGCGGTACTTACCTATTGGCATATCGGACGACGTATAGTGGAAGAAGAACAGCATGGAGAAGTTCGTGCGCAATATGGTACTCGGTTGATTAAAACATTGGCAGAAAAGCTGATGCCTAAATACGGTAGCACATTCAGCAAACGCAATCTGGATTACTTTCGCCAATTTTACCTGTGTTTTAATGATTTGGAAATTGTGAACACGCGTGTTCACAATTTAACATGGTCGCACTTCCGCTCAATTATACAGGTTGCAGACCCTAAAGCCAGAGAGTGGTATGTAAAAGAGGCATCGGAACAGATGTGGAGTGTAAGGACACTCAATCGCAACATCGGCACACAATACTATGGTCGCCGTATGGCTTGTGTAAGAGAAGGATTGGCATTACCCTCTCCTGATATTGAAGCTAATGATCCATTGGAATATATAAAAAGTCCGGTGGTTGCCGAGTTTTTAGGCTTCCGCAAGGATAGCAAATATGACGAAAGCCAATTGGAACAAGCCTTAATAGATCACCTGCAACAATTTATCATGGAATTGGGACGTGGTTTTGCATTTGTCGATAGGCAGAAACACATTTCAACGGACACAGGTGATTTTTATATTGACCTTGTGTTCTATAACATCAAGCTCAAACGTTACGTGTTGTTTGAATTGAAAACACATCCTCTGACACACGCAGATGTGGGGCAACTGGATATGTATGTTCGGATGTACGATGACCTTGTAAAAGATGAGAATGATAACCCGACAATAGGCATACTGCTCTGCACCGAGACCGATAAAGTCTTGGCTAAATACTCCGTACTTAACGGTAGCGAACAACTTTTTGCCGCTAAATATATGGCTTATATGCCGACGGAGGAAGAGCTGAGCCGAGAGATAGAACAGCAAAAACGTTTCTTCTTGGAACAACACGGAATGGAGGAATGATATGGGGACAAGTCATGTAAAATGGGTTCGACTGGGAGATTATATTTCTCCAAGACGTGAAAATAACTCTTCACTTAAATATGGTGTTGATTTGATTGAAGGGGTGAATAGTGATGGTGAATTCCATTAGAAGATTTCACCTGCTTGTCTGTAGGAAGCACAATCTGGCGGTCTACCCGTTTCATCACATTGGATGCTTTCACCGTGACCCCTTGCAGCATTATTGCTTCATCAGCCAATGGAACAGTTCCTATATCAAGTGTGCGACTGACATTGTCCAACCTGATTACCTGGGTAATGTATCCTACAAAAGATATTTGCAACAAATAATTATCAACTGCAAGCTTATTTATTACGAACCTACCTTTTTCATCTGAAGTACATCCGGTGACAAAAGTTGAATCACTATGCTGCAATGTAATATTGGCATAAGAAACCGGTTGTCCTTTACTGTCCGCTACCCTGCCGGAGATTTCTACCTGCTGGGCTGATACAGCTAAAAAAACTCCTAGCATAAATAGTAAACAAACAAATATTCTCATCTATTTCTAGTATTAAAATGTATAATAATCAATGGTGTAATGTTCTCTTCTTTAAACGAGCCAAATAATACCGAGGCAAACGAACCCCGGTATTCCATTTGTTCTTATTTTTAGCAAAGTATGCATGTCAAGCCCTTATAACCTTTCTTTCTCGCTTTCTCCGGCACCACTACCTTTATATTTATTACGCGTAGCATTAAACTTATAGCGCACCGTCAGCATCACTTTCCGGCTGTCATAGTTATTTATCTGCAAAGAAGACGCCCGGTTATAATACAAGCGGTTACCCGACTTTATGCCATGAAACAAATCCGTACCACTCAACTTCACAGACATCTTATTCCCCAGAAAGAACTTCGTAACCCCGGCATCCACATAAAAGACATTCTTGGTTTCCGAACAATTCTCCATATCGCCCTTACTCTGATAACTCATTTCCACCGAAGCCACCCAGCCGTGGTGAAAGTTTAATGTATTATTGAAAGCCCCCGTAAACACAGGTTTGTTCATCTTCAGCAATCCATCAGTAGTCTCCAGATCCAGCCATTGTTTTCGAAGACCGAAGCTTAATTGCGGTGACCAGATTCCAAACTTGGGCGCCAATGCCAGGAAGGCAGAAACGGACTTCAAGCTATGGAGATTCTTGAAAGAGATAAGCGTTACCGCCGGATTATGCTCCATTTGTTCCCCCCAGTAAATAATCGCGTTCCGTCTGTCATTATAACCCACACTGAACTGCATGAACTCCCATGCGCCCATCAAGGAAACATGATGATCCACCTCGTGCTTCAGCAGCGGATTGCCGGACTGGAGCGTGAACCGGTTGGCATACGTCACATTATTGCTCAACTGCTGATAGGACGGGCGACGCGTTTTTGCCGCATAACCAAGCTGCAACTGCATCTCACCTATTTCAGAACCCAATGAGACGGTGGGAAAGAAATTACTGAAGTTCCGGCTTTGCCCATCCACATATCTGCCATCCTCATAGTAATCAAAGTTCACCCACTCATAGCGTCCCCCCACCGAAAGCTGCCCTATGGGGGTAGCATGACTGTACTCTATAAACGGACTGATGTTCTGCTCTTTCAGTTTGCTGAACGAAGTCGGCACATAACCTTCCGGATTCATATAATCATCCTGCCGCTCCGTATGGCTGTATTCGGCTCCCGCCATGACAGTTCCTCCGAGCAGCGGACGGCTCAGCACCAGCTTGGCTGCAAAGAGCTCACTTCTCAATGTATTGGTGGAGGTGACCACCCTGTCTTCCTTATTGCTGCTTTCTTCACATTGTATCGTACGGTCTCCATTTTTATCAAACAGATAATCCGCGTTGAAATCAACCTCCGTCTTTCCTGCCATACCTTTATAATAAACATTGACCGAATGCGAGGGATTATAATATGCAATGGCATGGATATCATTCGCCAGATAGTCATAAGGTGCGCCGTCGGCATATACATCCGAATTAAATGCTGTGCGATAGCGGGCATCCGGATTGGCTTTCAATGTATATTTTACTCCGATTGAATGATTCTCATCGAATGTATAGTTCACACCGGCGATATTGGTAAACGTCTGCCGGTCTGTTTTGGCGAACTGATAATTGTCCTGATGCCAAAGTGTATCCACATACACGTCCTGAGTCAGCCGGCTTTCATCAAACCCTTCACTTTTTCTATAATACACGGTTCCGAACACATCCAGCTTGTCGCGCCGGTAGTTCCAGTTCAGCTGTTCCACAAAGCCGGCGTACTCCCACTGATTATAACCGGAACGCACATCAAATCCAAAACCTTCCCCGTTTATGGGCTTGGTCGTTATTCTAACCACCGCTTTCACTGACGCATCATATCGTGCACCGGGACTGGTTATCAGTTCCACGTTCTTTATGTCTTCTGACTTCAACTGGTCCAGCTCCGACAAGTCACGGAGCAGTCTTCCATTCACATAAATGATCGGAGTTCCTTTTCCAAACACCTCATACGCACCATTTTTCTTCTGAAGTCCCGGTATATGGTTCAGCACATCCTCCGCTGTACCCATTTTGCTGAGCACCGTCCCTTGCACATGGGTCTGCAACCCTTCGGCAGTAAGTTTATGTGACGGACGGTTCCCTTTTACCACGACTTCGCCCAACAGATTGATGTCCTCGCGCATTACAATCGTTACCGGAGACTGAGCACATGACTTTATAACAGGTGCGTAACCCAAACAAGAAACTTTCAACAGCCTGTTATCACCAGACCCACTGATACTGAACGCCCCTTGTTCATCACTGATTGTCCCGGCCACAAAAGCAGAATCGGGAAGAGAAAGTACTACTATATTAGCAAAACCAATCGGTTGTTTGTGTTCATCTATCAGCTTTCCGCTGATAGTTTGCGCCTGCATGGACAGACTTTTCACCATTAAGCATAAGGTTAGTAATAATAACTTTTTCATATATATTTTTTATAAATTTACGCAAAAGTACAACAAAGAGCTATAATACTAAAGAATTTTATTAAAAATATGCTTTTTCTGTCCAATTACCTTAAGCCGAAAGAAGAAGTGGAGAAACTATAAAAGTTCTTTTAGAGACGTGCCTTTTCAGCCTCACCCGCTCCTGCACCTCGATATTTTCCCTTTGACGGGTTAAAGTTATAGCGCACGGTCAGCACCACCCTTCTCATATCCGTCCATGAATTCGTCTCACGCAACACATGCTGTACCCCGAACAATGTCATGTCATTGCGTTTCCAGTCAAAAACATCAAGACATTCCAACTTAACCTGCAAAGCCTTGCTCTTTAAAAATTTCTTGCTGATACTTACATCAATATACTTATCTTCGCCCAGCAGCATATTCTGAGTATTTCCCTTTCCCATATACACCGCATCCAGTGTCAGTTTAACATCCCCCGGAAGGCTGAAAGTATTAAACAACGAGGCATAAAATATGGGGCGGTTCATCCGCTTCATCTCCCCTTTATGATTTAGTTCAAACATCTGCTTTATCATTCCCACACTATAATTCAAATTCCAACAAGCCAAAGTGGGGGAAGCGGACACCATCAATGTCAGTTTATCCATCTTCTTGAAATTCTCATAAGTGGTATGTGTGATATAAGAAGATCCTTCCAATGGACGGATGGTATAAGCAATGTTATCCTCCACATGTTGATAGCCGGCTATGAACTGAAGGAACCGAAAGGAAGCCACCATTGTCATATCCGATGTGGTGACAGGCTTCAGCAACGGATTCCCACTCAGATAAGTGTATCGGTTCACATAGCTCATGTTCCCATCCAGCTGGCTGTAGGAAGGACGTTCCGTCTTTCTGACATAGCTCAAGTCTATATTATATTGACCGGAGGTAAAGGCAGCAGAAACAGACGGGAACAGATTGTCATACGTTTTACTCTGCTCGTTTTTCTTCTCCCCGGCTTCGTAATAATCAGAAACATTGTGTTCATATCTTATTCCGGCTCCCAGAGTGAACTTGCCCAACGTGGCACTATACTGAAGGAAAGCGGATGTTGTATTTTCCTTTACCTCATTGTCTGTATCTTCCAATATACCCTGTTCATTCTGAAATTTATTCTTCTGATATGTATTTGTGTATTCACCGCCGAGCGAGAGTTTCCCTTTCCATAAGGGATGTTCCATCACCAGCTTTCCGGCAAGCAGCCCATTGTTACAGTCGCTCCGGGTACTTACCGTCCTGTCCGTCGGATTTCCGCTATCTTCCTGAGTAGTCTGCTGATTTTCAGTCTTTCCACGACGCACATCCATATTGAAGTTGACCGATAATTTTCCTATACTTCCGGTATAGTAGGTATTTACCAAATGAGACGGATAACGGTTTGAAAGCCTATTATGTCCCGTCCATTCATCAATGAGCGTTCCTTCCTGCCTCATCTGCGAGTCCATGAAGTAATGAGGCTCCTTGGTAGTATAGCATACATAGTCATAAAGCATCCCCATAGAATGTTTTTCACTGAATACGTAGTTGGCTCCCAGCCTTGCTTTATAGTTGTTCCTTCTTGCCACAGTAGAAGCCTTGGAATGCAATATCCACGGTGTATCTGTAAAGGCCTGTTCATCCAGCCGGGTATTTGTCCCGTCTTTTCCTCCGCTGTAAAACAATGACCCCATTATGTCAAGTCCTTTATGACGATAATTCAAATCCACTTGGTTCAACATAAAATAATGCTTGCCATACATGTGCGAAGTGCGTACATTGAATCCCAGTCCTTCACCAACCGGCCGCAGTGTTCTGATAAGGACTACCGCCTTTACTGTTGCGTCATATTGCGCTCCGGGGTTGGTTATAACATCCACACTCTTTATATCCTTGGAGTGCAACCTCTCCAGTTCAGCATTATCGCGGACCATTCTTCCATTAATATAAAACACAGGTTCGCCTTTGCCGAACACAGTAAAATTGCCATCCTTTCCCTGTATGCCGGGGACTTTTGCCAGTACATCATTGGCAGAACCTATATCACTCAATATAGAATGTTGTATATTGGTAGTTAACGCCCCATCTTTCAAGCGGGTCTTGGGCAAGTTTCCTCTTACTACCACCTCACCCAGTTGCTGCGTGTCAAACGATAGTTTGACAACTCCCAAATCTGTTCCGGCACAAGCCTTATAAAGTGTTTTATAGCCGATGGAAGATATACATACCAATTGCGCTGTAGAAGATTCGGGGAATGAGAACATACCCTGCTCATCACTGATGGTTCCGGCCACAAAAGCGGAATCAGGAAGAGAGAGTAGTACTATATTGGCATAAGGCATTGCTCGTCGGTTCTCGTCCACCACCTTTCCGGAAAAGGATTGCGCGGATAACTGTAAAACAACCATCAGAGATAAAAGGGTAAAAACTAATAATTTCATAAGCGTATTGTATCTACATGTAAGCTATAAAGTTAGGATTTCCCCTTACAGTCGTCCCATCTCACCGGCTGCCGCTCCTGTTCCTTTATATTTGCTACGAACAGAGTTAAAACGATAAGCAAGCCTGAGTCTTACCTGACGGCTGTCGCTATCTCCCCGTTTGTTGAAAGTGACCATTGGTCCATAAACTAAATACTTCTCCTTTTTAGAAGCGAATACATCATTCACCTGCACACTGACATCCAATGTATTCTTGAAAAAGGACTTACGAAGACCGCAATCCATCCAGGCTACAGCCTTCATGCGGTTATATCCACTGTGATATGAATTAGTGCATGAAGCATCAATAGAGAGGATAAATTGTCCGGGCAGACTGAACTGATTATTCCAGTCGGCTGCCAAGGCCGGGCGGTTAAAATGTTTCAAATTCCCTCTATGCGTCCCCATAAGGATTTGCCGCATGAACTGCAAATTCCATATAGGTTCCCATATTCCTATTTTAGGAGATAAAGACAAAGTTGCTCCAAAATTCTGCCAGGATGATATGTTTTCCATTCCGAATACGGTTATCCGGTTGTCGCTATCATCAGGACGGGCCACAGATACTATAGCATCCTTGGTATAGGAATAAAAAGCAGACAATTGAACAAACTTGTATCCGCCCTGAAAGGACAGATCATGAGATATTTCAGGCTGTAGCAACGGATTTCCCCGTTCGTATGTATATCGGTTGGCATATTGCACATCGCTACGTAACATAAAATAACCGGGACGCTGTATGCGTGCCGAATATCCCAGCGCGAACTGTGCTTTCCCGACAGGGAATGAAAATGAGAGGCTGGGAAATAAATTATTATATTCCTTGCACTGGCCCTCTTGTTTCACGCCATCCTCATAATAATTAAAAGAAACATGTTCATATCTCAGTCCGGCATTCAGCGAGGTTTTCCCGACAGGCAGATCATAACTGACAAATCCAGCCTGATTGCAAGATGTGATCTTATCGAAAGCATCGTTCATGATTTGCTCTTCATTCACATAGTGACTATGGCGGTTAGTCAAACTGATTTCCGTGCCAAATTGCAAGATACCGGCAAACACAGGATGAGAAAACACCAGCTTGCAGGCATACAGGTTATTCCGGGATCCACTTACGGAATGTACAGTACGATCTTCTTCATTCATGCTGTTTTCCATGATGTTCTGCCGGGTGTCGTTGTCACTATACAGCCAATCAACATTAAAGTCAACATTTAGTTGCCGTCCCCATACTCCGTTATAATAAGCATTCACTTTATGTGTCTCGCCACTTCCATCCATTGCATTAGTAAAATCAAACTTGTCAAAATCGAGGTTGTTTTCTCTAACACGAAACAATGAATAAACATGGCTGTCACTCGAATAATAGTTGTATGTATAACGAACTCCCAAGGAATTATTTTCGTTCAGCTGATAGTTGGCCCCTCCTTCTCCCTGTATATTCTCAGTAGAATAAGGACTTTCCGAGTCTCCCTCTATCTCCAGCAGCTTGTCCATATATACTGTCTGCAAGTCCTCCTGCCCGGTCTTTCGTTTTTGCTTGTTATAATAAAATGAACCAAATATATCCAGATTGTTTTTACGATAATTCAAAGCCAATTGCTGGTTGTTACTCCACAACCTGCCTTTCTGCAACATGGAACGTACATTGCCTCCCCATCCTTCGCCTGTGCGGCGTACGGTCTTTATTCTTAAAACAGATTTGACTTCGGCATCATATTCCGCTCCGGGATTGGTTATCAATTCTATTTTAGCGATGTCTCTGGAGTTCAGTTCCTCCAGTTCAGACAAGTCTCTTATTTTCCTTCCATTGATATAAATGATCGGAGTTCCTTTTCCAAACACTTCAACTGTCCCGTCACCCGTTTTTAATCCGGGGATACGTTTTAATACATCATGGGCTGTTCCCAAACTGCTAAGCAATGTATTTTCAACATTTGTTGTCAGTGACGCCCCTTTCAATGAATAAGTAGGCCGCCGGCCTGTAATTACGGTTTCTCCCAGCATAATGGCGGACGACCGTAAAGACAACACACCGACATCCCCCGTTACAACATGCTGATGCAATGACTCATAGCCGAGACAAGAAATCTGAATAAGTTTCTCACTTTGGTTCTGATTTACTTTATCAAAAACAAACTTCCCTTGTTCGTCAGTGATTGTGCCTTGAAGAAAAACCGAATCAGGAAGCGTTTGCAACACTACATTGGCAAAGGCCACAGGTTGGTTGGTTTCATCTATCAGTTTTCCGCTGATAGTTTGCGCCTGCACTAGGTGTGCAAAACAGAACATCAGGCATAGAAATATAAACTTTATCTTCTTCATGTTTCGACTCATTAATCGTTAAATAATACTTTTATTTTTCTGAACGGTTCTATAATATTGCTTTACAAAAACACTGATATCAGAATCCAATTTATCCTTAACACAGAAATCTTTATTCTGAGTTATGGACTGATATTTTCTCATAAAACAAGGGCCACCGCAAACAGGTAGCAAATTACAGTCCATACACTTTGTATCCTCATAATAGGCCTTATCCTCCATTCCCCGTATTTTTCCGTCATTCCAAATAATATTTCCTTCATTATCCAGATATCCTAAAGAATTTGCAGCATTATAATCCATTGCTGTGCATCGATAAACCTTTCCATCAAAATTGATATTTGCGTAATTCTTTCTATCAGCATAGCATAAACAGCCCCGAACAAAATTCATATCTAAATGATAGGCTAATTTAAAATTCTTATTTCGCAATTTTTCCATATTCTGCAAGAGCCCTTCGGGAGTTTTTTCTTTCTTTATATCGTATGTCTGCCATACTCTTTTAAATTGTACCTCAATCTGCGGTCTTAAATCTGCCGGAATATTTTCAAGTACTTCTGAAAAATCTGTTTTTATTATTCTATCAGTATAATTGATTCTTAAAACCAATCGGTTATCTACAGAATATGAACAATAATTTATACAGTTATCTAATATTTTTTGAAATGATGGTTCACCATTTCTATTTCTCGTTTTATTATGATTCTTTTCATCTCCATCCAAAGTAATTTGCAAAGAGTTCAAATCAAACTCTTTACACTGCTTTATTAGATTTTCCGATAGCAAAAATCCATTAGTGGTCATTGTGCAAAAAAACTTTTTGCCTCTGGATTCCGCTTCATGCTTAGCAAATCGAGATAAAGGATAAACAATTTCATCAAAATACATCAAAGGCTCTCCACCAAACCAGCCAAGCATAAATTGTGATATATCTTCTCTATCTAAAGTTTTCACAATCAGTTTTTTGATATTCTCTATCACATTTCCATCCATTCTACTTTGTAGATGGGTTTCATAACAATACCAACATCTAAAGATACAATCTTGAGTAGGATTGATTACTAAATGGTATAACCCACTTGTCGCATTTTCTCTATTCAACTTCAACAAGTAATCGGTTTCACTTTTATTATCATTTACCAAAAAACACATGTTTACCAACCATTTTACTATTTCAGGTTCTTCCTTTTGCAATTCTTCATCAGTAAATAGTTGTTTTAGAAAAGTAAATGTTTTTATTTCTACAGAAAAAATTTTTCTTGAGATTCCATTTAAACAAATGACACATTTATCATCATCATCTGTTATATAATAATTATATTTGCTTTCAACCATATATCTTCAACCTATTTTAAATATAAAGATGATATAAGCAACAATGCCTATACCATCTTCCAACAATAATTAATTATTTATCGTTTCGTACCATAGTATTACATTATGTCACAGCGATTTAGTAACTTACATATATAATATTACTATAATTAATCTTGTTTTTCTACAGGTTTTACAGTGCATCCACACTGTGCTACTGCATTATTTACACATCTATTGTCAAGTAAGCCACCTGCCACTCTTTCCATTTCACTCTGTTCCAATGTTTCCGACTTTGCAGCATCAGCCAAAGTGTCCAACAACTGCTTTTTTACTTCTTCTTTCATAATTTTCTAGTATTAAATTAAACAATTACGATTATTATTACGCTGCAAACATAGATCAATCTAGTCCAGCTATTCCGGACTATCTAAAAAAAAAACACCAATTTAACAGCTTTTAATAATTAAGAAATAGTTTTCTTATTGACTATAAAATATCTTGAGATAGTAAGCCTGTTTAATTTTGGTTCAATAACAATCTTATAGTAGCCAATTTAATCATTTCCTCTGCCGAATCGAATGTCGTTCATCGTTTCGGAAGCACTTTCTATGATAATCCATCCATAAAAATGGCATACGTATCCGGAGAATCCCGTGCACACCGGATGAACTCACAGGGCAGAACGAACAAAAATAAAACTTAGTCTGTTAAAATTTTGTTCATTATTCTTTTGAGAATTCTTTTTGAAGAAAATTTAAACAGGCTCTTCAACTAAATTTTTCATTTATCTAATTTCCTAATTGACATTTATTTTCTAATTTTGCAAATTATACATCAATTGAATTAACAATGAGAAGAACACAAGTTATTATTATACTAACTATCATTATCACCTACTTATCAGCTTGCACATTCCCTAATAATGGCACAACAATATTACTTCCCGAATTGACGCAAGCAGAGTCAATAATGTATGAACACCCGGATAGTGCATTACACATATTACAAGAGATGCAGGTCCCGGCATCTTCTGATAAATTGCAAAAAGCTACATGGGCTTTATTACTAACCCAAGCTAAATACAAAAATTATAGAGAGGAAGTTGCAGATTCCACCTTCATTAATATAGCATACGACTACTTTATGCACCAAGAGAATACGCAGCGTAGAGCGATGGTGCTATATTATAAAGGTATATTGTGCAAAATAGCCGGCAAGCCGGAAGAGGCACAAAAACTCTACCTAGCAGCAATAGAGGAAGTGGAGAAGACAGAAGATTACCAATTGGCACACCTTATATATATAGAACTAGGCGATCTCTATATTTTCCGAGATTTATATGAGGATGCTTCAAAAAACATTGAAAAAGCACTTCATTATGCAGAATTAGCAAATGATGATAAATATATATGCTCTTCTTATATTTTTCTTGCAAGAATTATGGCTGCATTAAACCAAATGAATACTTCGATAGAATATTATCAGAAAGCGATTCTGCTAGCTGAGAAAACTGAAGATAACTATTTGTGTTCAGGCGCCATGAATGAATTGGCAGGGATATATACGAATATAAAAGATTATCAATCTGCATTGAAATATGCACAGAAAGCACTACAGATAAAAGAAACAGACAAGATTGAATCCTTAGGGCAAAACTTCTTGGTGTTAGGTGAAATTTATTACAACCTTCCTATTTCTGATTCTGCTTATTACTATTTTAACAAAGCGTTGCATTCTTCAAGTATCTATACAGTTCGTGCAGCTTATCAAGGTTTATATTATGTAAGCCGGGACAATCATGAATATGAAAAGATGTCAGTTTATTGCGACCAGCTATTGAATTATCAGGACTCGATACAAACCCTAAATAAAAGTAGTGAATTGGCTGAAATGCAAAAGGAATACGACCAACAGAAAATTATCAATGAAAAGAGTCAATTAGAAATTGATAAGAAGAATATAATTAATATGATATTGTTGGCAGGAATAGGAATAGTTGTGGGAATAGCAGTCATGATATATATATATCAAAAAAAACTGCTTCGCAAAGAACGCCTGCTCCAAAGGAAGGAAGAAGAAATAAACCAGAACACCATTAAAATACAAGAGAATGAGATGATAATTGCCCGCAACAGAAACCGGATGGAAGAACTCGCCATGCAGATAGAAGAAAACAAAGAAGTACAGGAACAACTGGAAGAAGAACATAAAGCATTGGTCGAAATACAGCAGCAAAACGAGAGCCTGAAGCAAGAGAATGAAACGCTTCAAAACAATATAAATAAATATTCCTTTACCCTGAATGAAAAGTCTAATGAACTGAAGAGATTAGAAATTTTGGCAAAAGAAAATCAGCGGTTACGCGATAGAGAAACCTATCTATCGAACTTACTGATAAAGGACATAAGGGTGATCAAGAACTTGAAAGATAAAAAATCCCCCATCGATGTTTTGCAATGGGAGGAAATCAAGAAGAATATTGATTTGTTGTTTGATAACTATACGATACGCTTAAGCCAAGTGATTCCTTCAATAACGGAGAGTGATTTACAGATATGCTGCCTTATCAAGCTTCGTTTTTCCAATCCTACTATAGCAAGCATACTGAATATCTCTCCTCAGTCTGTTTCTAAAAGAAAGTTCCGCCTCAAAGATCGGATTACCCAAAAGTTAGGCTCATTAGGCGAAAGCCATACCCTCGATTTATGGCTTCTGGAATTTTAAAGGAACAAGCCGTCCATAAGGGGGATTATTCAAAAAGCATAAAGCGCTAAAAATCAAGAAAATATTTTTTTCATGCTGTCCATTTATTAGGAAATCAAGTCTATATATATTTAAAAGCAAAAGCCTAATTTTGCTTCCATCAAAACAATATAAATAGCGAACAGTATGAAAATACAAAAAATGAAAAATCTGAATTTGCGTATGGCATTACTTGCCATGCTATTAAGTGGCCTGTCAATGCAAAGCATCTATGCATTCTCAGAGGCTACAAAAAATTTGCCTTTAAATGGACGTTGGGAATCCAACACATCAAGAAGCCTTTCTCCCACCCCTACCGCTTCTTACGATTCCCAATCCATCTACATTGAGAATCCCTCTCCCAACTGCGACATCACCATTACCGTCACCAGCAGTACCGGAGAAGAAGTCTACCGCCAAACCTTCTCCGAGTCACAAACAGCTTATATGGTAATCCAGACAGGAAATCTTCCTTCAGGACAATATACGCTGCAAATGACCAATAACCAAGGTGACTACCTGACGGGAATCTTTAAAATCTAACCCTTAAAAACACAAAATACAATGACTAAAGTTGAACTAAAAAAGATTTTCTATATGGATCATCTAATCCATACTAGAAAAACAGGCACAGCCGCAGAATTTGCAACAAAGCTAGGTGTAGCACGCTCTACATTCTTTGAATATATGGATTATATGCGTAACGAACTCAACATAGTGATACTGTACGACAGATCTGCCAAAACTTATTACTATGGTGACAAAGGTCTATATGATTCATTGAAACAATGGATTGCATAGGACAAGCATTGTAAAACAGAAAACACGACAATGAGCAAATTCCCATTCTATAAACAGCTGGATGCCATGGACTGCGGCCCTACCTGCCTGAGAATGATAGCCAAATTTTACGGAAAGACATTCTCGGTGCAGCAGTTGCGCGAACAGTCGTACATACAGCGCACCGGGGTGAACCTGCTGGGTATCAGTGAAGCGGCAGCCAGCATAGGGTTACGTGCCACGGGCATCCGCACCTCTATGGATAAACTGAAACAGCAATCCAAGCTGCCCTGCATCATCCACTGGAACCAAGAGCACTTTGTGGTGCTTTACAAAATAGAAAAGAAAAAAGGAAAAACCTGGTTCTACATTGCCGATCCGGCTTACGGACTGCTGAAGTATGAAGAACAGGAACTGAAGAAGTGCTGGATCAGCACCACCCAGGGAGGAATAGAAAAAGGAATAGCCATGTTGCTGGATGTCACACCGCAATTTTACGAGGCAGAGCCCATAAAATACGAGAAGCTGTCCTTGTGGTATCTGTTCCACTATGTCCGCCCGTACAAAAAAGCCATGATGCAGCTCGTCATCGGACTGCTGGCGGGCAGCTTGCTGCAACTGGTCTTCCCGTTTCTTACACAAACCATTGTAGACCAAGGCATCGGGCACCGGAATCTGAACTTTATCCAGCTAATTCTGGCAGCACAGCTCATGTTGGTATTCAGCCGCACACTGATAGAGGTAATCCGGCGCTGCATACTGCTCCACATCAGTACGCGCGTAAACGTGTCGCTCATCTCCGATTTCCTCTCCAAGCTGATGCGGCTGCCCATGCGCTTCTTTGACAGCAAGCTGGCAGGCGACCTGATACGGCGTATCGAGGATCACAACCGCATAGAAAGTTTTCTCACCCAGTCTGTGCTGAACATACTCTTCTCCACCCTTACAGTGGTTATCTTCGGGGTTGTACTGGCCATTTACAGCTGGAAGATATTTCTGATTTTTCTCCTGTTCAGCCTGGCATATATAGGATGGGTGAAACTGTTCATGCGGAAACGGGCAGACCTCAACCGGAAAAATTTTGAACAGATGTCCGTCAATCAGAACAATCTGATGCAGCTCATCTATGGCATGCAGGACATCAAGCTGCTGGGCTGTGAACAACAGAAACGCTGGGAATGGGAAAATATACAAGCCTCTCTGTTCCGCATTAATATGAATTCACTCAACCTGGGGCAGTGGCAACAGGTGGGAGCCGTGCTTATCAACGAAGTAAAAAACGTATTGATTACCGTCCTTTCGGCCACCGCCGTACTGCATGGAAGCATCACGCTGGGCGTAATGCTCTCCATACAGTACATCATCGGACAGATGCAAGGCCCTGTCACGCAGTTTGTATCTTTTATGCAAGACACGTAGGATGCCCAACTGAGTCTGGAGCGTCTGGGAGAGATACATGGCAAGCCCGATGAGGAGACGGAAGGCATGGAGCAGGAAACTGAGATATCCGGCAAAGACCCCATCCGGCTGAATAATGTCATCTTCACCTACGGTTCCGAAAAATCAAAACGGATCATCAAAGGGCTTTCACTGGATATACCGGCCGGAAAAACCACCGCCATCGTAGGCCTCAGCGGAAGCGGAAAAACAACCTTGATCAAACTGATGCTGGGATTCTACCCTCCCACAGAAGGGGCAGTCACCATAGGAAGCCAGTCTCTACAGAAAATCAGTTTCAAAGAGTGGCGCAAGCATTGTGGCGTGGTGATGCAGGAGGGATTTATCTTTGGAGACACCATAGCCAACAACATCGCTCCGGATGGAAACATGATAGACAAGAAACGGCTGCTCTATGCCGTAGAGATGGCGAACATACGCGACTTTATAGAATCATTGCCCTTAAAGTATAACACCAAAATAGGCAACACGGGACAAGGACTGAGCCAGGGACAGAAACAACGTATCCTGATAGCGCGCGCCATCTATCGCAATCCCGACTATCTGTTCTTCGACGAAGCGACCAATGCCCTCGACACGGACAATGAAAAGGTGATACAGGGCAATCTGGAGAAGTTCTTCAAGGACAAGACAGTGGTCATTGTTGCCCATCGCCTGAGCACGGTGAAAAACGCCGACCAGATAGTGGTGCTGAAAGAAGGAGAAATAACCGAAAAGGGTACGCACAATGAACTGATTGCCCGGCAGGGAGATTACTACAGATTGGTAAAGAACCAACTGGAACTGAGCGCTTAGAGAATTGATAATTAAAATTTGAGAAATAACAGAAAGAAGGTATGGAGGAAATCTACAAGCCTGAAACTGAAGATGCCGAAAAGGTGGAAGTATACAGCCGGGAAAACAACGACATGCTGGGCGATATGCCCCGATGGCTGATACATACGGGAAGCTATATTGTTTATGGTCTTATCGCGTTCCTGATTGCCGGAACCGCCTTATTCAAATATCCTGAAACAATAAAGAAGGACATTACCATTGATGATATGGGCAGTGTGGAATGGATTACCGCCAATCAGGGAGGAATGGTAGACCGGTTCTTTGTGGAAAACCAGTCGCAGGTAAAACGGAATGATACATTGGGCATACTGAAAAATACGGCCTCGCTGGAGGATGTGCAAAAGTTCTGCAACGTCCTTACCAACATAGAATGGTATTACCGGACCAACGACATCAACTATCTGCAAGATTATCCGTTCAATCTGATCATGGGGGAAATGGCTCCGGCATACGAGCAATTCACCCAAGCGGTACGCACCTGTGTCATGTACCAGGAATTCGACTTGTACCCGCAGAAAAAGAAGTTTCTGGACGACGAGATGAAAATACTGAACAGTTCCGGACAGGCAGACGCACTGGATATACTCAAGGTGAAACGGGAACTGTTCGAACTGGAGATTAACCATAAGATGGAAATGGGAAAAAACCAGCGGATGCTGGAACTGGCATACGAGACTATGGTGAACAGCCTCAGAACTTGGGACAGGAAGTATCTGATAAAAAGCCGGCATGACGGCATAGTGGTATGGGGGAAAAGCTGGGGCATGAGCCACCGGGTCAATGAGGGGGATACCCTGTGCACCGTTATCTCCAAACAACAGGAAAACCCTTTGGGGCATATCAGCTTGTCGCAAGATGAAGTGGCGGAAATAGCGGTGGGAGACCATGTGAACATAGAGCTGAACAAATATCCCACACACGCTTACGGAGTGCTGCCGGGAAAAATAGCGTCCATCTCCTTTGTACCCTACAATAAAAGCTATGCGGTGGAAGTCGCCTTCCCGGAAGGACTGACGACAACGAACCATAAAGAAATAAAATATGAGATAGACCTGTCCGGCAAAGCGGAGATCATCACTTCGAGCCGAAGCATAATGAGCCGGATATTCGCCCCCATATACGAACTTTTCAAACAAAAATAAACGGATTCATAAACCTATTAAAAACACAGGACATGAAGAAAAAAGAAAAAGAAAACAACAAGCAACCGGAATACCTCAACTATTCTGATGAGGAACAGGTGCTGGATCTGAACGAACTGATGGATGTGCAGGGCGGCATAGATGACGAAGAACTATCCCAATGCGGCCTGGGATGTTACACAGGCGGATTTGTCGATCCAACCAAAAAACAAGATGAAAATGCCGGAAATGAATAAAGTGTATGTGCTGAACCCCTATTATCACCTCCGTCATGATATACACAGGGTAGCATTGTTCTCCACCGGTACGGGAGCTGAGACCGGCTGCTCCCGGAACTGGCATACGTTCATTCATCCCTTGCAGGCTGTGATGCTGAGTTTTTTCACGTATGACAGGCCTTTGCAGGAAACGATACCCCTGCTGTGCGATTTCTTCTACCGCAGCAGGGAGGAAATAACAGGGTGGGTGTCGTACTTCATCAATAATACGACCCCCGTTCATACCTCCACGCAGCAGGGAGAGATCTATTTCCCCAAACGGGTATTGATTGAAGCGGAAAAGGCGGGCAGCGCCTTGCGTTTTGAACAATTAGACCCTAATTCTTTCGTATGGAAGCAACTGGACCTTACCACCCGAAGGCTCTATACCGGCCCGTTGCTGCTCACTTTCATGCTGACCAACCGGTGTGTCACCCACTGCAAGTATTGCTATGCAGACACCTCCACACAGGTGGAATCTCCTTTGCCTGTCAAACGGATACTGGAACTCATTGACGAAGCTTCGAAAATGCAAGTGCAACAGATCAGCTTGATAGGCGGCGAGATATTCCTGCATCACGACTGGAAAATCATCTTGACGGAGCTAGTGAAAAAAGGAATCGCACCCGAATTCATATCGACTAAAATACCTCTGACCGGAAAAATCATACAAGATATACAGGAAACCGGTTACCAAGGCATCGTGCAAGTTTCGCTGGATGCCGCCCGGCCGGAAATCCTGTGCTCTTCGCTGGAAGTAAACCAGCAGTACACCGAACTGATGCTACACGGACTCCGCCTGCTGGACGACAGCGGACTGACCTACCAGGTATCCTCCGTACTGACCACTTATAACTGCGATGTTGTCACACTGGCCGAATTATTATCAAAACTGTCCCAGCTGAAACATCTGCGCGACTGGCGCATCGTGCCCGCCACCAATTCCATCAGCAAAAACTATAAGAAGTTCGCGCGGCTGAAGCCTTCGCAAACAGAAATTCTGGAAACATTCAAAGAAATGCGCCCGCTCATAGCCAACGCCCCGTTTCCTGTCATTCTGGGCAAAGCGGCCGTCACAAAGGAATATTATGACACCTGGGGAGGCAGCCGCCACTTTAAAGGAAGCGAATGCTCGGCGCTCAGCACCCATCTGTTCATATTACCCGACGGGAAAGTAACGATATGTGAGCAGCTGTATTGGCTTCCCCAATTTATCATAGGCGATGTCACCACCCAAAGTATCATGGAAGTATGGAACTCGCCTCAAGCCAAACATCTTTGCTCCTTGGAACGTACCGATATCAATGAGGCAAGCCAATGCCAAAGCTGTTATTTTTTCGAGGACTGTTTCAGTTACCAGAACCGCTGCTGGAGTGATATTGTCAAAGCATACGGACCCGATTGCTGGGACTATCCTGATCCGCGCTGCCGGTATGCTCCTGCCATGAGAAACAAATTGGATTATGACTAAGGAGAAATGGCCGGTAGGGCGACCTCCCGTAGCCTTCGATTTATTCCCGGATTCAATCTAATGCCTGTCCGGAAATAAATCGTAGCATAAGAAGGATGTTGTGACTAATCCGATCCTAAAAGAATATCAGAATTGAACCTCTATATTCAGTTTGCCACCCAAACCACGCTCTACAATATCACGGAGTGTCTTTATAGTAAGATTACTGCCATCATTCTCTATACGAGAAATAAATGCCCGTTTCTTATTAATACGCTCTGCAAGTTCTTCTTGTGTCAGATCGAGTTTGATTCTTGCATTCCTTACTTGAAAACCTATCATTAGATCAGACAATTCTTTTTCATAAGCATCACGTTCAGGAGTGCCTTGCTTACCTACGTATTTATCTTCCAACTCTGATAATGTCTTTGTATTCATTTTCGTTCCTCCTTTTCTTTTTCTTGATAGTATTCATCCATAAGTCTCACAGCTTTTTTTATCTCATCGGGTGGTGTCTTTTGTGTTTTTTTTTGGAATCCACTCAAAAGCACCACCAATTTTCCAGCATCAAAAAAGCAAAATATACGAAAAATGTCACTGCCAAATTTAACACGTATTTCAAACAATCCATTCGTATCTTCTACATATTTCAAATGAGTAACAGGAACACGTTCCACTTCCTCGATTATACGCAATATTTGCAGAATCTTACTTGCTATTTTCGGGCGTTGGCTTGCGAGAAAATCATCAAAGTAGTTTCTATATGTGATAACCGTTCTATATTTTTTCATAGAGCAAATGTAACGTATAAGTTGCGATTTCACAAAGAAAGAACAACCTATTTATAGATATTTAATCATTCACACAAAACGAGAGAAAATTATTCTTTTTCTACTCATGTAGCATCTGCAACATTTTATGGCTGCTTGGGAGTTTTGACATATCCTTCTTTATTCTTCTCCTCCAAATACTCATAAAAAGCATACTGCGCACGTACCGGCCCTTCCTCCGGATCCCTTTTCGGCACATTGTTCAGATGTTCATCCACCCATCCGGCTTTCCTGTTATCTTTCAGCTGAATGGCCAGCATATCTATCAGTTGTTGTTTCAAGTCCTCGTCCAGCACAGGAGTGACAGCCTCTATACGCCGGTACAGGTTGCGCCGCATCCAGTCTGGCGACCCCATGAACAAAAGAGGCTTTCCTCCATTGTGGAAGTACCACACCCGGGCATGCTCCAGAAAACTGTCCACAATGCGGGTGATGCGTATATTCCTACTATAAGGCTGGTTGGGAATCAGGCAGCAGATGCCACGCACGATCAAGTCTATTTTCACTCCCGCCTCACTAGCCTTATATAATTCGTCTATCATGGCAGGATCTTGCAATGCGTTCATTTTCAAAACAATCCGTGCCTCCTTTCCGGCCTTTGCCATATTTATCTCATACCCGATGCGCCTTCTCAGTTCAGGCAACAGATTGAAACGGGCTACCAGCAGACGCTTGAACCGGGGTTCGGTCACTTCCTTCCGCAATACCCGGAACAAGGTATGCAGGTCATTCACAATCACCTCATTGGAAGTAAACAGGCCTGAATCAGCATATATCCGGGCAGTCTTCTCATTGAAGTTTCCCGTACTGATATAGGCATAGCTGCGGGTTTGCTTTCCCTCCTTGTTATAACGTAGTACAAGCGCCACCTTGGCATGCACCTTCAGACCCGGTATGCTGAATATGATATGAATGCCCGCCCGCTTCATCATCTCGGCGGTAGCCAGATTGTTCTCCTCGTCAAAACGGGCTTTCAGTTCCACAAATACCGTAACCTTCTTGCCATTCTGGGCAGCGGCAATCAAAGTGTTGATCACTTCCGAATTCTCCGCCACCCGGTACTGGGTAATCATAATCTCCCTGCAAGCCGGATCATGAACCGCCTCGTACAGGAAATGGATGAAATGCCCGAAAGAATGATAAGGGAAATGCAACATCAAATCCTTTTTATTCACGTAACGGAAGATGGACTCTTTCTCATCCAGACAGTTCAACTTCATAGGACGGGGCTTCAACTGGACATAAAGCTCCTTGTGGGGATTGGGCAAGTGAGACAAATCCTCCAAGTTCAAGTGTTTGTCACCCGGAACCAACTCGTCACGGTTAATGCCGAACGCATCAACCAGAAACTCCAGATAGTCAGCAGGCATCTTGCGGTCATAGACAAAACGGCATACGGCACCTATCTTGCGCTTCTTCACCTTTTTCCGCAACTGTTCCACCATCACTTCGGAACTGGCCGCATCATCCACAAAAATATCGGCATCTCGAGAAATCTTACAGCAATAGCTGCAATCCAACTCATACCCGGGAAACATACGGTCGATATTCGCTTTGATGATATCTTCCATATACATCAGGTAAAAGTTCTCTCCCTGCCGGGGAAGTTCTATGAAACGGGGGACCTTACTATAAGGCAATTTGATGATATAGTATTCCTTTTCCCCCGTGTCCTTGCGCGTCACGCGTACTGACAGATACAAGCGGTTGTCACGCAAAAAAGTCTTGATCCGGTTCTTGCACACCGGGACAGGCTGGAGATAGGGAAAGATTTCCTCCTTAAAGAAATTACGGATAAATTCCTGATGAAAAGGTTCCACCTCCTGCTTGCTTTGATAAAAAACAATATGATGATCGCGCAAGGCCGGAACAATCTTACGCTCATAAATGCGGATACGATCTTCCATCTGGTTGTTCACCACCTCGGTAATCTGATGTATCAGGTGTCTGGCTTCCTCCTGTGTCATATCATCACTCTGGCCGCCGGAAGCAATGGCTTTATGTTCCGCCACACGGATTTTGTAAAATTCCTCCAGATTAGAAGAATATATAGAGATGAAGTTAATCCGTTCATACAACGGCAGGGAGTCGTCATCCGCCTCCAGCAATACGCGATAGTTGAAAGATAGCCAACTGATATCACGCTTGAAATAATGATATTTGCTCTCCATATTATGCTTAGATTTGTTCCAAATATAGTACCTTTGCCGGTAATAAACAAAAAAAGTATGACAAGAGTTGGATTATTATCGGATACTCATGCGTTTTGGGATGATAAATACCTGAAATACTTTGAGAATTGTGATGAGATATGGCACGCCGGAGACATCGGCTCAGTAGAAGTCGCCCGGAAACTGTCCGCCTTCCGCCCCTTCCGGGCTGTATATGGAAACATTGACGGACAGGATATCCGCCGGCTTTATCCTCAGATCAACCGCTTCACCGTAGATGGCGCCGAGGTGTTGATAAAGCATATAGGCGGATATCCGGGCAACTATGATCCTTCCATCCGCGGCAGCCTGCTGGTGAAACCTCCCAGACTGTTTATCAGCGGACACTCGCATATCTTAAAGGTGAAGTATGACAAAACACTGGATATGCTGCACATCAACCCGGGAGCGGCAGGTATCTACGGATTCCATAAAGTGAGAACATTGGTACGTTTTTGCATCGACAACGGAGAATTTAAAGATTTAGAAGTAATAGAACTGGCTGATAAGTTGTAAGATTAAAAAATCTTTCCGAACTTTGCACGCATTAATATCAAAAACAATATGAAGACTTATCTCGTTACAGGAGCTGCCGGATTTATCGGAGCCAATTATTTGAAATACATCCTGGCCAAACATGACGATATCAGAGTGGTGGTGCTGGATGCTTTAACATACGCAGGTAACTTGGGTACCATCGCATCAGACATTGATAATGAACGCTGTTTCTTCGTAAAAGGAGATATATGCGACCGTGACCTGGCAGACCAGCTATTCGCAGAATACAAGTTTGACTACATCGTGAATTTTGCCGCCGAAAGCCATGTGGACCGCAGCATTGAAAACCCTCAACTCTTCTTGCAAACCAACATTCTGGGTACCCAGAACCTGCTGGATGCGGCCCGTCGCGCATGGGTTACAGGAAAAGACGAGAACGGTTACCCTACCTGGCGCAAGGATGTACGCTACCATCAGGTATCTACAGACGAAGTGTACGGCAGTCTGGGAGCGGAAGGCTTCTTTACCGAAACCACCCCTTTGTGTCCGCACAGCCCGTACAGCGCTTCCAAAACAAGTGCGGACATGATTGTCATGGCTTATCGTGATACTTACAAAATGCCGGTAACCATTACCCGTTGTTCCAATAACTATGGTCCGTACCACTTTCCTGAAAAACTGATTCCGCTGATCATTAAAAATATTCTGGAAGGAAAGAAACTTCCCGTATATGGCGATGGAAAGAATGTACGCGACTGGTTGTATGTGGAGGACCACTGCAAAGCTATCGACTTGGTGCTACGCAAAGGCCGCGAAGGTGAAGTATATAATGTAGGCGGACACAATGAGAAAGAAAACATAGAGATAGTGAAACTCACCATCGCCACCATCCACCGGATGATGACGGAGAATCCCGAATACCGCAAAGTGCTGAAGAAAAAAGAATTGAACGATAAAGGTGAGATTTCCATCGACTGGATTAACGAATCATTGATCACCTTCGTCAAAGACCGTCTGGGACACGACCAACGCTATGCCATCGACCCGACAAAGATTACCAATGAACTGGGGTGGTATCCCGAAACAAAATTCGAAATCGGCATTGTAAAGACTATCCAATGGTATCTGGAAAACCAGGAGTGGGTGGAAAATGTAACAAGCGGCGATTACCAAAAGTATTACGAAAGTATGTATAAGAACCGATAGACAATACTATCTTATCATATTTATAAAAGTCCCCGGACAAGAACAGTGCAGTTCATCTTGTCCGGGGACTTTTTTATCTTGATATGCATAACTCATATCCAGTACCATATTTCAACTATTATGAAACAATAAAACAGAATCATCTAAAGATATGTTTAACAACATATAAATACTTCTTTTATTTTCGATTTCTTTCATATACTTTTGCATAGATAAAACAAATATAACACAAACCAACTACTAAAAATAAAATAAAGAAATTAATTTAATATTTATAAGCAATAAAGAGACACACAGAAAGAATCAAAAAAGCAAACACAAGAAACCAGCAAAATAATGACGTCCAAAAGGCAGATACAAGGAAATAGAAAAGAATACATAAGATTTATCCAACCTAATAAGTTTACGATTGAAACCAAACTGATTCAATTATTTGATATCAGAAATCAACCATTAGAAACAATTAGTGAGTTAATAAAAAAGCAAAAATGAAAAACATGAGAAAAAATCCAAAACAAAACCGGGAAAGCAGCTTAATGCGCACTCCCCTCATTTTAGGATTGTCAATGGCCCTATGCATACCGGCCACCCATTTGTATGCAGAAGCAAGTGACATGGTAAAAAATGAATCGGTTCAATCGATCCTGCAAGGACGTACCATTAAAGGTAAAATTCTTGATGAAAACAACGAACCTTTAATCGGAGTATCTGTCATAGTCAAAGGTGCAAGCACTATAGGGACTATTACAGACTTTGACGGGAATTACACATTGGAAGTTCCTGCCGGAAAAAATATTCTCGAAATATCCTATATAGGATATAAGACCCAGGAAATTACCATCGGCAAAAATGAACAACTGAATATCAAGATGCAGCCTGATACCCAGACATTGGACGAAGTGGTAGTGGTAGGATATGGTACGGTGAAAAAGAGAGACCTGACGGGCGCCGTAGCTTCTGTGAAAAGTGAAGATATTGTCCGTATGCCTACCAGTAACGTACTGGAAGCCATTCAAGGGCAGGTAGCCGGTCTGGATATCACCCGGAGCAGCGGCGAAGCCGGTTCCGGAGTGAACATGACGCTGCGCGGTACACGTTCTATCAACGGTGACAACAGTCCGCTGTTTATCATTGACGGCATGGAGGGTTCTTACGATGAATTGAACCCGAATGACATTGCTTCTATCGAAGTTCTGAAAGACGCCTCTTCTACCGCTGTTTATGGTGCCTCCGGCGCGAACGGTGTCATCATCATCACGACCAAGACTCCCAAGAAAGACAAATTCTCCATCGACCTGGATGCCTACTATGGCTGGAATGTCATTTCCAGTTTTCCGGAAGTAAACCGGGGAGAAGATTATATCAATTTCCGCCGGGAAGCGCAAAAAACAGTAGGCGCGTGGAACAGTCCGGCCGACGATGGAAGCCTTTTCCCCAGCTATATGCAAAAATACATAGACAACAACCAATGGGTGGACTATTTTGATCTGGCCTCACAAACCGGTATTACCAACAGTTATAATCTAAGCACTTCATATTCCAATGACCGGGTTACCTCTTATTTCTCTTTAGGATATTATAATCTGGAAGGATTGTTGAAAGGAGACGAACTGGAACGTTACTCGGCGCGTGCAAAAATAGATTTCAAAGCCAACGAAATGGTTAAATACGGATTGAACCTATATGCCATGTATTCTGAAAATGACAAGCGTTACAGTCGTATATGGAACCGTATTCTATGTATGCCGCCACTAGGTACCCCTTACGACGAAAACGGTAATCTGGTAGATTATCCTTTGGGAGATGGTAATATGAACCCACTGGCCGATATGGGTAAAGACCAGTATGTAAACAATGTAAAGACATTAAGCATAGCCCCACAGATGTATGTAGAGTTGACCCCGTTGAAGGGACTTTCATTCAAGAGTCTGCTAGGCGGATATTTCCGGAACGTAAAAGAGAGTAAATATACCGGTACAAATTCTTATCAGGGACTGGAAAGCGGACTGGTTCAGGCCACAATCCCCAACACCTTCACTTATAATTATAAATGGCAGAATATCCTGACTTACAATTTTAAAATAAAAGAAGATCACGATTTCACCATAACGGGAGTCACCGAATGGTCAAAAGATCAAAAAGAAAAGGCCACCGCCACTGCCAACAAGTTTGATACGGACTCTTATCTATATCACAATTTAGGTGCGGCAACCGGTACACCCACTGTTTCGTCTTCTTATGTAGGCAGCCAGAAGATGTCCTATGTGGCCCGTATCAACTATAGCTATAAAGGACGTTACCTGTTGACGTTAAGCAACCGCTGGGATGGCTCTTCCATATTGGCCGATGGCAACAAATGGGACATGTTCCCCGCAGGAGCCTTTGCATGGCGCATCAGTGACGAGCCGTTCATGCAGAATGTAAAAGCTGTCTCCAACTTGAAATTACGTGCCAGTTATGGTGTCACAGGTAACGCCGGTGCTTCAGAATACGCCACATTAGACTACAGTCGCACAGGTATCATCGGATTCCAGGATGTAGGAGTCCCTTATAGCGGCTATTCCCGTTCCATTGCCAACAAGAGTCTGGGATGGGAAAAATCATACATGGCAGATCTGGGATTCGACCTGGGACTGTTCAGTGACAGATTGAATGTGGCATTTGACTGGTACCGGACAGATACCAAAGACATCTTGTTCGAGAAAAACCTACCCTATGCGACAGGAGGTTACGGCTCCTCTCCATTCAAAATATGGTCTAATGTAGGCGAAACGCGCAATACGGGTGTGGAATTGAGCATTACCAGCCGCAATTTTGTCGGACCTAAATTCCAGTGGAGCACCACCCTGGCATTCTCGACCAACAAGGAAGAAGTGATAAAGACAACCAGCGAAGGCCCGCTTCAATTCGGAGACTATTACCTGATTCCCGGTGAGGCGATCAAGACTTATTACGGGTACAAATATGCCGGAATATGGGGTACTGCCGAGGCCGAGGAAGCAGCCAAATACAGCCAGAAACCCGGACAGGTGCATATTGCCGAGAATGGTACTCCCGATTACAAGCTGAACTCGGATGATTATTATGTTCTGGGAAGCGCCACACCGAAATGGTCGGGCAGTTTACTCAACAACTTCAATTATAAGAATTTCGACTTGAGCATCTTGTTGATTGCCCGTTGGGACTGGACGATTCCTTACGGACTGACCGGATGGTATCGCACAGACGGACTGACTCCCTCTCCTACTGTATGCGACTACTGGACTCCTGAAAATCAAGGTGCCCGCTATCCGCGTCCGGATGCAAGCATTACAAACGGACAGGATCCATATCAACAATGGGCTAATTATTTCGATGGTTCCTACTTGAAGGTAAAAAATATTTCATTAGGCTATACACTTCCCAAGAAATGGTTGAACACCCTAAAGATTGATAGAATGCGTGTATATTTCACCGCAAATAACCCGTTCATCTTTACCAAGTGCGACTATCTGAAAAACTATGACCCTGAAAAAGGAGGTGACGACGATGATGCACCGTTATCAAAACAATATGTATTTGGCGTTAATATCTCATTCTAAAAACTCATACTGATGAAAAAACATAAATTACTCTCTATATCAGCCGTAATCCTGATGATGTCTGCCAACGGCTGCAGTCTGGATGAATTCAATCCTTCAGGCATTTCTACAGAACAAGAATGGACTACCCCGGCAGGGTACGAAAAGAAAGTGAACGACTGCTATTTTGACCTGGTCCGCATTGTTTACGGTCAGGCAGAAGATACTTATTTAATGGTTGCAGAAGGAGGAACAGACATCTGGCAGGACACGAACCCCGATGGTACCAACGGCAACTGGAGCAAGTTGCTCCGTTATGAGGATTATGGTGCTTCAAACGGTATGCTGAATGAAGGATACGCGGGTTTCTATGGCATATTGAGTGCATGTAACGCTGCTGTTCACTATGCCGGCAAAGTGGAAGGTCTGAGTGAGACAAGAATCAATGAACTGGTCAGTGAGGCCCGTTTCATCCGTGCGCATGCCTTATATAATATTGTAGAACAGTGGGGAGGCAAATACCTGCCATTGGAGCCGATGAACAGCCCTGTTACTGTCCTCCCGTGTAGTCCGGTAAACGATTTCTATAAAGTAATTCTGGAAGATCTGGAATTCGCCATGAAAAACCTCCCTATCACACAAGAGGTAAAAGGACACGTGACACGTGCGGCAGCCTATCACTTATATGCCAAAGCCTGCCTCACCTTCTCTACCTACACTGACGGCCTGGGCAATACCACGGCCTTGACGGAAAGCGAAAGCAAAGCCTATCTGGAAAAAGCAAAGACGGCAGCTGATTATCTGATTCAGAATGCCGGTTCGCTGGGAGTCAAGCTCTATGATGATGTAGAAGCTGTTTTTGATGAAAACAATAATAAGAACAACGAAGAGGCACTGTTTATTGTCTGCCACTCCACCATTACAGCTTATAACCCCCGTGGAAACTATTTCAACCGTGTATGGAAACACTCCGAAGCATACAATAACAATACCTCAGGCGTCTATCTGTCGGGCATGACTCCCAGCTATGCCACTAATGTCAACGGATACGAAGTTCCCAAACTGGCAAAAGGCAACTGCTATATGGAACCTAGCAAGTATATGCTTGATTTATATGGAGAAAAAGACGGCCGCTATAAAGCTTTCTTCAAAGACACTTATTATGTGAATAACGCAACAAATAGTGCCAAGAACGGATATACCTGGAACGAAGCCGACGCACAAAGATACGGTCTTTCTACCGGCAGAGTCGGTAATTCTGCCTATGATATCACTTTAGGAGATACGGCTGTCTATTTATCCCGCAAGACTTATACACAGGCCGAAAGAGACGCTTGCCGCTATGCCATTTTCAACTTGGAAGACAATTATGCCGACCCCAAAAGTCCTCTGAAGTTCTTCCCGAGTCTGAAGAAAGCGGATTGCCCCAGTCTATATGCAGGTTCGAATGCCTCCAAGCCTTATTCCTCAGCGGACTGTATTGTTTATCGTCTAGGAGAGACTTACCTGCTATCAGCAGAAATCGACTGGAGATTAGGCAACAGCCAAAGTGCCGCCGAAAGACTGAACACGCTCCGGAACCGTGCCTGCAAGGGACATGACCACAGCATGGATATCACAGCCACAGATGTCACTCAGGATTTCCTGCTGGATGAGAATGCGCGTGAAATGGTAGGCGAATGGAACCGCTGGATGACGTTGAAAAGATTCCGTGCTTTCGAGAGCCGCATCACAAAAGCAAACCCGCAAATCACAAAATTCGATAAGAATATTCACTATTTGCGCCCCATTCCGACAGCTGAATTATTACTGATCGACAATGCTGACGAATATCAGAATCCGGGATATTAACAGACAAGATAAATTCCATCTATAAAAAAGACAGCTTGGATAGCAGACTCTATCCAAGCTGTCTTTTTTATAGGGGATGCTTCATCACTGGAGCGTCCCCTTTCCACCTTAAATTATTCACAAAAGGGCTACAGCAACTAAAAGAACAATCATTACCTGCCCTCTGTCTTTTTGAATGAACCTATATTACTTAAAATTCAAATATTGCCGGTTTCCTGATACTCCATGCTGCATTGCAGGACAGAAGCGGAAAGAGAATGACATACGTTCAGCCGGAATCAAATAAGGCTGGTGAGGATAAGCTCCCCAACTGGTATCACCACCCACTCCCATCTGTTTTAAATCAATATTCCATGTCACCATATCCTTGAACTGAATATCGGATAAATGACGCTGCGATTTACGCAGGCCCGGCTCATCCAAATCTTCTGTAGGGAACAGATAGGCACTGGTGCTGATATAAGGCTGTCCGACAGCCATCAATCCCTGTCCGGCGGTATTTGTCAAACTCATCCAGCGGACTTCGGTCTTATTGCCATTTTCCTGCGGACGGTCATACGGGAAATACTGACCGGCCACGCTTCCCTTATACAGACCTACATAGGAAGAAGTATTCCGGTCTATATAATTCTCATGAGGACCGCGTCCCAACCATTCCATCTGGTCGAACTGCTTGTTCAGCGTAATGCTGACTCCCATCCGGGGCAGCAAAGGCAACGTGTCGTTACCCGGAATGAAAGTACAATTCACATCCAAATATCCTTTTCCCGAGAAATGATAGGTAACAATAAAATCAGACTCTCCTACAGGCAACTTATAATAAGAAACAACCTCATAAGCTTCTTTACCCAATGCCTTTTGTTCCATGGATAACAGCTTTGCCTGACGCCCCGCATCACGCCACGGACGCAAGGTTTTATTCATGCCATTTCCCATATCATTATCCGTCACAGGACGCCAGAAATTAGGACGTAAAGCTTCTTTTATCAGTTCCGTACTTCCTTCTTTATAAGAAGTCAAGGCACCGGTTTCCTTATCAAAACCTACGCTCAAGTTACCGGCTGTAAGTGTCAACAACGAAGCCGCATCATCCGCTATCACCGGTGAAGACTGAGCCTCAGCAACAAACGGCTGATAGAATGGAAGACTCACCTGGGCATCAGCCAGTCTTGTTCCGGCTTTCAGCAGACCATCCTCATTTTTCAAACTGGCATAGAAATTCAAGAAATATTCCACACCGGGTTTAGCCTGTATGGCCGGGAAAGAAGTCTTGAACCTACCCGTCTGCTGAGGAGCCAAGGATACATCATCAATGGTTCCGGTAGCCAGAAGCTCACCATTCCCCTCCAGTTTCCAAGTAAAATTGAATTCACTTAAATCTGTAAAGAAATACTTGTTACGTAACTCTACCCATCCCTCATGATAATCCAATAAAGAGAATGCTATATTTTGATATACTTTTTTCACTTCATGGATATGCGGCTTCAAAGTGCGGTCGGCGGCAACCAGACCGTTCATACAGAAATTGGCGGAACTTGGAGTGCCTTTCGGAGCCAGATCGCCTCCGTATGCCCAATAGAATTTTCCATCCGGTGTTTTTGCATACAAGCCCTGATCCACCCAGTCCCAGATATGTCCGCCCTGTAAAGAAGGATATTTCTCTATCACATCCCAATAATCCTGAAGATTTCCTTCACTGTTTCCCATAGCATGGGCATATTCACAAAGAATCAACGGTTTGGTAGGAAGATAAAGAGAGTGATTGATCAATACATCTATCTTTTTATACATCGGACAGAAAATATCGGTATAAGGCCCCTTTATTCCGTCTTCCGAATGCACGGGACGCTGTGAACGGTCATTGGCATGTACCCATTTATATGTAGCCGCGAAGTTACATCCTTCACCGGTTTCATTACCCAATGACCAGATAATGACGCAAGGATGGTTTTTGTCACGCTCGAACATACGTTCCGTGCGGTCTATGAAAGCTTTCTCCCATTCGGGCTGGTTTGCCAGGCATTGATCGGGTTTATACCCCATGCCATGGCTTTCGATATTGGCCTCATCCACCACATACATACCATAGATGTCACATAATTCATACCAGCGGGGATCATTGGGATAATGAGAGGTTCGTACACTGTTGATATTATTCTCTTTCATCAATTGAATATCACGCAGCATGGACGCCTCATCCACCACATGACCGTTATAAGGATCGTGTTCGTGTCGGTTTACTCCTTTTATATAGACTGGTTTGCCATTTATCAGCAATTGGGCATGTTTGATTTCAGATTTGCGGAAACCGACGTATTGGGAAATGTATTGTTCCGGTTTGCCATTTACGCGCAAAGTAAGCAACAATTTATACAGATTCGGTTTCTCCGCACTCCACAGTAGAGGTTCTACCACTTCTTTTTTGAAATGAAGTTCCCGGTCGGCAGCATTCCAACGCTTACGTTCACTATAGATACTTTTACCTGCTTTATCCAACAGGCTTACTTCCACTTCAGCCCCCTTTATTTTTCCTTCTCCGGCTTTACCCAACTCTACAAAAAGTTGAAAGTCAGCATTCTTGTATTCTCCGTCAAGGTCGGTGACCACTTCATAGTCGCGCACATGAGTTTCGGGCCGGGCATACACATAGACATCACGCTGTATGCCGGCAAAACGCCAGTAGTCCTGATCTTCCAGATAATATCCGTCACTGAACTTGAAAACCTGTACAGCTATTTCATTCTCCCCTTGTTTTACATACGGCGTAATATCAAACTCCGAAGGTGTTTTAGAGTCCTGAGAGTAACCTACCTTTTCGCCATTCACCCATACATAGAAAGCAGAAGCCACTCCGCCGAAATAAAGAATAATCTGGCGTTTGTTCCAATGGGCAGGAATCGTAAAGGTACGTCTATAAGAACCTACCGGACTATTCTCCACGGCAATCAATGGCGGATTTTTCTTTATACCATACCCGCTACCCACGTAAAAAGGATAACCAAACCCTTGAAGTTCCCAGTTGGAAGGGACTTTTATATCATCCCAACCCGAGACATCATATCCTTTTTGAAAGAAATCCATCGGCCGTTCATCCGAACGAGGCACAAAATGAAATTTCCATGTTCCATTCAAGGATTGGAAATAAGGAGATTGTGATTTATCACCCTGCAATGCCTGTTCTTTAGTGGGATATCCCATAAAATTAGCCGCTGAAGGCAGACGATTGATATGAAGCACATCAAAATTCTCCCAATCGTTATCCGAACGGGGATATTTGTTTCTACGCACTTCTACATTGTCTTTGCTCGTTTCATCGACGCTCCTGTTCACCGGAGCGCCGTCATATTGGGATTGTGCCATGCCTGCCAATGACAAAGACACGGCAACCCCTGTCAATATAGAACGAATTTTCATCATAAATATGTCTTTTAATAAATTCGGAGCATCCGCATACTGATTCTTGCTCCCACTATCATTGGTTCAACAGCAACCGCAAAATCAAAGCGGAAGACCAGCCAAAGTTGGGTGCATTCAATACTTCACCCGTCAGCGGATTGTAATTTTCATGAATCGGCCCGTCGGTCATCAGTCCTTGGGCATGTGCCATGAACTTGCGGGTCAGCAAGTCGGCTTCCTCCACATATCCGTAACGTTTCAATCCGGTAATACCGAAATACACCTGATTGAACCAAACCGGACCGCGCCAATAGCCGAAGGTAGGACGCAAAGCAGGATGACTTACATCCAGTGTACCTAACGGCAAGTAAGAGTTGAAATGTTTCTCATCCATCATGATGTTCCTCACCCTTTCGGCCTGTTCCGGTGTGGCAATACCTGCCCACAAGGGCAACCATCCCTCGGCACCCATCACTTTGACGGGAGTACGGTCATCCAGACGAATGTCATAGAAGAAACCACTCTCGCTGTCGTACATTTTAGTCTGTACATACTGCTTGATTACCTCAGCCTCCTTGACCAACTGTTCAGAAAGTTCTTGTTTTCCCAAAATAGAAGCCATTTCCGAAAGGGTCAGTTTGTCTACATAAAGGAAGGAATTCAAACAGATGTTCTCCTGATCCATCGACCAAGCTTTCTCCATTTCATTTTTCAGCATCTTGGTATTGTCAAAGCGGACTCCATTGTCCATGCCACTCTCCCAAGCCGCCGCAATCAATGTACCATCAGTAGACCCATATTCGCAAATGCCATTGTGATCGTGGTCACGCTCGGCATACCACCATTGATGAAACTTATACAACTTATCGAAGATCTCGCCCAAGAATGCCTTGTCGCCTGTAGCCTTATAGACATTCATGGCTCCCCACGATGCCACAGGAGGTTTGGAATCGCGCCAGTTATTACGAGCTTTGTTGTAACCGATAAAGTCGGGAACCATACCATTCTCGGCCTGATAGTCGAACAAAGAAAGCATTTCGCTTTTGGCTCCTTCGGGATTGTAAAATACATTGCCCGATGCAATCTGCCAGGCATCCCACGACCAACATCCGCCGATGAATCCCGTATAAGAGGGGAAGCTGCATCCGTGAAAAATGTCACCGGCCGGTGTGCGCCAGTTAGAGTTCAAGGTCATCATCGCTTTCACGGCAATGTTCCGGTAAGCATTTTCTTTCATATAAGGACTATCCGTGGAAAGTACCCGTTGAAGTCCCTGATTCCAGCGCTGCTCATTGTCGGCAAAACACTGATCAAAACGTATGGACTTGATTGCTGTATATTCCTTATCTGTTTCTTCCCCTTTCAAGGTCAGAGTCTGACTGTATTCCGAAGTATAGCTTTTGCCGGGCTGCAACAAATAATCGCGCTTTTCAACCGCCCGCAAGCTATCATTACCAACAGCCATTACCTCATCGGCAGTACGGAAGAAGACAGTAGCCGCCACCTCGTCTACCGGTGGCTCGTTACGCAGTGTAATAATCTGGCGGTCAGCTCCCCACCGACGCCCGTAGAACGGATAATCAAAACGAACACCTTTGTCCAGCTTAGTGGCAACGGTATTCTCCTCAAAGACACCCCCCTCCCAGGTCAACGACACTTTCAAAGGTTCTTCGCTGAGATTTGTAATGACAGAACGTACAAAAGCTGTGCGCGATGTAGCAAAACACAATTCAGTGGTGAACTCCAACTGTACATCCTTAAAGTTCTGCACCAGTTTTCCGGGCAAGTACTTAGCCGTCTGCGTATTGCGGGTCAGATCATACTTTTCGCCATTGACCATCAGCGTAGGCTGCGCCAGCGTTTGAGCAATCCAGCCTCTTCCGTGCATCGTCATAGGCCCGATGAAAGCACCGGCAAATGCCCTGCTTTGATTTACCGGCAACGCATAGCCACTCCATGCTCCCAGATCGGAAAACAAATTGAGATCGCCTTCTACAGCCTGTTCGGGCACATTCTTCACGTTCAGCAAATTAGGAAAATCCTCCTGTGTGGTAAACAGGCTCTCTTCCGGCTGTGTAGCGACTGGGGTACATGCCCCCAGCCAAAGAATGCCACACATTCCGTATATAGGAAATAAATGTTTCATAAGCGGTTCTTCAAAATGATACAAACTAGATTACTTGCTATAGTTCGGATTCTGCTCCCAATCAGGGTTAAGCAGGAATTCGCTATGAGGGATAGGAAGTAACTGGTGCTTAGCATCTACGTAGTTCTCAACAAACGGTTTGTTATGAGCCTTCAGCGTTTCTTCCACAATACCCCAACGAATCAAGTCGTACCAACGTGAACCTTCCAGTGCCAACTCACAAGGACGTTCTTTTTCTTGCAGATGCCTCAGCACTTCGGCTTTGCTCATGGTAAGCGGTAATGCCGGTACATTAACACGTGCACGGACCTTGTTTATGATGTTAATGGCCTCTGTTGTCTCACCCCTGTCATTAAGACATTCCGCATAGAGCAGCAGCACATCAGCATAGCGGATGACGGAAACATTAAAGAAACTATAGTCCCAATAATCGCTCATGCCTTCAGTATAAGTTACATATTTATGCCAGAAAATCTCGCCTTCCTTGTGGTAATCCTTAAAGGATTTTCCTTTCTCGTAATAGAAAGGACGACATTCCGGATCATCAAAAATAAGTGTATGGAGCAAACGGTCACTGGATTTACCATCTACAGTCTTATCAGCCAGCAAAGTCTGACACATCCAGTCTGTAGGATAAGCTTCTTCGTATGCGTCCAGTCCCGCCATGGGGCCCAAGTGAACAGTAAACAGATTGTATTCATACTGTCCGCCCGAACGGTCACCGGTAAACTGAATTTCCATGAGAGACTCTTTATTATTCTTGTGCATACCATCAAAATTGTCAGCCCAATTCTCCATCAAGCCGAAAAGACTTCCTTCTTTATCGATGATTTTCTTGAATTCGGCTTCGGCTTTGCTCAATTCCTTGCGGAACATATAGAATTTGCCCAGAAGAGCCGCTGCCGTATAGCGTGTGGCACGCCCTTTGTCACTCTCATCATAGCTTTCGGGAAGATCGCTCTGTACTTCTTTCAGTTCGGTTTCAATCAGACTTACCAATTCTCCCGGGTTGGCTTGCGGCGGATAAAATTCTTCATCCGTGCCTGCCAATGCTTCCTTGTAAATGGGCACTCTCTCACCAAAGTTCACATACAGACGATAATAAAAATAAGCACGCAGAAAACGGGCCTCCGCTATGGACTGCTTCTTCAATGCATTGAGTGATTCCGAATCGCCAGGTACAGCAGGGATGTTGGTCAAGCATTGGTTGGCATAATTAATACCTTTATATAAATTAGTCCACTCTTTACTGATCACGGAGTTACTGGATTCCACATTAAACGACGAGATATTCATCCAGCTTGTCACGTCATCCCTGTGGGTTATTTCATCGCTTCGATATTCGTCTATCACCATATAGCGTTCAAACGGTACCGCCCAAGACGCGTTTGGCTGCAAAGCGGCATATACACTGGTCAATCCTTTCATTATATCCCCTTCACTTTTCCAGAAATTACCGGGTGACAAAGCATTGGGATTAGAGTCTTCATCCAAGAAATCAGCACAAGAGGAAAAAGAAATCCCACTCAGAAGAACTGCAAATAATATATTTTTGAATTTCATAATCTTCGTATTAAATTTTATTAGAAACCGAATTTAAGACCCATCATAAAGTCACGACTCAAAGGAATGGCTGCATAGTCATATCCCATCTGTCCGACTGAAGAACCGGTTGAAGGATCATAACCCTTATAGTTGGTAATAGTGAACAAACGAGTACCGCCTACATAGATACGCAGGTTACTCAACCCCATCTTCTTACAATATTTAACAGGCAGGTTATAACCGATCTGCAAATTATTCAAGCGCAGATAGTCGCCATTTTCCACAAAACGGGTGGAAGTGCGGGAATTCTTATTCGGGTCACCCGACACGGCACGTGGAATATCAGTATTAGGATTCTCTGGTGTCCAGGCATTCAGGGCATTCTTACCGTAGTTGAACACATGATCCATTCGTTCCAATTGGTATTTAGTATAGTTGTAACGTTTGGCACCAAAATCACCATAGAAATTAGCCACCAGGTCAAAGTCTTTATAAGCCAAATTGATATTGAATCCCAATGATACTTTCGGTGTGCCACTACCCACTTTCACACGGTCGTTTGTATCGAGCATACCATCTCCATTCTGATCAACGAAACGGATATCACCCGGTTTGGCGACAGGCTGCAAGGGTTGCCAGTTACCGTTTTGATCCTTATAACCATGAGCGGAATTCCATTCGTTCACTTCTTCCTGGTTCTGGAAGATTCCAGCAGTTTGATATACCCAGAATTCACCGATCTCACCTCCTACGTAAGTGCGTAAGGCACCATATTCATACAGATAATCGGGATTGGCCATCGATTTCAGCACACTCTTATAGTGAGACAAATTCAAATCCAAATCGTACTTCAAGCCTCCGGCTTTGCCATGATAGATGGCTTGCATTTCAAAACCGGTTGTGCGCAACTTACCATCGTTCACCAAAATAGAAGAGTTATAACCGGTAGCCAGACTGATGTTACGGCTAGAAAGCATATCACTGGTATTCTTGATATAAGCCTCCGCAGAAAGTTCCAGTTTATTGTTCCACAAGCTCACATCCACACCTATATTCTTATATACCGTTGTTTCCCACTTGATGTCGCTCGACGGAAAAGCAGTGACTGCATATCCCATAGAAGTTTCACGACCGCCAAAAGGATAGTTCAATACATGAGTATTGTAGCTTAAAGTAGGAATGTACCGGTAAAGACCAATGTTCTGATTACCCAAAGCACCGTAGCTCAAACGGAACTTAAACATGGAAACTGTCTCTTTCAAATTTTCCCAAAACGGTTCATTGGCAATGTTCCATCCTAATGATACGGAAGGGAAGAAACCCCATTTGTTACCTTTGGCAAAACGTGAGGAGCCATCATAACGGAAAGAGGCCATAATCATGTAACGCATCATGTAGTTATAGTTCACACGTCCGAAGAGAGAACGAAGGGCACTGCGGGTTTTGGTACCCCCTACAGAATAGTTGCTCTTGGCATGTCCCATCAGGCTCATGTCGTTGTTCTCAAAATCAGAACCGGAAGCACTAAGGTCGTCATACTTATTTTCTTCCTGGGAAAGTCCCAACAAAAGAGAAAGATTGTGTTGTTCGGCAATGGTCTTGTCATAATTAGCTGTCAGTTCCAGCAAGTCGTTGGTAGTCTGTGTGCGCGCTTCAGACAAACTGGCCATCGTATTCCGTTTGGCCGAACCGATTTCGTAAGTAGGTTTGAAAAGACGGGTTTTACCAAAGTACATGTTACGGCTGGCATTGAATTTCACAATAAGTCCTTTGATCGGCTCGTATTGCAAATAGCCGGAAGCTGCGATATAGTCGTTAGAACTTGTATTGTCAATCAATTTATTGAAAGCCACCTGGTTACCGGCATCAGACATACCCATACCGGAAATGGCGCCGCCATAACCACCATCATTGTTCTCATCGTAAAGGAACGCCAACGGTTCCATATTCGTCACCTGATAGATGGAAGAGAAACCCGAATTGGACTCCAGATCGGCAGACCAACGGCTATAGCTTACTGATTCACCCATTTTAAACTTACCACGGGTAACATCAGAATTCAAACGGAAACCGAATTTTTCATCTCCGGTAGCAATGGTCACACCATCTGTCTTGCTGTAGAAAGCAGAAAGAGAGACATTGGAGTTAGCGCTACCTGCGGTGTAGCCAATGTTATATTTTTGTGTAAAGCCGCGCTGGTAATACTCTTTCTGCCAGTCGGTATCGGCAAACTGACTCGGATCTCTCTCATATTCGCTGATATATTTAGGCCAACGGCTTTCGTCCGTACCGGCATTTGTCAATGCCATCTTGCGTACCTTGATAAACTCGGCCGAGTTACAAACATCCAAGCGCTTCGGCATGGCACTCAACCCCCAATAACCGGAAAAAGTAATCTTCGGAGCTGAATTCATCGTACCACGATGTGTTTCAATCAAGATAACACCAGCTGCCGAACGTGCTCCATAGATTGCGGCTGTAGCAGCATCCTTCAATACGGAAATAGATTTAATATCCTCCGGATTCAGATAAGACATATTTCCCGGAACACCGTCAATGATTACCAGCGGACCGTTGCTCTCGCTGTTCTCACCATCATCATCCTTCCAGGAAGTCACACCGCGCACCTGCAAAGTGGCAGAAGAACCGGCAGCGCCACTGCCAAAGTTTACCGACAAGCCCGGAGCCATACCTTGCAATGCCATCTCCGCATTAGCGGTAGGGATTTTAGACAATTTATCACCTGATACAGACGTTACCGAACCTGAAATATCCGACTTTTTCTGTGTGCCATAACCAATCACTACCACCTCATCCAAAGTCTTGGTATCTTCCACCAATATAATTTTCAGTGTGGACTGATTGCCTATTTTCACAGTTTTTGTGGTATAACCTACATAAGAGACGATCAGTTCTGTTCCCTTGCCGATAGATAAAGTAAAATGACCGTCCAAATCAGTGATCGTACCGTTTGTTGTACCCTTTTCCAAGACACTGGCACCAATGATAGGCTCTCCCTGATCATCGGCTACAATACCGCTTATAGACTTCTGCTGTTTCACCGCTGCCACTTCGGAAGCAACCTGCTTATACAATACGATGTGACGATTTTCTATTTTATAATTAACACCTGATTCCGAGAACAACTGATCCAGAATCTGGTTGATCGTTTTATTTTCTACTTTAATGGATACTTTTCGGTTGACATTGATTTGATTCAGATTATAGGTAAAATAGAACTCCCCTTTTTTCTCAATAGCATTAATCACATCATTTACCGTCGTATTTTCCATATCCAAAGACATCTTCACATTCTGTGAATAAGCGACGCCTGCCCAGCACGGGATCGTTCCCAATAATAGAAAAAGAACAAAAAATTTCATAATTAACCATGTTTTTCGTAGCCATAGTGATTTTTGCTCATCCAATGGCGTGCATTTCATAATATTATCCATACATTTGTAATTGATTAGTTTGTAATAAATTATAAGGTTACTCATTAATCCGGGTCGAAAGATGGTGGTGCGTCTTCGGCCCTTCATTTTTTGCAAAGGTTTTACTTCATAGGCATCCGTTGTTTTTCAAAGTTTCACATACTGTTATTTTTTATATAGGTATACCGTTTTCTTTTCAATTCTATAATCCACCCGTCTGGTTTCTTTCAGCAATTCCATCGCCTGATCTATAGTCAGGTCTTTCCTGAAATGACAAGTGAAATATTCTTCTACCAGCGAGCTGTCCATAATCCTGATTTTCACATCATACCGGCGTTCTATCACTTTTGCCATTTCTTTCAAGGTCTTGTTGTCAAATCTCAGGTCGCCGGTAGTCCAGCTGTCCACGTTTGCCTGCGCCGAACTCCTGATCAGCACTAAACCGTCACTAACCGTATAATACACCTGGTCATTGGGCAGCATTCTTTCCTTGCTCTTGTTATCCAAGGTTGACACTTCCACCGAACCTTCTTTCAAGGTAATCCAGCTAGGTTCGTCCAAGTAGGCTTTTGCATTAAATTTTGTACCCAGCACCCTGATGTTCAACATCGGCAATTCCACCGTGAACGGACATTTGGGATTATGCGCCACTTCAAAATATCCCTCTCCTTCCAATTTGACCGTTCTATATTTCTCCGAGAACTTAGCCGGGTAAGAGAAACGGCTCTCAGCATTCAGCCAGACTGTTGTTCCGTCACTCAGCAACAAAGAAACCCGTTGTCCTTTCGGAACCACGACCGTATTATATGCCGCTGGCTCCTCTTTCGTGATATAGAACAAGTTTGTTGCAAAAAGACAGACAGCAACCAAAATAGCCGCATATTTCCACCATTCCCTGACGGTGAATCTCCGTACCGATGTCTCTTTCTTCTCAGCCTGCTTACCCAAACCAAGCCGTCCGCCCAGTTGCCGGTAAGCCTCATCCATACGCCCTTTATCCGAAAAGCGCATTTCGGCTTTCAGTCCCCAGATCTGCTCCAGCTCAAATAAACGCTGACGGTTCTCTTTCTCCTTCAACCACTCCAGAATCTCTTTTTCTTCAGTTGCAGTACAGCGCTTACTGATATATCGAATTAAAATTTCGTCCTTCATTTACTTTTTTATTGTCTTTCATTATTAAGACAATTAACCAAGAAGGAACTACGGGGTTAAAAAGAAAAAAAAATGCTTTTTTTGCATTTTATTTTTCACAGACTCCGGAAAAGCCTGCTGGAAAGGTATTAACGAAGCAAAAATAACAGGCAGAACAATACCTCCTTCAAATCCTCTCTCAAGAATTTTGTGGCTTTCTGAACGTGTTCTTCCACCGTACGGGAGGATATATGCATCACCTCCGCTATCTCTTTATAGGTCATCTCTTTAAAATAAGACAATTCGAAAGCCTGACGACATTTAGGAGGCAACTTAGAAATGGAAGCTTCCAACAATTTCCGGATATCCCGCTCAACCACCTCATTCCACAATTCATTGGCATCTGATCCTGCCAACTGAAAGGCAACGCGTTCTTCTGCCAGACGCACTTCTTCCTCATGCCCCAACACGACAGCCTGGTGCTTCAGGTAATTCAGGCAATTATTCTGGGTACATTTATAAAGGAAAGAATGAATGGCATTGGGTATCAAAGTAGATTTCTGCTCCCAATACATCACAAAGACACTTTGCACAATATCTTCGGCTATGTGTTCAGGCACAAAACGGCAGGCTACAGACATCAGGCGAGGATAGAAAAGATTAAAAAGAAGACGAAACTCCGCTTCGTCCCCTTTTTGTACTTTATTTATATCTATAGAAATTGTTTGCATCTCCACCTCCAATCCAAAGTTAACAGACGCAAAGCTAATCTATTTTTCCAACTCCTGCAAACTTTCCATTTTCTTTGTTTCCAGGAATTCATAGATACCACAAAGGTGTTCTTTCACCTTTTTATTCCCAAATTCATACACTTTCGTCACTAATCCGTCCAAAAAGTCACGGTCATGAGATACTACAATCAAGGTGCCGTCAAAGTCCACCAAAGCTTGCTTCAATATATCTTTGGTCTTCATATCCAAATGATTGGTAGGCTCATCCAGAATCAACAGATTCACTGGTTCCAGCAACAGTTTGATCATGGAAAGACGGGTACGTTCCCCTCCACTGAGCACTTTCACTTTCTTCATGGAAGCCTCGGGCCCGCCAAACATAAACGCACCCAGCAAGTCTCGTATTTTATTACGGATCTCCCCTTTCGCCACATCATCTATCGTTTGAAAAACCGTGAGGTTCTCATCCAATAAAGAAGCCTGATTCTGAGCAAAATAACCAATCTGCACATTGTGTCCAAGCGTCAAAGTCCCCTCATGCTCTATCTCACGCATGATGCACTTCACCAACGTGGACTTACCTTCCCCATTCTTACCCACAAAAGCCACTTTATCCCCTCTCTCGATGGTCAGTGAGGCATCCTTGAAAACCACATGGTCACCATAAGTCTTTCCTACCCTGTCCATAATGACCGGGTAATTCCCACTTCGCGGAGAAGGCGGGAATTTCAACCGCAACGCCGAGGTATCCTCTTCGTCCACTTCAACCAGTTCCAGTTTCTCGAGCATCTTCACACGGCTCTGCACCTGTAAAGTCTTGCTGTAAGTGCCCTTGAACCGCTCTATGAAGTCTTTGGTTTCCTGTATCATCTTCTGCTGCTCCTCATATTGCTTCATCTGTTGCTCGCGGCGTTCCTTGCGCAAAATCAGATATTGGGAATAGTTCACCTTATAATCATAAATGCGTCCCATCGTCACTTCAATGGTACGGGTCGTGATATTATCCACAAATTTACGGTCGTGGCTGATGACAATGACCGCTTTGGCACTATTGATCAGAAAATCCTCCAGCCACTGGATGGATTCAATATCGAGATGGTTGGTAGGCTCGTCCAGCAACAGTACATCCGGATTCTGGAGCAATAATTTAGCCAGTTCGATACGCATACGCCATCCACCGCTGAAATCACTGGTGGGACGGTTGAAATCCTCACGCACGAAACCAAGTCCCAGCAAAGCCTTTTCCACATCTTCCTCAAAATGGGTCAGGTCAATGGAATAAAACTTCTCGCTCATGGCGGAAACTTTCTCAATCAGTTCCATGTACGAATCACTTTCATAGTCAGTACGCGTCTCAAGTTCTTTATTGACAGCTTCTATCTCCGCCTCCATGGCATGAAGATGCGCAAAAGCCTGAGAAGCCTCCTCGAATACGGTGCGTCCGTCTTCTGTCATCAGATGCTGGGGAAGATAAGCTATCACGCAGTCCTTGGGAGCCGAAACCCTTCCGCGGCTAGGCTGCCGCGCACCAGCCAGAATCTTTAATAAGGTAGATTTACCCGCACCGTTTTTCCCCATCAAGGCGATACGGTCTTTCTCGTTTATCTGAAAAGATATGTCACTGAACAAGGTGGTACCGCCAAACTCGACGGTCAATCCATCTACTGAAATCATATTTATTCTTTTAATCAGCAAGAGGGTGCGTCAAAAAATGATTCAAACCATCATTTTTCAACACCCCCTCCTGCAAGTTATACTTTATTGTCTTTATACTTCTTTGCCAATATCAGCTTGCCAAAATCAATATCAATAACTGGGCAGTCAGAATACGAAGGAACATGGACACCGGATATACAGTGGAATAACCTACCGCCGGAGCATTATTACCTGCTGTCTGATTGGAATATGCCAATGCGGGGGGATCTGTGTTGCTACCTGCAATAAGACCCATCAGCATGAAATAATTCATTTTGTAATGCAAACGTGCCACCGCTCCCATTATTAATAAAGGTATCACTGTAATAAGGAAACCACAGCCCACATACAGCAGCCCGTCTCCATCGACAACCGTATTCACAAAATTCGCACCGGCCTTTATTCCCACACTGGCAAGGAACAAGGCAATACCTATTTCACGCAACATCAAGTTGGCACTCATCGTGGTATAAGTCACCAGTTTCAGTTTATATCCGAAACGGCCGATCAAGATAGACACGATCAACGGTCCACCGGCCAGACCCAGTTTCACCGGAGTAGGAATACCCGGGAATGCAATGGGCAGACTGCCAAAGAAAATACCCAGGAAGATACCCACAAAAATAGTCACGATATTGGGATGATCCAGGCGTTTCAACGAGTTACCCATCAAATTGGCAACACGTTCCACCGCATCCTGAGGACCTACCACCATCACACGGTCGCCCACTTGCAAAGTCAAGTTACGTGAAGCGAAGATATCCATACCCGAACGGTTGACACGAGTCACATTCACACCATACATACTGCTGAAATGAAATTCACCCAGTTGCTTGCCATTCATTTTAGGTTGTGTAATCAAGATACGGCGGGATACCATCGGCGTATCCTGCTTTTCCCAGTCCACTTCAATTTTCGGACCGATGAACGCGATGATAGCTTCCGCATCATCCTCCGCACAAACCACAAACAACTGATCACCCAGATGAAAGACAGTATCACGGTTCGGAATACTGACGTGTCCGTTCTGCAAAATACGTGAACAGACAAAGTCACGCCCCATAAAATCTCTGACCTGAAGCAAAGTCTTTCCCGCCAATGCCTCATTATGCACTTCCAGATGCATCATACGAGGAGTCAGATGAGGATTTGCAGCCTCCTCCTTAGCAATGTCCTCTTCCTCCTTTTTCAGATTGACCCGGCAAATGTAGCGGATGGCAATGATAGAACCAATGATGCCCAGCACTCCCAACGGATAAGCGCACGCATATCCCATCGCTATCTGCGGGCCATTGTAATTCAGCTGGCTCAACGCTTCGTTGGCAGCACCCAGTCCCGGCGTGTTCGTCACGGCACCACAAAGAATACCCACCATCATGGGCAGCTCTATCCGGCCGTTCAAGCCATAATACAGAGCCACAGCCACAGCAATGTTCAGCACGACAATGCCTATCGCCACCAAGTTCATGGCAATTCCACCTTTTTTGAATGAAGAGAAAAAAGAAGGACCTACCTGAAGTCCGATGCAGAACACGAACAATATCAGCCCGAAATCCTGCAAGAATGTAAGGATCTGTGTATTTCCCGTCAAGCCGAAATGTCCGCAGACAATACCAGTAAACAAGACGAAAGTAACCCCTAACGATACCCCGAAAAATTTAATTTTTCCCAGCAACACCCCTACTGCAATCACAAAGGAATAAAGCAGCACGATATGTGCGATGGAGTTTTCATCAAATAATAGATTTTGTAACCAATCCATGATATAATACTATGTTTTTATAAAATTGCCGCAAAATTAGTGAATTCCCCTCACTCAGCCCAACAAATCGAGAACTATTATTTCATGATTCCTATTTATTTTGCAATATCCACTTTGCAATAAGAACGTCTTTCGTTTTCATGACTTAACAAAATGACAGAAACCACCCGTTCTCCTTTATGAAAATAACTAAAAAAAGGAGGCTATTTAAAAGGTTTTAGTATATTTGCCCATACTATTGAAAAAAGTATGTGATACAATTCTTAAATATTAATACCGAATAAACTATGGCAGATAGTAAAGAGAAACTCTTTTCGGACTTCCCGGCCGTTTCTACGGAACAGTGGATGGAAAAGATTACAGCAGACCTGAAAGGCGCTGATTTTGAAAAAAAATTGGTCTGGAGAACCAACGAAGGTTTTAAAGTAAAACCATTTTATCGTCAGGAAGATCTGGAAGGCTTGAAAACAACCGAAGGACTACCCGGAGAATTCCCATACGTGAGAGGTACGAAGAAAGACGACAACACATGGTTCGTACGTCAGGACATCAAAGTGGAATGCCCCGAAGAAGCCAATGCCAAGGCACTGGATATTTTGAACAAGGGTGTTGACTCGCTGGGATTCTACGTAAAGAAGAAAGACCTCAGTCCCGAATATATCGAAACTTTATTGAATGATATCTGTGCGGAATGCATTGAGTTGAATTTCTCCACTTGCCAAGGACATACGGTGGAATTAGCCAAATTACTGGTTGATTACTTCCAAAAGAAGGGATACGACCTGACCAAGTTGCAAGGCTCCGTGAACTATGACCCTATGGGCAAGATGATGGTGAAAGGCAAAGACCTCAGCGACTTCATCGCTACTGCCAAAGAGTTGGTAGAAGTACTGGCTCCGCTGCCTAAATTCCGTTGCATCTGCGTTAATGCGATAGAGCTGAACAACGCCGGATCTTATATCTCACAGGAACTGGGCTATGCACTGGCCTGGGGTAACGAATACCTAAGCAAGCTGGTAGAAGCAGGAGTTCCCGCCGCACTGGCCGCCAAGAAAATAAAATTCAATTTCGGCATCAGTTCCAACTATTTCCTGGAGATTGCCAAGTTCCGTGCCGCACGTATGCTATGGGCGGACATCGTAAAAGAATATCATCCTCAATGCAACCGCCAGCCCGAATGTCCGAACAAGGCGGAAGACGGTACCTGCCTCTGTGCCTGCAAAATGGTGGCACATGCCGAGACTTCCACTTTCAACCTGACCTTGTTTGACGCACACGTGAACCTGCTCCGCACGCAGACGGAAGCGATGAGTGCCGCTCTGGCAGGTGTCAACTCCATCACCGTAACCCCGTTTGACAAGACTTACGAAACTCCGGACGAGTTCTCCGAACGTATCGCCCGCAACCAGCAATTGTTGTTGAAAGAAGAATGTCATTTCAACAAAGTGGTTGACCCCGCCGCCGGTTCCTACTTCATCGAAAACTTAACAATTTCTATCGCCACACAGGCATGGGAGCTGTTCTTGAAAGTAGAAGACGAAGGAGGTATGCTGGAAGCGGTCAAAGCAGGAAAAGTACAGGAAGCCATCAACACAAGCAACAAGGCCCGTCATGACTCCGTGTCAAAACGTAAAGAAATCCTGCTGGGTACCAACCAATATCCCAACTTCAATGAAAAAGCAGGCGAAAAGACTCCTGTAGAAGCCAAATGCTGCTGTGGCGGAGGCCATGCGACTTGCGAGAAGCCGTTTGCCACATTGAACTTCGACCGTGCCGCCAGCCAGTTTGAAGCACTTCGTCTGCAGACCGAGAAATCCGGCAAACGCCCGAAAGCGTTTATGCTGACCATCGGCAATCTGGCCATGCGCCAGGCTCGTGCCCAGTTCTCATGCAACTTCCTGGCTTGCGCCGGTTACGAAGTAATAGACAATCTGGGCTTCCCCACCGTAGAGGCCGGTGTCGAAGCAGCCATGAAAGCAGGCGCCGACATCGTAGTTATCTGCTCCAGCGATGACGAATACGCAGAATATGCCATTCCGGCATTCAAGGCACTGGACGGACGCGCCATCTTCATTGTAGCAGGTGCTCCCGCCTGCATGGAAGAACTGAAAGCCGCAGGCATCGAGAACTTCATCCATGTGCGTGTCAACGTATTGGACACATTGAAAGAATACAACGCTAAGTTAGGAATTAAGTAAGGAAGAACAATGAAACCGAATTTTAAGAATATAGATATATATGCCGGATTCCAACCTCAGAATGGCATGGAATGGCAAAAAGAAAACGGCATCACCGCCGACTGGAAAACGCCGGAACACATCAATGTGAAGCCCGTTTACACCAAAGAAGATCTGGAAGGCATGGAGCACTTGAACTATGTAGCAGGTATCCCTCCTTATCTTCGCGGCCCGTACTCCATGATGTATACCTTCCGTCCCTGGACTATCCGCCAGTACGCAGGTTTCTCCACCGCCGAAGAAAGTAACGCATTCTATCGCCGCAATCTGGCGTCAGGCCAGAAAGGCTTGTCTGTAGCGTTCGACCTTCCGACCCACCGCGGTTATGACCCCGACCATGAGCGTGTAGTAGGTGATGTAGGCAAGGCAGGCGTGTCTATCTGCTCATTGGAAAACATGAAGGTGTTGTTCGATGGTATCCCCTTGAACAAGATGTCCGTTTCCATGACCATGAATGGCGCCGTGCTTCCCATCATGGCATTCTACATCAATGCCGGTTTGGAGCAGGGAGCCAAATTGGAAGAAATGGCCGGAACCATCCAGAATGATATCTTAAAGGAATTTATGGTGCGCAACACCTATATTTATCCGCCCGCCTTCTCCATGAAGATCATCTCCGACATCTTTGAATATACCTCACAGAAAATGCCTAAGTTCAATTCCATCTCCATCTCGGGCTACCACATGCAGGAAGCAGGTGCCACAGCAGATATTGAACTGGCTTATACATTGGCCGACGGTCTGGAATATCTCCGTGCCGGAGTGGCCGCAGGCATAGACATCGATGCATTCGCCCCGCGTCTGTCGTTCTTCTGGGCTATCGGCATGAACCACTTTATGGAAATCGCCAAAATGCGTGCGGCACGTATGCTGTGGGCCAAGATTGTGAAACAGTTCAACCCGAAGAACCCTAAATCACTGGCATTGCGCACCCACTCCCAGACTTCGGGATGGTCACTGACCGAGCAAGATCCGTTCAACAATGTAGGCCGTACTTGTATCGAAGCTATGGCGGCAGCATTGGGACACACCCAGTCACTGCACACCAACGCACTGGATGAAGCGATCGCATTGCCCACCGACTTCTCCGCACGTATCGCACGTAATACTCAGATTTATATCCAGGAAGAAACATACGTCTGCAAGAATGTTGACCCATGGGGCGGTTCTTACTATGTGGAATCCTTGACTAATGAACTGGCCCACAAGGCTTGGGAACATATTCAGGAAATTGAAAGTCTGGGCGGTATGGCGAAAGCGATTGAAACCGGTGTGCCCAAGATGCGTATCGAGGAAGCGGCGGCACGTACTCAGGCCCGCATCGACTCCGGCGCCCAGACTATTGTCGGCACCAACAAATATCGTTTGGAGAAAGAAGATCCGATCGATATCCTTGAGGTGGACAATACCGCTGTACGTCTGGAACAAATTGAGAATCTGAAGCGTTTGAAGGAAGGCCGCAACCAGGCAGAAGTAGACAAGGCTCTGGCAGCCATCACCGAATGTGTGAAAACAGGCAAAGGCAACTTGCTGGAACTGGCTGTAGAAGCGGCTCATGTCCGCGCTACCCTGGGCGAGATTTCGGATGCTTGTGAAACAATTGTAGGACGTTATAAAGCAGTAATCAGAACTATATCAGGCGTGTATTCATCAGAAAGTAAAAAGGATACAGATTTCGCAAAAGCTTGCGAACTGACCGAAGAATTTGCAAAGAAGGAAGGCCGCCGTCCGCGTATCATGATTGCCAAGATGGGACAGGACGGACACGACCGTGGTGCAAAAGTAGTCGCAACAGGTTATGCCGACTGTGGTTTCGACGTAGATATGGGACCGTTGTTCCAGACTCCCGCCGAAGCTGCCCGTGACGCGGTGGAAAACGATGTTCATGTGGTAGGCGTTTCCTCATTGGCGGCCGGCCACAAGACTCTGATCCCGCAGATTATTGAAGAATTGAAGAAATTAGGACGTGAAGACATTCTGGTCATCGCCGGTGGTGTCATTCCCGCTCAAGACTATGACTTCTTGTACAAGGCGGGTGTTGTAGCGATTTTCGGTCCCGGAACTTCCGTTGCCAAAGCGGCCGTTCAGATTATGGACATTCTGCTGGACGAAGAGGAATAGGCTTTTCCACCTGAATAGTTTGTCCTTTTAAGCAATAGTAAAGAATCTGTTTATACGCACGTGTTTACAGGTTCTTTACTTTTTTTTGCCGAAAAGTATCTCACTACCAGAAAGATGAATCGGATTCCGGCAGCAGTAAACGTCTTCATCTTTCCTTCTTATCCCGGAATGGGGTGAAGTGTTCAATATTCATTCAAACCCTTTTATAACCGGGCTTTAATAGTGAAAATGCAATACAAGGAAAGAAGTCGCTACAATAGAGTTTTGCAAAACTCTATTGTAGGAAAAGTCGAGGGAGGCGAGAGTCGGCAAGAAAATTCAAACAGAAACTAAAATTAAAGGTAAAAAGCCTCTCTGAGATGACATGAAGTATTTCAGAGAGGCATTCTACCTTCGATTTCCTATAAAAATTATAAAGTTTTCATCTTCTCCCCTATACCCACTGCTTTAGAAATTTTTCCTGTTCCTTTTTCCTTATACAAGTAGCCACGGAACATACCTCCGCTATTAAACGGCATGGCAAAATTACCTTTCTTGTCCACTGCGATCAATCCACCATTTCCCTCCTTGGCATTCAGCTCCTGATGGATAATATAATCGGCAGCCTCCCCGACAGGCTGGTGCAACAACTTCACACGAGTAGAAAGATTATAAGCTACGACATGACGGATAAAATACTCTCCATGCCCGGTGCATGACACTGCGCAACCTTCATTATCCGCATAAGTACCCGCACCAATCACCGGAGAATCTCCCACACGGCCCCATTGCTTCTTGAACATACCACCAGTACTTGTTCCCGCTGTCAAGTTACCTTGCTTGTCCAGTACCACACAGCCCACAGTTCCATTCTTCTTGCTCTCCTTTTTCAAATCCTCTATCCACTTCAACGTCTTGGGAGTAGCAAAATACATATTATCCACAATTTCCAGTCCTTGTGACTTTGCAAACCGGTCAGCCCCCTCACCTGCCAGCATCACATGAGGTGTTTTATTCTTTACAGCATAAGCAGCATTTATCGGATTCTTCACCGTTTTCAATCCGGCGACAGCTCCTGCTGTCAAATCCTTACCTTCCATAATAGAAGCATCCAGTTCAAAAGTTCCGGCACTGGTACATGTCGCCCCCTTACCAGCATTGAACAAGGGGTTGTTCTCAAAATAATTAACTACCGCCATTACCGCCTCAGGTCCTTCACCTCCGGCAGACAATATAGCATTTCCGATACTTAAAGCTGAATCTAAAGCTGCATAATACAAGGCCGATTTCTCCTGATTGTTCTCAAGCCCTGCCATAGCACCGGCACCGCCATGAACAACAATTACGTATTCTCTCTCCTGCGCCAACATGTGGCACAACGGCAACAATAATAGAACTGTGATGAATAAGTGTTTCATAATAGTAGTTTAAATATCAAATTTATAATGCGAATGTAACAAAACAATTTGTAAACTGGAAGTTTTTTTCATCTATAGACATAAAAAAAGGAGCAACGCCTTGCTCCAACCTTTGTTAACCTTAAATCTAATACTATGAAAAACACATTGCAAAGGTACGGACTTTAGTGAAATCTGCAAATAAAACAACTAAAAAAGC
>Ga0129316_1000143_pt1 | contig 51954 bp, 48 predicted proteins | sample Cm1ome_2_FD_94429 | JGI IMG/M metagenome (GOLD analysis project Ga0129316, IMG submission 94429) | Eastern black-and-white colobus group fecal microbial communities from Wisconsin, USA - Cm1022B metagenome | ecosystem: Host-associated > Mammals > Digestive system > Large intestine > Fecal...
CCCTCTCGGACAACAGCTATATTAGTGTATCATCTCAAGCTTACTTTGTCAAGAACTTTTTTAGCTTTTCTGTAAACCTGAAACCTGCTCTCTTGCGACAGCTCATCTAGTATACTAAACTTAATCTCTACTGTCAACTACTTTTCTGAATTTTTTTGAAAAAAGGGTGCGACATTTAGAGGACAACTCTGGAGCTTGAGGAACGGGCGTAAAGTGGCATAGAAAGCTGAAATTTGAATATAACAAAAAGAGAAGGATTCTTCTCTTTTTGTTATATTTCTTGTTTATAAGCTTCTGCTTCTGCTTCTGTACAAAGAACAAAGTGTCCAGGTGTAATTTCACGCATTTCACGTGGTTGACCATCTAATTCTGCACTCGGATCGTATTCTTCATGGATACGATTTCTTTCAGATTCTGGATCTGGTTCTGGAATTGCAGTTAACAAACTCTTAGTATATGGGTGAATTGGGTGATTATAGACATCATCAGATGTTCCAATTTCAAGCATTTTCCCCCAGTGCATAACTCCAATACGATCTGAGATGTATTTAACCATTGACAAATCGTGAGCAATAAAAAGATATGTTAAACCTTGTTCTCTTTGAAGTTTTTGCATAAGGTTAACAACTTGAGCTTGGATTGACACGTCAAGGGCTGAAATTGGTTCATCGGCAATGATGAATTTTGGTTCAACAGCAAGAGCACGAGCGATACCAATACGTTGACGTTGTCCACCTGAAAATTCATGTGGATAGCGTGTTGAATGGTCTTTGTTAAGTCCAACTAAAGCAAGTAAATCTTGAACTTTTTGGTCACGTTCTTCTTTACTGTTAACTAATTTATGGATGTCAAGTCCTTCCGCAACAATGTCACGAATTTTCATACGACCATTAAGACTAGCTTGTGGGTCTTGGAAAATCATTTGAGCATTTTTACGGAATTCGTGCAGTTCTTTCCCTTTAAGGTGAGAGATAGTTTCACCATCAAAATCAATTTCACCTTTATTAATGTCGTACAATTTCAAAATAGCACGACCAACAGTTGTCTTACCAGAACCTGATTCTCCAACAAGACCGAAAACTTCACCTTCGTAAATATCAAAACTGATATTATCAATAGCTTTTACTTCGTTCTTTTTACCTTCGTTAAAAGTCAATGATACATTTTTAAGTTCAACAAGCTTTTTTCTATTTTCAGTCATCAAGCTTTTCTCCCTTCAAGTTCTTTCCATTTTGCCCAACGTTTTTGAATTGGTAATGGTGGTGTTACTTTAGGTGCACGTTCATCTAACAACCATGTAGCTGCAAAATGCGTATCACTAACTTTAAACATTGGTGGTTCTTCTTCGTAATCAATATCTAAAGCAAACTCGTTACGTGGTGCAAAAGCATCACCTTTTGGTGGATTAAGGAGATCTGGCGGTGTCCCTGGGATAGATTGAAGGCTTCCTGCTTCAGTATCAGTTGTTGGCATTGAATTCAAAAGCCCCCAAGTATATGGATGTTGTGGGTTATAGAATACTTCATCTACTGTTCCATATTCAATAATCTTACCAGCATACATAACAGCAACACGATCAGCCATACCCGCAACAACACCAAGGTCATGTGTGATAAAGACGATTGATGAACCACGTTCTTTTTGAATTTGTTTCATCAAATTCAAAATTTGTGCTTGAATGGTTACGTCCAAGGCTGTTGTAGGTTCATCAGCAATCAAAATATCTGGGTTTGCTGCCAAGGCAATCGCAATAACAGCACGTTGACGCATACCACCTGACCATTGGTGCGGATAATCATTAATATGTTCTTCTGCGTTTGGAATACCAACATTTTTCATGAGTTCCAAAGCACGTTTTAAAGCTTCTTGTTTAGAAACTTTTTCATGAATCATAATTGGTTCAGCAATTTGTTGACCAATTTTCATTGTTGGATCAAGACTTGTCATAGGGTCTTGGAAAATCATTGCAATTTCATTTCCACGAACCTTAATCCATTCATCCTCTTTTAATTCTGTTAATTTTTTACCTTTAAAATCGATGTCTCCTGTAACTTCTGCATTTGAAGCTGATAAGCCCATCAACGTTTTTGTTGTTACAGATTTACCTGAACCTGACTCACCAACAATGGCAAGCGTTTCACCTTCTTTTAAGTCAAAGCTAACATCACGAATAGCTTTAATTTCCCCAGCATAGGTATGGAAATCTACACGGAGGTTTTTAACTTGTAAAATTGTTTCTTCAGTCATAGTTTTTCCTCCTAACGATCACCAGATTTTGGATCGAATGCATCACGAAGTCCATCACCTAATAAGATGAAGGCAAGTGAGATCAATACCAAAGCAAGGGCTGGTAAAATAACTTGATAAGGGTAATATTGTAAATATTCTTGGGCATCAGTAATCAATGAACCAAGTGATGCCGTAGGTGGTTTCACCCCAAGGTTGATAGCTGAAAGAACAGCTTCGTACATGATGGCACTTGGAACTGTCATCATGATTTGAACAATAATAATCCCTGAAATGTTTGGAAGAATATGTTTAAAGGCAATTTTTGGTGCACTTTCACCCAATGAACGAGCTGCAAGGACAAACTCTTGTTCACGATAAGAAAGTGTTAAGTTACGCACTTGACGAGCCATTGAAGTCCAACCAACGATAGCAATTGAAATGATGATTGATGTGACACCATTACCAAGCAAAAGTCCTAGCATTGTTACAATAACCAAGTTAGGAATCGATGAAATAACTTCAATGATACGTTGCATAATCATATCGACTTTACCGCCGACATAACCTGAAATCAAACCGTATGTTACACCAATCAAGAGGTCAATCAAAGTAGCTACGATTGCGATAAGAAGGGAAATACGAACACCGACGATAATACGTTTTGCGATACTACGTCCCAAATTATCAGTACCTAAAATGAATTTTGTTCCTTCTGGTACACCTTGGTCAGCATAAACATCTGTTGCTTCCGTATTTCCAGAATAAGTAATTGTACCATTCCAGAATGGAAGATTATCACTAATTTTTGGTGGAAGGTTACGATATGTTGTAACTTCTTTTGTATTAAATGCATTAGCATCGTCACGCGGAACTAAAACGACTGAAATCATTGAAAAGACAATCAAGATAGCCAAGAACCACATTGAAACGACAGCTAATTTATTTTTTTTCAAACGACGCCAAGCATCTTGCATGAAAGAAAGAGCAGGCTTTTCGATTTTTTCTTGTGAGCTGGCTGAACCAACGCCAACAAGTTTAAATTCTCTATTTTTTTCTGCCATGTTATTCTCCTTACTGCAAGCGTACACGAGGGTCAACGACACTTGTTGCAATATCTGTTACCAAAATGGCAACCATCAACATCATTGCATATACAATAGTTGTCCCCATGATTACTGGGTAATCTTTAGCTGGAATAGATGTGACAAATTGTTGACCAATTCCTGGAATTGAGAAAATTTGTTCAATCAATGCTGAACCTGTCAAAAGATTTGCTGCCATAGGTCCAACCAAAGTTAGTACTGGAATCATTGAGTTACGGTAAGCATGCTTACGTGTTACTTGACGTTTAGTCAACCCTTTAGCAGTCGCTAATTGGATATAATCTGAACTCAATGTTTCAATCATTTGTCCCCTAAAGAAACGTGTTACTTGAGCAAATACTGGAATTGCCAAGGCAAGTGATGGCATCACAGTCTGTGCAAATGTTCCCCAACCAGCAAGTGGGAATAAACTCCATTTGAAACCAAGAAGTACCAAAAGGAAAAGACCGATAATGAATGAAGGCACAGAAATACCTAATGTTGAGATGACACTAAGGACACCGTCAATCCAGTTATTTTTGTTACGTGCTGAAGCAGCACCAACCAAAATACCAGCAATAAGTCCAATAACAAGTGCTTGAACACCGAGTTGGATAGAAACGCCCAAACGTTGTGAAATCAAACGTGATACTGGTTGGTTAATTGATTGGTAACTTGTACCAAAGTCACCGTGAAGAACATTCCAAAGATAAGTAAGGTATTGTTGCCATACTGGCTTATCCAAACCATACTGTTTATTCATTAGAGCAATCATCTCATCAGTTAGTTTTGGGTTATTGTAAGGTGTCCCAGGCATAACTTGCATGAGGAAAAACGACAGGGTAACCACGACCCAGAGTGTTACAAGCAGAATCGCAACACGTTTAAGAATGTATTTTACCATAATATTTCCTTCTCTTTATTGCTTTTGTTGGCAGGAGAAGAAAGTAATTTCCTGTCAACAAAAGCAAGAATTGGTCGCAACCAATTCTTGCCCAATATAGTCACTATTAAAGATTAATCCTCTTTATAAGCGTATGTAAAGTCAACTTGTAATCCAGTAGAATTACGAACAAGTCCCTTGATTGATGGGTTTTGAAGTGATTTTGTACTGCGGAAGTAAAGTGGGTTATAGTGAGCATTGTTATAAAGCTCTGCTTCCGCTGTCTTATAATCTTCAGCTGCTGCAGCTGGATCTAAAGCATCTGTTGTAAGAGCTTTTTGGTAAGCAGCATCGTAGGCAGCATCAGAAATTTGACCATAGTTGTATGAAGATGTCGAAGTAAACAATCCGTAGAAAGTAGAACCTTCTGGATAGTCACCACCCCAAAGTGACACTACAATATCAAAGTTTTGATTTTTAGAATCTTGTAGACGTTGTTTGAAAGTGACGAATTTTTCTTCAATTGTCAAACCTGGAAGAGCATTTTCCCATGTTTGCTTGATGTAGTCAACTGCAGCTTTTGCAACAGCGTTATCTGAATCAGCTGTGATTGTCAATGTAATTGAGTCAGTACCAAGTTCTGCCAAACCTTCTTTGAAGAGTTTTGCAGCTTCGTCTTCATCATAGCTGTAATCAGCAGCAACATAATCAGACAAGTCAGTTCCGTCAGGTAATGTTTCAAGTCCTGTTGGAACCAAAGCATTAGCTGCCGTAGAACCTGTATCAATAGCTGCTTTTACAATACCTTCACGGTCAGTTGCCAAGTTAAGTGCTTGACGAATTTTTGTATTTGTCAAAGCTTCTGTTGAACCGGATTCATTGTAAACCATGTAAGCTGTTGTTGCTTCTGGAACATCTACAACATCATCGCGGTTTTTATTAGCGTTATAGATTGCATCTGTTCCTGAAATGCTAGCTGTATCAAGCTCACCGTCTTTATACATTTGTACGGCTGTGTCAGCTTTCTTAACAGTTTGAACGTTTACTTTCTTAGTCTTAACGTTATCTGCATCCCAATAGTATTTGTTTTTCACAAGCGTAAATGTTCCGCTTGTTCCATCCCAGCCTTCAACTGTATATGGTCCAGAGTACAAAGCATTGTCAGAAGTTGTTCCATAGTCATCCCCTTGTTCTTCAACAAATTCTTTGCTTTGTGGCATAAAGTTTGCAAATGAAAGAAGACTTTCAAATTGTGGTGATGGGCTAGATAATGTAAAAATAACTTTATTTCCGTCAGCCTTAACTCCTAGTTCATCAACACTTTTAGTTCCTGCAATAACTTCTTCAGCATTTAAAACATGTGCATCTGATACAAGATAAGCATACTCCGAAGCTGTTGATGGATCAACAATACGCTGCCATGTATAAACAAAGTCCTCGGCAGTCAAATCACTACCATCAGACCACTTTAAATTATCACGTAATGTCGCTGTATAAGTCAAACCATCGTCAGATACTTCAACGCTTTCAGCTAAGTCAGGTTGTAAATTACCATCTTCGTCACGGCGAAGAAGGTTACTTCCTGAGTTACCAATAGCGATTGATGAATAAGTATCTGTAACTTTTGAAATATCCAAAGTACTAATTTCTGTTGGTGTATACCAATTAATTTCATCACTGCTTGAAGATGACGATGAACTGCTACCTCCACAAGCTGCCAAAACAGCTGCAGAAACTAGCGTAACCGCCCCCAAGCCAATGCGTTTCCATGTTTTACTTTTTAATAACACGTGACGCCCCTCCTGGTGTTCTCTCTAAATTATATTATTTGACAAGTAGAATTATATCATAAACTTTTCTTAAATAAAATACTTTTGTCAGATTATCTAACACGTTAATTATATGGTATAATCATAATGATTAATTTTTTTACAAAGGATGGAACTTCTAATGAAGAAGATTTTTGCGTTTTTTGCGATTTTTCTGACTTTTCTTGTAGTAGGAAGCAAAGTTAGCGCAGATGATAATTTTGATGTAGCTGCCGAACACGCTATTGCTGTTGAAGCTACCACAGGAAAAGTATTACATGAAAAAGATGCAACCACACCTGACGGCATTGCATCTATGACTAAGATTTTAACTGTTTACTTAGTTTATAAAGCTATTGATGAAGGAAAACTTTCTTGGGATACCAAAGTTTCTATTTCAGATTATGCTTATGATTTAACAGCGAATTCTGATGCTAGTAATGTTCCTATGGAAGCACGCGAATATACGGTTGAACAACTTGTAAATGCAGCAATGGTCGCAAGTGCAAACAGCGCAGCTATTGCCCTTGCGGAACAAATCGGCGGTACTGAAAGTAAATTTGTCGATATGATGAAAGCACAATTGGAAGAATGGGGCATCACAGACGCCACAATTGTCAATGCTTCTGGTCTTAATAATAGCTATCTTGGTGATAATATCTACCCAGGTTCAAGTTCGACCGATGAAAATATGATGAGTGCTCGAGATGTTGCTATTATCGCTCAACACTTAATCACTGAATATCCTGATATTTTAAAAATCACAAGTCAAACAACTGCTGACTTTGATGGCACTACGATGAATACCTACAACTATATGTTAGAAGGTATGCCATATGAACGCTCAGGGGTTGACGGTCTTAAAACAGGTACGACAGAATTAGCTGGCGCTTCTTTTGTGGCTACTTCAACTGAAAATGGTATGCGTATTATTTCTGTTGTTATGAATGCAGATGGTTGGGAAGATGATGAATACGCTCGTTTTGAAGCAACAAATGACTTGCTAGATTATGTCAAATCAAACTATGAAATGGTGACACTTGTTAAAGCAGGAAAATCTTACCAAAGTAGTAAAGCTACGGTTAATGACGGTAAAGCAAAATCAGTTGCTGCTGTCGCTTCTGAAGATTTAAAAGTTGTCCGTCGTATTAATACTGATGTTTCTGCTGATTTTTCAACTAATGCAGACGGCTATGATGCTCCTATTACTAAAGGGCAAAAAGTTGGAACCATTACTTATAATGACACCCAAATTGTAGGAACTGGTTATCTTGATTCTGAACCAAGTGTAACTGCAGTTGCTAAGACAGATGTTGATAGAAGTATTTTCTTCAAGGTATGGTGGAATCACTTCGTCACTTTTGTTAATGAAAAACTTTAATTTTCATATATAAAAGAGGCAAGCCTTTGGCTTGTCTCTTTTAGTCTATTACCCAACAGAACCTTCCATTTCATAACTAATCAATCGATTAAGTTCGACGGCGTATTCCATTGGTAATTCTTTTGTGAATGGTTCAACAAATCCCATAACAATCATCTCTGTTGCTTCTTGTTCTGAAAGACCTCGACTCATAAGGTAATAAAGTTGTTCTTCTGAGATTTTTGAAACTTTAGCTTCATGCTCAAGTGCAACTTGTGAATTGTGAATTTCGTTGAAAGGAATGGTATCTGAACGTGAAATATCATCCATGATAATGGTATCACATTCAATATGACTAACTGATTTTTTAGATTCCTTATTGAAAGTCACTTGACCACGATAGTCAACTTTTCCGCCACCTTTGGCAATGGATTTTGAAACAATCGAAGATGAGGTGTGTGGTGCATTGTGAATCATTTTTGCACCTGTGTCTTGGTGTTGCCCTTTATTAGCAAAAGCAATTGACAACATTGTGCCACGCGCACCTTCGCCGTCAAGGTAAACAGATGGGTATTTCATGGTTGTTTTCGCACCAAGGTTACCGTCAATCCATTCAACAGTTGCATTTTTCTTGGCTGTGGCACGTTTTGTTACCAAGTTATACACGTTGTCTGACCAGTTTTGAATCGTTGAATAACGCATATAACTACCCTCAAGTGCAAAAATTTCAACGATAGCAGCATGCAGACTTGCTGATGAATAATTTGGTGCAGTACATCCTTCAACATAGTGAACGCTTGCACCCTCATCAACGATGATCAATGTTCGTTCGAATTGCCCTGTTGCTTCATTGTTAATACGGAAATAAGTTTGCAAAGGAATATCGACTTTAACCCCTTTTGGCACGTAGATGAATGTTCCACCTGACCAAAACGCTGAATTCAAAGCTGCTAATTTGTTATCTGTTGGCGGAACTAGTTTGGCAAAATATTTTTTGAAGAGGTCAGGATACTCTTTCAAAGCAGAATCCGTATCTGTAAAAATGATTCCTAACTTATCATACTCATCTTTCATGTTATGATAAACAACTTCTGATTCGTACTGAGCTGATGCTCCTGCAAGGTAGGCACGTTCAGCTTCAGGAATTCCGATACGTTCAAATGTTTCTTTAATTTTATCTGGAACATCGTCCCATGAACGTGCTGGTCTGTCAGAAGCCTTTTGATAATAATTAATCTCATCAAAATTAATATCTGACAAATCAGGTCCCCAATCTTGCATTGGCATTTTATTGAAAATTTCCAATGATTTCAAGCGGAACTCAAGCATCCATTCTGGTTCGCCTTTTTCTGCTGACATTTCACGAACAACAGCTTCGCTGATTCCTTTTCCTGTCGAAAAAATAGGCGTTACATCGTCATGAAAACCAAATTGATAATCACCGATATCAATTGGCTTTGGGGTTACTTTTTCATTTTTTTCAGGCATCTAGTTACCTTTCTAATCCTTACTATCGTTTTCAATAGCTTTTTTCAGAGCATTCCAAGCAAGTGTTGAACACTTGATTCGCTGTGGAAATTTTGAAACCCCTGCTAAAAAACTAGCTTCGCCTAGTCTTTTTTGAGCGTCATCTTTTTCACCTTGAACCATTTTAGAAAAAATCTCAGCCAGTTCAAGTGCTTCTTCTTTTGTTTTACCGATAACGGCATCTGTCATCATGCTTGATGAAGCTGTCGAAATGGTACAACCATCACCTGCAAAGGCGATATCCGAAATACGATCACCGTCAAACTTCACTGATAAAGAAATCACATCGCCACAAGTTGGATTGTTAAGATTGACTTGGTCAACATCTTCTAATTTTCCATGATGATGTGGACTTTTGGAGTGGTCAGAAACTACCGCCATATAAAGACTATCTAATCTAGAAAGTGCCATTGAAAAACTCCTTTGTTTTAAAAATTGCTTCTACCAGTTTATCACAATCTTCTTTCGTATTATAGATATAAAAACTTGCACGCACAGCTGAATGAATACCAAGATAAGTAATCAATGGTTGTGCACAATGGTGTCCTGCACGCACAGCAACACCTTCATAATCTAGTGCCGTTGCCACATCGTGTGGGTGTAAGCCATCTAAGTTAAAGGCAATTACTCCCATGTGTTGACTTGGGTCTTGTGGTCCGTAAACCGTCAAACCATCAATAGCTTGTAATTTCGGAAGGACGTAATTTACTAATTCTTGTTCGTGAGCATATACGGCGTCCATACCAATATTGGTTAAGTAATCAATAGCTGCTCCCAAAGTAATAGCTCCCGCAATATTGGGTGTTCCTGCTTCAAACTTCCATGGTAATTCTTTCCATGTTGCCTCTTGCTCATAGACAAAATCAATCATTTCGCCACCAAATTCGACTGGTGACATTTGATTAAGCAATTCTTCTTTACCATAAAGGACACCAATACCCGTTGGTCCTAGCATTTTATGTCCCGAAAAAGCAAAGAAATCGCAGTCCAAATCTTGAACATCAATGCTCATGTGAGGTGCTGATTGCGCACCGTCAACAACCATATATGCCCCAACTTGGTGAGCTAGCTCTGCTATTTTTTTGACAGGTTGAATTGAACCAAGGACATTTGAAACGTGGGCAACACTAACAAATTTTGTTTTGGGTGACAATTTGCTTTGCAAGTCTGCCATGTCAAGTTGTCCGTCTTTGAGGTAAGCGTAAACTAATTTTGCTCCCGTTTTACGGCAAGCTTCTTGCCATGGAATGACATTAGAATGGTGTTCCATGATTGAAATGAGAACTTCATCGTCTTTTTGGAGCACTTCTTCTGCAAAACGTGCTACCCAGTTTAGTCCAGTTGTAGTGCCTCGTGTGAAAAGAATTTCTTTTGTTGACTTGGCATTAATAAATTGGCGTGCCTTTTCACGACTAGCTTCGTAAGCAGCCGTTGCACGTTCAGCCAAAGTATGAACACCACGGTGAACATTGGCATTTGTCTTATGGTAATAATCGTTAAGTGTATCAAGAACTTGTTGTGGTTTCTGTGTTGTTGCCGCATTGTCAAGGTAAACTAATGGTTCATCATTGACAATTTGATCAAGAATAGGAAAGTCTTGATAAATGTTATGCGCATCTAATGCTGACATTCTAACGATTCTCCAATTTACGGTCTAATACCGCAATCATTTCATCACGGACTTCTTTTACAGGAATTTCCGTAATAACAGCGCCCAAGAAACCACGAATAACCAAGCGCTCTGCTGTATCCTTATCAAGTCCACGACTCATCAAATAATACATATCTTCTGGGTCAACTTGTCCAATTGAAGCCGCATGACCTGCCGTTACATCATTTTCATCAATTAACAAAATCGGATTGGCGTCAGAACGTGCTTTATCAGAAAGCATTAAAACACGGCTTTCTTGTTGCGCATCTGCTCCTTTTGCTCCCTTGATAATATGTCCAATACCGTTAAATGTCAGTGTTCCACGTTCTAAAATAACACCATGTTGTAAAATGTGACCAATTGAATTGCAACCGTAGTTTGTCACACGTGTATCCACACCTTGGACTTGACGTCCTGATGATGCTGCAACAACTTTAAGATTGGCATGGCTACCATTTCCATACAAATCTGAATCAAAATCAGCGATAACATTGCCTTCATTCATGACACCAAGTGCCCAATCGACACTAGCATCTTTACCGTGGCGAGCACGACGACTAATGTATGTTGTGACATTCTCACCCAGACGATCAATAGCTGAAAATTTCACTTGGCTATCATCAAGCGCAATAACCTCAACGCTGATATTCGCTGTTGCTTGAGCACCACCCTCGCCAATTGTTTCAAAGCGTTCCAAATAATTAATGCGACTATTTCGTCCTGCAATGATTAAAATATGCTTGTTAAACGGCACATCACTAGCTTTATCTTGATAAAATAAGCCTTCGATTGGCTCTTCAATCTCAACATTATCAGGAACGTAAAGAATAGCTGCGCTATTAAAATAAGCGGTATGATAAGCAGCTAACTTATCTTCCTTAAAATCACGCGCTGCTCCAAAATACTTTTCAATAATATCAGGAATTTCTTCCAAAGCTGTATAGAAATCGGTGAAAATAACACCTTTATTAATCAAATCAGTTGGTAATTGTTCTAAAACGGTTTGTGTACCGACTTGAACAAGTTTTGGATTGTCTCCAAGTGCTGTGAAATCAGGGACATTAGCAAGTGCTTGGTCCTCTGAAATCGTCCCATCACCTAAGTTCCAGCGGTGAAATTTAACACGGTTGATTTCAGGTAATGGTAATTTATCTATATTATCAAAGGCAGCCAAACGACGTTCTTGTAGCCATAAAGGTTCTGCCTTTGTTTGTGAAAAATTTAGGATAGATTCTTTCGTCATAATTTGATGTTTACTCCTTTTCATAGTCATCATACGAGTATCGTCTGCCAAAAGCAGACTTTGACATCATCAATTACACTTCTTCTTCGTATTTTAGTCCAAGTTCTTCTGCAATTTTTGCATAGCCTTCTTTTTCAAGACGGGCAGCAAGTTCAGCATCACCTGAAAGAACAACACGTCCATCCATCATAATATGCACCACATCTGGTGTAATATAGTTGAGAAGTCGTTGATAGTGAGTGATAATCATAGCTCCAAAATTATCGCCACGCATAGCGTTAACACCTTTTGAAACAATTTTAAGAGCATCGATATCAAGTCCTGAATCAATTTCGTCAAGAAGTGCAAATTTAGGTTCGAGCATTAGCAACTGAAGAATTTCATTACGTTTTTTCTCACCACCTGAGAAACCTTCGTTAAGGTAACGTTCTGCCATTTCTTCTTTCATGCCAAGAAATTCCATTTTTTCATCAAGTTTTGTGATGAAATCCATAACTGAAATTTTATCGTCATCTTCTTTTCCAGCATTCATAGCTGCACGGATAAATTCAGCATTGGTGATTCCTGGGATTTCAGATGGGTATTGCATAGCAAGAAAAAGCCCAAGACGTGCACGTTCGTCAACTTCGAGTTCAAGGATATTTTCACCGTCAAGCAAAATTTCCCCTTGAGTAACCTCATAATTTGGATTTCCCATAATAGCTGCTGACAAAGTTGATTTACCAGTACCATTAGGTCCCATAATTGCAGCAATCTCACCAGTCTTAAGGGTTAGATTGACACCTTTTAAAATTTCTTTATCTTCAATAGAAACATGAAGATCTTTTATTTCAAGTACAGACATGTGTACATTCCTCCAATTAATCAAATACGACAGTAACTTTTTTCTGAAAATTACCGCAGTTCTATAGGGTTACTAATCATTATATCAAAAAAAAGCCATAATAGGCTTTTCAATCACTTATTATTTTTGCGATTTTTCCATTTTAGCATGGTTGCTTGGCGATAATCGCTATTTCCGATAAATTTAAGCGTATCAAAGAGTGGTGTACGCCCCACTCCCCAAATTTCTAGCCCTTCAATAAAGACTTCTAAAGCAAAGGCAACACCAACCATTAGAAGCACACCACCAAGACGGCTAGAAACATTTAGCAACAAGGCGATAAGTGAAAAGAGAATGGCAATACCATAAACCACTAAAACCGCTCCACGATGCGTGAATCCCATTGCCAAAAGGCGGTGATGCAAGTGCATCTTGTCTGCTTCCGTCGCTGGACGCCCTGACAATTTACGGCGAATAATCGCCACAGTAGTATCTAGTATTGGCACACCAAGGATGATAACAGGCGTTACCACAGCAACAGCTGTTGAATTTTTCAACCCTTGCAATGATAAAACACCAATCATAAACCCTATAAACAGGGCACCTGTATCTCCCAGATAAATAATCGCAGGGTTGTAATTATAAGGGAAGAAACCTGCAATACAAGCAATCAAGAGTAAGATTGTCAACGTTAGGTAAAAATCAGTTTGCGGTAAAAAGAAATACGAAACCAAGGCCATCGTAATAAGGCTAATGATTGATACGCCGCTAACCAAACCATCTAAGCCGTCAATCAAATTCATCGCATTGGTAATCGAAATTATCCAAAAGACAGTTAAAAAGAAAGTAACCACTGAATTAAATTCGAGCAAGGGACCGCCAAATGGTATTTTAAAACTATCAAAGCGGAAATCTGTAAATGCCCAGACAACAACAGCTCCAAGAATAATGCCTGCCATTTTTGTCTTAGGTTTCAATTCGTAAATATCATCAATAAAACCAGTCGTTGTGATAATTAATCCACCAATAACAACTGGCAAAATATAATCAAAATAAGATATTGGCCATATCGGTTCTTTCAAGACCATTGGCATTAGGATTAAGGCTGAAATCAAGAAAGAAATAAAAATCGCTAATCCACCGCTGCTTGGCATAGGTACTTCGTTGATACGTCTAGCATTTGGATTATCAACAGCTCCAACGCGAAATGCAATAAAACGAACAATCGGTGTCAAAAACAATGACAGTAAGAAAGCACCGATTAAAACAAGAACATATTCAATTGTAAAGGGTGCCATATTATACCAACTCAATCATTTTTAATTTTGCAACAGCGTCATCTGCTAACATTTCAACACCGTGCTCTTGCAAATAAGCACGCGTTTTTGTACCTGCGCTAGCATATTCCAACAAACGAGCATACATCAAATTCGCATAGTAAGACGGATGATTTTGCAAATCAAGTAAAATGGTCATGTGGTAAAGACCGCCATCTTTGTAGAGTTCTGATGCTTCAACTGGAAAATCAATTGCTTTAGCAAAAGCTACGACAGCTTCAAGTGTTGGAAAATCAAGGACATAATGAACATAATCAGATGGATTAATATCCTCTTCTGTTGGCTCTGCTTGAGCTTGTTCTGTGAGAACTTCCTCAACAGCACCTTCCATCATTTCTTCGATTTTTCCTAATTTTTCATGCGCCTCAGTATCACCTTTAGAAAGCATTGTTTGTTCCAATGTTTTGAAAAATTCCTCAGGTGACATGTTTGACACGTCGTCGAATGCAGCTAAATCTTCAAAATTAATTTCTTTATTGATTTCAGATTTTGTAACAAAGACATCAATACGGTCTTTTCTTGGTGTCACACGGAAACTAAGCATTCCACTATCTTTGAAATTATCTGGTAAATCTAATTCGTCCATTACTGAGTAGAAGAACTCTTCTGTCTTTTCTTGTGGAATCAAAAAGTCTTTCAACTCCATGCCACGTTCTTCTAAATCTTCCATACTAATCGTTATTTTTAGCGTTGTCTCGCTAATCTGTTTCATTTCCATACTAATTACCTCGCACGAGTAGTCATTTTATTATACAAGAAAAGTCGGACTTTTTCAATTTTTACGCTATAAAAGCAGCCCTTGAGAGGCTGCTTAGTTATTAAAAGATAGCTTTCAAGATACTATAAACAATAAGAATCGAACCTAAAACGATACGATATTTACCAAAAATAGTGAAATCATGTTTTTTAACATAGTCAGTCAAGAAGCGGATAACGTAAAGGCTGACAAGGAATGCTGTTACACTAGCAACCATTAAAATTAAAAATTGACTGAAACTAAGAACATTTCCATCTAAGAAGAACTTAACCGCCTTCAAACCACTATAACCAAACATTGTTGGGATAGCGAGGAAGAAAGTAAAGTCAGCGGCAACTGAACGACTTGTTCCCACAATAATTGCCCCTAGAATTGTAGCACCTGAACGACTTGTCCCTGGAATAATACTAAGAACTTGGAAGCAACCAATCCAAAAAGCGGTTAAATAAGGCATACGAGCAAGTTCAGTAACCTGCGGTTCAACATTAGCATTGCGTTTTTCAATCCAGATAAAAGCAATCCCATAAACAATCAAAGCAATGGCGATTGGAACCATGTAATTAAAATGTGCTTCAAACCAATCATCAAGCGGCAACGCAATCAAAATTGATGGAATACAAGCAATAACAACTTTTAACCATAATTGCCATGTTAATTGGACTTCACGCGCTGTTTTACCAGGTTGAAATGGGTTCAAACGTTTAAAGTAAATTACGATAACAGCCAAGATTGCTCCCAATTGGATAACAATATTGAACATATCCAAAAACGCTTTGCTTTGGTTCAAACTAATAAACTCTTGAACCAAAATCAAGTGCCCTGTACTTGAAACAGGCAACCACTCTGTAATTCCCTCAACTATCCCCAAAAAGATAGCCTTTAGTAGTTCGAAAAATAACATAAGTTCTCCTTAAATTTATATCTCTTCAATTATAGCAGATTTGAAGCGTTTTTAAAACGCTCCGCCTCCACCTCCGCCTCCGCCACCAGAGAATCCTCCTCCGCCGCCAGAGCCAGAGCTACCAGAAGAAACTGAAAAATGAGCAGCCGAATCCGCATTGTGACTAGCTAAACCTAGCTGATGCGTACGCATACCAATCATATAACCCACTTCTTGATTGGTTAAAATAACCGATTCATTTGCAAATTTAATATCATTGAAATCAAGGTAATTTTGCACCTGTTTAGCATAACCAAACAAAGTTGCATAAACCAAAATGCGATTCCAAACAACGACACCTTGAATATCAACTTTATCAAATTTTTTGATATCCCGCATCATATTAGTAAAGCTAACCCATTCTTGAACACGTTGTTGACCTTCAGCAGTTAACGTTCCATGTTCTGCAGAATATTGCACTTTTTTACTAATATAGAACATCACAAAAATCACAATTGCCAAAATTAATCCATACAGAAAAGCAATCAAATGTTCTTGAATAAATGAATAAACTCCTCCTAAGACAACTATAATCATGGCAACTAGCAACAGTTTACGTGCTATTGAAATAGACGTCTTAGTCTCCTCAGATAATTTTTGGCGAATAATTGGTAATTTTTGATGTGTTATCTCTTTTTTTACCAACTTATTTATTTTATTCAATTTAGCATTATATCGGCGGTTAAAATCATTTCCAAGCTTATTCAACTTACTTTCTAACGTTTTACCTTTATACTGTTTTTTATACTTCTTCACTAAAGCATCATCGAAATGGTAATTAGCAAAGAGACTATCAATAGTTATTTTCTCTTTTCCACCAAATGCCATATCAATCACTTCAGCTTCATAATCCGTTATCGGCATATCAAGATGACAGACCAACTCCTTATCATCAACACTAATAACCTTACGGTCAATCAAATCAAGCAAAGTTGCTTGTATAGCTGTTTCAAAATCAAATTTTTGTGAGATTGAACTCCCCTTAGTATCCAAATGTTGTAAATCCACATCATAAATGTATTTCAATACTAAAAGCGGTGACCAGTCCTCTGGCGCTTCGTAAGAACGTATTTTTTTGTCAAAACGTTCATATTGCTTAGCTAGTCTGATTGCTTTAAAAGATACCACTAAAGCGCCTAATATTAGAAGAATAGCAGTTGCTGGTAAAATATCAAATAATAAAACCTGTAAGATTCGACTTCTACGAGTAATTTTAGCTTCTTGTTCCAAAATTGTTGATTTCTGATTTTTAGGTAATAAACTAACATTTTCAAAAATTGAATGGTCCCAATAAGCGTGTAACTCCAATTTGCCACTAACATTTTTAGCTGAAATCTGATAGCCATTCGACGTTTTGGTAACTGTTGTTGAATTCAGATAACCTGTATGTGCCCACAATTGACGATTGGAGGTTGACTTATCCGTGTTTACTGTAAAACTCACATTTCGTAATGTTTCATCCCAATCACTGATTGGCACCCAGTTTAGTTCAGCAACATCTAAATACGGAAATAATAATTGTGATAATTGCCAGTGGACAGTAACCACGACAGTATCACCGCTCGAACCAGCATTATAAATTTTTACTTCGTAACCATCACCAAGATTAGAAATGCTAGTATCAACTTCTCTGCTAGTTCCATTAACTTCTACCGAAACTTCAGGTTGATTATTTACCGAAAAACCATCTGGCATATTACCAGCTTCTCCCAATGTTACAATTTGCCCATTATAAGACGAATCAAACTGATAAGTAATCGTCTGAATAAAATCAGCTGAATTATCGTCATGTATTGTTAAGACACCGTCATAATGGCTAATGCTGTAGTCAACATCAGCATTAACCTGAACGGACAATCCCAAAAATGTAACAACAGCAAGCAAAAACAATGTTAATTTTTTCATCATCTCCTACTCCTTTCCTCTCCCCTTATTTTACCATATTTCATTGTATAAATATTCTATTTTTAGGATGATTATATTGAAATCAAAATCTATTTCTTGTAAAATGGTAGGGTATAAGAATAGACAGGAGTCTTAAATGAAAAAGTTACTTTTAAGTTGTTTTGCAGCTGTTCTTCTTCTCTTTGGAGGAATGACTAGCATACACGCTGACGAATACCTTCGTGTCGGTATGGAAGCTGCCTACGCTCCCTTTAACTGGACACAAGATGATGATTCTAACGGAGCTGTTCCTATTGAAGGAACTAATCAATATGCTAACGGATATGATGTCCAAATTGCTAAGAAAATTGCAGACAGTTTAGGCAAGGAACTTCTCGTTGTCAAAACAACTTGGACAGGGTTAATTCCTGCACTTACTTCTGGGAAAATCGATATGATTGCTGCTGGAATGAGCCCAACTGATGAACGCAAAAAAGAAATTGCCTTTTCAGATAGTTACTACACAAGTTATCCCGTAATCGTTGTTTCTAAAAAAGGCGATTATGCCAATGCAACATCCCTAGCTGACTTTTCAGGTGCAAAATTAACATCTCAACAAGGTGTTTACCTTTATAACCTCATTGACCAAATTAGCGGTGCAACTAAAGAAACTGCCATGGGTGACTTTAACCAAATGCGTCAAGCCCTTGAATCTGGGATTATTGATGGTTACGTTTCTGAACGTCCAGACGCCATCTCAGCTGAAAATGCTAATAGCGACTTCAAAATGATTTCATTTGAAGAAGGACAAGGTTTTTCAACGTCAGAATCTGATACAGCTATTGCCGTTGGGCTTCGCAAAGACGACACAGAAATGCTCGCTAAAGTCAACGCTGTTTTAGCTGGTATTTCAGAAGATGAACGTTTGGAACTCATGGATAAAATGATTGAAGAACAACCAGCTGATAATTCTGAAGAAAATGAAAACAGCAACTTCTTCACTGACATGTGGACAATTTTCAAAAATAACTGGAATCAATTCTTACGTGGTGCTGGAGTGACACTCTTCATCTCAATTATTGGTACAGTTGTCGGTCTCTTTATCGGACTTCTCATCGGTGTTTATCGTACCGCTCCAAAAGCTGCCAATAAAGTATTAGCTGGTCTTCAAAAAGCTTTCGGTTGGGTACTCAATGTCTACATCGAAGTCTTTCGTGGCACTCCAATGATTGTACAAGCGATGGTTATCTACTACGGTACAGCACAAGCCTTTGGTATCTCAATTGACCGTACATTAGCTGCCATCTTCATCGTTTCAATCAATACTGGTGCTTACATGAGTGAAATTGTCCGTGGTGGTATCTTCGCCGTTGATAAAGGTCAATTTGAAGCCGCAACAGCACTTGGTTTTACCCATGGTCAAACCATGCGCAAAATCGTTCTTCCACAAGTTGTCCGCAATATCTTGCCAGCAACAGGTAACGAATTTGTCATCAATATCAAAGATACTTCCGTATTGAACGTTATTTCTGTTGTCGAACTTTACTTCTCAGGTAACACCGTTGCGACACAAACCTATCAATATTTCCAAACATTTACTATTATCGCGATTATTTACTTTGTCCTCACCTTTACTGTGACACGTATCCTACGATTTATTGAACGTCGTTTCGATGCAGACACTTACACAACTGGTGCTAACCAAAACCAAACGAAAGAGGTGAAATAATGACACAGGCTATCATTGATATCAAACATTTAAAAAAATCTTACGGACAAAATGAAGTCCTCAAAGATATTTCACTTTCAGTAAACAAAGGTGAAGTGATTTCGATTATCGGTTCATCAGGTTCAGGAAAATCAACATTTCTTCGTTCTATCAACCTTTTGGAAGAACCAACAGCTGGTGAAATCCTCTTTCACGGTCAAAATGTTCTTGAAAAAGATTATAATTTGACAGAATATCGTGAAAAATTAGGCATGGTTTTCCAATCATTTAACCTTTTTGAAAATCTTAATGTTTTAGAAAATGCCATCGTTGCCCAAACAACTGTTCTCAAACGTTCACGTGACGAAGCTGAAAAAATCGCCAAAGAAAATCTTACAAAAGTCGGTATGACAGAGCAATACTGGAAAGCAAAACCAAAACAACTCTCTGGTGGTCAAAAACAACGTGTGGCTATCGCACGCGCCCTCTCTGTCAACCCTGAAGCAATGCTCTTTGACGAACCAACTTCAGCCCTTGACCCAGAAATGGTCGGAGAAGTTTTAAAAACAATGCAAGACCTTGCCAAATCTGGTTTAACAATGATTATCGTTACTCACGAAATGGAATTCGCCAAAGAAGTTTCTGACCGTGTGATTTTCATGGATAAAGGCGTTATCGCCGAAGAGGGAACACCTGAACAAATCTTTGAACATCCACAACAAGAACGTACAAAAGTTTTCTTACAACGTTTCTTAAAATAAAGTTTAAATACAAAGCTGGAGACAACAACGTCCCAGCTTTTTTTAGTTTCTAAATAGCACAAAATTGCTAACATTTTTCAAAAAAATCTTTTTAATGTAATTATAAGTTTCCTAGCTTATACTAACGATAATAAAAATTAACCCGACTATTAATCACTAGAAGGAGGAAATCAAATGGCAACTTTAAAAAGAAGTATCATCAATATCGCATTAACTCTTGTATCTTTTGCTTTTTCAAGTTGGTTTTATGAACACTATCTGATGACTTATACCCATTACATTTCCTCTTATGGTGTCTCATTTACCCTTGCCTTAAATACTATTATTACACTGATTTTAACTTATTTCACGTTCATTCTAATGCACTTAGTTTATACTAAGAAGATTACAAGTTTGACAGTCGCTGTCTCTTACTTCATTTATTTTATGATTTTGATTTACGTGATTTTGCTGAAAAATATCGGTATCCAAGGCTATTCTTTTAATCCATTATCGTTTATTTCTGACTTTACAAGCGGTAGCCGCTTTGTTCCTATTATGAACCTTGTGATGTTTATACCGTTGGGTTTTCTTTTCCGACCTTCCAAAGAAAACTTTATCCTAGCTTTCTGTGGTTTACTGACGATTGAAACAGCCCAATACGTTTTCCACCTTGGTATTTTTGATTTAGGAGATGTCACCCTTAACCTCTTGAGCATTGGTATTGGCACTATGCTACATCAAACCGCTTTAAGAAAATGGTTAAGTCAACATATCACACAAAAAATAATCAAATTCTCTTAAAAAATTTAGTATAACACAAAAATACTTTACCAGTTAAGTAATTTGTGTTATACTATTTTCTGTTAACGTTAATAAATCTATCACAAGGAGGTTGGTATGGCTGAAAAAGTTGATTTAGCATCTGCTTATCGTAGATTAAAAAGTCCCAATATAAAAACACGGAAACGTGCGTTGAAAATCATTCATGATTATAAACGCTTCAAAAAAGCAAATTAATTCCTTACATTATTAATCCCTAACATTGCCAGATTAAAAGACCTATTGCAAGGCTTCCTTCCGCCTGCAATAGGTCTTTTTTTTTTGGTTATTATTTTGCCTTCAATGATGACAAAATTTGGGTACGAATGTCTTCGATTCCCTCTGGGTGATTTGGCAAGAAAAGTGTTTGATTGCCTTTAGCCGCAAAAGTATTTAGCGTATCAAGGTATTGGTTGGTCAAAAGGATAGACATGATTTGTTCTTCTGTCATTCCAACATTAGCATCTTTCAATTCTTGGATTGATTCAGCAAGACCATCCACGATAGCTTTACGTTGTTGTGCAATACCAACACCATGCAAACGATCTTTTTCTGCTTCAGCTTCGGCAGCTGTGACAATTTTAATTTTATCAGCATTAGCCAATTCTTGAGCTGCCACACGTTTACGTTGTGCCGCATTGATTTCATTCATTGATTGTTTAACTTCAGCATCTGGTTCAACTTTAGTAATCAATGTTTTAACGATAAGATAACCATAAGTTGACATTTCTTCAGCCACTTGATGCTGTACTTCAAGCGCAATTTCATCTTTTTTCTCAAATAATTCATCCAAAGTCAATTTTGGTACTGATGAACGTAGGGCATCTTCGATGTATGACTTAATTTGAGCTTCTGGACGCATGAGTTTATAGTAGGCATCTGTAACATTTTGTTCATTAACGCGGTATTGTGTAGCAACATTCAAAGTCACAAAAACATTATCCTTGGTTTTCGTTTCCACAACGATTTCAGATTGCAAAAGACGTAACTGAATACGCGCAGCAATTTTATCAATTCCAAACGGCAGACGCACATGCATACCACTACCAGATGTTGTTTGGTATTTCCCAAAACGTTCGATAATAACAACAGTTTGTTGACGTACCACATAAAGCGTGCTAGCAACCACACTCAAAATAATAATTAGAAAAATTGCTAAAACAATTAAAATCATGATAAATCTCCTTAAAAAAACTATTTCGTTTTACTATCAAAAAATACACATCCGATAATAACCCAAAAACAACAAATAATAAACCATGTTCTACTCATAAAATCACCCTTTTGTACCCATTGATTAATACAATTATATTTTATTTCTCTAAAAAGTCAAGCAAAAAGACATAAAAAAACCTAGTCAGGGTGTAAACCATAACTAGGCTTCATTGCTATCAAACGAGCAAATTATAAAGACTTTCGTTTCCATGTAAATTGATGTAAGAAGGGTCAAATACTGACAAACGATCAATCAAAGCATTGTAATCATTTTTATCACCTAAAGTAATACCAATCAGAACTGGTCCTCTTCCTTTGTTGGCACGTTTGATGTACTCAAAACGCGTAATATCATCATTTGGTCCAAGAATATTATTTACAAATTCACGTAACGCACCTGGACGTTGTGGGAAATTGACCACAAAGTAGTGTTTGACACCGTCGTAAATAAGCGCACGCTCTTCCATTTCTTGCATACGATTAATGTCATTGTTCCCGCCAGAAATGATGCAAACAATTGTTTTTCCTTTGATGTCATCTTTCATCACTTCAAGTGCTGCAATTGACGCTGCTCCAGCAGGTTCTGCGATAATCCCTTGTTTAGAGTACATATCAATCAATGTTTCAGAAATCAAACCTTCGTCCACACCGACCAATTTATCAACATACTTGCGAGCTGTTTCAAATGTTTTATCTCCGACTTTTTGCACGGCAATACCGTCTGCAAATTTATCGATTTCTTCTAATTTGACAGGATGCCCTTTATCAAAGGCAGCACGCATACTACGAGCACCTGAAGCTTCCACACCAACAACCTCAATTTCAGGTGCCACATCTTTAATGTAAGTGGCTACTCCTGAAATCAAACCTCCTCCACCAACTGGAACATAAATTTGATCAAAGACAACACCTTCTTCTTGGGCTTGCTCATAGATTTCATAAGCGACTGTTCCTTGACCAGCTTGAACATCTTCGTCATCAAACGGATCAATAAAGGTCATCCCTTCCGACTTAGTGAATTCTTGTGCAGCTTGTGCGGAAGCATCAAAAGTATCACCAACAAGCTTAATAGTGACGTAAGGTCCACCAAAAAATTTAACTTGTCCAATTTTCTGTTGCGGCGTCGTAACAGGCATAAAAATTGTTGCAGGAATTTTCATCTCGTGACAAGTAAAAGCAACACCTTGTGCATGGTTTCCAGCAGAAGCACAAACCACACCACGTTTTTTCTCCTCATCAGACAACTCATGGATAGCATAATATGCCCCACGAATTTTAAACGAACGCACTTTTTGCATATTTTCACGTTTTAAATAAACTGTTGCACCATATTTTTCTGACAAATAGCGGTCAAAATCAAGCGGTGTACACTCAACAACACCCTTTAAAACGTCATAGGCATTGACAACATCCTTAGCTAAAATCATAAACCTACCTTCTTATATTCAAAAATTTTGATTTTTCTATGCATACATAGAAAAGTTTAAACCATTAGTCAACCAATAGATAAAAAACCGATGACAAACATCGGCATTTTATCAGTAGGTTTCTTCAAAAATTAGTTATAAATTTTGAATGCGTCGTCATCGTTTTGTCCAACAAATGGCATCGCTTTACGAAGTTCGCTACCCACTTTTTCGATTTCAAGGTCTGCAGCTTCTTTACGGTAAGCTTCAAGTTTTGGACGACCTGCTTTATAGTCATTAACAAAGTCTTCTGCAAATTTACCAGATTGGATATCAGCAAGAACGGCTTTCATATTTTCTTTAACATCTTTAGTGATAACACGTGGTCCTGATACGTAGTCACCAAATTCAGCTGTATTTGAAATTGATTGACGCATTTTCTTGAAACCACCTTCGTAAATAAGATCAACGATAAGTTTCATTTCATGAAGCACTTCAAAGTATGCCAATTCAGGAGCATAACCAGCTTCTGTAAGAACTTCAAAACCAGCTTCGATAAGGGCAGTTAAACCACCACAAAGAACTGCTTGTTCACCGAAAAGATCTTCTTCAGTTTCTTCTTTAAATGTTGTTTCAAGAAGTCCAACACGCGCAGCACCGATACCTTTAGCCCAGTCCATAGCAATGTCTTTAGCGTTACCAGTAGCATCTTGGTAAACAGCGTAAAGTGCTGGCACACCAAATCCTTCAGTGTAAGTACGGCGTACAAGGTGACCAGGTCCTTTAGGCGCACACATAAAGACATCAACAGTTTCTGGAGCTTTAATGTATTCAAAACGGATGTTGAAACCATGGGCAAATCCAAGAGCATTACCAGCTTCAAGGTTAGGAGCAACTTCTTTGGCGTAAAGGTCCGCTTGAATTTCATCTGGTGCCAAAATCATGATAACATCTGCAAGTTTAGTTGCTTCTGCTACTTCATAAGTATCAAAACCATCTTCTTTTGCTTTATCAAATGATTTACCATGGCGAACACCAATGATAACATCATGACCTGAATCACGCAAGTTTTGTGCATGGGCATGACCTTGTGAGCCATAACCAATAATAGCAATTTTTTTACCATCAAGAGCTGCTACTTTTACATCTTTTTCGTATTCCATTGTTACTGCCATAATAAATATCTCTTTTCTATTTTTTATTTTAAATGCCCAAGGCATCAGAGTTAACTAAATTAATGTTTATCAAGAAAAATCTCTTGAGAATCCTGTCGCACCTGTGCGAGCAAGATTTTGAATACCATACGGTTTTACTACACGAAGAAGTGCTTCAATTTTATCCGCATCACCTGTTACCTGAATCGTAATTGATTTTGGAGCAACATCAACAACACTGGCACGGAATGGCTGAATAACAGCCAGAATTTCAGCACGTTTGCTTGTTGGCGCCGTTAACTTAACCAAAATGACTTCACGTTCTAAGTGAGGAATATCCGTAATATCACGAACCCGCAGAACATCAATTAAACGATTTAACTGTTTAATAATCTGTTCAACTTCTTCCAAACTCTCAACATCAATGATAATTGTAATTCGGGAAATGTTTGGTTCCATAGTATGCCCGACTGAAATAGATTCAATATTAACCTGACGTCGTGAAAGAACACCTGTAAAACGGTTAAGAACACCTGTTGAATTTTGAAGCTTAGCTGTCAACATTCTACGCATTAAACTTCACCCCCAACATCTCACTATTTGATTTACCGGTTGGAACCATCGGATAAACGTGTTCACGATTAGAAATCGCAACCTCAACCAACATTGGCTTATTCTCAGTAATAACTTTCAAATCTTCTTCCAAAGTGTTAGGATTTGTAAACTTATAATGAGCAATGCCGTAAGCTTCTGCCATTAATTGGAAATTTGGTTCATCATCAAATGTTGATTCGCTACGGTGTTCATCATAGAATGATTCTTGCCACTGACGAACCATACCAAGTGAATGATTGTTAATCAAGACTACCTTAATTGGAACACCGTAACCATTTAGCAATGCCAACTCTTGGTTAGTCATTTGGAAACCACCATCACCAACAAAGACGATAACTTCTTTATCAGGATTAGCTAGTTTAGCACCAATAGCAGCAGGAATTCCAAATCCCATTGTTCCTAGTCCACCAGATGTAATGAGTTGACGTGCATTTTTATATGGGTAGAATTGTGCTGCCCACATTTGATGTTGACCAACGTCGGTAACAACGATAGCATCCCCATTTGTTATCTTACCAATTGCTGCAATAGCATGCTGTGGTTTGATAATCGTTTCATCGAAATCATAGCTAAATGGTGCTTTTGCTTTATTAGCAAGAACTGATTCTGTCCAATCATCGTGACGTGTCTTAACTTCATCTGCTTCAAGAAGAATTTCCAAAGCACGTTTGGCATCACCTACGATAGGAATCTGTGTTTTGACAACTTTCCCAATTTCTGCAGGGTCAATATCAACGTGAGCTACAACTGCTTTTTTCGCAAATGTCTTTGGATTTCCTGTTAAGCGATCCGCAAAACGGCAACCAAAATTAATCATAAAATCACACTGCGTTAACGCCATATTAGACGCGTATGAACCATGCATTCCTCCCATACCCAAAGATAAGGGATGATCAATTGGCATAGCTCCCAAGCTTAATAACGTAGAAACAACTGGAATATTATAACGTTCGGCAAAGGCAATTAATTCTTGCGAAGCCCCTGCATAGTTAACGCCACCACCAGCGATAATCAACGGCCTTTTAGCCTTTTTCAATTGAGTTAAAATTTTCTTCACTTGAAGCGCATTAGGTTCAACCGTTGGCTGATAGCTAGGAAGATTAACCGTTGGATCATGATAAAAGCTTGTTTTCGTCTCTGAAACGTCTTTTGGCAAATCAATAACAACTGGACCTGTACGCCCTGTTGTTGCGATATGAACGGCTTCTGTTACAATGCGAGGCACATCCGCAACATCGCGAATTTGATAATTGTATTTTGTAATTGGCATTGTGATACCGATAATATCAGCTTCCTGAAAAGCATCTTTCCCAATGCCTGACATTCCAACCTGTCCAGTAAAGACAAGCATTGGAACACTGTCACTCATCCCGTCAGCAATACCGGTAATGGCGTTAGTTGCACCTGGACCACTGGTTACAATGGCAACCCCAAGTTTTCCTGTTGATTTAGCATATCCTTCTGCTTCGTGGAGGGCTCCTTGCTCATGACGTGCCAAAATATGGCGAATACCATCAAAATTATATATAGCGTCATAAAGCGGTAAAACAGCTCCACCAGGATAGCCAAAAATTGTATCTATTCCCAGACTAGCTAAGGTCTCCAATAGCAATTCTGATCCGTTTTTGGATTCTTTTAATCTAATCTGTTTCACAAAGTCCTCCTTTGCATGTAAATTCCGAATTATCTAAAAATTCCAACAGCTTGTTACTATAATAACATTTAAAAAAAATAAAGCAAGTGAAAGTGAGCAAATATTTTTCCACTTTCACAAATTATTTTTAACTTTATTCTTTATCCTGACTTTCACGTTCAGCTTTACGTTCTTCAAATTCTTCTTGAGTCATCATTGAACCACCAAAATTCGCAGATGAGGCGAAAGCCGTGTAACGACGTAACCAACCGCTTGAAATTTTTGATTTGAATGGCTTTAAGTGTTTACGACGTTCTGCTAGTGTTGCATCATCAACAATCAAATCAATCGTACGATTAGTCAAATCAATATAGATTTCATCACCGTCTTCGATAAGGGCGATATTACCACCTTCTGCCGCTTCTGGTGAAACGTGACCAATCGCAATACCACGTGTTGCCCCAGAGAAACGACCGTCTGTAATCAATGCTACATCTTTACCAAGCCCACGTCCGACGATTTTAGAGGTTGGCGCGAGCATTTCTGGCATACCTGGACCACCTTGAGGTCCTTCGTAACGAATAACGACAACATGGCCTTTTTTAACCGTTCCATTATCAATTAATTCAAGGGCTTCATCCTGTGAATCACAACAGATAGCCTTACCACGGAAGGTTTTAACAGATGGATCAACCCCGCCAACCTTGATAACAGCACCATCTTGAGCAATATTTCCATAAAGAATTGATAACCCACCTACTGGTGAAATTGGACTTTCAAGCGGGTGAATGATTTCCTCATTTTTGATTTCTGCGCCAGCTACATTTTCTTTCAATGTTTTACCTGTAACTGTAATGCGGTCACCCTTAATTGTTCCTTTTTTAATCAATTGATTGATAATCGCTGAAATACCGCCAGCTTCTTGAACATCGTGCATGGTATAAACGCTTGATGGTGCAATTTTAGACAGGTATGGCGTTTTCTTAGCAATTTCATTAATATCTTTTAAATTGTACTCAATACCTGCTTCACGCGCAATCGCAAGGGTATGAAGAACCGTATTGGTTGAACCACCCATAGCCATATCAAGGGCAAAAGCATCATCAATAGCTTCTTTTGTGATAATATCACGTGGACGCAAATTATTTTTGACATTGTCCATCAAATGTTTTGCTGCTTGGCGTACCAATTCACGACGCTGGTCAGAAACAGCTAGAACCGTACCATTCCCAGGAAGAGCAAGACCAAGCACTTCCATAAGAGAGTTCATCGAATTAGCCGTGAACATCCCCGCACAAGAACCACAAGTTGGGCAGGCATTTTGTTCTAGATAATCTAATTCTGTTTTTGACATATCACCAGCTTGATATGTTCCGACCGCTTCAAAAAGGCTTGATAAAGTCGCTTGATGTCCAGTCATATCAACGCCACCTTTCATTGGTCCACCTGAACAGAAAACTGCAGGAACATTTGTACGAAGGGCAGCTAGAATCATCCCTGGCGTAATTTTATCACAGTTTGGAATGTAGAAAACACCGTCAAACCAATGTGCATTAATAACTGTCTCAGCAGCATCCGCAATAATTTCACGTGATGGAAGGCTATAACGCATCCCAATATGCCCCATAGCAATCCCGTCGTCAACACCAATTGTATTAAATTCAAAAGGAATACCACCCATTTCACGAATAGCTTCCTTGGCGACATCTGCCAACTCACGCAAATGAACATGTCCAGGAACAATATCAATGTAAGAATTACAAATTGCGATAAATGGTTTTTGCATGTCTTTAGCAGATTTTACTTGCCCGGTTGCATAAAGAAGACCACGAGCTGGTGCTTTATCTACACCTACCTTAATCATGTCACTTCTCATCTGTTTTCTCCTATCAATTAAATCTTACACTCCATGTTAACACTTTATAAAATAAAGTCAAGATAATTTTCAGAAAATTTTGTTAGTTGGAAATTTTTTCTCTTTTCAAAATATAAGCACCGTTTTCTATTATATAATAGGATAAATTTATTCTATTATAGATAAAACTATTTTCCTATAAAAACAACACATTTCTTACATAGGTATTGCTCTTTGAGGGCAGAAAAAAGAGCCTGAATTGTTCAGACTCTCTTTATTATGTTTTTATTCAACACTCATCAAGTATGGATAAACTGGTTGTTTACCATCATGAATTTCAACTTCAACATCTTCGTAAGTTGATTCAAGATATTCAGAAATTTCTTCTGCTAATTCTTGATTTCCTTCTTCACCAACGTAAATAGTGATGATTTCACTATCTTCGTCAATCATTTTGGCAAATATTTCTTTCAATGTAGTTGTCATATCTGGATTTGAAACCACGATTTTACCATCAACCATACCAAGGTTGTCATCTTTGTGGATTTCAAGACCATCAATAGAAGTATCGCGAACAGCAAGTGTCACGCTACCGCTAACAACGTCAGAAAGGCTAGCTGTCATTGCTTCAACATTTTCTTCCAATGATTGTGCGGGATTGAAAGCTAACAAGCTTGTAAATCCTTGAGGTACAGTACGTGTTTCAACAACTGCTGTTGGCACTTCAGACACTTCTGCTGCTGATTGTGCAGCCATGAAGATATTTTTGTTATTTGGCAAGATAATAACATTTTTAGCGTTAACAGCATCAATCGCTTTAACAATATCTTCTGTTGATGGGTTCATTGTTTGACCGCCAGAAATAACGTAGTCAACCCCTTGTGATTTGAAGATATCAGCTAAACCGTCACCAGCACATACTGCAACAATAGCAAAGTCTTTTTCTTCTTGGCTAATAGCTGCCGCTTGGTCTTTTTCAAGAACAGCGTCGTGTTGGTTACGCATGTTATCAACTTTAACTTTTTTAAGCGCTCCGTACTTAAGACCTTCTTGAATGACAAGACCTGGGTCTTCTGTGTGAACATGAACTTTAGCAATTTCATCATCATTAACAAGGATAAGTGAATCACCTAGGCCACTCAAATACCCTTGGAACTCTTCATAGTTAAACTCTTTAACATAAGTAGGTCCTTGTTTAAGTGCAACCATGATTTCAGTACAATAACCGTATTTAATGTCTTCAGTTGCAACGTGTTCAGCTACTGATTTGTGGTGTTCAGCATTAATCATTTCAGTCATTACCGCTGGAGTTGCTTTGAAATCTTCAGAAGCGATGTATTCACCAGTCAAAGCAGCTAAAAATCCTTCATAAATAAAGACTAAACCTTGGCCACCTGAGTCGACAACACCAACCTCTTTCAAAACAGGAAGCATTTCTGGTGTTTTAGCCAAAGCACGTTTAGCACCATCAAGTGCAGCACGCATTACTTCAACAGCATCGTCAGTTTCTTCAGCTTTCTTAAGAGCGGCAGTTGCTGCTCCACGAGAAACAGTTAAAATAGTACCTTCAACAGGTTTCATGACAGCTTTGTAAGCTACTTCTACACCTGATTGGAAAGCATGAGCTAAATCTTGACCAGTTAACTCTTCTTTATCCTTGATTGCTTGACCAAAACCACGGAATAATTGAGATGTGATAACACCTGAATTACCACGTGCTCCCATCAAAAGACCTTTTGATAGAATTTGTCCAACTTCTCCAACAGTACTTGCAGGTTTATCCGCAACTTCTTTGGCACCATTTTCAATTGTCATTCCCATATTTGTTCCTGTATCACCGTCTGGGACAGGGAAAACATTAAGGGAGTTTACATATTCTGCTTGATTTCCAAGACGTGTGCTAGCAGCTTGAACCATTTCTTGGAATAAACTGGTTGTAATATTTGACACTAATCTTCTCCTACAACTTTAATATTTTGTACGTAAACATTCACCGTATCTGCTGAAAGGCCAAGTTGGTTTTCAAGATTAAACTTGACACGTTCCTGAATGTTTTTTGATACCTCAGAAATTTTTACACCATACGACATTACAGTGTAAACATCGACTGAAATACCACTTTCTGTTGATTTGACAACAACACCTTTTGCGTAGTTTTCTTTACGCAGAAGCGCTTGAAAATTATCCTTAAGAGCACTTTTACTTGCCATACCAACAACACCAAAAATTTCTGTTGCGGAACCTCCAACAACAGTTGCAATAACGTCGTCAGATAACTCAATTTGGCCATCCTTTGTATTAATTTTCACAGTCATATTTACTACCTCAAAAGTTTTTATCAGTTTATTTTACCATATATTAGCCGTATTGTAAAAAATAATAAAAGATTACCGGCTACAAAACAAAGAAAAAAGCCTTTCGGCTTTTCATTTTATACGCGTTCTACTTTACCAGATTTAAGCGCACGAGCTGATGCCCAAACTTTTTTAGGTTTTCCATTAACAAGAATAGTAACTTTTTGAAGATTTGGTTTAACTGCACGTTTTGTTTTGTTCATTGCGTGTGAACGGTTGTTTCCTGATACAGTCTTACGACCTGTGAAATAACAAACCTTAGCCATATTTATCTGCGTCCTCCTACTTAGATTATAGGTGCTTTACACCACATACCATAAGATAATATCATATTCACCATGTTTTCGCAAGCTTTTTAGCAAATAAACGGCAAAATAATTCCGAAAACACTAACAATTTTTAACCTCAGACTGATTTCCGCCAAAAATTCTAAAACATTTTGTAAACAAAAAATCCTGATGATTAACAGGATTTAAAATTATCTGCCGATTGCAGGAATCGAACCTACGACCTACGCGTTACGAGTGCGTTGCTCTACCGACTGAGCTAAATCGGCTAACAAAGACATTATATCACTCAGCTAAAATTTGTCAATTAAATAATAACAATTAACGCAAAAAACAAAAAAACTCCCCCAAATGGGAAGTTTTTCTAAAACGAAGTTTGATTAAGCTTTGTTAGCTGAACCAAATACGTCGATACGTTCTTCAACAGCTTCTGTAATAGCTTCGAAACCTGGTTTCAAGAATTTACGTGGGTCGAAGAGTTTTTTCTTATCGTATTCTTCTTCGTTTGCTTCGTATTCAGCAACAAATTTACGAGTAGCTTTAGCGAATGCAAGTTGACATTCAGTGTTAACGTTAACTTTAGCTACACCAAGTTTGATAGCTGCTTGAATTTGATCGTCAGGGATACCTGATCCACCGTGCAATACGATTGGGAATCCAGGAACAGCAGCAGTTAATTTTTCAAGGTGATCAAGGTGAAGACCTTTCCAGTTTGCTGGGTATGGACCGTGGATGTTACCGATACCTGCTGCAAGGAAGTCAATTCCTGTAGCAACCATAGCTTTAGCATCTTCGATTGGAGCAAGTTCGCCGTCACCGATGATACCGTCTTCTTCACCACCGATAGTACCAACTTCAGCTTCAACTGAGATACCTTTAGCGTGTGCTTTAGCAACAACTTCTTTAGCTTTTTCAAGGTTTTCTTCAAGTGGAAGGTGTGAACCGTCGAACATAACTGAAGTGTAACCAACTTCGATACATTCTAATGCATCTTCAAAATGACCGTGGTCAAGGTGAATAGCAACTGGTACAGTAATACCCATTGATTCTACAAGGTTTTCAATAAGTGCTTTACAAAGTTTGTAACCACCCATGTATTTTGCAGCACCCATTGAAGTTTGGATAAGGATTGGAGCTTTTTTAGCTTCTGCTGCACGTAAAATTGCTTGAGTCCATTCAAGGTTGTTTGTGTTAAATCCACCAACTGCATATCCGTTGTCACGGGCTGCTTTGACAAATTTTTCCGCTGAAACGATTGCCATTATATAGGCCTCCTATTTATTTTTTGGGATAATCCCTTTTACACGTACATTTTATCACAAATCTCATCAGATTGCTAGCGTTACTTGAAATTTGACTGATTTTCTATGAAAAAACGCCCACAAATGACAAAATTTACTGAAAATGAAAGCTTTATTTCATACTATTATTTTCCATTGAAAACAAAAAAAGACAAGCCTTAGCTTGTCTGCTCTGCGGAAAGAGGGACTTGAACCCTCACGATCTAAAGCGATCACAGGATCCTTAGTCCTGCGCGTCTGCCAATTCCGCCATTTCCGCTGTTCCTTAACAACATATAAAATTATATCAACTTATCTTTTTGCTGTCAACACTATTTTTCATATTTTTTCAAGAAAGTTGAAATTTTTTCAATGTATGCTTGAGGATCAGTTTCAAAGGATTTGGCATGTCCCGCACCTTTAACAATATACAATTCTTTCTCGCCTTGTGTGGCTTGATAATTCTTGTAAACCATACTTGTTGGCACAAAAGTATCATCACCGCCATGGATGAAAAGAACTGGACGTGTGTTATTTTTTAATTGATTCACACTACTTGCTTGACCGTAAGAAAAGCCTGCACGAATTTTTGAAATGGCAGATACTTCATAAAGAATTGGGAAAGCTGGGAGATTATACATTTCTTTAGCTTGATACTTTAACTCATCCCAGACACTACTATAACCACAATCTTCAATAATATTAACAACTTGGTCAGGCAAACTTTCTTCACCAGAAGCCATCATAACCGTTGCTGCTCCCATAGAAACACCAAACAAGGTAATTTCGCTGTCTGAATTTTGTTCAACTAGCAGCTCCGCCCATTTTATGACGTTTAAGCGGTCGTTCCAGCCATATCCAATGATTTGCCCTTCGCTGTCACCATGAGACATATTATCGGGCATAAGGACATTGTAACCTAGCTCATGAAACATCCAAGCATAAGGCTTCATATCTTCCTTATCGTTTGTAAAGCCATGAACAACAATAACCGTTTTATTTGTTGCTGTTTCTGCAGGAACATACCAAGCATCTTGTTTTAAACCTTGGTTGGTCATCCAAAGCGTTTCTTTTGTCAGTTGGTCAAAACTCTGCTCATAGGCGTAGAGAGGATTGTCTTTTGAACGACCATTATTATTAATGAACGATTTTTCTTCACGAATTTGTGCTACATGGAAAAAATAAAAACTTGCTCCGACACTCACTACAAAAAGTAGAGCAAGAATTCCTAATAAAACACGACGTTTTCTAATTCTTAATTTTCTCATGCTCACTATTATACTATTTTTTCCTAAAAATAAAAGAGGGACAGATTCATTAGAATTGTATTATCAAAAAACACTCCCAAGCTTTTAGCTTAGAGAGTGTTAATCTGTTTTAATGATTATTTGCTATTTTCGATTGCTGCTGTCACAAAGGCTGTGTAAAGCTCTTCTGGACGATTTGGACGACTTTGAAGTTCTGGGTGATATTGAGCAGCCACGAAGAATTTTTTCTCTGGCAATTCAACAACTTCCATCAAGCGGTTATCTGGTGATACGCCTGAGAAAACAAAACCTGCTTCTTCAAATTGATCACGGAATTTAGTATTAAATTCGTAACGGTGACGGTGACGACGTTGAACAACTTCTTGGTTGTTGTAAGCTTGTGCTGCACGTGAACCTGGTTTTAATTTACATGGGTAAAGCCCAAGGCGGAGTGTTCCACCCATATCTTCGATGTCAATTTGGTCACGCATAATATCAATAATTGGATATTTAGTCTCAGGGTCAAGTTCGGCTGAATTTGCACCTTCCAAGTTCAATACGTTGCGAGCAAATTCCACACAAGTCAATTGCATACCAAGACAGATACCAAGCATTGGCACGTCTTTTTCACGCGCATAGCGGATTGCTTCAATTTTACCTTCTGTACCACGTTGACCAAATCCACCTGGAACGATGATACCATCAGCATCACCAAGCATTTCTTCAACATTGTCAGCAGTAAGATCGTTGGCATTAACCCATTTAAGGTCGATAGCCGCATCATTAACATAACCTGAGTGTTTAAGAGCTTCAACAACTGAAAGATAAGCATCTGGCAATTCAACATATTTACCAACAAGAGCAATCTTAGTTGATTTTTTAAGATTCATAATCTTATCAACCATTGCAGACCACTCTGACATATCAGCTTTTGGTACATCCAATTTCAAGTGGTCACAAACGATTTGGTCCATGTTTTGAGCTTGCATGTTAAGTGGAATTTGATAAATGTGATCCACATCAAGCGATTCAATAACAGCTTCTGGAGCAACATCACAGAATTGTGCCAACTTATTTTTAATGTTTTGACCAGCTGGTTTTTCTGTACGGATAACCAACATATTAGGTTGAATCCCAAGGCCACGCAATTCTTTAACAGAATGTTGTGTTGGTTTAGTTTTCATTTCACCAGCAGCTTTAAGGTATGGAAGAAGCGTTGTGTGAATGTACATAACATTGTCAGCACCAACATCTGCTTTCATTTGGCGAAGGGCTTCAAGGAATGGAAGACTTTCAATATCACCAACTGTACCACCAACTTCTGTGATGATAACATCAGAATCAGTTGTTGTCGCAGCACGTTTGATTTTTTCTTTCAAAGCGTCTGTGATGTGTGGGATAACTTGGACAGTTGCACCAAGATATTCACCTTTACGTTCTTTACGAAGAACTTCGCTATAAATTTTACCAGTTGTTACGTTAGAATATTTGTTAAGATTGATGTCAATAAAACGTTCATAGTGACCAAGGTCAAGGTCAGTTTCAGCACCATCATCTGTCACGTAAACTTCACCGTGTTGATAAGGGCTCATTGTACCTGGGTCAATGTTAATATAAGGGTCAAATTTTTGGATAGTTACTTTAAGACCGCGATTTTTCAAAAGACGACCAAGACTTGCAGCCACGATTCCCTTACCGATAGAAGAAACAACACCACCAGTAACAAAAATATACTTAGTCATTAAATAAAACTCCTTTTAAATAAAATGATAGCAAACGATAAGTGCTTGAAGATTAAGAATAACAACAAATCAAAACATCCATAAGATATTTGATAAACGAAGAGACTGAAATAAAGTATTCATCTTCTCTGTTTGTGTAATTATAATTGCAAGACGCAGTGGTTGAGTGGATTCTAATGCGCTGATAAATCAGCTTTTACAACCCTACTCAACTGTGCGGGGGTGGGACAACAAAAATAGCTCCCTAAAAAGTTAGGGAGCTTTCATACGACCTCTAAAAAAGAGGTGCCCGAATAATAATATAAACTATCCTGTGGCGTTTGTCAAATGATAATTGACAACTTTTTTTAATTTAGTAAAAAACTAATGCTGATGACTACTCTTCGTCTAAATCATCGTCTTCGTCATCTTCTTCGTTGATGTCAACTTCTTCGTCCAAATCTTCATCTGGAATAATTTCGTTGATTTCTGAATCGTATGACTCAACTTCTGATTTTTCATCATCTGGATTTTCTTCATCATATTCTAAATCAGATGCTTTTGATGTGAAGTCTTCATCTTCTGGGTCATCATCTGAATAATCGATAGCATCTTCATCACCATCCATGAAGGCATTAACGCGTTTACGTTTACGTTTTGGTGCTCCGTTTTCATCTTCTTCAAGAGTGATGATTTCTTCATCAATTTCATCGATAGCATACCATGAACGGAGCCCCCATTTGTTATCTCCAAGTGGAATAAAACTTCCGTCAACATTCAATGCAGAATAAAAATATGGCAATTCTTCACGAATTTCTGCGTCTGATTTTTCAAGGTAGTTTTGGATCTCATTTACAAGATCGCTGAAATACATTTCATGATCACGTCCACGTTCTTCTAAAATCGCACGGGCAACTTCAATCATTGAAAGTTCGCTTTTTTCTTGTCCAGCAAATACTTCTAATTCCAAGGTAGTTCTCCTTATTATTTAGGATATGAGCAAATAGCCACAAAAACCCTATTATCTTAATTTTCGTTACTCTCTATTTTACGCTAATTTTGTCAATTCGTCAAAAGATTTATAAGAATTTCTGATAAAGGGCATAAAAAGCCAAGCAATCTTACGATTACCTGACTTTATAGGTATATTTATCTAAAGATAAATTATTTTACTTTTGCAGTGCTTGTGACAACGTCAACAGCTTTCTTCATAGCGATGTCGTGTTTAAGCATGTCAGCTGAAAGAAGGTTACGAACTTGTTCAACTTCCATGTTGTATTCTGAAGCAAGGTCGTTGATTTCTTTTTCGATTTCTTCGTCAGAAGCTTCAAATCCTTCAGCTTTAGCGATAGCTTCGATAACAAGGTTAGTCTTAACACGTTTGTCAGCGTCAGCTTCGTATTGTTTGTGAAGGTCTTCTTCAGTTGTACCAGTCAATTGGAAGTACATTTCTGGAGAGATACCTTGACGTTGCATGTTGCCCATGAATTCGTTCATAGCACGGTGTACTTCGTCATGTACCATTTCTTCTGGCAATTCAACGATTTCAGCGTTAGCAACTGCCAATTCAAGTGCAGCACCTTCAACAGCGTCATCGTATGCAATTTCTTTAGCTGCTTCAAGTTCTTTACGATATTTAGCTTTCAATTCGTCAAGAGTTTCAACTTCTTCGTCGATGTCTTTAGCTAATTCGTCATCAAGAGCTGGAACTTCTTTAGCTTTAACTTCGTGAACAGTTGTTACGAATTTAGCGTCTTTACCAGCAAGGTCTTCTGCTTGGTAGTTTTCTGGGAATGTTACATTAACATCAACAGTTTCACCAGCTTTAGCACCTACTAATTGTTCTTCAAAACCAGGGATGAATTGACCTGAACCAAGTTCAAGTGAGAAGTTATCACCTTTACCACCGTCAAATTCAACACCGTCAACTGAACCTACGAAGTCAATAACAACTGTATCGCCAAGTTCTGCAGCGTCTTCTTTGATGATAAGTTCAGCAAGGTTGTTGCGTTCACGTTCAACTTTTTCGTCAACTTCAGCATCAGTTACTTCTTTTGTAGCTTCAACTGAAACTTCAAGGTCTTTATAGTCACCAAGTTTTACTTCTGGTTTTGTAACAACTTCTGCAGTCAATGTCCATTCTTGACCTTTTTCCATTGATTGGATGTCAATTTTTGGTTGAGCAACAACATCAAGGCTAAGTTCAGCAACTGCTGCTTCGTATGCTGCTGGAAGAATAGCGTTCAAAGCATCTTCGTAAAGTGCTTCTTCACCAAATTTTTGGTTAAATACGGCACGTGGCATGTGTCCTTTACGGAATCCAGGTGCGTTTAAATTTTTCTTAACTTTGTTGAAAGCTTGATCAAGAGCTGGTTGGATTTTATCTTGACCGATTGTGAATGTAATCACGCCACGGTTAGTAGCTTTGTTTTCAAATGATACAGACATGAAGTCATTTCTCCTTAAAATTTTATATACAGTTTAGTTTACCATATTTTACGGGCTTTTAAAAGTTTTTTGTGTAAAAATCCTAAGGCAATTACCACTCTATTCGCAGAATTGGTGCGTATTGAACAGGCTCTTAATGACATTACGGTCAACTTTTCTCATTTTACTGTCCTATATATCAATTTCAGCAATTCTTAATTTATATTAAACACTTGCTTGCTATTCGTTTTTTTAATAAACTAAGGGTATGACTATTATCTCTAAATATCTCGAACAATTACAAATCGAACAAATCGCTGTGGATCTTATTTCTAAGGCAGTTTCATTGATACTTCTTTTTCTATTTTTCTTAATTGTAAAGCGTGTTGCTGATTTTATTTTTAAACACGCGGTAGAAAAATCGATTACGCTTTCGCGCCAAACGGAAGCTCGCCAAAAGACAATCAGCAAACTTTTGCACAACATCATGAACTACACCATCTACTTTTTCCTACTTTATTGGGTGTTGAGTATTCTTGGTGTTCCAGTTTCTAGTTTATTGGCTGGTGCTGGTCTTGCCGGGGTCGCTATTGGGCTTGGTGCACAAGGCTTTTTAACTGACGTGGTTAACGGATTCTTTATTCTTCTTGAAAATCAATTTGAAGTCGGTGATTCTGTCGTTATTGGAACAGTTGAAGGAAATATTTCAAGCGTCGGTATTCGTACCACACAAATTCGCGGTTTCGACGGAACACTTCATTTCATTCCTAATCGTAATATTACTGTTGTTTCTAACAAATCACGTGGTGATATGCGTGTTCAGATTGATATTCCAATCTACGCTCACACAGACTTAGAAAAAATCTCAAATATCATTAAGACGATCAACAAAGAACAGCTACCGTCTTATCCTGAAATCGTTGGTAGTCCAACCATTTTAGGACCACGTACAAATAGCACTGCACAACTTGTTTTCCGTGTTGATATTTTCGTGCAAAACGGCAAACAAAGTTACATTTATTCTAACTTTTACCGTCTTTACCAAGAAGCGCTTTTGGAAAATGACATTGCATTGCCAACGATGTATGCCAACCCGACACTTACAAAATAAGAATATTATATTAAAAAAGAGGACGCCAACCGTCCTCTTTATTTATTTTTAAAATTTTCGAATTGGGTCTGCTGTATAAGTTGCACGCGCGCCACCAATTAATTTTGGCCGGCTCGCTAAAGCAGTCACATGAGCGCCGCCCAACTCGCGTTGTACTGGAATTAACGGTACTTGTACACGCTTAACATGCATACCAATAAAGGTATCCCCAATATCTAGCCCAGCATGTGCCACGATTTCTTCAACCTCGACAGGATCTTGCATGAACTTGAAAGCAGCGACTTGTCCACTTCCGCCCGCATGCAGATTTGGAATGACATTAACGATTTCTAATTCTTTTTTCTCAGCTAATTCGCGTTCAACCGTCAAAGCACGATTTAAATGTTCACAACCTTGCACAGCTAGATAAATCCCACGCTCATTTAGCACATCTAAAATCGTCTTAACAATCACTTCACCGATTTCAGCACTGCTATTTTTTCCAATCAAACCACCTGCAACCTCGCTTGAGGACAAGCCAAGAACAAAAATTTGACCTTTTTTAATAGCAGAGCGTTCAACAATATCAATCACAATAGCACGTGTTTGCTTTTCTAATTCTTGTAGGTTCATGTCAATCCTCCTTTTACTTCATTATACACTAATGTTTTTCAAAACGCAGATAAGCAAGATAGACAAGGTAACCAACAAACATTCCAAAGAAATTTTGTAAAACATTTCCTAAAATACCTGCCCAAGCAGCACCCAAGCCATACCCCAACAGCAAGGCGGCTACAAAATACCAGCCAATCATTGAAACACTAGCTAGTACAAGACCCAGAATACGTTTTTTCCCACTCCAGCCTGCAAAAAATCCTTGTGCCCCATGTGCAATCAGACTATGAAACATATATTGTGGATAGCCCAGCAAAAGGTCAATAAGAAAGCCAGATAAGCCACCGACAATTGCTCCAGATTTTGAGCCTAAATAATAAGCAGTAAAATAAATTCCAACATCTAACAAGGTCAAATAACCTGTTGGGGTTGGAACATGAATGTAAGCCAAAACAACACTCAAAGCTGTCAAAACAGCCATTAAGGTTAAGTCACGCGTATTAGTTTTCTTCATAATTTTGTTTCACTCCATATTGGTCTGAATGACGAATCGCTTGATAAACGAATTCTTTAGATTGTTCAACAGCAGCTTTGGCAGACTTTCCAAGTACTAATTGGCTTGCAATGCTTGAAGCGAATGTACAACCAGCACCGATATTATTATTTTCAAGGACAGGTGTCTCAAAAACAGTCACGTTTTCACCGTCGTAAAAAACGTCAACCGCTTTTTCCTTACTTAATCGGTTGCCACCTTTAACAACCACGTTTTTCGCTCCTAACTGGTGCAATTTTTTCGCCGCAGCTTTCATATCATCCAAAGTTTTAATTGAGGTTTGGGTCAATAGCTCAGCTTCTACCAAATTCGGCGTGATAATGGTCACATATGGAAAAAATTTCAAGAGTTCATCACGAAGCGCTGAAACTTCAACATCATGTTTTTCTTTACAAACCAAAACTGGGTCAAGAACAATTGGAATTTCAACGTGCGATTTAACGAATTCAAGTGCTAAATCAGCAACTTTCACGTTTGGCAACAAACCAAGTTTTATCCCTGAAAAAGGAACATCTTTGAGACTATTTAATTGGTGAGAAAAAACTGTTTCATCTGTCGCAAAAACATCAAATCCATTTTCTGTCAATGCCGTTAAGCAAGTTACCGCTAGAAAACCATGCAAGTGATTGGTTGTATAGGTCGCCAAATCAGCATAAAGACCACCGCCACTAAAAATATCATTTCCTGAAATGGCTAAAATGTACTTATTCGTCATAATTAATCTCCTTCAAATAAAGACCATTCCCAGCTGCCGTAGGGCCTGCTAAATCACGATTTTTCGACTCTAAAACCGTCTTAATCTGACTAACTGGCATACGACCATTACCGATTTTCAACAAGGTTCCAACCATATTGCGTACTTGCTTGTAAAGAAAGCCATTGCCACTGAATGTAAACACAAAGAAACCTGTTTTGTCATCAATAGCAACTGTTGCTCGCGTAATCGTACGAACTTTATTTTCAACAGAAGTCCCAGAAGCCGTGAAACCTGTAAAATCATGCGTCCCTACCAAATCCTTAATAGCCTCTTGCATACTTGTCAAATCTAAGGGATAGGGGTAATGCGTCGCATAATGCCGCATCATTGGATTTTTTGGTCGCCCAGCATCCACTAAAAACTCATAAGTCTTGCTATGCTTATTATAGCGGGCATGAAACTTATCACTGACTTGCTCGACTTTCACCACATCTATATCTTCTGGAGACTGCGTATCCAAACCAAATCGTAATTTTTCCACATCACGCGCCTGTGGCAAATCAAAATGTACGACCTGTCCATAAGCATGCACCCCTGAATCTGTACGACCAGCACCATGCACTTTAACTGGATTACCACTATTTAATTTCTGTAATGTTTTTTCTAATTCTTCCTGAACAGAGCGCTCACTCGGCTGTCGTTGAAAGCCAGCAAAAAGCCTACCGTCATAGGAAATCGTTGCTTTATATCTTACCATGAGTGTATTTTATCATCTTAACAAAAGACTTTCCAGAAAATTTAGAACAAACTGTCCCCATACAGAATTTTACATAAAAAAGAGATTGGAAATGTTAGTTTCCAATCTCTGTGAGAGTTTATTTTTTTATAATATCAGATGTAACTTGAGCAACTTCAACTGGATTTTCCCATGCCATTGAATGTCCTACATTTTCAATAACTTTTAAAGGAATCCCATCTCTGTCTAAACTTTCATAATCATCATCTGGCAAAGATTTTCTTCCGAAAATGACGGTCTTAGGAATCTTTAAATCATATAACAACTTCCTCCAAGATACTTCCCCACCCTGAACAGCATTAACAGATAATCGATGTACAGCATATGGTGACCAATTAGATAAAGTAGCACCCCACATAGTTCCTCCAGAATTTCGACTATCTGACAGTATTTTTTCGTATCCAAACTCAATAAAATCACGTTCCTCAAAAGATGCTATTTCAAAACTTGAACTTCCTTTAACACTCGCATCGAGATTAGGCTCAGTTAAAATCAAATGTCTTACCTTATCTTGACAAAGAGTTGTGAGTTCTATGGCAATCGGACCACCTAAACTATGTCCAAAGACATTAAAGTCATTTAAGTTTAAATCTTCAATGAATGATTTTAAGTATTGCACATGCGAACTTACTCGATAATCAAATTCAGTTGGCTTATCACTGTATCCAGCTCCTAATAAATCAACAATAATACATCTTGTATCATTAAAGACGCTTTGTGCCGCTACTTCTGAATAATCAAATGAACCCGCGCAACCTAAGCCGTGAATGAATAAAATTGTATTTTCTGTTCCAGGAAAATCTTGATAACGAAGATACGCACTATGTTCCTTAATGTAATATTCTTTCATAATAACTCCTATCCCTATATTCAAAAACAGAGATCAGAACCTAACATTTCCAATCTCTGTGAGAGTTTATTCACCGTCAAAGGCGTCTTTCATTTTGTTAAAGAATCCTTTTTTCTTAGGATTAACAACTTTGTCACCACCTGCTGCTGCGAAGTTTTTAAGCGCTTCGACTTGAGCATCATTAAGTTTGGTTGGTGTTACGATATTGACGGTTACATGTTGGTCTCCTTGACCTCCACCACGCAATTTCGGAGCACCTTTACCTTTAAGGCGGAATGTCTTACCAGTTTGTGTTCCAGCTGGGATTGTCATTTCAACATCACCATGCACCGTTGGCACTTCGACAGTATCACCAAGAGCTGCTTGAACAAAGCTAATATTCATGTTGTAGTAAATGGTTGAGCCATTACGTTCAAATTGCTTACTTGGTAAAACATTGATAATAACGAAGAGGTCACCATAAGGTCCGCCGTTAAAGCCTGCTTCACCTTGACCTTGCAAGCGAATTTGTTGACCGGTTTCAACACCTGCTGGAATCTTAACAGATACTTTATGAGTTTTCTTTTCATGACCAGTACCATGACAAGTATGACAAGGGTCTTTGATTTCTTTACCTGTACCATGGCAGACATCACAAGTTACTTGACGACGCATCATACCAAGAGGTGTTTGTGTATCAACATTAATAACTCCTGAACCATGACAACGACTACATGTTACAGGGCTAGTTCCAGGTTTAGCACCTGTACCAGAACATGTTGAACAAGTTGATTCACGGTTATAAGCCACTTCTTTTTCAACACCAAAAACGGCTTCTTCAAAACTCAAATTCACACGGTATTGAAGATCATCACCCTGACGTGGCGCATTTGGATTACGCATGCCTCCACCGCCACCAAAGAAGCTTGAGAAGATATCTTCGAAACCACCAAAGCCAGCACCACCATCGAAACCGCCAAATCCACCAGCTCCGCCACCGAAGCCGCCATTAGCTCCTGCAGCACCATATTGGTCATAAGCGGCACGTTTTTGCTCATCACCTAGCGTTTCATAAGCCTCTTGAACTTCTTTGTACTTTTCTTCAGCACCAGGTTCTTTGTTAATATCTGGGTGGTACTTCTTCGACATTTTTCGATAAGCTTTTTTAATCTCATCTTGCGAAGCGTCTTTAGAAACACCCAAACGATCGTAAAATTCTGTATTGTTCATAATTAAGATACAAAGGGCGTTAAGCGGACAAAGCCAAAATAGAAGATTTGACAACGGACGTTTACGTCCTAGGAAAATCTATCTTTTTGGCACAGTCCGTAGCCCGTGTTCATTTCTGAACACTTTCCTTTCTTTATCATTAAAAAGGTTATTAAAAATAATTCTATGATTTCTCTATTTATCCAAAAACAGAGGTTGATATTCTCGCAACCTCTGAATTTTATAATTTACCAAGAAAAATTCACACTAAACTTACTAAAATAAGTAAATAGTCAAATATATTCTTGATAATCATTGATGAATTATTTTTCAGTAAACTCACCATCAACAACATCATCACCATTATTTGATGAATCAGTTGATTGTGCACCTTCAGCACCTGCTTGGGCTTGTTGTGCAGCTGCAGCTTGTTCGTACAATTTCACAGCAAGAGCTTGAGCTTTTTCGTTAAGAGCTTCAAGTTTAGCTTTCATATCTTCAAGATTGTTAGCTTCTTGAGCAGCTTTCAATTCATCAAGAGCAGATTGAGCAGCATCACGTTCTGTATCAAAGCCTTTGCCTTCAGTTTCTTTGATTGTTTTTTCTGTTGCAAAGATAGCTTGATCAACTTCGTTACGAAGGTCAACTTCTTCTTTACGTTTAGCATCAGCTTCTGCGTTAGCTTCTGCATCTTTCATCATTTTTTCAATTTCTTCATCAGTCAAACCAGAGTTAGATTGAATAACGATGTGTTGTTCTTTTTGAGTACCAAGATCTTTAGCTTTAACAGATACGATACCGTTTTTGTCAATATCAAATGTTACTTCGATTTGAGGAATACCACGAGGTGCAGCTGGAATATCAGTCAATTGGAAACGACCAAGAGTTTTGTTATCAGCAGCCATTGGACGTTCACCTTGAAGAACGTGGATATCTACGGCTGGTTGGTTATCAGCAGCTGTTGAGAACACTTGTGATTTAGATGTTGGGATAGTTGTGTTACGATCAATAAGTTTTGTAAATACACCACCCATAGTTTCGATACCAAGTGACAATGGAGTAACGTCAAGAAGAACGACGTCTTTAACATCACCAGTGATAACACCACCTTGGATAGCGGCACCCATAGCAACTACTTCGTCAGGGTTAACAGATTTGTTTGGTTCTTTACCAGTTTCAGCTTTAACAGCTTCGACAACGGCAGGAATACGTGTTGAACCACCAACAAGGATAACTTCATCAATTTCAGAGATTGAAAGACCAGCATCTGACAAAGCTTGACGCACTGGAGTTTTAGTACGTTCAACAAGGTCACGAGTCAAATCATCAAATTTAGCACGTGTAAGGCTTGTTTCCAAGTGAAGAGGCCCAGCAGCACCCGCAGTGATGAATGGAAGTGAGATTTGTGTTTGAGTAACACCTGAAAGGTCTTTTTTAGCTTTTTCAGCAGCATCTTTCAAACGTTGAAGAGCCATTTTATCTTGGCTAAGGTCTACGCCATTTTCGTTCTTGAAGTCAGCAACTAACCAATCAATAATTTTTTGGTCGAAGTCGTCACCACCAAGTTTGTTATCACCTGCTGTTGCAAGTACGTCAAAGACACCGTCACCAAGTTCAAGAATAGAAACGTCAAATGTACCACCACCAAGGTCGAATACTAAGATTTTTTCATCTTTATCAGTTTTATCAAGACCGTATGCAAGAGCGGCTGCAGTTGGTTCGTTAACGATACGTTCTACTTCAAGACCAGCGATTTTACCAGCATCTTTTGTTGCTTGACGTTGAGCATCGTTGAAGTATGCAGGAACTGTGATAACAGCTTTTGTTACTTTTTCACCAAGGTAATCTTCAGCATAACCTTTAAGGTATTGAAGAATCATTGCTGAAATTTCTTGTGGAGTGTATTCTTTACCATTTGCAGATACTTTTTCAGAAGTACCCATTTTAGATTTGATAGAAATAACTGTATCTGGATTAGTTACTGCTTGACGTTTAGCAGCGTCACCAACGATGATTTCACCGTTTTTGAATGAAACAACTGAAGGAGTTGTACGGTTACCTTCTGGGTTTGCAATAATTTTTGATTCAGTTCCTTCAAGAACTGCAACGGCTGAGTTTGTTGTACCTAAGTCAATACCAATAATTTTAGACATATTTTATCCCTCTTTTTTATGATTTATCTTTTTTTCTTTCAGTTATAGTTTTATGACATTGCGGTCAAGTCTTTGCTAACGATTAGCTGTAAACAACAACCATAGCTGGACGCAATAGACGTTCGTGAAGTTTGTAACCCTTTTGAAGCACTTGAGCAATGCTATCTGCAGGATGTTCTTCATCAGCTGGAAGAGTTTGAACTGCCATATGCAAGTTGTGGTCAAAGTTTTCAACAACAACTTCTTCAACGCCTTCTTCGTTAAGTGCACGAATCAAGCTATCACGTGTCATTTCAAGACCTTTTTTCACATCATCAGTCAAACCTTCAACAGCAAGTGCTCTTTCCAAATTATCCAAACTTGGTAAAATTGCTTTGGCTAAATCTTGTGAACGGTATTTTTGCAATTGCTGACGTTCTTCATTAGCGCGACGTTGAATGTTTTGCATTTCAGCATGAGCACGAAGGTATTTATTTTCAAAATCTTCCGCACGCTCAAGTGCTTTTTGCAATTCTTCATTTTGAGCATCTTCTTGAGGCTGCTCTTCTACTTTTTCTTCAGTCACAACATCAGTGACTTCAACTTCTTCTTGAAGTTCTTCGTTTTTAGTTTCTTCTGACACTGTGTCCCTCCCTTATCTTTTTATCAATTTAATTACTAAACTTAGTTGACCTCGTAATGATTACTATTGAGGTAACGATAATAATCACCAAGTTTCATCGCTAAAACACGCCCGATAACATTTATCAAGCTAACACTTCTGCGATAATCCATATCAATCGGACCAATCAAGCTAAGAAGCCCAAATCCACGATAAGGAATCAGAAACTTATGTGTCAAAACAGTCACATTAGCTAGCGCTGCTTCTTGATTATCTGCAACCTGAACAGTCGCAATCTCATCTTCTTTCATTGAAGAGCGAAGAGCAACCGCAACCCTTTGGTCATTATCTAAGAAACGATATGTTGCCAGATTAGCATAATCAAGCGAATTAACCTTACCAGCTACAAAAACCAATTCTTTAAATAATTCTGCGAAAATATAGTCGAACAAATCTAACACATTGTCTGTCACGGTAAAATATTTTTGCAAAATCTGCGGAATCTCTGTTCGTAACTTATAATGAATATCCATCACCGTTCGTCCAAGCAAACGCTCATCGACGATTTCTTTCAAAGTTACCAAATCTTTCAACATGAAGTTTTTAGGAATGGCAAATTGAATTGTCGCAGGTTTGGATTCATCCAAGGTTAAAACAGCTAGAGCATCATGACTCGATAATTGAACAATATCGAAAGCTGTAAGTTTTTGACGAGCTGGCTCAACATCCAAAATCACTGACGTGTAACCAGTCATATCAGCCAAAACCTGACTTGCTTTTTGTAGAATATCATCAAGTTTAAAAGCTTCAAAATCAAAAGCTTTGATGACCTGATAAATATCACGTTCATCGATACTATCAAGACTCAATGAATGCTCAACAAAATACTTAAAACCAGCAGCACTTGGCATTCGCCCACTTGACGTATGAGCCTTTTCAAGTAAGCCCAACTTTTCTAGCTTCGCCATATCGTTACGAATCGTTGCACTACTCGAGTCAATGGTTGCCTGTAAAGTCTTAGAGCCGACAGGTTCATGCGTCTGTGTAAATAATTCGACAATCAAATTCAAAATATCACTTTGACGTTGGGTAATCATAACCTCGCTCCTTTCTACATTTAGCACTCATATACCTTGACTGCTAATTCATGATTTTATTATACTCCTTTAAAAACGAGTGTCAAGAGAAAAACTCAAAAAATTAGCACTCTTTTTAGTAGAGTGCTAATTTTCTATTTATCATACGTTGTTAAGTTGTTTTTTTCAATAATAGCAATCAATTTCGTAGCATAGTCAGGGTCTGTACTGAATCCCATATCCTGCAACGATTGTGCTGGTTTTTTATAACCCGTATTAGACACTAAAATATCATACGCTCCATCACTTAATTTGCCAGATTGTAATAAGTCAAAATAATCATAAATAGCAGCCGTCCAAGATTTATAAACCGCAAAGCGACCTGTCTCAGTCTGCCACTCATTGACAAAATAACTCTTATAAGTTAATTCTATCGCCGCTTGACCATCCTGTGCCTGCACCGCAAATAAATTATGATATTTTACTGCCAATAAATTCGTCCCATAATTTGATTCTAAAACAGCTTGAGCAATGATAATTGAAGGACGTACGCCATATGACGCTGCTACTTTTTGAATCGTCGGAGCAATTTCTTCAATAAACTCTGTTTGCGTATAAGAAACACTCTGCTTCTTCGTAGCACTTGGCGTTGCATGGTGCAAGCAAAGCAAAAGAATTCCAACAAAAAAGATAAAAATAAAAGTCAAAAATTGTTTCAGAGAAAAGCGAGATTTCATCGATTATTCTCCTTCAACAAAGCCACATATTCTTCTAAGGTTAAGTTGTTTTCTGTCATGTATTTAGCAGATTCAACACCAACATAGCGGAAATGCCAATCTTCGTAATCGACTCCCGTTGAATCACTCTTACCTTCAGGAAAACGTAGGACAAAACCATATTCAGGAGCAATAGCTGCGACTTGCGCAACAACATCAGCATCACTCTCATTCAAAGAATTTACCGTACTCATATCAATAGCAAGTCCAGTCTGATGTTCACTAGCACCAGCAGGCTGTGAATATGTCTTAACCAAATCCTCCGCCGCTTCTTGCGTTAAACTTGGATCAGCTGCCATTTCTTGTGACACATAGGAATTAAATAATTCTTCTTGATAAGCCACACTTCGGTAGCCAGAAATCAAATGTTCACTGCTATCAATAGCTTGCGCTGCTGCCAAAAAGTTTCGAACATTATCAGCAATACGTGAATCCACATAGATATTATCAATTTGCGTTAAATCAGGATTCATTTCAGCTGTAATATTATCACGATTAACTAAAACAAGCTCCCAATCACTCGTTGAAACATCTGGCAAATCCGTCGCTGATGCTGTTGAACTCGTTGAAGACTTAGAGTTCACCAAGCTTGAACTATTCGTTGATGACTTTTGAGCATTTCCACTCAATGACAATTTGTCACCTTGGACAAAAACAAAAATACCGACTATAAAAATTACAATAACTAACAACCCTAGGATAAGAGTTGGTAAACTACGCTTTTTTCTCATTTTTTCTTTCTTCTAATATTTGCCTACCACGCAAACGATAACTAACATCGCCGATAGACTCTATTGTAAATTTTCCATTTTCAAAACTAACAACGGAAATACTACCATTGTCCAACCCCAAACTTCTTGGCGTTGCGTGGTCAATTAACCACAAAAACGTTCCAATAGTCATCCCATGGCTAACAACAATAGCATTTCCACCACCCAAAGCCTCGATTTTCTCAGCAATAGCAGTAAATCCCTCTAAAATACGGCTACTCAAAACTTCCCAAGTCTCAGCCCAACCAGCTGTATCGACTTGATAAATACCTGCCGCCATTTCTTGATAAGTCAACTTAGTCATATCCTTATCAAATACACGTGGCAACACACCATTAAAGAGCTCACCATCGTATCCGCCATCTAGACTACCAAAACACCATTCGCGAATACGTTTATCACGAGTATATGGGATATTTTCCTGTTGACATTCACGTAAAATAATCTCCATTGTCTGTAAAGTACGTCCACTATCGCTCGAAAACGCCTCTTTAAAAATAATTCCTGCATCTTTCAACCCTAAACCAAGCTCTTGAATCCCACGCTCACCATCAACAGTTAAAGGACTATCACTCCAACCTTGAGCACGACCAATCGTATTGAACATCGTTTTTCCATGACGAGCAATATACAATCTTGTTTTAACCATAACGCTTCCTCCCAGACTTGATTCCTATAAAAAACAGAGGTGTACGACAACAAAAATAATGAATTTTTTACTTTTTTCAGCTCTTTTATTATATCATATTTTTCAAAAGCTTCATCAGTTAACACATAGCTTTGATAAGCTGAAATCATTTTTTAAAATTTAGGCAAAAAAATACCTAGGATAGCAACTTTTGCTCATTCTAGGTAAATATTGAACAAAATAATTAGTTTTTAAAGCTATGAACAGGGGCAGGAATTTGACCACCACGTTTGATGAAATCAGCAGATGAATTATGATTGACACTCATTACAGGCGCTGTACCAAGAAGACCACCAAATTCAATCATATCGCCTTCTTTACCTTTTGGAATAATACGAACAGCTGTTGTTTTTTGATTAATCACACCAATAGCTGCTTCATCAGCAATCATAGCAGCGATTGTTTCGTAAGGAGTATCTTCAGGAATAGCAATCATATCCAAACCAACAGAACAAATAGCTGTCATTGCTTCAAGTTTTTCCAAGTTAAGTGAGCCATTTTGAACAGCAGCAATCATACCTTCATCTTCAGATACAGGAATAAAAGCACCAGACAAACCACCAACTTGGTTACAAGCCATAATACCGCCTTTTTTAACTTGGTCATTTAAAAGTGCAAGCGCTGCAGTTGTTCCATGAGTACCAACTGTTTCAAGCCCCATTTCTTCAAGAACACGAGCCACAGAATCACCAACCGCTGGGGTAGGCGCAAGAGAAAGGTCAACAATACCAAATTTAACCCCTAAACGTTCACTCGCCATCTGACCAACCAATTGACCAATACGTGTAATCTTAAAGGCTGTTTTCTTAACCGTTTCAGCAACAACGTCAAAACTTTCACCGCGAACTTTTTCAAGAGCACGTTTTACAACACCAGGACCAGAAACACCGACATTGATGACAACATCAGCTTCACCAACACCATGGAAAGCACCCGCCATAAATGGATTATCTTCAACCGCATTTGCAAACACGACTAATTTTGCTGCACCCAAATCAGACAATTCAGCCGTTTCCTTAATAATGCGCCCCATATCAGCAACTGCTGTCATATTAATCCCTGATTTTGTAGAACCAATATTGACGGATGAGCAAACTTTTGATGTTTCAGCAAGCGCACGAGGAATAGAGTTGATAAGAATTTCATCACCTTTTTGGTAACCCTTTTGAACCAAGGCAGAAAAACCACCAATAAAATCAATTCCAATTTCATTCGCAGCCTTATCCAAAGCATGAGCCAACGGAAGGTAGTCAGTCGCATCAGTTGCCGCTCCAATAATGGAAATCGGTGTTACAGAAACACGTTTATTGACAATTGGAATACCTAATTCAGCCGCAATTTCATCTCCAACAGCTACCAAAGAACCAGCTTTTTCGACAACTTTCTTATAAATCTTATCTGCAGCCTTATTAATATCTGGATCAATACAATCAAGAAGAGAAATTCCCATTGTAATGGTACGAACATCAAAATTTTGTTCCTCAATCATTGCAATGGTTTCAGTAACTTGTTTAATATCCACGTCTTTCCTCCTTAAATATTGTACATAGCATCAAAAATAGCTTCACTTTGAATATTAATTTTAACATTCAACGTTTCACCATAAGCTTCAAATTCTGAACGTAAATAAGTAAAATCTTGCTTTTCATCAGATGAAACAACAGCCATCATCGTAAAGAATTCATCCAAAACAGTTTGAGAAATATCATCAATATTCAAACCTAATTCAGCAATTTTTGCTGAAACACCTGCTACAATACCTGTCTTATCCTTACCAACAACAGTAATAATTGCTTTCATGAGAAGCCTCCAAAATAATATTTGTTCAATTTTACCATAATTTTCAGAAAAATTCCATTTAATTCGGATACAAATTCATCAAAAAGCGAATTATTTTTAGTATTTTTAAAAAAATATTCATGTTTTAAAATTCTATTTGCTATTTTTCCCTAAACTCGTTAAAGAAAGGCTCAATTTGGGTTAGAAAAGTCTTCTTCCCCTCAAAACGTTCTCCACGTATCACCTTGTCTAATTTCTCTTTCACTTCTTTTCCTAATTGCTGCTCAACCGCCTGCAGCCGCTCCTGATAAGCCACATAATCCGCCAGATCCAG